>Ga0209378_1000179_pt1 | contig 45327 bp, 41 predicted proteins | sample GraSoiAngelo_156_FD_186170 | JGI IMG/M metagenome (GOLD analysis project Ga0209378, IMG submission 186170) | Grasslands soil microbial communities from the Angelo Coastal Reserve, California, USA - 14_1009_13_40cm (SPAdes) (version 2) | ecosystem: Environmental > Terrestrial > Soil > Grasslands ...
GGTTTGCCCGGCGAGCGTGGGCTCGGAAATACAAACGGACTCTCCGAACCTCGCTCCTTCTTCCACTCCTTGAGAACGTCGCCAGCCAATCGGCTCAAAGGCAGCGGCTGAGCTGAGCAGCTGAGTCTCAGGTGAAAACGACAACTCGCGCGAAAAAATGCAGAATGTTCGTGGAGACAGCTCGGTTGTAAATCGGGAAGTAGGGCACGCCAGCGTTCTTCAGAGTCGTCGGCCACGCGTGCTTGACGCTGCGTATTGGTTTGCCCGGCGAGCGTGGGCTCGGAAATACAAACGGACTCTCCGAACCTCGCTCCTTCTTCCACTCCTTGAGAACGTCGCCAGCCAATCGGCTCAAAGGCAGCGGCTGAGCTGAGCAGCTGAGTCAGCCGTCTTGACACTGCCGCCGAGATGTATGACCCCGTGGGCAAGATCCACTTGGTCCCCTTATAGTCAAGAAAGTCGTGCGTAGGGCTGAACTCCTCAAAGGTCACCGTCAAGGTTGTCGGATGTTCTTGTTTGCTGCTCATGCCGCCTCACGCTCATAGTATTTCAGCAGGCCGCCCAGCCGCTCCCGACACCGCACCTTTTCCTGTTCTCCACGGACTGCTTCTCGGGGACGACCCGAGGATTTGCGAAACTTCGATCCGTCGAACTTGTTGGCGATGAGCTTTCGGTACCAGGCCAGCAGCGTATCCGGTTTCGCGACAGCCGCCAATTCTTCCAAGGCCTTCCGTTGCAGCCGGTGGGCGATTTCGGCCAGCGTAGCTTTTTCGGCATCGGATAACACTTAAATTCGGCGCATTCAGGCACTGTTGAAAGTTAAAAAAGCCTCTATTTATGCGGGCGCGTGACATATATTCGTTGTTGAGGAATTCCTACCGTTTCGTTAGCATTTCCTCGAAATGAAATATATCCCTAGAAATGTAAGACTAGCCTATAAACATGGCGCTTGACACACTTCGGCGGCACATACTTCCTTCACGAATTTATACGAGTGCTGCAATTGCGTGATTACCTTAGTTGGCGCTTGGCCTACCACCGGCGCAACAGCGATTACAGCGTATCCCAGATGCTGCTGGCGTTGATCTATCCCATCATCTTGGGACTGGACCGTATCGAGACCGCGTCACTCTTGAATTCAAACGGAAGCTTTCAATACCTGACGGGCTTGCAGAGTGTTCCCAACCCACAGACTTTGCGGCGATTCTTGTTGAACGCCCCGGATCATCTCCGCAAGCAATTGCATTTTGCCAATGACCGACTTTTGCAAAGATTTATTCACTTGCCGGAGCATCGCTCGCGACTCATCTTCGATCTAGACAGCAGCGTACTTACCGTGTTTGGTCATCAAGAAGGCGCTGAGGTTGGCTACAATCCGCGCTATCGCGGCAAGCGATCCTATGACCCACTGCTCTGTGTGGAAGAGAATTCTTCGTTCCTCTGGGATGTCGAACTGCGGTGCGGCGATGCGGGAACCTGGGCGGGCAGCGAAGGACTCTTGGCCTGTTGTTTTCATTCCACTCCTTCCGACATTCGGGAGATACGAGTACGGGCCGATGCCGGCTTCGGCTACGGGCCCGTCTTGGATATGCTGGAAGCGCGTTTAGCCCAGTATTCCGTGGTTGCGCGCATGGTCCCCTCCCTGAAGCGTGCGCTCAGAGGTTTGCGCTATGAGCCGATGAATCCCCGTTGGGAGATCGCGGAGTTTGAGCACCGTACCCACGGTTGGTCTCACGCGCGGCGTTGCATTGTGGCGCGGAAGTTGATCCAAGAGAGCGATCCGGAGCCGAGCCTGTTTACGATGGGACGTTATGTGTATCGAGCTTGGCACACAGACCTGCCGCTGACACCGGCCGGAGTGTGGCACTTCTACGATGGCCGCGCCGGAATGGAGCGACGCATCCGAGAAATTCGTGCGGACTATGCGCTCACGAAGATTCCGACGCGAGCTTTTGCGGCCAATGCTCTGTATCTGGAAGTGATTCGGCTCGCCTATAACCTAGTCACGGCTTTTCAGCGAACGTGTCTCCCCGAGGTGTCGCCACCCCACTATTGCCACGACGGAGCTTTAATCGCTGATAGTTCCGCCGCAATTCTGGATCGAGTCGCGCGCTGGTCTGCGCGGCTTCGACCAGTAAGCAACGCAGCATACTATTGCCTTGCTTACTGATCGCACCGAGCCGCTGGCGGCCTCCGGTACTCTCTTCACTGGGATTTAGGCCTAGATAACTCACCAGTTTTTTGCTGTTCGGAAAGCGGCTCACCGGTCCGACGGTCAACACGAACGCCAGTGCTGTCACCGGCCCCACTCCGACCTGCTGCATCAAACAGACGGCCGTGGGGCGGCTTTCCGCTTCGCTGATCACCGCCCGGTCCAACTCCCCGATCGAAGGGTCGAGTTGATCGAGTAGCTCGAGCAGCTCCCGCCGGCGACGGCTGGCCCACGGATCGAGGGTCAGGCTTTCCAGTTTCTGACGGCCCACCGTGGTCCAGAGCTTCTTCCTGAGGCAAAGACCTTGCCCCATTGCTAGCGCGTGCAGCTGGTTCATCACCGAGGTTCGGAAGCGCACCAGCTTGTGCCGATGCCGGACCAACTGCCGAACATCACGTTCCGCAGGGGAGGGCACCCAAATCCGCGGAAAACGATTCTGCATCAGCAAGTCGAGGATGTGCAGAGCATCCCGGTCGTCTGTCTTTTGTTTGCGCACCATCGCCGCGCGGATCTCCGCCGCATCACCAATCCACAGTTCATGCCCATAGTGACGGAGCATCTTTTCGAACCACTGCGTGGCGAGGGTGGCTTCTATGCCGACGCGGACGGGAGCCGCCAGTGCAGCATAAAACCTCTCGGCCTCGCCCGTGCCATGCTCCAAGCGGCGCGTTACAAGTTCGCCCGTCGTGGTATCCATCATTGCGATTTTCTGAAACCGTGTGTGAAAATCACATCCTATAATCAACATAGTCGCTCGGCTCCTTTCCTCCGAGCCTTGGTCGAAGAAACCGCTACCAAGTCTACTCGCCCGGAGGGAGCCGACGACGTTATCCAATCAATTAAGTTGGTCGTTCGGCTGTTAACAGAGATCTCTAAATCACATAACTCATTTCTCTGGCGTCAGTTAACAGCTTCGGGACCATCCCCAAACACCTTTTTCTTGTCCCCAAGATGTCCCCAGCATCTGGCAGAACATATTTGGATTCAGCTTGGTTCATGGTTAAGCGTGACAACAAAGCTGGAATTCGGGCAACTACTCAGGGTACCGTGATTGTTATAGTTCCGACCGGGATTGAAAGGGTCCCTGAATTGGCCTGGACCTTCACGTGAATGATCGTAGGTGATCCGCCTCCTCCTCCGCCACCACCACTCCCTCCCCCGCCCGGTCCCCCACCAGCAGAACCGCCGCCACAGGAACTTAACACCAAGCAAGACACTAGGATCAGGCAGAGGACAGCAGCCCGCGGCAGGAATGCGCGAGGTGAGGTCCGTGGTGAGAAAAAGAAGTATAAGACGAAGAGCGCAAGCAATGCTGCGTAGGCAACAGGGCTGCGAAGACTTGAATAACGTGAGTTACCTGAAGGGGGCGAGAGTGGGGGCAGGGGTATATCGGCTTTGGAGGTTAAAGAAACAGCCAACGTGGTGCTGACGGAGCCGTTTGCTGGCAAGGTCACCGGCGAGGGATTTGCCGTGCAAAACATGCTGCCAACATCATTGGTACAGCTGAAAGTGAAACTACCTGTGAATCCGCCTTGCGAGGTCATTGTTATCGTGAAGTTGGACTGAGTACCTACAGAAGCGGTCACTGTGGTTGGGGAGATGGAGGCAACTACATTTCCAACCGTCAGCTGGATGTTCAGCGAGTGCACAAGCGTTCCAACCTGGCCGGTCACCGTGATCGTATACATTCCTGCAGTGGCATTCTGTGTTATGACGTTGACCTGCTCACCCAAGCCAACGCTCAAAGTAGGTCCAGGCAACTGGCATTGGACGGCCGGGTTCGATGTTGTGCACGTAATTGCGATCGGTTGGCTGTTGTTGATGATTGTGGAAGAGCTTAGAAAGAAAGAAGTCGTGGCGGTCGGCAGCGTCGAGAGGGTCAACATTGAAGCGCTAAGAGAAAAGTCTTCTACGCTGAAAGAAGTATCGACTGATTGCGTAAACACGCCATCCGTGGCGACAACCTTGAACGGATACGTACCTACGCCCAAGGATGTGGGGGCAGCCACAGTGAAAAACTGACCAGATTGACCGCCAGCAGGTAGGTCGATCGAAGTCAAGCCCATGTTGCACGATGCCCCTGCTGGCAGTCCCTGACAGGAAAGCAGCAGATCCGAAGCGTAGCCAGCAATACTAGTCAGATCAAGCGTGAACGTGGGGGTAATCCCGCCCGGAAGTGTGTCAGGCGCAAAAGGTAGGTTGACGTAGAGGGCGAACCCCAACGGGAGGGCAGGATTACCGGCGTACCCATAGACAGAATGAATTTCTGATCCGGATTGAACCTGGATCGAAAACACATTATTGACGTTGAATGCATTCCCGATTTGAAAGGGCACATCCTGTGAAGCCTGTCCCGCAGGAATGGTCACTGAACTGGGAATGGTGATCGCTGGATCGCTGGCGGAGAGCTGCAACGTAGTAGTCGTCGAAGCAAGGGCCTGGGTGACGCGAAGGATTCCCTGCCCTCCGATTACGGGATTGGCCACAAGGCGCGCCTGGAAAGAAGGACCGGCCACCGCGGGAATTACGTGATACGAGGAATCCAGACTGTCGAGTTCGATCAGGTCGGCGCGGCCATCCCCGTTGACATCCGCCGCAACTCCCGGTGCGTAGAGCTTCTTCAAAGGAAAAGCCACGTAGCTAGGCGTAAACGTTGCGTCGCCATTGCCCAAGAGGACTTGAAGGTACGTGTTGGGGGAGTTTCGCGCAGCTCTGGGCGTCTGAAATGCGGCGATATCCATTTCTCCGTCGCCATTGAAATCGGCAATCATCGGATGTAAGCCATTGCCCGGCGAAGATGCAAAGAAGAAGTGGGGATCGGGGCTGCCCGCGTACGATTGATAGGTGTTGGATAGTTTGAACGAGCCGTCGGGTTGAGCAATGTAGATGTTGTAGACCAGGGTTGCAGCGAGCCCCCAGTCCACGACGTGTTCTTGTAGCTCCACGATGTCCGGCTGGCCATCGTGATTGAGATCAGCAACAGCAAACGGCTGGATATCAGGGACTACCATTTTCGCGTTTTGGAAGGTGCCATCGCCATTTCCGAGAAGTTCAAAAAGAGGTTCGGGATTATTGGTGACATTCACAAAAATCCAAACGAGCACGTCCAGCTTGCCGTCGCCATTGAAGTCACCCACGACAAGATGCGCCGGCCATCCACCGTTGTTCGGCGGCGGGTAGAAGCTGACGGTGGCCCCCTGGGTGAAAGTGCCGTCCCCGTTTCCAAGAAATGTAGTCAGCGTTTGATAGCGGGAATTCGGAAGCGAGCCCGGTTGCTGCCCAGCAACCACAAAATCCAGCTTGCCGTCATTGTTAAAGTCACCCACGCCTATAATGCCCTGGGCGGCCGGAGCGGCCGTGACCACCGCAGGGGCAAAAGTTCCGTCACCATGGTTTTTGGCGTAAATGAGCGCAGGGGACCCGCCAGAAAATATTGAGCCAATCTCGAGAAAGTCCGGTTTTCCCGTGTTGCGGAAATCAGCCAGTACATAGTCGCCAGGAATCAAACCAAAATCTAATATGTCTATTCCTTGCGCCGCTGCGAAGTGCCCAGTTCCATCGTTCAATAAAGTCGCCAGCCTCCACGGCGCCCCGGTGTTTTGAGGCTGCGCGACGAAAGCAAGGTCGGGATGCCCATCGCCGTTCAAGTCCGACACAAGAAAATCACCCCAAGGCGCGTTGCTTGTTCCCGTGCCACCGGACGTCAAATAACCCACGTAACTGCCCTGCGGCGCACCAAACCCTCCCTTCCCGTCGTTTAAGAAGACGGTGGCCGAGTCACTATCTTGGTTGGCCGTTACAATATCTGGTTTGCCGTCTCCGTTTACATCGGCAACGGCGAACGCAAACACCGAGGTGTCACCTCGATAGACCTGAGGAGGCAACAGTTTGCCGGTGCCATCATTGAGAAGGACAGTCAAAAGATCACCCGCAGGCTTACCAAAAAAGGCATCCGCAACTATGAGGACACCTGTAGTAACCAGGTCGGGGTGCCCATCCCCATTCACATCGACTACTGCGGCATTGAAGGCTGCATCGCCGAGTCCTGTTGTAGTGAAGTTGAGAGTCTTAAAGGTCCCGGAACAGTCGCCATTGTAAATGAAAGCCCCGCCAAAGTTGAACAAGACTAAGGCATCTTGGCAACCATCGGAATTGAGGTCTCCAGCGGCCGTTCCCACGATAAAAACGTCGCCCATGGGGAACCCAAAGATCAGGAGTTGAGAGCGTTTGAAAGTGCCGTCACCCTGATTAATGAAGACCCAGGCTTCCGTATCGCCGCCGGGATCAGCGTATACGATATCTGGGAGACCATCATTATTAAAGTCCGCGACGGCCATGCCAATGACAAACGGAGGATTGAACGGATCATCTAAAGGCGCAGAAATGGGCGCGCTGAAGTTTCCCTTACCATCCCCCAGTAGTGTAATGAATCCGTTTACCTGAGGCGAAGCTACCGTACCCGCGACAATATCTAGATGCCCGTCTTTGTTCAGGTCGGCCACTGCCAAAGTTGTTGGCGGACCGGGAACAAAAAACTGCTTCTCTCTTTGAAACGTGCCATCTCCATTGCCAAAGAAAATGCCAATAGTTCCGCTATCTGCCTCCGCCACGATTAAATCGGAAATTCCAATGCCACGCAGGTCCGCGGCGACAACCGCAACTGGGGCCTGCCCCAGAAGCGGAATAATGGTCGGCAACTGCGAGGTTCCATCGCCTTTTCCGAGATAGAGCCAAAGAGTGTTTGCGCCGCCGTTGGCAACCACCCAATCCATATGGCCGTCACGATTAAAGTCCGCAGTGGCAACGCCTGCAGGGATGAAGCCGGCAGGCAGCGAGTCGCGGAAGGCAAAGCCGGGCAAGGGTGGATTACTGGTCGACTGCGAAGTCATACCGCGACTCGTCGGCGGGGCGTTGGGATTTGCGGAATCGATAGCCTGATGCGCGTAAGGCCGGTTGAAGTATTGCAAGTATTCCGGTCCAAGGCGCGAGGCAAGCTTCCATCCCAAGAAACGAACCGGCTTGTTGGAATGAAAGTTTGTCATTCCCGGCAGAGGTTGGATCCCTCGCTGCATCATGAGGCTGGATTGGCCAGCGGTGCGGGCAGCGATGGGAAAATTTACGGCATTGGATGTTCCACCACCGGGAGCCGGATTAACAACGGTCACGACCGCACTGCCGGCGGTTGCGATGTCGCTGGAGATGATCTGCGCGGTGAGGAGATTTGGGTTTTGAACGAACGTTTGTCGGCCTTGACCGTTCCATTGAACCTGCGCGCCGGGAGAAAAGTTGCTGCCGCTGACCGAGAGGACAAATCCAAAGCCGCCGGCGAGCGCACTGGCGGGACTCAGGGCGGAAATAGTGGGGCCAGGGGCCGTCAGTGTAAATGTAAGTGCGTTCGAAGTTCCCCCGCCTGGAGCGGGGTTGACGACTGCGATAGGAATAGTTCCCGCTCCGTCATAAAGATTGAAGTCTGCCGCATCAATATCCGCGGTCAGTTGCGTAGCGCCAACAAACGTGGCGGCGCGCGCGGCATTGTTCCATAGGATCGACGAGCCAGGAACAAAGTTAGTGCCGGTCAACGTCAGAGTGAAAGATGGTCCGCCGAGTGTCGTGCTGGATGGCGAGAGAGATGACAGCGTGGGGATGGGATTGGGCGCAGGTGTTGGTGGGGGTGTCTGCCAAAGAATCGCTGTATCGTTCTCAACGAGTTGCTGATCAATACTCCACGTGGTGCCAAGACCCGGCGCAACCTGCATCCCCACGGTGGCGGAACCGCCGGCATCAGCGAACGAACAGTTCCCGCCAAATACCGCATTCGCATAATTAAACAGCACGTTTCCAGAACCTTCCTGGAAGACCACCTGGAACTTGATGGTGGCGTTGGGATCGTTTCGGCAGTCGTAATAACGAACGTCGCGCCATTCCACCACTAGTTGCCGGTTGGGTGCTGTGCCCAGAACGGTCCAGAATACGTTTTGACTGGTGCCTTTCACCGGGTACAAATCATCCCAGAAGGGCGCCAGCAGAGTGAGCACGGGCAGATCGCGAGCGGGCGTGACTCCATTCGGAAGGGGGAGCGAGTAGTTCACGTACTCCCCAAATGCATTGGTAAAGCTGAGCAGCCCGTTGCTGCTCACGTACAGCGTTGAAAAACTCCCGCCGCCAAAGGGAATCGCGAAAGGCAGTGAGACGGCAGCGATATCGTCATCACCAAGATTCAGGTTGGTCCCCGTGAATGAAACGTAGTTCGACGAACCTTGCGTGACAAAACCATAGTTCTGCAATACGAAGGCCTGAATGACATCCCCGCTGGGAAACGTCAGCGTGTAATTACCCAGCGCCGGTGGAATCCATGAGGCGGTGTACACGCCGTCGCCCGCCGCAAGATCGGAACCGTTTCCGTCGTCCAGCAACGTGATGGTTTGCGCTCCCGGAGAAATGCTCACCTGCACCGTGCCCGTGGGCTGGCTGCAATTGATGTTGATCGTGCTCAAAGTGATCGGGACTCCCACAGTTCCCGAAATCGAGCTCAGGGTCGGCTGCAAGCGCGCGTAGATGGGCTGGCTCGCGCAGGTCATGGAGCCGTAGGCATTAAGCCGCTTGCCTGTAATCGTTTGCGAAAGCGCCAGCAGTGAATCGCCTCCGGCCAATAAAAGATTCTTTATCGCGCGCCAATCCAATGTGGGGTTTTGGGCCTTGAGCAAGGCGGCTACGCCAGTAACGTGCGGCGTGGCCATGGAAGTTCCGCTCTCGAGGGAATAGGTGTTGTTCGGCGTGGTGCTCAGGATGTCCACGCCTGGCGCTGCGAGATGCACGGTATGGCTGCCAATGTTGGAAAACGCGGCCAGGGAATCCGCGCGATCCGTCGCAGCAACAGCGATCACGTTGGGAAGAGCAATGTCCGCTGGATATGTCGGAAATGAGTCGTTATTTGTGAAGTTGTTTCCTGCGGCAGCGATAAAGAGAATACCATCGGTCAATTGCGCGGAGATAGCATCTTGCAGCGATTGAGAGAAGATGTTTCCGCCCCAACTGTTGTTCGTCGCGATAATGTTGATGCCCGAATCTTTCAGAGATTTGACAACTTCGAGGCACTCAACTGCTGCCCACACTGCGCCGCTGCCGTCTGAGCCCAGGAACTTGCAAGGCAGGATTTGAACCTGCCAGTTTATTCCGGTAACGCCCTGGCCGTTGTTGCCCACGGCGCCAATCGTTCCCGAAACATGCGTGCCGTGGCCGTTGTCGTCCAAGGGATCGCAAAGACCGTAAACTGCGTTGAAACCTCGTGAACCCACAGGGCATGTCAGAGGATTTCCGTTAATATCGAACGCTTGGAATGGCGTGGTCGCCGCCCAGATGTTTTGTGCAAGGTCCGGGTGCGTGTAATCCACACCAGTATCAATGACGGCGACAACGACACTCGCACTTCCTGTAGTGAGGTTCCAAGCCTGCGTGGCATGGATGTCAGCGCCCGGTGTCCCACCCAATTGACCGGTGTTTTGCAAACTCCATTGCGAGGAAAACAATGGATCGTTCGGACTAGTCAGGGCGCGAACGATGTAGTTAGGCTCGGCATAGAGTACGTTGGGATCTTGCCTGTATATCCGGATGGCTTCGCGGACTTTCGTTTTGTCGAAGAGTCGAACGCGCTGGAGACCTTCCACCACTCGAGACGCGCGAATGACTGTCGCGCCTACCTTGGCGTGCAGCGAGTTCATTGCCGCCCGAGCCGCGCCGCGGCGAAATCGCACGAGCACCTCACCGGCAACGTACTTGGCATCGGAACCAGGCTGCCCCGCAAAAGGACTCTGGGGCGGAGACGCGCGGAGAAACGAATTGCCAACTTGCGCTACGGCCGGCAGTGATAAGCTTAGGACGGCCGCAGCGAGAAACCATTTGTGAGGCTGCGGCCAACCTGAGGACACTCGCAAGAATATACGCTCTGCCCGTGAGATGGCCCGAATCATAGCCAGATTGTGGCGAACTAAGCGAGGACCCCAAGGAAGATACTCTCAGGTAACCGTCTGCGTCAAGTTCCTACACGACTAACACGACTAACCCGGAGCCTTAAAAAACAAATGGAATCTCACTCGTTCTCGGCGCGTTTTTCTCGGCATATTATGTTTACAGCGGACAGACCGAATAATGATCGTCAAGTTTAAAAACTCAACTTTCGAAATCATTAGTTGAACGTAGCCAAGCGCGTATCCCGAAAAATGCTCGGGGCTCTTGCAAATATGAAACACCCATCTCCTCATCGCTTTCGGAAATCTTGCTCTTGAGCCCAATGAATTCGCTTTCCGTGATAAGACCTTGCGCTTTCATTCTTGAATCTGTTCCTCAAGTCGAATCGTGTCCCCTATGTCCCCAAAGCCCACGCTTCGAAAGGCTGCGTAATTGCAACAAAAAAGCGATGTTCCCCGGTAGGTCAAGAAGGTGAGCAATCTGTTGGCTACCGAAAGGTCATGGCGCGAATCTGCTTGATGTAATAGAATGAAAGTGGATGAAAATAAAGGCGTTGTCGGATCCCCGGTAGCTCAACGGTAGAGCATTCGGCTGTTAACAGAGAACTTCAAATCCAATAACTCGTTTCTCTGGCGTCAGTTAACAGCTTCCGGGACATCCCCAAACACCCTTTTCTTGCCCCCACCCTTGTCCCCAACACTGTTTCCGTCCGTTCCATCCCACGGCATACGCCAAATCGGGTTCAGAGATTACTTCCGGGTGGCTGCAATCCGGGAGTTATCGCCTGTGGGCTCAAATCGAATGCCGGGGGCGAACACTCCCACGGTTCGCGGGTCATGCATCCCAATAAATTGCCTCCTAAATCTCCTTGTGCCCAAGTATCGCAGTTTTGACGACGTGCATCTCGTTTGACAAAGATTGGATATAGGAGGCTATATCGCGGTCTGATTCTGTACTTCACACAGCTGACCTAAGGTAAATTGAAAGCCAACAGGGCGAAAAGCTGACCGATTTCGCCGTGAAGCTCCCTGGCGATTCCGGTATGTTCACGACTCCATGGCACGGATTTTCCGACGCAACTAGTATTGTTACCAGTATGAGCCGAAGTTCCCTCGTTCTAGCATCGAGTATGACTCAAGCCGACTCCGCTAACAGGCAAACCATCTCGCGCTACCGTGTCCTAGAGGAGCTGGGGAGCGGTGGGATGGGTGTTGTCTACAAAGCCCAGGACAATGAGCTCGGCCGATTTGTAGCTTTAAAGTTCCTGCCTGAGAACCCAGCCCCGGACCCGCATACCCTGGAACGTTTTCGCCGCGAAGCACGAGGTGCATCTGCGCTCAATCACCCCAATATCTGCACCATCTACGAAATTGGGACTCACGAAGGCCGCGCGTTCATCGCCATGGAGTACCTGGATGGTGTGACGCTGAAATACCTGATAGCCGCAGGCACCCTAGATACGGAGCGCATAATGGAGATTGCCATCGAGGTCACCGATGCGCTCGATGCTGCTCACAGCGAAGGCATCATTCATCGTGACATCAAACCCGCCAACATTTTCGTCACGAAGCGAGGGCGCGTCAAGATTCTCGACTTTGGCCTGGCGAAGAGTATTCTTCCGGAGAGCCTCGCAACGCAGATCGCGGCGCAGGCAACGCTTTCTCTGTCCGATGTCGCCGAAGAAGATCTCACCATCCCGGGGACGGCTCTGGGAACCTTGAACTACATGTCTCCCGAGCAAGTACGGGCCAAGGAGTTAGACACTCGCACGGATCTGTTCTCTTTCGGTATCGTTCTCTACGAGATGGCGACGGGGAGGGTGCCCTTTCGAGGAGGCAGTTCGGGCCTCATCATGGACGCCATCCTCAATCGCACTCCGGTGGCTCCCATACTAGTCAATCCCGACATTCCCCCTGCGCTCCAAGAAGTGATCCGCAGAGCTTTGGAGAAGGACATCAACCTGCGTTATCAGCACGCAGCGGACATGCGGGTTGAGCTGCAACGGCTAAAGCGAGACATCGATTCGGGCCAGAGGGCTGCGGAAGAAGAAACAGGATCGGTCCTGATACCAACTCCAAGTTATCTATACTCGACCGACAAGCGGAGGGCACGGACTCCCTCTGTGGGAACAGCTGCTCTCCGCCAACGGCGCGTCTCCAAGATCATTGACTCGCTTGCAGTCTTGCCCTTCGAAAATGCTAGTGGCGATCCTGAGCGCGAATACCTCAGTGATGGGATCACGGGGAGCCTCATCAATGTCCTGGCGACAGTACCGAAACTGCGCGTGATGGCGCAGAGCACGGCATTTCGTTATAAGGGCCGGGAAATTGACCCTCAAGCTATCGGTCGCGAGCTTAATGTGCGCGCCGTGCTCACGGGAAGAATAGTGCAAGGCGGTGGCTCTTTGCGCATTTGGACCGAACTAGTCGATGTAGCCACTGGTTGTCAACTATGGGGCGCGCAATACAATCGAAAGCCTGGCGACATCTTTGTGGTCCAAGACGAGATCTCCAACGAGATATCGGGAAAATTGCGGTTAAAGTTAAGCCGGGCCGAAAGGAAGCGACTAACAAGACACCACACGCAGAATGCCGAGGCGTACGGGCTTTACCTTATGGGCCGTCATCACTGGAACAGGTGGAGCGAAGAAGGGTTCTACAAGGCGATCGAATACTTTCAGCAGGCAGTCGAGAAAGACCCCAGTTACGCTCTCGCCTACACCGGGTTGGCCGATTCCTACGTGCTCCTGGGATGGAACAGCTATCTGCCGCCAAAGGAAGCGTTCCCTAAAGGCAAAGCTGCGGCGATGACCGCCCTGCAGCTCGACCCGGATCTCGCCGAAGCCCACACGTCTTTGGCGGCCCTGTTGTGGCTTCACGATTGGCAGTGGGAAGAGGCTGAAACAAGATTCAAGCGCAGCCTAGAACTTAGTCCCACATACCCAACTGCCAACCACTGGTACGCCGAGTATGTGATGACCATGGGAAGACAGGGAGAGGCTATAGCCAGGGTGAAGAACGGCCATGAGCTCGATCCGTTGTCGCTAATTATCAACGTCGCAGTCGGATGGGCCTTCTATTTGGCCCGCCGATACGGCGAAGCCATCGAACAGCTCCGGCGAACTATTGAATTGGACCCCAACTACCCCGTCACGTACTGGATTCTCGGCCTAGTGCTCAGGAAAACGAGTTCCTACGAACTGGCCATCACCGAGGGCGAGAGGGCAGTTAAGCTGTCAGGCGGCAGTCCTCTGATGCGCGCGGCACTAGCGCACACTCTTGGCACTGCTGGTAGGACAATGGAAGCATTTCAGATGCTCGATGATCTGACGAAACTAGCAAAGCAAAAGTATGTCGCACCCTACTTCTTCGCCGGGGTACACATCGGCTTGGGAGAAAACGACCGCGCTATGGAATACTTGGAGAAATCCTACGCAGAGCACTCCCACTGGCTTATCTATCTTCATATGGATCCGACCATGGACGGCTTGCGGGATAACCCACGCTTCCAAGACCTGTCGCGGCGTGTCGGCCTTCCCGCACTGAAGGCCGCGATCCCCACCTGAAGGAAGCCAAGGCGAAGCTGCGGTAGCCGCCGGTAGCAGAAAACACTCGTTCCACCTCTGCCGCTGTTCACCAATGATTGGCGCAACGGCGGTTCCATGGGTGCTTCCCGACGATTCTCGCTGGCCGGTAATAATGGGCAATCCGGAAGTAATTCTTCAGTTTCCTCAATTTCCAGTTTCCCGACGATTGTGCGGATTTCAAATCTCACCCTGCGGCCGCGTTACCTAGAGCCCTCGGCTCAAACTTAGAAACATTGTCCCTGGAGCTTTCCCTCGCCCGTGCTTGCCAAGGATTTTGTTCGTTGTAGGCGTTCATGCCTTCCATTTGTTTCAGTTCTTGTCCCCAGCGTGCTCACCCTGCCTAACTATCGTAAAATGGGGATGATCCCTGCTAGTCTCATTTCATGTGGTTCCGAAAGGTCATGGCATGAAGCTGTTTCCTGTAATACAATGAAAATAACGGCGTTATGCGGATCCCCGGTAGCTCAACGGTAGAGCATTCGGCTGTTAACTTTGTACTAATTCGTTGATTCTGCACCGTTTAGGAAAACAACTGCGTTGCGCAGTTCCCCGGTAGCTCAACGGTAGAGCATTCCCTGTTAGCAAACCTCAAAACCGTTGAATCGGCACCGCTTATACCGAAAAAACGCCGGTTTAGCGGCCCTTCGTTGGAACCAAGTTGGAACCAGATTACAGCCAACGAGCTTCCTGCATTGCCGACGCAGCGGCGTGTCAACCTCTGGCGGTGCATTGTTAATGTACCGGCACGCCCGATCTGCTGCTGACTTTGAAAGTGTGGATGGCCGAACCCACCTAGAACAAGTGAAGCCGGTGTGGGCCGCCAAGAAGCCGGTCTTTATTGACAAACCGCTGGCCGCCAGCTACAAGGACGCAACGGAGATCGCACGATTGGCCAAACAGACTGGCGTACCTTGGTTCAGCTCCTCCTCCATGCGTTTTTGGAAGGAAACCCAGCGGTTGAAGAGTCCTGCAGATGTGGTGGGGCATATCGTCGGGTACAGCGTTTACGGTCCTTCTCCGACCGAACCACACCACCCTGATTTGATGTGGTATGGCATTCATGGCGTGGAGATGCTTTTCACGCTCATGGGTCGGGGATGCGAGTCAGTAAGTCGAGCCAGCACGGCGAACGAGGACGTTGTAGTAGGCAAGTGGAAAGACGGTCGCTTGGGGGTGATGCGAGGGTTCCGAAATGGATTAAGAGATTACGGGATAACCTTATTTAGCGACAAAAACGTTCTCCAGTCTGAACCTCGTCCCAATCTCCATGGTCCGTTACTTGTGGAAATCGCCAAGTTCTTCCGGACTGGAATACCTCCGGTCAATCCGGAGGAAACTCAGGAAATGATGGCCTTCATAGAAGCGGCCGACATCAGCAAAGCTCGAGGCGGAGCATCCGTGCCAATTAGCGAAGTGACCAGGTGAAGGGTTTTTGATGGAGGGTGGTCGTCCGTGCGAGCCGAGATATGGCCGAGGCCTCTTCTATCGCGAAGCCTTCTTGGACTCTGGAGGCGGCTCGAGTGCGCCTTCCGTTCGCCACACAAACTATTTCGCCGCTGCCGGAGTTTGCGCTAAATTTACGATCCCCGGGAGCCTGCCCTTTGAGATCTATTAATTGTTCCTCTCGTCCTGTTTCCGAATATACGCATGTAGGCGGGGGGGTAATCTCCAGATGAGGCTCACTTGATGAACTCCGCTATGAACATGTTTTCTTGCTCATCTTTGAGATCCGTAGTGTCGCCGATCACATAGCGATAGTGGTAGGCTGGACCAGCAGCAACGGTCCTCCCCATCCAATTCGTCGGATCCGTCCATAAGATCGGCCGGTTCCCCATGGCCTTCCTAAGATCACCCACATCCCAATGGAGCGCAAAGCTGGGAATCACGGCATCAAACAAGTCGGTGTTCATCGAGTTTTCCAGAGCAGCCCGTAGGCTGTAAGGTGTTCGATCCAGCCAGACCTTTCCTATGCGGGGGTCGATTGCTGCCGCTAACAAAAGCCAGATTCCCCTCACACCCCGGGCGGCACCGCGAATGGAGGACGAGTCCACGTCGCTGCGAGCGGCGAGAACATCCACACCTCGTAAAATATCATGGGCGCGCATCGCCGGCAGACAGCGCCCGATCTGGTCCGCCCGTGAGTTGGTCAGCCAATTCCCGACATACGGCCGCGCACTTTCTCCGGGAGAGTCACGGGGTTCGAGTTCCAGCACAACTCGTCCCGTGGTAGAGATTCTTTCCGCCAACGTACCCGTCGATAAGATCCAGTAGCTGCTCATCCCATCCGCCACGAGCAGTACGGCTGGTTTTCGGGCAGGGGAAGGCGGAATGTACAGCCTTCCCTCAATCTCGACTCCCGGTTCACTCGCAAATTGAATGTGCTGCCGCTGACCCTGCGGGCCGCTCGACTCATCCAGAACCTTCACGGCCGGAGAGGAGCGGTCCGTGGGGACTTGCAGCTTGTGCAGTTCCGCTTGAAGCTCTGGTATTGTTCCCTGCCTTTGTTTCGAATGAAAATCGTCCAAAATCAATTGGTAGACCTTCCGACTTCCGGGCTCATCCTCCACGTGGCCGCTTTGTGTCACCAGAAGTTCATGATTGGCATAGAGGTGCACCGGCTGTTCGTGAAAATCGCCCTGGCCGTCCTTAAGCCAGCGGATCAACCACTTATTGACAGCCTCTCGACTTTCGAGAGGAGTGCCGTGGGGTCCTGGACCAAGGAAGAAGCCCACCTGGTCTTCAGCGCCGTAGAGTCCAAACCAACGTCGCGCTTCGTCGTAGACCAGCTTTGCCCCGGGAGGCGTAAAATAATCATTTTCGGTTGCTTGAATTAACCAGGGCGTTGGGGCAGACAATTCCACAAAATCCACCGTGTCCAGCCCGTGCGCAAGCAATTCGGGAAAACTCATTTCGGAATCGGGATCTGGCCCCGCAAATAAGAGCCGATATGAATTGGGAAAGCAGGCAGGGACAATCGCTTTGAGCCTCGAGTCGAGAGCCCCAAGGAACATAGTCAATGCTCCGCCGCCCGAGCAACCCACAGCTCCCACGCGTGCAGCATCCACTTCAGGCCGGCTAAGCAGGTAGTCGAGAGCTCGTTTCGCGTCCCAAATGAAGTAGCGGGCCACGCTCTCGCCAACGAGGATGCTCTGGGCTCCCGCGTGTATATGCTCGTTGACTGACCAACCGGCCGCAGGCGCCTTGAGTTGGGGGTCGTAGGTCTGCTCCCTTTCGCCTTGTCCCATAGGGTCGAAACACAGCACCACGAAACCCTTTAATGCCAGGTTGGCTGCCGCCCTCTGCGGCTCGGGCTTCCCCTCTTGGGTGTGGCCGGACTGAAATAGAACCGCGGGATAGCGACCCGGTTGATTGGGCCGGTAAAGATTGGCGGTGACAAAAAAGCCCGGCAGGCTCTCGAAAATAATCTTTTCGATGGCATAACCCTCAGCCTGGATGCGGCCCGTAATTCTCGCATGGAGCGGCCCGTTGTAATCCGGCAGACCGCCCAAAATCTGGAGTATTTTCTCGCGCACCACTTGCTTCCGGCGTTCCGCGTCGGACACCGTGCGAATTTGGGCGATGGCGTTCTCTCGCGCCTGAAGTTCCTGTTGTGCGATCTTGTTCATCCATCGGAGAAGCGGGTCGTCGACCGGTTGCTGCTGCACACTTTGGTCCTTCCACCGGCTAAGGCCGTCTTCGGGAGACCCTTGAGCGCAAACAGACGAGAGAGTAAGAAAAGTGGCAACCAGCGTCATCAGTTTCATAGGGATTTATGGGCATAGCCTTCGCGACCCGTAGGCGCAAGGAGTAGCCGTGCGTTTTCCTCGAAGAGAGCATTTTTCTGCGTTTCGGTTAGGCCCGATTCCTGCATCTTTAGGAGGGCCGACTCGAAATAAAACAAGGGATAATTGGAGCCAAACAAGACTCGCTCGAGAGAGACCTGCTCGACCAGGCGAGCGACTCCTCCTACTCCTTCAACCGTGGAGATATCAAAATAGACGTGTCCCGTGGACGACGACAGCGTCTGCAATTGCCCTGACCGGAGTCCTGGAGTCCAATTTAGGACCACCAGCCACAATCCAGGTTGATTCTTGAACAGATCGGCCAGCGGCGCAGCATCGACCGGCGGTACGCGCATGAGCGGATGCTGAGTACGCACGTCTTCCATGCTTAGGACAAGCTGTACGATCATCCGGCGGGTCACGGCCAACTTTAATAATTCCGCAAATACCGGATCATTCAGAGTATATCCGTGATAATTAGGATGCAGCCGGATTCCCGGCATGTGGTGCTCTTCCTGGCAGCGCCGAACATCTTCTTGCCAGTCCGGAAGCTTGGGATTTATCGATCCGAAGGGCACGAGGATGCCCTGACCGAAGGTGCGACAGTCCTTCACGAGCCTGGTATTTACGCTGGCGATGTCCTTATGGAGAATCCCATCGAAACTCCCTGCCCAAGCTTGCCCGACGTTTTGCTTCCGCAGCCTGGCAACCAGCTCGGCAGGCTCGTCCGCTACCAAACGCCGAAAGGGCCAACGGGAGAGACTCACGTTCGTGTCGACTATCACAACCGGTATCCCTTCATTTGCAGGATGGGTGTTAATAGGCGGCGGATGTTTCCGCCCAGAATCAATCTTTTCGCCGATTCAGGGATGTCGGCTCCCATGACCTTTCCGAGCTGTGAGGCAAAACTCCGGCCTCCGACGTCGCTGCCATAAATCACTCTTTCCGCACCAAGTTCGCGCACAGCCATCTCCACGGTCCCGGAGGTAGGGTCAAATCCGGCCATTTCGGCCGACACATTTCTCGCGCGGCGGATAATGCGGATCCCTTGTTCCCAGTCTCCTCCCGTGTGGGCGCATATAAAGGACGCTTGGGGATGTCGCTCAGCGAGTTCGACCAAGTCATAAGGAGTGGACTCGCCAGGCTCATTGCCGCCGACTTTGAGCCAGGTGTGTTGCAGGATAGGCGCCTTCATAGAGACCGCTTGCTCGACGATAGGATCCAGTTCGGGAGCGTTGCAGCGCTTATCAGCCTCCAGCTCTCCAACGCTGATCATGGGGCCGTCTCGCACACAGCGATCGAACTCCTCTAGACTGAAGTCGAGATAGCTTGGGCTCAAATACACGGAGCCATAAGCGCGGTTGGGAAAACGTCGCGCGGCCCGCATGACGCGATCGTTTTCCTCACGGAGTTGCGCCGGATTGGGATGGAGGTCGGCGGAGTAACCCTGCGAAAGGAGGAGCCGCTCGATGCCAAGGCGGTCGGCAAACTGAATCAAAGCGGTCATACGTTCTTCGGGAGTGTTGCCCGGCACGGAATGAAGATGACTGTGCACGTCCCAGATTCGGAAGTGCTCCGACAATTCCGAGGCGCTGTACGACAGGCAGATCAACGGAGCAAATGCTAAGGGCCAACTTCCGCAAAAACGGCTAAGAAACATTCTCCGATTGAGCACTCGGGGTACCTCCAATCAATGCCCGACGCTGTGACAGCGGTCGCAGGAAACAGAAGCCCTTTCGTAGCCTGTGGCAATTAACACAGGCGCCCATGAAAATGTCTTTTTCCCGCCGCAAGGCATCCCGCTCCTGACCGGACCGTTGCAGGAAAGGGGCTGCTTTGCGTTTTTTTCATCAGCCTGCTGCTGCTGTGAAAATACTCGATCTTATGCTGCTTTCTGTTGTAAGGTGACGCTCGAGCCTAAACGTTCGAAGGGACGAACCAGGTTTCGCGTGAGCCGGTATCTGTTGCATTTCTCTAGGTAAGCATTTCCCAATTCCTTGGTAGCAAACTTGGTGGGAAAGCGGGTAGATAGGCTTGCGATACACTCCCGTGCTCTCCATGGCGTCACACCTCCTCCAGCGGAGGCGATTGCTGCGCCTCAGGACTGTTCGAGGCACTGCTCGGCGTCCTTCCCGTTTTTCCGGGTGCCACAAAACGTGGTACCTTTACCGGCGCGCGTCAGTCTGCTAAGCAGGATCTGTGCCGTCACAGGGTATCTCGATCGCCTCCAGCGAGGCTTGTACCACAGACTGACCGAACTCCTCCTCCATTTTCATGGCGCGCGGAGCCGAAGGCGCACGGGGTCTGCGGTCAAAATTTGGGCGATGTTTGTTTGGCAAGCGCTATGGTAATGAGGAACACCTGATGGCCCGTCTGGTTTGCAATTTGGCATGGTTTTTCCTGGCGTGCGGCTTTGCCTTCGGGCAAGCTTCGCCGGGGTCGGTCGATCACGAGTGGCGGTCTTATGGACACGATCCCGGAGGCATGAGATTTTCTCGGCTCAGCCAGATTGACCGAGCGAACGTCCAGAAGCTTCAAAGAATATGGACTTATCACACCGGAGAAACGAATTGGAGTTCATTCAGCGGTCCCCAACATATCCAAGCATTTGAAACCACTCCTTTGATGGTGGATGGAGTGGTCTATTTCACGACACCCGCCAGCCGGGCTATCGCGCTGGACGCAGAAACGGGGAAGGAGATATGGATATTCGATCCCTTTTCCGGCGCCTCCGGCAAGCGCCGCTCTTTGCAGAATCGGGGTGTGGCCTACTGGGAGGGAAACTCGCCCGCCGCTTGCGGTGGGGAAAGGGGCAAGCTGGACAAACGCATTTTCTTCGTCGCTCTCAATGGTCGCCTCTTCGCTCTGGACCCTCTGTCCGGCAAGCCTTGTAAAGGGTTCGGCAACAAGGGCGCCGTGAATCTTCGTGAAGGCGTAGCGGATAGGCCTGAAGCAAGGTACGAGGTCACCTCGCCTCCCGCGATTTACAAAGACCTTGTGATTCTAGGTGCGGGGCTTCAGGAGATTCCCTCGAAAGGACCCAGCGGAGCAATTCGCGCCTTCGACGTGCAGACAGGAAAGCTCGTGTGGAGATTTGACACCGTCCCCCAGCCAGGCCAAGTCGGTCACGACACCTGGGAAGGAGAGGGATGGAAAGATCGATCCGGTACTAATGTGTGGACCATCATGAGTGTGGATGTCGAGCGCGGAATGATATTCCTGCCCCTCGGGTCGCCTTCCTACGATTTTTACGGCGCGGACCGGAAAGGTCAAAATCTGTTTGGAAACTCGCTGGTGGCGCTGGACGCGGCAACCGGCAAGCTGCTTTGGTACTACCAGATGGTTCACCACGATTTGTGGGATTATGACGTGCCGGCGCCGCCGAATTTGGTAACTGTGCGCCGGGAAGGGCGCGAAATTCCGGCCGTGGCGCAAGTGACTAAGATGGGGTTTGTGTTTGTGTTCGATCGTCTGACCGGCAAGCCATTGTTTCCGATTGAGGAGCGCCCTGTCAGGCAAAGTCAGCTTCCTGGGGAGGCGAGCTGGCCCACTCAACCCTTTCCCATCAAGCCGCCGCCACTAGTCAGAACCTCGGTGACTCGGGAGGACATTACAACGGTTACTCCGGAGTCTCGGCAATACTGCCTGGAGACCTTCGGCTCGATCCTGCCGGGAGGGATCTTTAATCCCTGGGGTTTGGAGCTTAGCCTGGAAATGCCCGGCACCCTCGGAGGCGCAACGTGGTCGGGGACTTCCTTTGATCCATCGCTAGGCTATCTCTTTGTGAATGCGAACGAAGTAGGCGCGGTAGGTGCCATGAAACCGCAGCCTGCGGGCTCGGCCGAGGCATATGTGTGGGGCAGCCAGTGGGGAACGTATGCGCGTTTTTGGGATGAGAACCATTACCCATGCCAAAAGCCACCTTGGGGGACTTTGAATGCCGTGGATTTGAATACCGGGGAGATTGCCTGGAAGGTCCCTCTCGGCGTTGTAGATGAACTGGAAGCGAAGGGCATTCCCAGGACGGGCGTGCCGAGCCTGGGAGGATCGATTGCCACGGCGGGCGGGCTGAATTTCATTGCCGGTACTAATGACAGTCGCTTCCGGGCTTTCGATTCCGAGACAGGGAAGGAACTCTGGGTGACTCGGCTCGAAGCCAATGGGCATGCCACGCCCATGACGTTTTGGGGAAAGAAGAGTCATAAACAGTTCGTGGTGATTGCCGCCGGAGGCAGCGGATTGTTCGGTACCGAGGATAAGCCTGAAAAGGCTTCCGATGCCCTGGACGCATTCGCCTTGCCTGACAAGTAAGGCGATGGAGAATTGCATCCTACGAGATCAAGGCTGCCCAGGCGCAAAACGCAAGATAGTGAAATGAAAGTGTGCTGGGTGCGATCAAACAACTTTCTAAAAATGACTACCCTAGCGCTGCTATTGCAACTCTTTGCGCCTCCTCCCCAGGGAGCCCTTAGTCGATAGAAGGAGCAAAGTGTGCAGCAACAGCTCGCCGATAACCGAGTTCGATGGGTGAACCAGCAAGAACTCCATCGTCCAGATTCGCGCCGTCGCTCACGCAGGACGCCGGAAGCAAGCAGGTCGCGAGAAAACCCTCGAGATTTTGGGCAGCCTGCCCGATTGCAATGGGCCGCCGAATGCGAGAATTACCCCGGCGGCTGGGCGAGGAGCAAGGCTGATCATCTCGGCGACATTCAGTTTGCTTCCGAAACTGCAAAGTTCCGCGGCGAGAGCATCGAGTTTCCTAGTCAAACTCGGTGTGACGCAGCCCCGTTGCGTAACGGGTCGGACACAGAGTGAGTCTATTTCTGTGAACTTCAGCAGGTTTGCGGATTTTCAAGTCAGATTGGAGAAGCCACATGCCTGGTCAATCTGAGTATGACGTGATTGTGGTCGGGTCGGGAGCCGCGGGGGGGATCGCGGCTTACGTCCTCGCGACGAAAGGGTTAAACGTCCTGTGCCTCGAGGCCGGGCGGATGCTTCATACGGGAAAGGACTTCTACCCGCACAAGTTTGCGTACGAGTGGCCGTATCGAGGGCAAGGAAAACCTGGGCAGTACGGAAAGCTTCCGCAAGGCATGGAATGGAAAATCGAGGAGTGGACCGACCACCTTTACACTATTCCCGAGGAGGACCCCTACGCGGTCGCCCCTGGCTCAGCATTCACGTGGACGCGCCTGCGCGCCGTGGGCGGCCGCACGAACCTTTGGGGTCGCGGCTGTGATCGCTTCGGCCCGCTTGACTTCAAGGCGAAGAGCATGCAGGACGGCTGGGGAGAGGATTGGCCGCTCACTTATGAGGAACTCGCTCCTTACTATGACAAAAGCGAAGCGTTGATCGGCGTTGCCGGGGGCTCCGAGGATGTCTACAACACACCAACAGGCAAACACCTTTTGCCGCCGTTCAATGCGCGTTGCGGCGAAATGCTCATCAAGAAAGGCGCGACCAAGCTGGGTATCAAGGCGTTGGCCAAGCCACTTGCCGTCCTCAGTAAGCCATACGATGGCCGGCCGGCCTGCCACTACTGTGGCGCCTGCGGTCATGGTTGTGACACCCGCTCGCGTTATTGCTCTGCCGAGGTGCTGATCCCCAAGCTTCAGGCCATGCGCAACTTCACGCTACGGACCAACGCCGCCGTGCACACCGTCTTGATGGATGCCCACACCGGTAAAGCCCGTGGTGTGACTTATATCGACACCCAGAACAAGCTTGATTACGCAGTGCGTAGCAAGGCCGTCGTTCTCGCGGCGTCGATGGTCGAGTCTATCCGAATCCTCTTCAATTCCAAAAACCAAGAATATCCGCAGGGTCTCGCCAATTCCAGCGGGACGCTGGGGAAATATTTGATGGAACATGTGGCGTTCAACGACATCGGAGGGTACTTCCCTCAACTCGCCGGGCGACCGAGCACCAACGAAGATGGCCCCGGCGAATCGTGTCTCTACATCCCACGCTATAATTACGGCCACAAAGACAAGAAGAAATACCTGCGCGGCTGGCGGATTGATTTTTTCACTGGTTGCGGCTCGGGGCCGGGTCCGGGGGCAGGGATGGCGGGCTTTGGCAGCGCCTACAAGAAGAAGATCAAGGAATTGTACCCCACAGGAGTTTCCATCGGGGGTTACGGAGAAGGCCTTGCATTTGATTGGAATTATGTGGAGATCGATCCAAACGGGCTCACTGATCGCTTAGGCATCCCCCAAGTCCGATTCCATACGAACGCCGAATACGACCATGCCTTCGCGATCCGGGACGAGATTTATGGGGTGATGGAAGAAATCCTTCGGGCGTCGGGCGCCGAAATCATTCCCTACCAGAAAAGCAATCCCTATCCGTTGGGCAGCGTGACACATGAAGCGGGCGGGTGCCGAATGGGCGACGATCCGAAAACCGCGGTCCTCGATAGATGGAATCGTTGTCACGACATTAAGAACTTGTTGGTGGTAGACGCCAGTTGCTTCGTCACGCACCCGGAAAAACAGATCACGCACACAATCTTCGCCCTTTCTTACAGGGCATGTGATCACTTGGCGCAAGAATTCCGCCTAGGGAATGTCTAGACGCAGGCGCCGCTGGTCACCGAGAGCCGCGATCTTTCTAGAGGAAGGTGGCTGATGGCAGATCAACTGATTGGACGAAGAACGGCATTGAAGTATTTTGGGATGCTCGCCACGCTCCCCGCTGCTCAGGAGTTCCTGAAAAAATGGCTCGCCAAAGCCTCGGCCACCTCGAATCCTCCGTCAGGGCACGGATTGCACGCAGTGCTCGCGGCCGGTTCGGATGCGTCCAGTTCCTACGTCCCACAATTCTTTAAGCCGCATGAATTTGAAACGATTGAAAAGCTCACGGAGATGATTATTCCCACGGACTCCGAACCTGGGGCAAAAGAAGCAAGGGTGGCGGACTATATTGATTTTGTAGTGTTCTCTGCGAGGGAGTTTGAACCAGGGTTGCAGAAACAGTGGACTGACGGCCTTTCATGGCTAAACCAGGAGAGTGTCCAGAGACGTGGCCGCCCGTTTCGGGAGATATCTCCCGCAGAGCGGGAAACATTGTTAACCGAAATGAGCTCGCCGGAGCGCGACCCTAGTGCACAACATCCGGGCTTTGCGTTTTATCGCTTGATTAAAAGCATGACCGTGGAAGGGTTTTACACTTCACGAGTCGGGCTAATTGACGTGCTAGGTTACAAGGGGCTCGACGCCCTCCCAGAATTCCCGGGATGCACGCACCCGGAACATCAGACCTAAAGCGCTGCTTCACAGAGAAGGGCAAAGCCCTGAGGTCCTGCGGCGATGGAGGTTTGGCTTGTGGCTTGGACTCGGTTGCACTCCTACCAGCCGTATGAACTGTTGTAAACAACTTTTCCGTCAACCACCGTACGCAGCGCCTCAATTTCTTTAATTTCATCGACAGCGCAAGATAAGAAATCCTTCGAGATCACTACGAAATCCGCTAGTTTTCCAGGCTCGATCGAGCCTTTGGTGTTTTCCTCGAAAGAGAGGTAAGCAGCATTGAGGGTCCACATGCGGAGCGCTTCTTCGCGACTGATTTTTTGCTCTGGTTCCATATCCGTTCCCTCAATGGTCTGGCGCGTGATGGCCATCCACATGCCCAAAAACGGATGATAAGGGTTGATGGCCTTGCGTGCGTCGAAGCCGATCATGTGATCCGATCCCCCGCCACCACCACCCCGGCATCAAAAAGCGACCTGAAAGGCTGAAAGTCCCTCATTCGTAAAGGTCCAAGAACCTCTTTCACAGCCGGTCCGTCGAAATAGTGCCAGGCAGGTTGACAGTCGAAGACAACTCCCAATCTCTTCGCCCGGGCGATTGCTTGCGGGTTTGGAAATTTCCGTGCGTTACGGTAAAGCGCCGATCTCGAATTGATTTTTCCTTGTCTGCGGCTTCATAGGCGTCTAGTAGCACGTCCAAGGAGCCGCCGCCTGTGACGTGCGCTGTCATCTGCCAGCCCAATTCGCCGGCTAGTCTGGCCATCTCGAAAATGTTCTCCTTTGGCGCCCCAAGCACTCCGCGATAGGTGGGATCCTCGTACCCGTAGACTTCGGTATTCGATCCATAAGGCTCGCGCAGATATGCTGTCCCAACCAGAATTCCGCCGTCGAGAAAAGCTTTGAGCGATCCCACGCGCAACCAGTTGTCTCCCCAACCGGTGAGAAGCGGGATCGCCTCGATTCGTTCGCGGACCTGCTGGGGACTGCCCTGGAGGTTGACTACCCAGGTTACATAGGTTCGAACCGTTAATTCGCGCCTCTGATGCAGAAACTCGTAGGCCCGAAATCCTTCAGCCCCTTCGCTGCGGTCGATGACGCTGGTCAGGCCCACTTGGTTGTAATGCTTCTGCATGCTCTTCAAGGCCCACAGCCGCTCGTCGAAGGTATGCGGCGTGGTGTTCCGCACGGTCGCCAGCAGCCCTGGGGCGCCGAGAATGAGGCCGGTCGGCTCTCCGCGATGGTCCTTGATAATCTTGCCGTCGGACGGTTGGGAGGTGTCGCGAGTGATCGCCAGTCGAGCTAGCAGCGCGCTGTCAAGCACCGCAGCGTATCCGTTGTCGGCAACCGCGGGCCGGTTGCCGGCAGCCGCATCGAGCTCGTAGCGCGTAGGATATCTGCGTTCCTTCAGGCGTGTGGAATAGACCTTGGGAATGAAGATGATCTGCTCGGGCGGCAAACTTGCGGCCTGCTTCCGGATATAGGCTTGGAGGTCGGCAATCGAATGAATCGCCGGCAACGGCCCATCCTTTTCTGCGAGGGCAGATTCCATCGGATGAGTGTGCGAATCGATCAACCCAGGCGTCACGCCGTGTCCGTGCAGATCCACTTTCTTTGTGGCCGGACCCGCTGCTTGCATCACCTCGTCATTCGAACCGACCTTGAGAAAACGGCTGCCGCGAATGGCGAAAGCTTCGACAATAGGATGATCTTTCCACATGGTGACGACCCGGCCGTTGTAATAGATGGTATCTGCCGTCTGCGCAGCCGCCAGCGTGCCTCCGAGCACGATGAGGATAAAAGGGCCGAGAAGGCGAGTCATAATCGGCGCCTCCAAAGTGTAGGTCAATAGGTTCCGAATCTTCTGTCCCGGTTCCACCAATATGGAATAGAGCGACCTTCCCAACTTACCGAAAGTGCGTCAACAGTTCAGCCAGGGCCCGCAAGTATAAGGTTTAGTCATTTTTGTATCAACCTGGCTCAAACCATCATTCATCGGTGCTCTGTGAAGTTAAAGCTGATGCTCATGTTCGCAGGGACCCGCGACACGCGCAAGCGGCGAATGCGGTCAGGGACGCACTTTTAAGCCAAGACTACCCGAGCCCAAAGCAATCATTGCAGAGATTGCAGCAGATCACCGAGGACGAAGTTCTGCGCACGGAAGTAACCCGTTGTGCGCGATCAGATTTCCGGTGCGCCCGGGAGCCATTGCTTGAAGGTCTGGAACATGCAGATGTACTACTCTCCATTGCTGTTGGCCGAGCTGTTGCTGAATACCTTGCGCTGTATTGGCGAGAATGAAATATTTTTCTTCCTCGACGAGTGCGGACCGATACAAGTCAGGAAGCGTGGCGCTTCTTTCATGCTCAAACACGAGTCCAGCGCCAAGTAGTTTTATCAGACTCGTCGGGCTCATCCCACGGATACCGGAAATTCTTGAAATCGATCCGTCTGATATCGTTCACGTTCGTGCCGCTGGTTGCGCACACGAAGATTGAAAGAAAGGCGAAGGAAAAAAACAAAAAAATCTTGTCGTCATATGGCCCGAATATATCATTGCGGAAACCCGAAACACTCAACGGCGATTGTGATGACCCCACTAACATAAGTTATTATTGGCCGTACGGCAGTCTGCGAAAGCTGTTAAAGTTCGCGTTGAAGCTGATCTGGTGATGGACGGGCTCGACGGTTTGAGGGCCAAGTCAGGAGAGGAAAAATCAAGAAACGATTGTCACGTCGCGGATTTCTCGGCGCTGCGAGCGGGGCGGCCGTCATGTCGGGTGCCCGCAGCGCCATGGAACTGTCGCCGTTCGGACGCCTCTTTCCTAGTGAGAGAGCGCCCGGCGCAGACAAGCCCACCGGTCGCATTGTCGACATGCATGTGCATTTTGATGAGAAAAATCCAGGATTTCTCGACGATTTGCTGAAGTTGGCCAACCGGATGAACCTGACGGCCTGTCTCCTGACCCCTTTTGCTCACCGACGGGTTGTCACCGAAGCGGCCAAGCAGCATCCCCGGCAAATCGTTCCCTTCGGCTTCGTCGATTTGGACGCGCCGGATGTGGTCCCACAAGTGGAGGAGCTGCACTCGCTCGGTTTCCGGGGCCTCGGTGAGCTGGAATTCGTGAAGAAGCCGTACAACGACCCGTCTTACTTTCCTGTGTACGAGCTGGCGAATCGCTATGGCTGGCTTGTCCTTTTTCACACCGGCATCGTCCTGCGAAAACATTTCGACGAGCCCGAGGATGTAGCATCGGGCCGAATGCGACCGATCCACTTGGAGGAGATTGCGCGGCGCTTTCCGAAAATCACCCTGGTCGGTGCCCATTGTGGCAATCCCGAGTATGAATGGGCGGCGGAGATTGCGCGCTGGAACCCGAACGTCTTTTTCGACCTCAGCGGCTCGACGCTTACGAAAATGCACGGCCGTCTCGCGGAATTCCAACGGATTTTCTGGTGGTCGGCCATCGACTGGTCTGTAAAGACGCCGGATAACGATCCCAGTGCGTTTATCAAGCTGGTATTCGGCTCAGACTCTGATCTGGCTGGGGTGGAGTCCGTCGCCAATCAATACCGGGCCATGTTCGACGCTTGTGACTTCCCGGAACGCACTCGCAAGATGATCATGGGCGGGACACTTGCCAAGTTGCTCGGGCTGCCCGAGTAGTGGAACAGCACCGTCTGGCAAGAAGACCTCCTGGGACTCGAAGACAGAATCGGTTGTGGATCATGCCGTGGCGTGACGGAGCCCGAGGTCGAAAGCCGTCGATCCTATTCTGGGGCAGTGAGTTGCCCGCGGCGGGATCGTCATGCTGCGCTTTCGGTCTCTATGTGCCCGCCGGTGGCTTCGGGATGAGGTCGAGAAAGGAGCGATGCCCGTGTGGCAAACACTTACTCGACGCGAGCTCTTTCGAGGGCTGAGCGTGCTGGCTGTCGCAGCGGGGCGGGCTGAAAGCGCGCAGCCTTCAAATTTCTTCCCGCCATTGCAAGCCGGAACTGCGGCTGACGAAGCCAAGCTCTGGAAGGGCTCAGCGCTCGGGAACCTATACCCCTTTATCAAAGGCAAACACGATCAGAAACCCGCGTTCGGTCCGGGTAATGTTGAACAGTCGGCTCATCGCTGGTCCGAAACCGGTGAGATACTCCTCCATCATGTGGATCTCGAGTGCTGCCACGGTCAGGAGGAAGCACGGCAGAATGATTTCGGGCGATGTTGGTCTCTTCAAATAGGTGGCTGACCAAGCGAGGAGACCGATCAAACCGGATCCGCCAACGATTATTAGGGGCGGTAAACCTATGTATCTGTAACCGAGCGCCGCCGCAAGTACAATAAACGCAAAAGCAAAAGCAATGTTTCCAATTTCCGTTAAGGTGTCGTTGGGTTTCATGGAATCCCCTTTGACGCGAAATAGATAAGCCTCACCGAGATGCCAGGTCTGCCCTCGGAGCCGACAACGCAAGCCCTCTGCTGGGGATAAGGAAGGATGAAATCAGTCCAAGAATGACGGATCCACCGACGATGCCTAGTGATTCCCCCCATCCCGGTTTTGTATTCATAAGCAGAACGGCCGCGAACAGGAGCGCGATTCGGAGGCTAAGGGAGGTTTTCAGGACGGGATCCCGCAAACGCCTTAGGCATTCGGACTCATTTGTCTTTTCAGCGGCACAAATTCTTCGCAGCGCGCTCATCCGCTTGCTGGTAATCGCGCCCAAAATACCGGTCAGAATCAGCGCGGCAAGAGCTACTCGTGGCCAAGCGAGGGACCATGCGGACATTCGGTCCGTCAGGTATCCTCCTGAAAGGAGCAGGAGAAGGCCCGAGCTGCCAGCTATCCGAGGGACTGCCGACCACAGATTCAGCCAAGGGTGTGCCGCGGTGGAAGTCGTGGCTCGATGCAATTGAAACAGTATCAGGGCATCGATGCTTAGGGCTGAGGCGAGTGCCAGAGCAGCCGCTACGTGCAAGAACAGAACGAGCGAATAAAGCGTCATGTTTGCCTCATTTCTTGTGAGTCGCGGACCATTACAATCCCAGTTAGGACATTCTGATTGGCGAACCCCTTAGTGAGACACGCCAAAAATCTTGCGCCTTGCGAAATGATTCTCAACGGACTTGACCATGAAGTCGGCCACATCTGCGCGCGAAATCTTGAAGCCGAAACGAGGCAAGTGGCCTTCCCGCACCCGATACTTCCCGGTGTAGGGCTTGTCGGTCAGTTGCGGCGGGCGGACCATCGTCCAGTCGAGCTGGCTTCCCGCGAAGACCTGCTCCATCGCCGATGCATCCGCCACGATGCCAGGAAAAAACAAGCGGCCGAAAACGTATGTTGGCGGCACGATGGAATCTTTGAACAGGAAAGCTACTGATTCAACCACGACGCGGCTGACTCCGGCATGGGCCATAGCTTCCGTCAGGGCGACAGCAAATCGCTCAAGAAGGTTCGCGTCAGTCTTTGATATAGGAACCCGCGGACCGAATGCGGACAGAACCGCGTCCTGGCCTTTAATAGCCCCTTCAAGCTGGCGACTGTCCAACAAATCGCCGCGCTTGATCGTGATGCGGTCCCAAAACGGCTTGAGGCGGTCCGGCGAGCGAACGAGGGCTTTCACCGAATGGCGGCGTTCAATTGCTTGTCTTACAATCTCCAGCCCCGTGCCTCCAGTGGCACCCAATATCACGAGTTTCATGCTGCCTCCGTTCCAGAACGCCGAGCCCCTTCCGGCCGAGTGTCGGCGACTTCCAATTCGGTCAGCCACTTGTGAAGATTGGAGCTGATAGCTTCAGGATGGTCCTCTTGGACGTAGTGGAGCCCAGGACCAAGGTGGACAACCCTGCAGTTCTTCAGCCCGCTAGCAAAGCTCTTGGCGAAGGCGGGTGAGACTAGCGCTCCGGGATCTCCGGCGAAAAGCAGTTTCGGGTAAGACGACTCCGCCAACGCACGGTGTGCCAGCTTCATCGCCAAGTACACATCCGCTGGTTCTCCCGCGATCGGCAGTTCGTTCGGGAAGCGCCACGTAGGCCGACGTGACTCGGGAGTGGTAAATGGCGCACGATAGACAGCCATCTCGTCTTCGGTCAGCTTCCGGACAATGTTCCGAGGAAGCACTCCTTCCACGAATGCGTTGCCATCGAGAATCATCCTCTCGCCCACCCCTGGCGTTCTGAACTTCTTGAAGGTCTCGACTGCATCAGCGTGAAAGTCATCCCAGGTTGGCATAGGACGGATGAACTCCATGAAGGCCAGACCCCGGACGAACTCCGGCCTGCGCGCGGCCAAATGAAACGCCAGCGCCGATCCCCAGTCATGCGCCACAACGTACGCGGACGAGGTACCCGCCTTATCGAGAAACGCGTCGAGGTAGCGAACGTGGTCGAAAAACCGATATTCGATATCGGGTTTCCCCGATTGACCGAACCCGATGAGATCCGGCGCGATGCAATGCGCCACAGGCGCAACCAGCGGAATGATGTTCCGCCAGATGTACGACGAGGTCGGGTTTCCGTGCAGAAAGAGCAGTGTGGGTGAATTGGGACTCCCCGCCTCCCGGTAGGCCATGGTTGAATCCAAGACAGCGACCTTAGTTAGAGCAACGTCAGCGCGTGTAATCATTTTCTCCTCCTTGCTTTCGGCACATTAACTATAGATTACTCTAATGAATAAAAGTTGCTATAATTCTGCGATGCCACAAAAAAGAGAAAAGCGTCCTTATAAATCGGCGGTTCGTCAACGCCAGGCGAGCGACACCCGCCGCCGCATCATGGAAGCCGCCGGAGAGCTCTTGCAGCGTGAAGGATATGCAGGAATGACTATCGAAGCGATCGCGCAGTGGGCCGAGGTATCTGCCCAAAGCGTGTATGCGATCTTCAAGTCGAAGACGGGAATTCTGATCGCGCTTCTTGATCAATCCATGTTTGGGCCCGATTACGAGGAGGTCGTCCAGCAGGCACTAAGCGCGAGTGATCCCGAAACCCGTTTGCGGCGTGCGGCCAGCGTTGCCAGGCAGATCCGCGGTGCGCAAAGTGCGGCGTTCGATCTGCTTCGGGGTGCCGGTGTGGTGGCCCCCGAACTGGCAAAACTGGAACGACAGCGCGAGCGTCTACGCTACGAGAAGGAGGAAGGAATGATCATCTTCCTTCGCGACGCAGGAAGGCTGCGACCGGGGCTTAACCACAAGACCGCGCGGGATATCTTCTGGATGCTTACTGGTGGGGATGTGTACCGGATGCTGGTGCGCGAGCGTGGGTGGTCACCTCAGAAATACCAAGATTGGCTGGCCGACACTTTGGTGCTTTCCTTGCTGAGTTCGGGAAGAGCAACCCGTTCGAAGTCGGGCAACGCAACGTGATTCATTGCTGGGGCAGGTCTGAAGGCCTTAGATCCTTTATCCACTAAAGTCTTCTACTCCAGTTGAAGTCGCAGCAGATTTTGCGAGCGCTGTAGAATGGACCGCTTCTCGCCCGTCATACGGTTAGGCGCCGGTAAAGCCAACGAGAGTTGCGCCAAAGGAAAAAACCGATGCAGTTTGCTCTGATGATCTACCATGCACCGGAAGAGTTTGCGATGCGGAAGAACGACTATAGCGATCCTCATCTCGGCGCTTGGCGGGCTTACTACAAGGCGCTCGTCGAGGCCGGCGTCTACGTCGGCGCCAATGCTCTTGAAGTGCCGGAGACGGGAACGACCGTACGTCTTAAGGAGGGAAAGCGCCGCGTGCAGGATGGGCCCTATGCGGAGACGAAGGAGCAACTGGCAGGATTCATCATCCTGGAACTCCCTTCCCTTGACGCCGCGCTCGAATGGGCTGCGCGATGCCCGGGTGCATCGATCGGCGCAGTGGAAGTCCGGCCGCTGGCGCCTGAAGCCATGCGCCGGGGGTTCACAGGATGAATAAAGGCAGTCAGGAGGACATCCAGAGCGCCGTAGGGCGGACCATAGAGCGCGTGGCCCGAGAATCCTACGGCCGTCTGGTGGCGTATCTTTCCGTCCACACGCACGACGTGGCGAGCGCTGAGGATGCCCTCAGCGAAGCGCTCGTTTCCGCACTCAAGGCCTGGCCACGAGACGGCCTGCCGCAAAACCCCGAAGCCTGGCTGCTCACAACAGCACGCCATTCACTCATTGATGTTATTCGTCACCAGCGCGTGGTCTTAGCGAGCGAGCCGGCGCTCGCACTCCTGAAGGAAAACTCCCCGGAGGCGAATTTGTCCACAGAATTTCCAGATGAACGGCTGAAATTGCTCTTCGTGTGCGCTCACCCGGCGATCGATCCCGCCATGCACACGCCGCTTATGCTGCAGACGGTTCTGGGTTTGGATGCGGATCGTATTGCTCATGCCTTCCTTGTCCCACCGAAGACTATGGGCCAGCGGCTCTTCCGCGCGAAGACAAAAATCCGCGATGGTGGTATCCAGTTTGAAATTCCGCAACAGCGCGATTTGCCGGAGCGGCTCGATGCCGTGCTGGAAGCTATCTACGCTGCCTTCGGAATCAGCTGGGACGACATGTTTGGCATTGACCCGCGTCGCCGCGATCTTGCAGAGGAAGCCATCTGGCTTGCGCGGGTTCTTCTGCAGCTCATGCCCAGCGAGGCTGAGGTTCAAGGCCTGCTGGCTCTCATGCTGCACAGTGAATCACGGCGCTCGGCACGCAGGGCACTTGATGGCCGATACGTTCCTCTTTCAGAGCAGGACCCGAAGCAATGGTCACTTCCTCTAATCGAAGAGGCGGAACGTCATCTCGCCGAGGGTTTCAAGCGCGGGCGCTCCGGCAGGTTTCAGCTCGAAGCTGCAATTCAGTCGGTACATGCTGAGCGTGCACATACTGGCCGGACCGACTGGGCGGCGATAGCATTGTTTTACGAACAGCTGGTCCGCATATCGCCCGCGCTCGGCACACGAGTTGGATACGCCGCCGCAGTTGCGGAAGCGGAGGCACCAGAAACAGGACTCGCCGTTTTGGACCCGATTGCCCCAGACGCTGTGTCGCACTATCAACCGTACTGGGCTGTTCGCGCTCACCTCCTGCAGCGTCTTGGGAAAAAACGTGAGGCCGCATACGCCTACGACCGAGCGATCGGTCTAGCGGAAGATCCGGCAGTGAGAGAGTTCCTGCTCCAGAAGCGTGGCTGAGTCTTCCGGCTTTCTCGCCGCAGCTGAAACCCAAGTCTGAACATAAACCCTGTATTATCAGTAGCCTCCTAAGCTTCGGATTCCTTCCGCCGCCTGATGTAGAAATCGCCCCACCTTGCCCGTCATCCATACAGAGGCGGCTTAGCGGTCACGCTTCGCCGCCTGAATGAGAGGTGATGCGATGTGCCCATTCTGTATAGCAAGCATGGCGCTGATCGTCGCCAGCACGACTTCCGCCGGAGGGCTGACGGCATTGGCCGTGAAGCTGTCTCAAAAGAAAAAGCCGGGACACGAAGTCACTCCCAACTCAAGTGAAAGTAGCCCGACAGGCCAAGACCGCCGAGACGGCCTGGCAGGAATCGGAAGCGAGCAGGCTAATGCCAGCTAGTAAGGCCTAGGTACACAGGGTTTCCAGTAAGGGAAATGGATTTTCAGCTTGAGTTTTTGAGGTTCTGAATTCAAAAGGTGAGTCAACAAAGGAGAATGTCATGAATATTTCAAATAAGTCAGTCTTGATCACGGGCGCCAACCGTGGTATCGGCCGGGCCCTTCTCGATGAGGGGCTTCGACGCGGAGCAAAAAAAGTATATGCGGGAACGCGCGGCGCTTTACAACATCCTGATAAACGCGTGACGCCCCTGACGCTCGACGTGACCAACGGTTCGCAGATCCAGCGGGCAGTCGATGAGGTCGACACACTCGATGTCCTCATTAACAATGCGGGCATCGCCATCTACGACGATCTGAGCAATCTCGACGTGCTCGAACAGACCTTCGCGGTTAATTTCCTCGGTTTGCTCAAAGTGACCAACGCGTTCTTGCCGCTGCTGAAACGCTCCAAAGGGGCCATCGTCAACGACTTGTCCCTGGCGGGGCTCGCTCCTCTACCGATCATACCTTCCTACTCAGCTTCAAAGGCCGCAGCGCTCAACTTGACGCAGTCACTGAGAGCGCTCTTGGCCGGCCAAGGCGTGACGGTCCATGCAGTCGTCCTCGGCCCCGTGGACACCGATATGAACCGCGGCTTCAACATACCGAAAGTCTCGACTGAGTCCGCAGCCGTAGGCATCTTCGACGGCTTGGAAAAAGGCGAAGAGGAGATCTTCCCCGATCCCACGTCCCGGTCCATCGCGGAGGGCTGGCGCGCTGGTGTATCCAAGGCGCTTGAGCGCCAATTCGCCGCTTTCGTGCCGCAGCGGTCTGCCAGCGCTTAAGGAACGCCTTAATTAGCGACAGGAAAACAAAGGAGAAATGATATGGCAACAAGCAAGCAGAAAATGGAGAACCAGAAAGGCGGAATGAAAACACCGCCGGTCGTATCGCCGCAGGAGTGGCAGGTTGCGCGCCAGCTGCTGCTCGTGAAGGAGAAGGCCTTGACCCGCTCCCGTGACGCGCTGGCCGCTGAGCGTCGACGAATGCCGTGGATGGCGGTGGAGAAGAAGTACGAGTTCGACGGACCCAAGGGCAAGGTAAGCCTGCTCGATTTGTTCGAGGGCCGCCGTCAGTTGATCGTCTATCGCGCCTTCTTCGAACCCGGAGTGTTCGGCTGGCCCGAGCACGCCTGCCGCGGCTGCTCCCTGGGCGCCGATCAGGTCGCGTACCTGGCCCATCTGAACGCCCGCGACACCACTCTCGCCTACGCCTCACGCGCGCAGCCGGCGGACATCGCGCGCCTGAAGGCGCGGATGGGCTGGGAGATGCCCTGGTACACCATCACCGACAGCTTCGATGTGGACCTCGGCGTCGACCAGTGGCACGGCCACAATGCATTCATCCGCGACGGCGAGCGGGTGTTCCGCACATACTTCATCAACGGCCGCGGCGACGAGGCGATGGGAACCACCTGGAGCTACCTCGATATGACGGCGCTTGGCCGTCAGGAGACCTGGGAGGACTCGCCAGAGGGTTACCCGCAGACCCCGACGTACAAGTGGTGGAACTGGCACGACAACTACGAGGCCGAGGCCTCGCCTGACCCGAAGTGGGTCAAGGTGTCCGGCGCTGGAGAAGCCGCCTTCCGAAAGCGCGACGCAGAGGCGAAAGCGAGCTAAAGAAGGGTGACCAGTTCGCCGCCTTCAAGCGGCCAGCTCTTTTCACACAGGAGCTGCGCGAGTGCTTCCGCTGAATCTGCGGAGCCAGTCCTACGGAGTATCGATACGAGGCTCTGAGCTAAGAGCCTGCGGGCCCCAATTGCCCGTTGCGTGTTGAGCCGACCTAGGCCCATTTGAGGGTTGCGTCTCCTTTCCGGTAGAGCGTATCGATATTGTTTTCGCAAACTCTGGCGTTGGGGAATTTGTCCCCTTCGGGGCCGTCACCGAAGAACATTTCGACAAGCTATTCAACATCAATGTGAGAGGAGCGTTGTTCACGGTGCAAAAGGCCTTACCACTACTGAAGGATGTTGGCTCTATCATTCTCAACGGCTCTGTCGCGAGTGTTAAGGGTACTGCCGCCTTCGGCGTCTACGCCGCGAGTAAGACTGGAATCCGCTCTTTCGTGCGAACCTGGACTACAGATCTGAAGGACCGTCGTATCCGCTCAAACGTTGTTAGTCCGGGTCCGATCAATACGCCGCTGGCGAGTCGGCAATCTACAGACGTGATTGCGCGGATTGTGTCCACGATCCCGATGAGACGCATGGGGAGACCCGAGGAAGTTGCTAAGGTTGCGTTGTTTCTGGCGTCGGATGACTCCAGTTTCGTCACGGGTATCGAACTGTTCGTTGACGGCGGCAGAGCGCAGATCTAATCGAGCGGCAAGACCCTGCGCGGAGGAGCATCGATATGGACCGTCGAATCATTCCGATGGCGGCTTCGTACAAGTGTAGGGCGAATCACAGAAGGAAAACTCCCTCCCGGCGCCGATGAATTCACCGAACTTCGTAAGAGCTTCATCGCGAAGCGATCTGAATGCCGGCTTACCGCGATTAGTAATGGGAAGTCGGCCAGTGTAGACCTATCCAAGTTGTAGGGTTCTGTTCGGGGTATTACGGCCTGTTCAGACAACTGCAGTCTCTCTAAGTCGGCAGTTCCACATTTTCATAGAAAAAAGAGTATTCGGTACGGTGCCGAATTCGTGAATTTTCGGAGAGCATTGCGTCTAACTCCTTGAGAATCAGTCGGCCGATTCGTGGCTCTTCACCAATAATCTTCGAAAACTCCATGTTGGACCCAACGTGGACTCACCAGTTCAAGTGGCATGATTTCCATGGCTGTATTAGAATGAAAATAAATGCGTTGCGCGGTTCCCCGGTAGCTCAACGGTAGAGCATTCGGCTGTTAAGAAGGCAGTAAAAATCAAATAAGTGCTGCATCTGGTGTCGCTTACAGCCGAAAGGTCGCGCAATCACCCTCTTGAATTGGACTGAAGTTGGACCGAAATTCACGTCCTTATATACGTTTATATACGTGCGCTCCACGCGCACGCGGGTTGGCCCCTCCAGAGTCTTCTTGCTGTATCGGACCGATCATCGCCTGCCTACTCCACCGAGAACCGCCCCGTTTTGGGTCTCGGCTGAAGTTTTGGCGAACCACAGGCAGAAAGAGACCGCTTTGTTTGGCTGACAACGGAAGACATCCTGGATGAGTACAAGGAAGTTCTAAAGCGCCTTTGCGTCCGCTCAAGTCTGATCCTTTCCAAAATGAGTTCCGTCGTACTCCAGTGGGAACCCAATAGGACATGGGCAAAAGTGAGGTCTGGCTGGATGCCTTCGCTCTGATGAACTCCCGCCCTGTCATCCGCCTTGCTGTCCAAAAGAAAGAAGACGCGACCATCCCATCGGGATCGGCGCTTCCAGCTAGGCTCCCCCCCGGCTCCGGCCGCTACCGGCACACTCAGCTGTTGACAGGTCGCTCCATGTCAGAAATATAGTTTCAGCGCGAGTTGCAACTGCCTCGGAATATTCAGGATATCGGCGTTGCTCGTCAGGTGGCCAAAGTTCTGGTCCTGTAGCTGAGTTGCACCGGTACCAAACCGCACGCGGTTGAAAATATTGAATGCCTCCGCCCGGAAATCTATCTGGAGCCGCTCGTGGATCGGGATGGTCTTGGCCAGCGACATATTCTCGTTCAAGCTGGGGAAGTACCGGACCTTCGGATTATAGCGGGTAACGTTGCCGATGCCCGTGTAAGGCGTGCCGGGACCCTGGAAAGGGAATGGTCCCGAGCCGTACGGAACGAAAAAGTTGTCCACGGACGGATCGAAGCTCCCACTCCAGTTCGGCTGCCAACCATTGTACGACGTCACATATGGGACAGTCCGCCCAGCGAAGATGGGCTGGGATACGCTGGTTGAAATGCTGACGGGCGTGCCCGTCTGATAGATGTTGACCGTGCTCACGCGCCAGTTGCCAAGAACGGCCGACGCAAACCCATGGTGCAGCCACTGTTTGCCTTTACCAAACGGCAGTTCGTAAATCAAGGCGAGTTTGAAGTTGTGCGTGATGTCGAACTGGCCGATGGATTTCTCGAGGCGCCGGTTGTACTGATCGGCCGCCGGTAACTGGGGCCAGGCGCTGTCAGCATCTGTCAGCAACTTAGAGAACACATACGACGTCTGGAACGTCAACCCGCTCGCGTAGCGCCTCTCCAGTTTGACGAGACAGGCATGATATGTCGAGTGTCCACTGTGATCCCCTTGCCCCCCCGCAGTGTCGATCGTGGAGTACTGAGGGAACGGCCGCAATGCCTGGGCCACTGTGGCGCGCTTGCCCCAGAGTTGCTGAAAACCAGGGAACGGCGCCGTGATGCCCGCCGCGATTGCCGCCGACGAATTAATTGGCGAGGTGAGCAGGGCCGCGCCGTCTTTCGCCAAGTAGGCGGGGTTGACCTGGTTATAGTTGAGCACACCGTCCTGGAGGTGCGCGCCGATCACCGCGTTGTATGAGGTCTCCAGTACCATGCTCGAACTCAGCTGCCGCTGGATTGACAGGTTGACGTTATAGGACGCAGGTGGCCGCGTCGCCTCCCTGCCTTGCCACCACGACACACCCGCCCCGTTCGACACCGATGGATCCACGAACGGCGGCGCAGTCCAGGGGGGCAGACCCTGGCTGAGCAGGAAACTGGGCTGAATGCCATTGCTGCCATTGGGGAAGGTCTCGGTAAGTGTGAAGCCCATGTTGTGGGTCGAACCGGTAACTGTCTGAATCGCCATGTAAGAAACGCCGACACCGCCGCGAATCACCGTCTTGCTGTTCCACGAATACGCGAAGCCAAATCGCGGTCCGAAGGCCTTGTAGTAGGAGTCGGCTAGATTGCGCGATCCCTCGCGTCCGGTTCCGGAGCCGGCAAAGATCACCGCACCGGGAATGTTTCCCGCATTGGGATTCGGGCGTGTCGGAGAAAAGTCGGCCCATCGGTCATCCAGCCCCGTGGGAGGAATTTGAGTCTCCCATCGCAACCCGATGTTCAAAATCAATTTCGAGCTCACGCGCCAGTCATCCTGGAAATAGCCCGCGAAATACGGCCACTGCTGGCCGATGAAGCGAATCGTGTCCAGTTGTCCGTTGTCCGCCCAGCCCAGCAGAAATGAGGCAAAGGGATTGCCACCGGCGAAGCTGGTGTTGCCGGGCACGCCGGTTTCGGTGAAGCTGAAGCTCACACAGCCCGACACGCACTGGCGGCCGAACCCGTTGTAATGTGTCAACTGGAACATGCCGCCAAACTTGAACGTATGAGCACCGCGGATCCAACTGAAGTCGTCGTTGTAGCCATAGATCGTGTTCTCCGATCCGTTGTTGGCATTACCTCCCCATCCCCCGTACCCATTGCTAAAAGTCAAGTTCACCAGGTTCTGATTGCAATCGGGCACGTTCGGCAAGCAGAACTTGTCCTTCCAGTTGCCGATATACTCCTGTGGCGGGTTGTGATTCTGCCGCCAGTTATTGCCGCCTGCATAGAAATGGTTGAACTTAGTTGGACTGAAGATATGGTCCCAGCTAAACCGCAGGACGTCAGTATTCTGATGCAGATCGTTATAGTTCGCATACAAACCGGGCAGCGCTGCCGGTCCATCCGGGCCGGGGACAATCGCTTCGCGATCGTAGCCGTAGTAGCCGGAAATGCGGTCCTTCTCCGAAAAGCTGTGATCGCCCTTGATGCTCCACTTGTTGATCGGGCTGACGTTCGAACCCTTGGTGACCACATAGTTGTTGGTTACGTAACCGACTGTCCCAGGAGCGGCGCCGGTGTTCGGCGTTAAGACGCCGCTCGCCTGGAACACGCCAAGCGCCTTCACCGCCAACGGATCGAACAGCGCCTTGGGAATTTGATTGTTGGGGAAGGGCTTGCGCGTCACCGTTCCGTCGGCGTTGGTGACCTGCGTGGTCGGATCGTAAATGGGAATCTGCTTACCGTTCTTGTCCACCCAGTTACTGAAATCGCCGTTGTACATTTCGGGAGTGGGGACTGTGGTTGTGAATGCCGTGGCGCCTTGACGATTGCGGAAGCCCTCATAGGCGAAAAAGAAGAACGTCTTGTTGCGTCCGTCATAAACCTTCGGAATCCAAACCGGACCTCCCAGGCTGGCACCGAAGTCGTTCTGTTTGTATATCGGCCGAGGGATACCTTTCTTGTTGCTGAAGAAATAGTTGGCGTCGAAACCGTCGTTGCGAAGAAACTCGTACGCGGAGCCGTGGAAGTCGTTCGTGCCCGACTTGGAGACAAAGGTCATCACTCCTCCGCCTGCGTGACCGAACTCAGCCTTAAACCCGTTGGTATCCACGGTGAACTCGGTGACCGCTTCGAGTGACGGCGCGTTGGAGGATACCCAGCTCACCTGCAGCGCCCGGGACGTATTGGCCGAGATACCGTCAAGTGTCGTGCCGTATGCAGCGGCCTGCCCGCCGCCTAGAAGGAATCCTGTGTCGCCGCCGACGTTTTTTGATTCGGGCGTGAGGGCTGCCAGATCAAACGGACTGCGCAACGCACCGCCGACCACCAAAGGCAACTGGTCCACCATCCTATTGGTCACTGTTGCGCTGGTTTTCGCGTCTTCGGTGTGGAGTTGCACAACTGTGGCCTGCACTTCCACCAATTGTTTTTCTGTACCGACCTGCAGCGTGACATCGGCGCGCACGTTTGCTGCAGCGTTCAATGTCAAACCGGTAATCTGAGCAGGCCGGAAGCCCTCCTTTTCCACCAGCACGTTGTAGAGGCCTACGGGGAGACTAGGGATGGTGTAATCGCCAGTCTCGTTGCTGGCCACGTTGATCGCTGAGTTGGTTCCTATGTTGGTTGCGGTTACCCTGGCTGCCGGGATTACAGCGCCGGAAGAGTCATGAACCGTGCCTGAGATGGTTCCGCGCTCCGATTGCCCGAATACAGAACCGGACAGCGCGGCGCACAGAACCATCGCAGCAAATGAAAAGCGCACACGCATATTAAGCCCCCTTCCGACGAAGACGAAACAAAGCGATGTTTGCAGTGCCGCGAAATATGACTTCAGTACGCATGATGCCCCCAATCCAAACACGGGAGCGCTAGGCTGGTCACGGCTGTAATGTTGGATGGCTCGTCAGTCGCGTGCCACCACCCCATTACACGAACTAATCGAACGTGCGGCTTTTCTCTTAACACGAAGGTTTAAAACTTGTCAAACCTATTTACTCAGGTCATAGACATAGAACGAAATGTTTGCGACAGTGTCAGCCAACTGAGGGCTGAAATGCAGAGAAAAACGTGGCGGACGAATGTTGACGTGAGTCTCGTCGCTATACTGCTGGTTGTTGGCATGATTGTAGGCACAGCAATCGGGCAGCAAGCGCCGTGTGCTACTCCCGATATTCCGAAGCCGTTCCGCTGGCCAGACGGAAAGCGTGCGGCCGTCAGCCTAAGCTTCGATGACGCGCGGGTCAGCCAAATTGACGCTGGGCTCGCCCTTCTGAACCGGCAGCACGTCAAAGTCACCTTTTTTGTGCAGGCGGAGAACATCCGCAAACGCCTGGACGGATGGAAAAAGGCCGTCGCTGAAGGGCACGAGATCGGCAATCACTCGAACACGCACCCATGCACGGCAAACTATAGCTTCTCACGGCTCAATGCGCTCGAAAACTACACGCTCGAGATGATGGCAGCGCAGCTCGATGGCGCGAACGCTGAGATTGAGACCCTGCTTGGAGTGAAGCCCCGAACTTTTGCCTATCCTTGCGGGCAGAAATTTGTGGGAAGGGGGCTTGACACGAGGAGCTATGTGCCACTCGTTGCCGATCGCTTCCTGGTTGGTCGCGGCTACTTAGATGAATCCGCAAATGACCCAGAGGTCTGCGATTTGGCGCAAGCGATGGGCACTCCGTTCGACGATATGGATTTTGAACAGATCAAGACTCACGTGGAAGACGCTGTCAAAGATGGCCGATGGGTGATTTTCGTCGGCCACGCGATCGGAAAACGAGGTTATCAGGTGACGGACACGGTTGCGCTCGAGTCGCTTTTTGAATATTTGAAGGATCCTGCACACGGAATATGGCTGGCCACCGTGGCAGAGGTCGGCGAGTACATTCGAGAGCACCGGGGCAAGAGATCTTAAGGCTAAGTTCGCTTCTTTGCTGACAATGATTCTGGATTAGGCCGCGTCTCGTGGTGCCTCCCGACTTGTCGCCGCAGCGTGGCTGCCTGGTTCAGCACCCGCCGCAGATATCTGTTTCCTTTCGCTGAACGGCTGTTGTGGTTCTCTTCGGCGCTTTCCTCCTTCCCGGAACAGGTCCCTACCCAGGAGGTCAACTGCGCGGCGGAGGGAAAGGTGTTGGCCTGTACGCCCACTTCGGAAATCACCTGCTGCGCGGGAATCTACTCCGAACCCAGGCACTTCGGCCAAGCGGGGCCACCACCTCTTGATATGGTCTCAGCGCCTGCGCGATCATGCCGTTGAGCCTGGCGATCTGCTCATGGAGCAATTGCAGCCGTTCCAGTTGCAGCGAGAGTAGTTCCCGGTGCATCGGCTGCGGGCTGCCGGCCAAGGCATCGATAAGCTGCTCCTCGCGATGCCGCAAGCGCTCTTCTCCCAAAGCCGCCAATTTCTTCGGGTCGCCCTCCCCGCGCCAAGGCCCACAGAATACAAAGCCCCACGCTCAAGAGATCGCTGGCTACGCTGGACAGCTTGATACGCATCTCTTCTAGCAGACACTCGATCTGACTCTGCAAGCGCACGCCTCCTTCCCACTCCTATTCCTATGAAATTCCTATGAAAATAGCCGCGTATCTCATTGAAAAGATTGGCTCAACAGTGAGCGGCTATTTTCATCCTTCGTTGTGGCTCTCCGAGAGCCATGGGTTACTCGTACTCACGCGGCAAGACCAGGACAATATTTGACAGGTCCGGCCCAACCCCCTTTGCGTTGGGTAGGCACCAGAAGTGAATCCCATATCTGAGCCGCGCTCAGCTCTTTTTTTTCATAGGAAAAGAGCATTCGGTGGGGTGCCGAATGATCGTGAATTTCTCCCAGAACATTACGTCTAAGTCTTTGAAAATCAGTCATCCGATTTCACCAAAAAAGTTCGACAAATCGCGCCGTTGGGACTGAAGTTGGAACCAACAACGGAACTGGCATCATTTCGATGGTTGTACTAGAATGAAAACAAATATGTTGCGCGGTTCCCCGGTAGCTCAACGGTAGAGCATTCGGCTGTTAACAGAGAACTTCAAATCAAATAACTCGTTTCTCTGGCGTCAGTTAACAGCTTCGGGGCCATCCCCAAACGCTCTTTTCTTGTCCCCAGCATGTCCCCATAGGCGCTGCTGCTGGTCACCTTGGCTGAAGTCGGAATCCGAGCTGCTCACCGGCGCGGCGAATGCGATCGTCAAGACTTAGGAGTTCCACACTGGGGACGGTGGAACGTACGGCCAACGCGGATGCCAAGTGAATCGCGTCAAGGGTACGCACAGGTTCCGAGGGAAACGGACGCCTTGCTCGGTCAACAATGTCCAAACTGAGTCGGCACAGGTGCCAGTGCGCAGCGGCTGCATTCAGGTGTGCCCGGCGATCGGCGGCCATGGATTCATCTATTTCTCCGAGCTTTACTGCGCGGATTAGCACGCGATCACACTCGATGAGCACGAGATCGGAGGCCATCACAAGCTCCGCACGGCGGAGTACCTCGCGGGCGCGGCGGCCGGCCGCTTCCCCGAGCAACCACGCCAACACCGCGCTGGACTCTGCATAGATGTTCACCGTGTACCGCGCTCCTCATTGAGGAGTACAGCGGCACGATGGCGCTTCAGGAGAGGTGAAAGCTTTGGATACAACGTCGCCTCATTTGAGGCGCCGAGCGTCAGCTGCCCTCTCCTCGCCAGTGCCATCAGTCCAGAAGGGACACCGCTCTCATCGAGTCCTTGCCCCGGCGGGAGGAGTTCTGCAACGACTTCACCGCGATCCGTCACCAGCACGCCCTCGCCGGACCGCACTTCCCGAACGTACTCGCTCAAACGGTTCTTCAGTTCTCGAAGTCCCACGCTTTTCATAGTTACAATGTAGCTTCATGAAGCTACATTGTCAACCCGAAACCGAGTCTAGCGGACGTCACGTTCTCGAACGATTCCCAGCCCCACGCAATGCGACTTTCTTCCTTCAGGTATTGCCAAACCGGCGATGAGCTGCGGCCCGAGCGTCGTCCGCTGTCATTTCTCGCAGCAATCAAGGAGTTGATTCCAAGGTTATGCACCAGCCTTTCATGTGGCCCAGGAAAGTCAGCCAGGAAGAACCACCAGAGTCCTGTCCCGGCCGGTAGCGCTGGGCGAGAATCCTGCGGACCACGTCTTTGTCGATTTGGATCCGAAACGCCAAGGCGATCTGTTGAGCGATTCGCGGACAGCCCCAGTTGGAATTACGTTGCTTCATTTCGACTACCGCACGGATGAGTTCTGCACTGGGTCCTTTCGGGCCGGGCTTCCGACGGCGATTCGGGGAGAACAGCACGCGGTACTTTTGCTTGCTCAAGGCTTTGTGAAGGCCAATGCCAAGCAGTGTCGAAGGCTTCATAACGATTGCGGAACGGAGCAGGCGAGTGGGACGTACCAAGAGCGCTATCAAGCCTGCGAGGATGCGGTCCGAGGTGCATAGATTCGGCGATCGTTGCCGGGAGCGATTCACGATCAAGAGTTGGTGCTTGACGATAAGAGACTCCGCAACTATGGAACGGACGCCGCCAGGACCGAGCAAGCGAGCCAGGGTAACAATGAAGTGGATAAAAAGAATGACCAGATTGCTCATCGCAGAATCGTAGCAGGAAGGGAAATCCTAAGGAAATATGGGAAATATGGGCGAAACAACAATTCGCCAGCCACAGGGTGCCACGAGGATGCTGGTTGAGATGCGGACGGAATTCTCGGTAATCACAATACCAAGCCGCCGTTAGTTTCGACACCCGCAGCGGGGAGCCAGATCGCGAGGCGCGGCCCCGCTGGAGTATG
>Ga0209378_1000185_pt1 | contig 44290 bp, 40 predicted proteins | sample GraSoiAngelo_156_FD_186170 | JGI IMG/M metagenome (GOLD analysis project Ga0209378, IMG submission 186170) | Grasslands soil microbial communities from the Angelo Coastal Reserve, California, USA - 14_1009_13_40cm (SPAdes) (version 2) | ecosystem: Environmental > Terrestrial > Soil > Grasslands ...
TAGAGAGGCTAGCCCTCACTGAAGCTCCGGTTCGGGCAACCTCGGGTGATGGTCTCGGTCTCAGCACGGTGAGCGCGGGCATCAACGGCTTTGGGAGCGCCAGCGAAACGGGCGGGGCCGCCCTGCTCGGTCTGGGGTACGATATCCCCATGAGCCGCAGTGTGAGTCTCACCCCGTACTGGAACGGCTACGCGCTCAGCTATTCCAATGGCGACGCGAACGTCGGCCAGATCGGTCTGGCAATCACGGTGCACTAAGCCCCAGCACCGTTCGCAGACACTGCGTTACGCGCTGGACCAGGGAACCGGTCCGGCGCGTTTCGTTTGTGTCAGGACGCCCGCAGCGCGCTCACGCTGAGGAGCATTTCGCCCTACCCCTCTCCCAGCCGCCCGGGGTAGCATTTCTCCATGGACTGCTGCAGAATCGCTGGCCGGACCGTCCTGGCGGCGATGGCGCTGGTCGCCTCGTGTGACAAGTCCACTGCCCCGACGTCCATTGCGCCGGTGGCGTCCATGACGGTGAGCCCGGCTTCCGCGAGTCTCTCCGCCGGACAGACGGTGCAGCTCACGGCCACGCCCAGGGACTCTCAAGGCAATCCGTTGTCGGGACGCGTGATCACCTGGTCGACCAGCGATGCCACGGCTGCCACGGTCAGTGGCAGCGGCCTCGTGACCGCTGTAGCGGTCGGCGGGGCCACCATTACGGCGACGAGCGAGGGCAAGAGTGCCGGCGCCGTCATCACGGTGACGGCGCCGAGTGGAGGGGGCGGCACGCCGGATCCAACGCTCCTGCCCATCGCTACGACGTCCCAGGCGCCCCTCACGACAGCGTACGACGCCCTCAACGTGCCGGCCATCGCGGCCGGAGGGTCGTATCTCGATCCGACGACGGGTGTGAAGGTTTACAAGATCACGTCCGCGACGTTCCCGACCTCGAGCCCGAACTGGGGCCACGACTATGCGGAAGGCGGGGACGAGGTGTCCCTGCCCTACAACGGCACGACGCGAGCCGTTCTCGTGCATGGTGGCGCGTATTGGCTGGTCGACTTCACGCCGGGTGTTGGGGTCGGGAACGGGCGCCAGCTCACCGGCACCTTTGCTCCGGTTCAGGACCAGGCATTTGCGTTCTCCACCAACCCGGCCACGCCGTGGTACGCATACGTGAGCAACGGGACATCGGTGCGTCGGATCGACATTCGCACGATGACCGAGGCGCCGGGGAACGGCTGGCCCGTGATTGACGAGTCTGTGGCGGTGTGGCTGCAGCAGAGCGAGAATGACGGCCTGTTCGCCTGGATGCGCGGGGCGAGCGGGCCGACCGTGGTGGGGTACGAGCCCGGCACGGGGACGCTCAAGACGTACACGAACGCAGGGATCGACGAGCCGCGCATCGGCCGCGCCGGCCGCTACATTGGCCTGACGATGGCGTCACCCGCCGAGGCACTGTTCCTGTGGGACTGGCAGGCGGACAGCATCGTCCTAAAGACCACGGGCGACCCCGGGATTCCGTTCATTCACGTGGCGAGCTTACGGGACCGCTGGTACGGGGTGGACTGGAACCTGTCGCAGCCGTACCAGTACGTCGTCTTCGATCCGGTGGCACGGACGCAGCTGCACATCGGCGGCCCGACCAACTCGGGCGACGAGTACGGCAACGGGAACTGGATCCAGCATCCCGCCGATCCCGACGACCAATGGGCACTGTTCAGTCATTTCGAGGGCCTCGCGCCCGCGGGAAGCGGCTGGCTCGCGCCGGGAGGGATGGTCTACGTCACGGCGAACGGGCAGCGGCGGCTGTTGGGCCATCCGTATACAACCATCACGGAGGCGACCGACTACGCGCTCGCGTCGTTCGTGCGGCAGTCGTCCGACGGGCGCTACGTGATGTTCACTTCCGACATGAACGGCTCCGGGCGTACGGACGTGTTTCTGGTGGAGGTGCCGACGCGGTAGGTCTCCACCAGCCAGAGGTGCAGCGCCGCGTACGCCCGCCCCGATGCTAGCCGTTCGTCCTCACCCCCTGCCGGGCTGCGGTATTTCGCGTTACGAGACCGCGATGTCTACAGCTCGCGCGGGGGTTTCGACCGTGCGGTTCAGCTCGAGCCACTCGGCCGCGAGCGCGCGGAAGGCCGTTTCCTCCTGGTCCCACGCTCGCACCACGGCTTGCACCATCTGCACCGAGACGCCGATCAGCGTGCCGACATAGTACTCCTTGCGCCAGCGCTTCTGGAGGTCCCGAGCGAACATGCCGGGCCCGTCGTGCAGGGCGAACGCCAGGAAACAATCCCTCCAGGTGTGTCCGACGGCCGCCAGACCTCGCTCCACACGCTCCGGTCCCAGCGCCTGAAAGACGGTCGTGAGCATCGCCTTGTCTTGGAGACGCATTGCACCCTCCTTCCCGTGACTGAACGAACTCCCGGGCGAAGGGCCTGTCTCAGATTCGGGTGGCGTCTACTGGAGGCGTCAAGACGAACGAGAGAGCGGCCGGCCTGCCCGGCTCTCGGGCTGCAAAGGAACAATCGCCGGAAGGTACCCCAGATCGCAAGCTACCTGTGGGCATCGACGCCTAGGCCGCACGCGGCTGCCGCGGGCGGCCCAGCGCCGACTGGATGAGCAGGAATTCCCCCACGTTGTCCATCGTCAGGATCCCGACCAAGGCACCGCGGCTCGTCACCGGCAGCGCGTGGCAAGCACACGCCTGCAGCCGCGCGAGGGCCGTGTCCAGCATGTCGGCGGCGTCCACGACCTCGAACTCGCGGCGCATGACGTCGCGCACCCGCCAATCGGCGCCTCGGGCCAGCGCCTTGAGCACGTCGCTGCGCAGCAGCACGCCCGCGAGGCGGCCCCCTTTGCCGCCGTCGACCACCGGGAAGTCCTGCTGCGATCCCGCGAGGATCAACTCGAGCACGCGTTGCGCCGGGTCGTCCGGCGCGACGGTACGAAAATCGGTGAGCATGGCGCGACTCACCGGAATGCCGCTCAGCGCGGTCCGCATTTGCACCATGCTCGCCTCCTGGGCGGCGCCGATCCAGACGAAGAGCGCGATGAAGATCAGGAACGGGTTCGTGAACAGGCCGAGCAGGCCGAACACCAGGGCCATCGCCTGGCCGACGTGCGCCGCGACTTGCGTGGCGCGGACGTAATCCATGCGCAGGGCAAGGAGAGCCCGCAGCACCCGACCGCCGTCCATGGGGAAGGCGGGAAGCAGGTTGAAGACCGCGAGGGAGACGTTCACGAGCAGGAGTCGCTCGAGGAACGTGCTGCCGGCCATGCTGAGCACGGAGACCGGGCGCAAGGTGTGTGAGAGGAGGAGCCAGACGTAGAGGGCCGCCGCGATGACCACGTTCACGGCCGGGCCTGCGAGCGAGACCCAGACCTCCTGGCGCGGCTTGTCGGGTATGCGCTCGAGTCGGGACACGCCGCCGATGGGGAGCAAGGTGATGTCGCGCGTGGGGATGCCGTAGCGCCGGGCGGTGAGCGCGTGGCCGAGCTCATGCAGGACGACGCAGGCAAAGAGGGCGAGGATGAACGCGATCCCGTCGAGCGCCGCCGCGCTGCCGCCCGCCAGCCAGTACGTGATGCCGACCCAAGCGATGAGGAGGAAAAACGTGGCGTGCACATACAGGTCGATGCCGGCCACCGATCCAACTTTCCAGGACCATTTCATTCGCGCTACCTCCGCTGCTTCGAGCCGAGTAACGAGTGCCTCACGACGCTGTCAGGCACCGACTCCCCATGTCGCACCGTAAAGACCGCTCTCCGTCTCAACCCGAGGTCGACCTCTACGACCAAATGACTACGATCGCGGGCCATCCTCCAGGCCCGGGAAGGCTTCGGGGCCCCCCGCGTCACGGATCGCGCCGCAGTGACGACCTCGGCCGGCAGCTCGGGGGTGGCGATCGCCTCGAGCCGCGTGCACGTGGCGCAGCGTCGCGACTCTCGACTCAGATCGGCGGTGCAGACGTGGCGGCCGCAGTACGCGCAGGGGACCCGATGCTCGGTACAGGCCCCCTTGCCACACACGGGACAATCCTTCGCGCCTTTTAGTGAGAACGCGTGGCCGTCCATATGGCACTGCTTCCGGTGCGCAGCGCAGGCGTAGGACCCCGTCGCGTCGTGTAGCGGCTCGAGGTGGGTGACGCAGTGCCGCAGCCCATCCTCGATGCAAAGTGCCGCGTGGTCGGCGCAGACGAGCTTTCCGCACGACGCGCACGCCCCGACTTCATCGGATGCGAAGATCGCCGCCGGCTCGAGCGCGCAACCGGCCCGGTGTCGTCCGCACACCAGCCGTCGTGACTCGTCGGTGCGGTGCAGATGCCGGGAGCAGTGCGCCTCCCCATCGACGACGCACTCCGCCCGATGGACGGTGCAGACCGATTTGCTGCAGGTCGCGCATTGCACCACTTCGTCCACGCCGACCGGCTCGCTGGTCCCGCCCTCGCAGTAGCGCAGGCATGCCGCGCACAGACGACGACTTCCCTTCGGCGCCTCGGCGTGGCTCTGCTCCGCGTGTCGGTTGCAGATGACCCGGCCGCAGCTGCCGCACGGCGCGAGGCACGCCGTGCAGGCGGCGTGGCCGTCCTCCGCGCAGACCCCCGCGTGCGCCGTGCAGTGCTGGAGGCGGCACGATGGGCACACCCGCACGTGCTCGTCGCACGCGGGTTGGCCGTCCACGCGACACTGGCCGATGCCGTGCTCGGCGCAGAAGTCCTCGGCACAGACGGAGCAGCGGTGCGAGCAGGCGTCGCAGCTGCAGTGCCCCCCCTCGTGGCGGCACACCACGAGCGTCGCCGGCGGAGCCCCGCACTGCGGGCACGCCATGATCCAGTCGGCCGCACCGCTCAGCGAACACTGCGCGCTGAATGTGGCGCGACGCCCTCGAGTCGACTCGAGCCGCCACTCGACGCGCTCGATCAGCGCGGAGGCCTCGATGAGCTGCAAGGGATGTACGACCGCCTTCACCTCGCTGCGTCTGATCTCTTCAGCCCGCCGACGCTCGGCGAGCGCGGTGACGGTCCCAAGGGACTCCGGGTCCGTCTGTTCTTTCAGGATCGTCTCGAAATACCGATCGAGCCTCGCGAGCTCGAGGGCGAGGTCCTTCTCGGCCACCGCCCGCCGCGCCGCGACCCGCTCGGCCGACTTCTCCTGGAGATGGCCCAACAGGAGGCGGACCACATCGGCGGGCTCACGCGCCGGAATCGGTGCCGCGTCTCCCGCGACGGACGGCTTCGCGGGGTCAACCCGACCGGCCTCCAGGTCTCGGAACGCTCCCGCCAGGTCGTCGCCCACCCTGGCGCCAGCCGACAGGTCGAACACGTCGCTTTCGACCACCGCCTCCTCCACGCCGGCCCCGGCGCGCAGCACCACGCGCGCGACCAGCCGCCCCACCGGATGCACGGCCCGCCGCGTCTCGCCGCGCTTCGCCGTGCCATCCCGTACGGGTATCGTCAGCTCGACGTCCTCCGGATCGCGGGCGACTCCCGGCGGCGCGATCAGTCCCAGCGAGAGCCGGGAGGCGCGAGCGCGAATCGCTTCGATCAGCTGGGACAGGAAGGGGCTGCCGAGCACCGCGATCTCGGCGTCCGGGTCGCGCTCGAGGGCGTCGAGCGAGAACGCCACCCGCAGCGCTGCGCGGTCCCGGAAAAACGGGCGCTCGGGTGGGGGCAGGCTGAGCTCCGAATGATCGGGGCCGCGTGCGGCTTGTTTCACGCCGGCGAGCCTGCAATAGCGCTCGAGCAGCGGCCGGATCTGAGCATCGGCGAGCGGATCGGCGTCGCTGCCGGTCGCGGGTGCCGGGACCGGCGCTTTCGCGCGAGGCTTGCGCGGCGGCTTGCGCTGCGGCTTGCGGCGTTTCACGTGGTGTCGCGGCTACTCGTGCTCTTCACGCGGCCTCGACCTGGATGTCGACCAATACCAGCGGCAGGCGGTCCACGCGGGCCACGAGCGTGATCGCCCGTCCGGCGCTCGTGAGCCCGGTGAGCCGCACCAGCTCGCCGTACTCGGGATGAGTCCCGCCGGGTTGCGGCGGCGTCGTGACGCCCCCGATCGGCTCGATCGACTCGAGCGCCTCGAGCACTTCTTTCACATGCACGCGGAGCCGATGGCGCTTCGCGTCCCAGCCGGGGGCTTTGACGACCTGGCTCGTGCCGAGCCCCAGCCGCAGGCGGCCCGGGACGGACAGCGTCTGGAACCGGCGCTCGAGGCGCATGGCGTTGTCGTCCGGCGCGATCAGGGAGTTGAGCGCTTCCTGCTCCTTCCCCGCCGCGCTGCTCGTCTCGATGTCGGTACCCATCGCCGCGACCCGGCGCGCAAAGTCCTCCTCGCTCTCGGCGGCGAGCCACTCCTTCGCCAGGCGGCCCTCGAACTCCTGTGCGCCCCCGAACTCGCCGAGGATCAGGTCCAGCTCGCCCACCACCAGCTCAAACAGCTTGATCTTTTGGTCGAGCAGCTGGAGGATGTACGACTCGATGGTCCCCGCCGCGGCGAGGTTCACAATGTGGACCTCGCGCTTCTGCCCGATGCGATGCAGGCGGCCGATGCGCTGCTCCACCACCATCGGGTTCCAGGGCAGGTCGTAATTCACGAGCACGTTGCAGAACTGGAGGTTCCGTCCTTCGCTGCCGGCGCGGGTGGCGATCAAGACGCTCGTCTGGTCCTCGTGAAACGCGCGGATCCGCTTGTCCCGCTCGGCGGTCGAGTGGGCGCCCCAGTAGACGATCGCCTGCCGGTGGAGCTTCTTGACGCGCTCCTCGATCAACTGGATGGTCGGGCGGTGATCGCTGAAGACCACGAGCCGGTCGGGCGTTTCGCGCAGGAGCCCCGTCAGGACGTCCAGCTTGGCGTGCGTCTTGACGCCCTCCGCCCGCTTTGCGAGCTGCTTCGCCACGGCACGATATTCGGGGCTGATGCGCTCGCTCTCGGCCAGGTGCGCGAGCGATTCCGCCAGTGCCCGCGCCGAAGAGCAGAGCCGCTGGCGCAGGTGGATGACCGCGAGCTGCAGGGTGCCCTTCTTTGTCGTCTTCTCTTCTTCCTGCTCGGCCGGCTGGATCAAGCCCTCTCGATAGAGCCGTCTCAGGAACTGGGTCACGTGGTTATACAGGTCCGCTTCGGCGCGTGTCAGCTTGACCTCGGGGTGTCGGGGCCGGCGCGGCGGGAGGTCCAGGTCATCCACGACGCTCGAGCGTCGGGTACGGATCATCACTTGGTGCGTGAGCGCGCGGAGCGCCTCGGGGTCGCGGGGCTGGCGGTGGTCCCCCGCGACCAGGTGCTCTCGCTTGAATTCCTCCCAAGTGCCGAGCTGGCCGGGCCGGAGCAGCGTAATGAGGTTGTACAGCTCCCGCAGGTCGTTCTGAAGCGGCGTGGCCGTGAGCAGCAGGATGAAGTCGCGCTCGATCTTCTCGATGAACCGGTAGGTCGCGCCGCGGTGGCTCTTCACCTTGTGTGCTTCGTCCACGATCACCAGGTCCCAGCGATGTCGCAGGATCTCCTCGGCGTGCCGCTTCGAGCGCGCTCGGTCGTGCGAGATGATCGCCTTGGTGACGTGTTGCCAGTCGTCGGGCTCCGTGGGTGTCTCGAAGCGCTCGAAGAACTTCTCCTCGAGCTCTCCCTGCCACTGGCCAACGAGCGAGGCAGGCGTGAGGATCAGCGCGCGGCGGGCGAGGCCGCGGATCGCGAGCTCCTTATAGATGATGCTGGCCTCGATGGTCTTGCCGAGGCCCACCTCGTCGGCGAGGATGGCGCGGCCACCCATGTCGCGCAGCACCCGTTGGGCCACGTCGATCTGGTGGGGCAGCTCCTTGATTGCGTTGGCGTCGAGCGTGATCAGCCGGTCGAAGCCCGGGACCAAGGCAATCCGTTCGGCCTCGCGCCGCAGCTCGTACCAGGCGCGATCGGCAGGTGGCTCCTTGAGCTTTTCGACGAACAGCGTGAGAGAACGCTCGTCGACCACCCAGGAGGCGTCGGGTTGAGGAAGCGGGTTGGGTAACGTCATGCCGTGGCTTTGGGCCGGGGGACGCAATATAGCATCATGGTCCTTACCCACTGCCGCCCTCTCCGTATTGTCCTCACCCCCTGGCCCCCTCTTCTTTCAGGAGAGGGGGAACTACAGACTAGCCATCGATGACCCTAGGTCCACGCCCGGGGTCAGTGCTTCACAAGCGGGCCGATCGACGATCTTTCGGAGCGGACCCATGAAAGTCGTCCTGCAGACCCCGAGCCAGCTCGTCGTGCACGAAGGCGTGCTCAAGACCGTCGTGCTGGGGACGATCTTCGTCGCGGTGGGCGGCGGCATGATGACCCTCAGGCTCGCGAATCAGTCGGGTTGGTCGGGGAACGCCGGCCCCTGGCTGATCTATCTCGTGGGTGGGGTGTTCGTTGCCGTGGGGCTCGCGTCGCTCCTGCTCTCCGCCGATCGCCGCTTCGTGTTCGATCGCTCCACAGGCACCGTTCGAGCCACCGTACAGCGGCTCGCGCACCGGACCACCGACGAATACTCGCTCGGCGACCTGAAGGATGTGGCGCTCGAGCGCTCGCTGGGCGGCCCGCGCCAGTCGAGCCCGTTCTTCCGCATCGTGTTTCTCACCAAGGCGGGCGGCCGCGTGCCGTGGACGCCGTACAGCACGGGCGACGAGCTCGCGCTCGCGACCTGCGCGTCCGCGGTGCGGGCGTTCTGCGGCTGGTCGGGCGCGTCGCCCGGCGTCGCTGCCAGCCCGGGGGCAAGCCCGCTCGCCTCGGCGCCGGTCACGGGCAAGGTGAGCGGTCACCCTGTCGCTACCAACTGGGGATGCGTGGGGTCGGTCCTCGCGATTTTCGTCGCGGCGGGGCTGGGGCTGTTCGGCTCCGAAGTCTACCGCGTCGCAACGTGGCAGCCTGTGAGCGCTCGTATCCTGAAGACCGACATCAAGGCCGTGCGCGGCGACAAGGGCACGTCGTACACGCCGGTGGTCCGTTATCGGTATTCCGTCAACGGCGCACAGTACCAGTCCACCCAGGTCCTCCCGCTCACCATCTCGGCGAGCTACGCGTGGGCTTCGAAGCTGCGCGACCGCTTCCAGGCCGGCCAGGTCGTCACGGCGTACGTGAATCCGAGCCGGCCGGCGAGCGCGTTCCTCGTGCGCCAGGTGAGCCTCCTGCCGCTCCTGTTCGTGGCGATACCGCTCCTGATGGTCGGGGTGCTGGCCTGGATCGCCAGGATGCAGCGTCGCCAGCTCGCGGCGACGGTGCGGTATCCGGTGCCGGTGGTGGAGTGGGCCCCGTCGCAACAACCTTAGCCTCGCCGGAGGACCCGTCGTGGAACCGAATGCACTCGCGCCGCTCGGCGCCTGGGAAAGTTTCTACGTGATCGTCGGCTCGTCGGCCGCCGCGCTCACGGGCCTGCAATTCGTGGTGGTCGTCCTAGGCGCCGAGGTGCGCGCGCTGCGCGCGGATACGGTGGGTGCCTTCGGCACACCTACGATCGTCCACCTGTGCGCCGCGCTGCTCATTTCCGCGATCATGAGCGTGCCATGGCGCGCGCTCTTGAATGCCGAGCTGGCGCTCGGCGCCTGTGGCGCCGCGGGAATCGCCTACATGTGGGTGGTCATCAAGCGGGCGCGCCGGACTCAAGGCTACTCGCCCGTGCTCGAGGACTGGCTCTGGCATTGCATCTTTCCCCTCATCGCGTACGTGACGCTGTTCGTGGCGGCGCTCGTCTTGGGGCGAGATCTTCCGCGCTGGCTCCTGGTGATCGGGGTGACGACGCTCGTCCTCTTGTTCATCGGCATTCACAACGCGTGGGATGCCGTCACCTACATTGCCGCGCGACAGCCGCGGCGAGACTAAAGAAGGTTGGTGGAGGGAGGATCCCACCTCCACCATCCTCCACTAACCTCCCAAGAGCGCCCGCACCTGGGCGAGCAGCTCGCTCGCGGTCCAGGGCTTGGTGACGAACGCGACGTGGGGGTCCTGGCCGACGGTCTTCCGGAAGTTCGGGGCGGGAAATCCGCTCATGAACAACACGCTCAGCCCGCGCGACTCACCCCGGATCGCCTCGTACATCTCGAACCCACTGCGCTTGGGCATGACGACGTCTGTGATCACGAGCTGCAGCGCCGCGCGGTGGGCGTGATAGGCGTCGAGGCCGTGCTGGCCGTCGACGGCAGTGACGACGTGGTAGCCGACCTTCGACAGGAGCTGCTGCGCCGCGACGCGCATCGTCTGATCGTCCTCCACCAGCAGAATCGTTTCCGTCCCGCCGAGCAGGCCTTCGTCGGCCTCGGCCTCGAGCTCCGGCATCCCCCGATCGCGGATGGCGGGGAAGTACACTTTGGCGGTGGTCCCCTGCCCGACCTCACTATAGAGGTGCAGGTAACCGCGATGCTGCTTGACGAGGCCGTAGGCCATCGACATGCCGAGGCCGGTGCCGACGCCCACGGGCTTGGTCGTGAAGAACGGCTCGAACACCCGCGCCAGGGTCTGCGCATCCATCCCCGTGCCGGTGTCGCTCAAGGCGACGCTGACGTAGGAGCCGGGCTCGACCCAGGCGTGGAGCGGGCGATCCGCCGGGCCGAGCCGCGCGCGCCGGACTTCAACGTGCAGCGTGCCCCCTTTGGACATCGCGTCCCGCGCATTGGTCACGAGGTGCAGCAGGATTTGCTTCACCGCGGAGGGGTCGGCTTCGACCACGCCGGCGTCCTCGTCGGCCACGAACTGCACCTCGATGTTGCCGGTAAGCCCGCGCCGCATGGAATCGAGGGCGTCGCGCACGAACTCGGTGAGGATCAGCGGCTGCAGGTCGAGCGTGCGGTGGCGGCTGAAGCCGAGGAGCCGCTGCGCCAGCTCGGCGCCGCGCTGAGCGGTGTCCCGCAGCGCGTCGAGGTCGCGGTTCGACGACAGCGACTGGGCCAGCGCGGCCGTGCGCGCCAGGATGGTGGTGAGGAGCTCGTTGAATTGCTGAGCGATGGCGCCCGTGAGCCGGCCGACCATCTCCATCTTTTCGGCCTGCTTCAACGCCCGCTCGCGCGCGAGCTGCGCGGCGACGTCCTCGGCGGTCATTCGGCCCTGTTAATAGTCCGCCGATTGGGCGCCGTCAAGACGAGCGAGCAACATGATCGGGTGTTGCCCGCCTGCCACGGTCTACTGCTGCGCGCGCGTCGGAACCAGTCGCTGGATCGTCGTCCCGTCCCCCAGCTCACCGGTGCCGTTGTAGCCCCAGCAGTAGACGCCCGCGCCCGTACCCGTTGCGATGGCGCACGAGTGGTACGGACCTGCGGCCACACTTGTGAAGCTGAGGTTCCCAAAGACGGCCTGAGGCGTCAGTCTGACGACGGTCGTGTTATCGCCGATCTGGCCATTGCCGTTTGGGCCCCAGCAGTACCCGACCCCCCCGGTCGTGACGCCGCACGTGTGGAAAGCGCCGCCGCTAACGAGGCCGAACTGGAGACCCCCTTGCACGAGGGTGGGTACGGTCCTGGCGTCTGTTGTATTGTCGCCGAGCCGACCACTGTTGGCACCCCAACAATACGCGGCGCCGGCCGGCGTCACCGCGCACGTGTGGGCGTACCCTGCGTCGAGTGCGGCGAAGGTGACACCGGCGGGAGCGCTAGCCTGGACCGGCGTCGCCGCGTCCGTGGTCGTGTTGTCACCGAGCTGGCCGGCACCACCACTTCCCCAGCAGTACACCGCTCCGCTGGTTGCGAGACCGCAGCTGTGGAAGGAGCCCGTCGTGACGGCGGTGAACGTCACGCCCGCGGGCGCCTGCACGAGCGAGGGACTGTCCTGGTCGTTGCCGCTGCCGTCGCCGAGCTGGCCGTAATAATTCGATCCCCAGCAATACACGTTACCGCCGGTGGCGAGAGCGCAGCTGTGCCCTGCCCCGGCGCTCACCGCAGTGAACGTGACACCGGCTGGTGGGGCGACCCGAACGGGAGCCGTGCGGTCGGTGGTCGTGCCGTCTCCGAGGCGCCCGAACTCGTTTCGCCCCCAGCAATACGCATCGCCAGTAGACGCAACCGCGCAGGTATGCTGCCCGCCGGCACTGACCGTCTGGAAGGTGACGCCCGGGGCTTGGACCAGGGTGGGGACATACCGAATGGCCTGGCTGTTGTCGCCGAGCTGGCCGCGACCGTTGAATCCCCAGCAGTAGATATCGCCGGTGGTGGTGACGCCACAGGTGTGTGATCCTGAGCCGGAGCCGCCGGCGGCCACGGTGACGAAGTTCAACGGAGGGTGGATGTCGAATGCCACGCTCGTCGCGGCGGTGAGACCGTCGGCGGATGCCGCGAGCGTGTAGCCCGTCCCCTCCTTGTCCACGCTCAAGTCCGAGAAAATCGCCCGGCCGTTTACCGGTGTAACGCTCGTCGTCCCGGAGAGCGTGCCAGCGCCGGGGTTGTTCGCGAGCGCCGCCGTCACGATGTTCGTAGCCGTCGGCGCAGTGTTGCCGAACGCGTCCTGGATTACGACCTGGACGGCCGGCGTGATCGAGTTTCCCGTCCGTGCACTGGACGGCTCGACGGCGAAGGCGAGCTGCGCCGCCGGCCCGGCAACAACCACGAAGGGCGTGCTCGTCGCTCCTGTCAGCCCGGCGGCGGATGCGCTCAGTGTGTAGCCGCTCGCGACGCGGTCGATGCTCAAGTTATAGAAGGTCGCCAGACCGTTCACCGGGCTCGCCGTCGCCGGGCCGGAGAGCGTCCCGCCGCCTGGATTCGTCCCGATCGCCATCGTGACGACGTTGGTCGCTGCAGTGACCACGCGCCCCGACGCGTCCTGGATCGCCACCAGGACAGCGGGCGAGATCGCTGTGCCCGCTGTCGCCGTGCCGGGTTGGACCGTGAAGACGAGCTTCGTAGCCTGGCCGGGCCCGGTGAGACTGGGCTCGGTCTCGTTGCATGCCGCTACCCCAAGCAGCACTGCGCGCGCCAGCAATCGGCGCCACGCGGGCCGCCCCGACGTGTGCACCATAGCCCTCCTCGACGGTTCCAAGCTGGTACGTATACGGCGACTCGGTAAGAGGGTCACGGGCCGCCCCGAACAGGAACCGTCAACTCGAGGCTAAGTCTTTGATTTGCCACTCGCGGCGTTACCTACTCAGCGGGGGGGGGCGTCTTCACAGCACACCCTAACGGAGGCGCCTACCGATATGCGCGACTCCGCACCTCACAGACTGACCGAGCGACGCCAAGCCATCCTGCGACAGACTAGCGCCGCCCTACGGGGGCGACCGGTGACCTTGTGGCGCATGGCGAAGGGTATTGCGGTGGCCGAAGTGACCAGCCGCCCGACTCCAGTGCGGGATATGACGGAATCCGACGTGGCCGCGGCCCTGCGGACGTGGGGCCTGACGGCGGACGACAGGAGTCTCTGGGTGGTGTGCCGCCCCGAGCCGAGCCGCTGGCACGTGGCCCGGGTCCGCAGCGACCTGCCTCAGCCGCCACCGGCCGGCATCGAACGGCGCAGCCCGGAGCGCCTGACGCTCGAGCTGGGCGGTCTCTCGCTCGGCGCGCTCGAGCGGCTCTGGGCGGCGGCCGACCAGGCTACCGTGTATCTCTGCGGGTCTCTCGCCCTGCTCGAGGCGTGCGTCGAGCGCGTGCGTGAAATGCGCGGCCTGACGACCACCGATCGCGCGCACCTGTTGGCGGATCTCGCGGTCGTCGCGGATTCGATCCAAGGCGCACTCGACGCCGCGTAGACGATCGAGGGAGGTGGTGCGAGCCTCCCCGGCACTGCAGCAGCACCTTGCCGCCCGACTGAATGAAGCAGACGGTAGCCTGGTGGGGACGCGAGTCGACGGCGAACGGAGCTAAGGGATAGAGCGGAAGCCCTGCGGCGGCGTGCGACGCTCCCCTCGGGCTCGACGCTGGGTGCCGGAACGGCGATCCGTACCGCTACGGCGCTCGGACTCGACGTCGAGCGTTTCCCGCCGCCGGTCCCGGACGATACGACGCCCCAGATCCCGTCGCCGGTCCACGCCCCGTCGCCGCGGTTGCTCCTGGAGGGTCCTTTCGGTTACCATGTCGCAATCTCTGTCGGCATCAAGTCCATGGGCTCAACCGCTGCCGCTGCATACCTAGGGCCACCCGACCCCACCGGACCGACCGGCCTAGTTCGTTGTTTCGTCTAGAGATGGTCGTATGCAAAGCCTGCCCCGAAGCGCACCACCCAAGTTGTTGTTGCGGGGATGCGCAACCGGGTGGTGCGGCGACGCGACAGGGGGGGTCATTCTTTCCATTTGTGCCCTGCTTGCCGCTCCTCTGGTGGGCCGAGCCCAACACGTGTCCTTCGCATTGGCCCACGTCACCGTCATCGACATGACCGGCGCTCCACCCCAGCCGGAGGCGCGGCACTAAAACGGAGGCTACCAGCGTGCGCGCGATCCTGCCGCCCGGCCTATGGGCAATCCTCACGGTGAGCGCCGTCGGAGCGGCCCACGCCCAGACACGTACAGGTGATGTCCGCGCCAGCGCCCGCAACCGGTTGGATTCGCTGCTCCACGCTTACGGACCCACCCTCAAGATGCGGATCTACCGCAACGCGGACGATCCTTACGAGTTCGACGGGTTTTACGATAAAGACCTGCGTTATTCGTCCCGGTTCGAGCTCGAGTTCAATGTCACGCCGCAGAACACGATCGGAGTTCGCGTCTACCCGCAGTGGTATGGTCACAGAATCAACATCGACAAGGTCCGCGATCCGAACGGCCTCGCGCTAGAGCTCCTGCGGTTCTCGGCCCGCAACTTCCTCCACTGGGGCGTGGACGACGCTTCACATGTGTTCGCCGCATACACCTTCACGCTCGAGTCCGGCTTTCCGGAGGAGGCGATCAAGGAGGTGCTGCGGAGCATTCCGCTGGTGGACGAATCGGTCGGGGAGATGGTGCAGTTTATCGAGTAGGCCCAGCGTCGCAGGATCAAGCCTTCCAGGCCCCGAGCAGGCGTCGGAGCAGCACAAGCTGTCCCACGTGATAAGCGTTGTGATCGGCGAGGACGAGCGCTTCGCGCAGCACGGTTTGTCCGGTGCCGTGCGGGATCTTCGCGAACAGATCGATCTTCGGGTCGCGTACCAGTCGCTGCATCTCTCGGAGGTCGCGCTCCACCTGCGCGACGCTCTTGTCCCAGGCTGCCTTGTCGGGCGGCGCGTCGCCTGCGGGCCAATAGCCCGCCGGCCAGTCGGGGGAGACGTGGTTCGCGCTCTTCGTGAACTCGACGATATCCCACTGCGAGATCCGGATGTGCTCGAGGACGCGCCACGGCGTGAACGGCTGGCCCGGCGGCTTGGCGCCCCTCTGCTCGGCCGGCCAATCGGCGATCGCGTCCTTGAAGGTGACGTGGGCGTGACCCTCGCCGAGTAAGGCGACGAGGTGGTCCCGGAGCGAGCGGTCGGGATCGGTGCGGCGCGGTTTAGGCTTCGCAGCCATGGAAGCTAGCGCTCGTTGCCGAGCAGTCGCCGGCCCAGGATTGCCTCGAGCCCCGCGAGGGCGAGGCGCGCCGCGTAACGGGTCTGGACCACGTCCGAGCCCGCTTGGGTCAGCTGGACCTGCGCGTCCACCAGCTCGATGATCGTGGACGCGCCGGCGCGGTAGCGCTCGTCCTGGACGCGGAAATTCTCCGCCGCCGTCGCGAGGGCCCGGATCGACTGGACGTAATTGTCGCGAGCGGTGCTGTAGGTCTCGTACGCCTCGGTGACGTCGCGCCGCGCCGCGCGCTCGGCGTCTTCGCGGACCGCCCGCGCGACATCGCGATTCACCCGGGCTTCGCTGACCGCCACCTCGCGGTCGCCACCGGTCCAGATCGGGAGCCGCACCGTGAGGGTGAGCGACGACAGGTTGCGCGCCCCGGGATAGAAGCGGCTGTCGAACTCCTGGTTGGCGGCGGTCAGATCGAGCGTCGGGAGATACGTTCCGCGCAGGCCCGCGAGCGTGGCGGACGCGGCCCGCTCGTCGGCCCGCACCAGCCGGTAGCGCGGGCCCTCGTGCAGCGCCATGCTCACCGCGTCTTCGAGCGTCAGGGGCAGCCGCGGCGCCGGCAGGGTGTCGAGCGGTTGCGCGGCGACCGGGCCTGCCACACCCACGCGGCGCCCCAGCTGCAGCCGCGCCACTACGAGGGAGACCCCCTGGCGCGCGGAGTCGATCTCCGCGCGGGTCTCCTCGAGCGCGGCCTGGAGCGAGTCGCTCTGGACCGCCACCCCGTGGAGGACGCGCGCCCGAGTGACCGCCAGCTGCTCGCGCGCCCGGCGGAGCCGCTCCGCCGCCACGCGCAGCAGCTCTTGGTTCGCGAGCACGCTGTAATAGTCCGCCTCCGTGGCCATCGCGGTCTGGAAGCGCTGCTCGAGCTCGCCCGCGGCCGCGGCTTCGTGCGTCGCGTCCGTCGCGGCGAGCGCGGTGAGCTTGGAGACGCTGAAGACCTCGTAGCTCGCGGTCACGCGGGCGGTGTACGCATGCGTCGCCTCGAGGCCCGTGCCCGGGTTGAAGTACGGCGAGGAATACGCGGTCGCGTCGGCGCTGAGCTCGACGGACGGCAGGATGAAGGCGAGCCGGGCCGCCCGGCGCGCCCAGGCGGCGTTGTCGACCTGGCCGAGGGCGCTCACGTACGCCGGGTCGAGCCGGGCCGCCCGCTCGATCGCCTGGTCGAGCGAGACCGTGGGCAGTGAGTCGGCGAGCTGCGCGACGACGAGCAGCAAATGGAGCACTAGCGGCCTCCCCTCCCCTTACCTTCCGCGCCCGGATCCTCGACCGGCTGCACCTTGGCGCCCTCGCTCACCACGTCCCCCAGGTTCACGGCCACGCGCTCGCCGGGAGTGAGGCCGGTGGCGATCGCGGCACGCTCCCCGTCGTCGCGCGCCACGAGCACGCGCCGGAAGCTCACCCGATCGGCGGAGTCGAGGACCGCGACGAGGGTGGTGTCACCGCGCAAGATCAACGAGCCGACCGGAACCTCGGGGTACCCATGTCCACGTACCTGCAGCGCGACGTTCACGAAGCTCCCCGGCAAGATGGCTTCCGTCTGGTTCGCGAGATCGACCTCGGCAAGCAGTGTGCGGGTGCGTGGATCAAGCTGCCCCGTCACGCGCGTCACCCGGGCCACGAGCTTCACGCCGGGCTGGTCGGGGATGGTGATCTCGGCGGGTGCACCGACGCCGACGAGGGGTGCGTCCGCCTGGTCCACGTACGCGTACACCCGCAGCCGCCCAGTCTGCGCGACCGTGAGCACCGGCAGGGCTCCCGTCTGGGCGTTGGTGGCGCTCTGGAGAAGCGCTCCCGGATCCGCAAAGCGGGCGGTGACGCGGCCGGCGAAAGGCGCACGGATCAGCTCGTAGGACTTGAGGGTCTCGAGCGCCTTGACGTTCGCTTCCGCCACCGCGGCGTCGGTCTCGTAACGCTCGGCCTCCTGCGCGGAGCTCGCGTTCTCGACGGCCAGGGCGCGGAACCGACCCGCGTTGACGCGCTTGTTGCGCGCATCGGCGAGCGCCGCCTCGTACTGCTGGTCGAGCTCCGGCGATTCGATCACGGCGAGCACCTGGTTCGCGCGCACCACGTCGCCCTTGTCCACGAGCACTTGTCGCAGGTAGCCGCTCACCTTGGCGTACAGGGTGACCGAGGCGTATGCCCGGGCCTCACCCAAGAGCGTCAGGGTCTGCGAGCCATCAGGCGACAGTACGCGCGCCACGCGGACGCGCGGTCCCGCCGCAAGCTCCGCCTCGCGCGCCCGGGCTTCGGCGCCCACGAGACTCGCCTTGCGGACGAGCAGCGCGCCGACCACCAGCACCGACACAGCCATTGAGGCCACGCCGCCCACGAACAGCCGGGATTGCTTCATCATCCTTCTCCTCTCTCTTCCGCAAGAAACCGCTCATCGAGCAGGTGACTCGTCGGCTCCTTGGTGCGGATCAACGAATAGACGACCGGCACCACAAGCAACGTCGCCAGCGTCGCTCCCGCCAGGCCGCCGATTACGGCCCGGCCCAGCGGCGCATTCTGCTCGCCCCCTTCGCCGAACCCCAGCGCCATCGGGATCATGCCGAGCACCATCGCCAGCGCCGTCATCAGCACGGGGCGCAGTCGCGTCAAACCCGCTTCGCGCGCCGCCGCGCGGGCCTCCACGCCCGTCTCCACCCGCCGATCGTTCGCGAAGCTCACGAGCAGGATCGAGTTCGATACCGCGATCCCCACCGCCATGATCGAGCCCATCAGCGACTCGACGTTCAGCGTGGTGCCCGTGAGCGCGAGCATCCAGAGGATGCCGACGAGGGCGCCCGGTACCGCCGCCATGATAATGAAAGGGTCGAGCCAGGACTGAAACAGCACCACCATGAGGCAGTAGACCAGGACGATGGCCAGGATCAGGCCGAGCGCGAGGCTCCGGAAGGACTGGGTCATCACCTCACCCTGCCCCCGCACGGTAATGCGCATCCCCGCCGGCAAGGGACCGAGCGCTCGAATGCGGCCCCGAATGTCCCCGACCACGGACCCCAGATCCCGGCCCTCGACGCCGGCGGCGACGTCGAGGATGCGCTGCACCGTGTAGTGACTGACGATGCCGGGCGAGGCACCGGGCGACACGGACGCGACGTTCCCGAGCGTCAGGGCCGGCGCCTCCGGCTGCGCGGCCGGCGTGGGTGCGCTTCCCGGGTCGAGCAGCTGGCCGCCGGTCGCCGTCGAGAGCGGCGTCGCGAGCAGACTCGGCACCGAGGCGACGCGCACGATGGGTGTCTGCACCGCCACGCTGTAGTTCACATTGTTCAGCGGATTCAGGAAGAACGATGGCGCCACGAGCCCGCTCGAGGAGAGGGAGATCAGCATGCTGTTCGCCACGTCGCGCTGCGAGAGACCGAGCTGCGCCGCGCGCACCCGGTCTACCTGGATGCGGAGCGCCGGATAGTCGAGCACCTGCGCGATGTGGACATCCACCGCGCCCGGCACCGTGCGCATCGCGTCCCGCAGCCGGCGCGCCGTCTCGTACGAGCGCCGCAGATCGGCGCCCTCGATCTGTACGTCGACCGGCGCCGACACGCCGAAGTTGAGCACCTGCGTCACGATGTCCGCCGGCTGGAAGTAGAAGCTCGATCCAAGAAACCCGGCCGGCAGCGTTGCCCGCAGCTTCCGCATGTAGCGGGCCGTGGGCCGGTGGTGCCGCTTCAGAGCGATCAAGATCTCGGCGTCCATCTCGCCGATGTTGTCCGTGGGCACGAACGCCAGGTTATAGAACGTCGGGACGCCGATCATGTCATTGATCGTCTCGAGTTCCTCCGGGGGAATCACCTGGCGGATCTGCTGCTCCACCGCCTCCACCAGCTGCTCGGTCTGCTCGATGCGGGTGCCCGGCGGCGCACGGACGTGCAGCTTCATCAGGCCGGCGTCGACCGTGGGAAAGAAATCGGTGCCCACGACTCCGAACAGCCCCGCACCTGAGAGCACGAGCACGAGCGCCGTGACGAGCGTGAACCGCCGATGAGCGAGCACCGTCTCGAGCGCGCGGCCGTACACCGCCTGGAAGCGTCCCCATACTTCGTCGCGCTTGCGGTTGAACGCGGCCCCGAGCCGCGCCAGCGCGCTGCGGACCGCCTCGTGCTCCGGCGTCGCAGCGGACCCCTCGACCGGCTCTCCCGGCAGCAGCATCCGCGCGAGCAGCGGCACCAGGGTACGCGACAGGACGTACGAGGCGAGCATCGCGAACACCACCGCCAGCGCGAGCGGCGTGAACAGGTACTTGGCGGGTCCGTACAACAGGACCACCGGGAAAAACACGATACAGATGGAGAGCGTGGCCACGATCGCGGGGATCGCGACCTGCCGCGCGCCGTCGAGAATCGCCACGGTGAGCGGCTTACCGAGGGCGCGGTTCCGGTGGATGTTCTCGATCGCCACGGTGGCGTCGTCCACGAGCATGCCGATCGCAAGCGCCAGTCCGCCCAGTGTCATGATGTTGATGGTCTGGTCGGTGAACTTGAGGCCGAGGAACGCGGTGAAGATGGCGAGCGGGATCGAGGTCGAAACGATCACCATGCTGCGCCAGCTGCCGAGGAACACGAAGATCATGAGCGAAACGAGTATGGACGCGAGGATCGCCTCGCGCACCACGCCTGATATGGCGGCGCGGACGAAGAGCGACTGATCGAAGTCAATCTTGAGCTCGAGTCCCTGTGGCGCCACCGCCTCGATGGAAGGGAGCGCCTCGCGGGTGGCGTCCACAACGGCAAGCGTCGAGGCGTCGGCGTGCTTCAAGATCGCGAGGTAGGTCGCGCGCTTCCCGTTGACCCGCACGATGTTCGTCTGCACGGCGTAGCCATCCGCCACCCGCGCCACGTCGCCCAAGAGTACCGGCGCCCCCGCCACTACGCGGAGCGGGATGCGCGCGAACTCCGCGACCGAGGTCGGGCTCGAGTTGAGCAGCACGTTGTACTCCGTGCCGCCCACCCGGGCCTGGCCCGCGGGGACGATCACGTTCGATGCCTGGAGCGCCGCGACCACGTCGGCGGGCGACAGTCCTTTCGCCGCGAGCGCTTGGGGGTCGATATCGATGCTCACCTGCCGCGCCTTCCCGCCGAACGGGGCGGGCGTCGACAGTCCCGGGATGGTGAACAGCCGCACGCGGATGAAGTTCAGCCCGTAGTCGAAGATCTGCTGCTCGGGCAGGGTCCGGCTCGACGCGGTGAGCTGCGCCACCGGGACGTTGGAGGCGTTGAACTGGATGATCGCGGGCGGCTGCATGCCGGGTGGCGCGAGCCGCAGCAAGGTGCTCGAGACGGCGCCGATTTGGGCGATCGCGGCGCCGATCTCCGTGCCGGGCTGGAAGTACACCTTCATGACACCGACGCCGGGAATCGATTGCGACTCGACCCGCTCGATCCCATTGACCGTCGTCGAGTAGGCCCGCTCGCTGATCAGCACCACCCGACGCTCCATGTCTTCAGCCGAGAGCCCGGGATAGCTCCAGACCACCGCGACGACGGGGATGTCGATCGCGGGGAAGATGTCGACGACCATCCGGGTGAGGGACAGAGTGCCCAGCACGAGGATGAGCAGCGCCATCACGGCGATCGTGAACGGCCGGCGGAGGGCGAGACGAACGATCCACATAGAAAGCGCTCCTAGCGACTGGTCAGGCTACCCAGGTGCCGTGTTGCCCACCCGATCGGGTGAGGAAGTTACGCTGGAGGTCGGATCGTGGGGAACGCGTCAGGACGCGGTGGGGTTCCGGCGGAGAGAAGAAATGGAACCCGCGGGGCGACTGCCTCCCGCGGGTTCGGTCATCAGATTGGTATCGGCGCTTCAGCCGCGCCGACTACCCTGCTCCCGGCCACGACTCTCGACTGGTCGTCCACCAGGAGACGGAGGTTACCGTTCGAGCTGACCAGGGCATTGAGGATGTCATACGTTCCCGAACTGGCGACGCGAAAGCCCTCCAGGGTGACGTCGGTCGGCAAGGGACCACCATCTCCCCGATTCAGAATTTCCCTGACGCGAATCGCGCCCATGGTACAGAAGAGGGCCTGACCCTCCGCGGCCCCCGCGAGCGCGACCACCCTGATATTGGGCAGGTCGGCCCTGACCTCCTGGCCGTGGGATATGTTCGCCTCTTGCATCCGCTCTCTGAGGCGAAAGGACTGTGACTGCAATGTGATGCCGGCTTCCATACGTCCCTCCTCTTGGGCCATTCGAGCCCCGTAAACGACGACGGCCGCAGCGTCCCTGTCCGGGGCTGCGGCCGCTCGCGATCGCCTAGCGCGGTCGCTTCCTGCGAAGCACACACCCACCCGGACCACTTACCGGGTCCTGCCACAGATCCCGCCCATAGCGTAACCGGCCTGCCGAGCGGCTCTGTTCAGGGTTGATACCCCCGGCAGCCGCTGAGGGTCAGCCGGGACAGCGGCGCACGGGGATCGAGCCCGTGCGCCGGATTGCATGTTATCAGCGCAAGCCGGAGGGCGGCGTCTTGCCCTTACGGCTGCTGCCGCGGAGGCGGCGCCGCCACAAGCGTTCCGAAGAGGCCGTGTTGCTCGCCATCCGGCCCCGCCGTGAAGAACAGGGTATTGGTCGGCCCGTTGTTACCGGCGCCCTTACCGAAGCCGAGCGCCCAGAGGCCGTCGATGGCGATCGGCCGCCCTTCGGCCGACTGTAGCGAGCCGCGGTGCTGGAATTCGCCGTTGCCTTCCAAGCCTCCTGGGTCGAAGGCGTGAACGCGCCCGTTGCCGAAGTTGCCGACCAGCAGGTCGTTGCTGAAGCTCCCGAAATCGGCGGGTGCCAGCGCCAGTCCCCACGGCGAGTTCAGCTCGCCCCTGGACGCCACGCGGCGGATGAGATTGCCGCCGGTGTCGAAGGCATCCACGAAGCCATGGCCCTCGCCCGCCACATCGTCGTGCTTATCGGCGTCTTGCAGGGCATAGGTCACGTAGATGGTCCCGCCGATGTTCTGGATCCCGAAGGGCGCGTAGCCCGCGGGGAGCGCGGGATCGGTGAACGAGCCGGTGAGGTGGACCGGAATGAAGTGGTCGTCGAAGACGTCGACGGTGCCGGCGTGGAAGTTGCTCGCGTACAGCAAAGTGCCGGCGGTGGCATTGTCGATGGCGATCCCCTTGTACACCGCCCCACTCGCCGAGTTATCCACGGCTATCACGACGGGGACCCCCCGAAATCCCGAGATCGTGCCGTCCTCGCTCGCGAAGATGAAGCGGGCTGGGCCCGTGCCTGCACCGTTGTTCACGACGAAGCCGGTGCCGCCGTTGAACACGACACCCGTCGGCGCGGCCGGCTGGCCCATCGCTCCCGGAACCCTGACGACCAGGGGAATGGTGCCGCTGCCAACGCTGTAGAGCGTCGAGCGGCCCTTCCCATTGTCGGAGATCCACCATGGCGTCGTCGGGCCCGAAACCAGCCCCCAGGCGTTGACCAGGTTGGTATCGAGGAGATCCGCCGGCGCCGCGCCGTCGGACACAAGGTTGCGCTGCTGGTAGAAGCGGGACGCGGACGAGGCTGCAGACACGCCTTGGCTCGAAAACTCGGGGGCGAGGGATGGAACCGCGCTGTGCTCATCGGCGCACGCCACGAGCAACGCCGCGCAGCAGAGCGTGAGCGGCCGCAAGAACCGGCGGGTGGACATGGGCAACCTCGGAGGGGAAAAAGGTGGAAAGGGAATGTGCGGGCTTACCTACAGGGTCGCATCCGCCGCAAATGTCCGGAAGTCGTCAAGGCCGCTCGACCCTTCAAGCCCCGTGACATCGCGCCGTGCCGCTGTCGCCAAAGGCGCTGGAGCCCACGACCGGGATGAACACCCAGTGATAGTCGCCATTCCCCAGCGTGAGCTTCAAGACGCCATGGTCCATGCTCCGCACGTCGCTGTGGGCGATCGGTCGGCCGAACCGGTACGCCGTCCCCCCGCCCGTGCCGGCGACGAACTCGCGGATCCCGCGCGCGGAGTCGAGTGTGCCGTCGGGCGCCTGCGGCGCGAACCGCTCGTAGTTGTGCTCGTGCCCGGCGAGCACCACATCGGCCCCGGCGTCGTACAGCGCTTGCCACAGCGGCTGGGTCGTCGGGTCGCTGCCGTGCGTCGTGCCCGAGCTGAACCGCGGGGCATGCCAGTAGGCGAGCGTGCAGCGCGCCGGGTGCGCCGCGAGGTCGGCGCGCAGCCACTGCTCCTGGGGCGAGCCCGCACGCATGTCGATGTTGTCGTTCAGGGCCGCGATGTGCCACGCGCCGAGGTCGTAGCTGTAGTAACCCCGCGCCGGGTCGCCCGCCGCCACGCCGAAGTAGCCGAAATACCCCGGCGCGCCACGCCAGCCCCAGTCGTGATTCCCGGGGACGGGGCGAGTGCGCTTCTTGTGCCGGCCCCACGTGGGCGCATAGCAGGTAGCGTAATCACGCGCGCTGCCGTCGGGATAGGCGTTATCCCCCAGTGCGAACACCGTGCCTGGGACCGTGTCGAGGATGCGCGCCGTCGCCGCCGCGTCGGGCGCACTGCACTGCGCGATATCCCCGGCGCCCACGAAGACCTGCGGCGTCCCTGGTGCCGCGACGATCGCGGTGAGGGTGTCGGAAGCGGTGCGACCGTTGGCGCCGATGACGCCCACCCACACGGCGAAGGCACCGGGCTTCGTGTACCGATGCGTGGCGGTGACGAGTGCCGAGCCGGAATCGAGGGGCGCCGTGTCGACCGCGCTGTCACCCCAGCTGACGGTCCACGCGCCTGGCCTTCCGCCTATTGCGAGCCGGGCCGTGAGGGTGACCGGCTGGCGCGCAGGGGCATACAGGTCTGGCCCCGCGTCCACCGCGGGGAAGCCGCTGAGGCTCCCCGACGGGCGTTCCCGGCACATGGTGACGAGGCACGCCAACGCGAGCGCGACGGTAGAGCGACTCAAGAATGCCTTTCTTTGCGCTTGACGAGTACGATATGCGCGCGGACTATTCGAGTCTAATTCTCTGTGGCTTCTTATGACGCAAAGGGTCCAGCCATGACGGCCTCCGCGGCCCGTACGGTCCGCGTCGCCGCGGTGCAGACGGCGCCGGCGTTCCTCGATCTCGCGGCGACGCTCGACCGGCTCGACTCCTGGGCGAGGCCGGACGTGTTCGAGTTTCGAGTGAAGGGTACGCGGTGAGGGATACGGGTTTGCGGCTCCGGTTAGTCGCGTGGCCGAGGCTCCGGCGCACGGGCGGCGTGGGATCGACGACTGAGGCTGTCACCGGCGACCATAAGCATGAACGATCGCCTTGCCCTGCCCGCCACTCGGGAGGCTGCGGTAGAAGAAGTTGATCCACCGGACGACGCGCGCAGCTCCCGGCAGGGCGATCACGCGGCTGCGGGAATTCCCTGTGAAGGTGAATCGCCCGCTTGGTGAAAAGGTCGTGCCGTCCGCGAAGGTGATCCTCACGTCGAACAGCTCCAGGTCGCGGCTCTCCACCACGAGGCGGATGCGCTTGAACCGGCCATCGCCCGCGGCCCGGATGATATCGCGCTGTCCGCTGGAGCTCACCTGCCGTGAGCCGAGGTGAACCCATTGCTGCTGCGCGACGGCCGGCCGCCACGCGGCCGAGGGGAGGGGGAGGAAGACGATCGCGACAAAGGCGGCGCGCAACACGGTCGCTCCTTGGGGCTTTGCCACGGGACATAACGGTGGGACCTGGCGAACCGCGAGGACGTAGATCACCAACTGACGAGCGGGCACTAGATTGGTCCGCGATGGCAGAAGCTCGTCATGGACGTGCAGCGGGGCATCGTGGACCGGTACGCCCAGGATGGCGCTTATCTGCGCGGGCGGCTACGGGTCACGGCCGGGCATCGGCGCCATTGATCATGCGTGGCTCTACCACCGCCCGCCTTCCGTGAGACAAAGGAGATAGTGATCGGGATGTAAGTGTTGGCACGGGGTGGCAACCCCCCAGCCCCCGGCGTGTACCATTATACTTAGATAATGAAACTATTAGACCAACCAAGTACCCGGGCGCCCACGGCCGCCGAGGTCGCCGCCCTGGTCCTGAATGCCGCGCAACTCGTGGTCCGGCTGGCCCGCGCCGAGGTGCGGCGCCAACACCCGGGGAACCTCTCCCTCACGCAGCTCCGGGCGCTCGATTACTTGAGCGCCGATCCCGACGCCTCCCTGTCTGCCGTCGCCGACTACGTGGGGCTGACCCTGCCGAGCACCTCCGTGCTCATCGACGGCTTGGCGGGCCGAGGGCTCGTTGCCCGGCGCGCGGCGCCTGGCGACCGCCGCCGGCTACGGCTGCGGCTGACGGCGGCGGGAAATGCAGGCCTTCGCACGGTGCTCGTCGCAGCCCGAGCGGCGGTCGCCGACCGCCTCAAGGATCTGGCGCCGCGCGACCGTGCGCTCATCACCCGCGCGATGGCGCGGATCAGCGCGGCGGCGGCGCCGACGGGTCATGCCGCCCGCTCCCACCGCTCCCATGGTCGCTAGCACCCCGAACAAGTGGGTGATCGCCGGCACGGTCATGACCGGCACGATCATGGCCGCGCTCGACGCGAGCATCGTCAACGTCGCACTCCCCGACATGAGCGGCACGCTCGGCGCCACGATCGAAGAGATCACGTGGGTCGTGACCGGCTACATGCTCTCCAACGTGATCATCATGCCGCTCATCGCGTGGCTGTCGGTCCGGTTCGGGCGCAAGCGGATGTACGCGGCGAGCGCCCTGTTGTTCACCGCCGCCTCGATGTGCTGCGGCCTGGCCCGCACGCTGCCGATGATGGTGCTGTTCCGCGTGCTGCAGGGGGCGGGGGGTGGCGTGCTGATGACCGTCTCGCAGGCGATCCTGAGAGAAGCATTCCCCTTGCACGAGCAGGGCATCGCGATGGGGGTGTACGGCATGGGCATGGTGCTCGCTCCCGCCTTCGGTCCCACCTTGGGCGGCTGGCTCACCGACCGCTACGCGTGGCCGTGGATCTTCTAATGCTGCGCGCGACGGGAGCCCGGGACGACGCGACCGCGCTGATCGGAGAGTGACCATGAACACCACCGCCTTGCTGGTCATGGACGTGCAGCGGGGCATCGTGGACCGGTACGCCCAGGATGCCGGTTACCTGGCCCGGCTCCGCCGCGCCGTGGACGCCGCGCGCACGGCGGATATCCGGATCATCTACGTGACCGTGCGGTTCCGTCCCGGCTATCCTGAGGTCAGCCCGCGCAACAAGAGCTTTGCCACGTTGTCACAGACCACCGCGTTCAGCGAGGGCGATCCCGCCACGGCAATCCACCCGGATGTCGCGCCGGCTCCCGGCGACATTCTCGTCACCAAACGCCGGGTCAGCGCGTTCGCCGGCAGCGACTTCGACGTCGTGCTCCGCGCGGCCAACATCGACACGCTCGTTCTCACCGGCATCGCCACCAGCGGTGTCGTGCTCTCGACGCTGCGCCAGGCCGCCGACCTCGACTACCGGCTGGTGGTACTGGCCGACGCGTTTCTCGACGGCGACGCCGAGGTGCACCGGGTGCTCACGGAGAAGGTGTTCCCCCGTCAGGCGGAGGTGCTCACCGTCGACCGGTGGGTGGAACAGCTCAACGCTCGCTGAGATGAAGAGGCTTGCGCTCGCCATTCTCGTGGCCGGTTGCGCGCTCAGCCGCACCGCCACCGCCCAGGACTGGACCCGCTTCGGCTGGGATGCCGGCCGGTCCAGTGCGCCGAGCACGCCGGTAGGGATTACCGCGGCCAACCTCCGCTCGCTCGAGCGGCAGCAGGTCGTCATCGACGGGACGGTCGACGCGGCGGCCATCTACCTCCACGGCGCGGTCGTGCAGGGGCGCACCGTCGACGTCTTCTTCGTCACCACGACGTACGGCAAGACGCTGGCGATCGACGCCCGCTCGGGCGCGATCCTGTGGGAGCACACGCCGCCCGAGTACGGCTCCTGGGCCGGATCGTATCGGATGACGACTGCGACACCCGTCGCGGATCCCGACCGGGCGCACGTGTACGCAGCCTCCCCCGACGGCAGGATCCAGAAACTGGCTGTCGCGGACGGCCACGTCGTCTGGAGCACCGCGATCACCACTCTCCCGCGGCGCGAGAAGATCGCGTCGCCGCTCAATTATTTCCGCGGCCGCGTGATCGCCACGACCGGCGGCTATATCGGCGACGCGCCGCCCTATCAGGGGCATGTGGCGGTACTGGACGGCGCGAGTGGCAGGCTGCTGCACGTGTGGAATTCGCTGTGCAGCGACCGGCCGGCGTTACTGGATCCGGACACCTGCTCCGCGAGCGGCTCCGCCATTTGGGGCCGCGCCGGGGCGGTGATCGACTCGACCACCGGGAGCATCTTCGTCGCGACGGGCAATGGACCCTGGGACGGACGCAGCGACTGGGGTGACGCCGTGCTCGAGCTCGACTCGAACGCCACCCGGCTGCTGGGCAACTACACGCCGGTCAACACCGCCGACCTGGAGGCGCGTGACGCGGACCTGGGCTCGACGTCCCCTGTCCTGCTCGACGGCAACCTGATCGCGCAGGGCGGGAAGGACGGATCGATCCGCCTGCTGGACTGGAGCCTGATGCGCGGGACCACACCGCATCAGGGCGGCGAGCGCCAGGTGGTCTCATCCGGGGCGGCTCGGTTCACGGCGCCCGCGGTGCTGCGCAGCGGGGCCGCGACCTGGCTCTTCGCCGCCGACAACGGCGGTACGGCGGCATGGACACTCCACGACGGCGAGCTGCAGCCAATGTGGCGAAATGGGAACGCCGGTACGAGCCCCGTCGTGGCCGGCGGCCTGCTGTTCGTTTACGACCCGGGAGGCGGTCTCCGGGTATACGATCCGGCCACCGGGCACGAGCTCGCGAAGCTCGAGTGCGGTGATGGCCACTGGAACAGCCCGATCGTGGCGGACGGGAGGATCGCGCTGCCGGAGGGCAACTCGAACGATCACTCCACGACCGGCGTCCTCAACATCTGGCGGCTGCCGTGACCCCCTCGATTTGACGCCTGACTAACGGCGTGGTATAAGCCCTTGGGAACAACACCAGCGACAAAGGTCAACCCGGCCAAAGCCGGGGGCGCAAAGCCACGGGTCCTCGCTCTCCTCCGCGACGGGTCGTAATACGCCACGAAGGACCCCACGACCGCCGAGCTACCGAACGGGGTGGCTCGGCGGTCGTTCCTTACGCCCTGCCGCCTCCACGTGGACGTCACTGAAAACCTCAACCCGCCACCGGAGGATGCCGCCATGCTCAGTCTCCATTTCCCCCGCCCGAAGGTCCTGCACCTCGGGGTCGCCGCGTGTGCGCTCATGGCCGTCGCAGCATGCAGCGACAACAACATCAGTGGGCCTACTGTCGATCTGACCCTGGCGCGGGTCGCCGGCTTCGACCAGCTGAAGGCCGCGCTGGTCGCCGCCCGGAGTGAAGCCAACGGCGGCTTCAATCTGGACATGTGGGCGTCGGTCGTGGATCGGAACGGCCTCGTGGTCGCCGTCGTGTTCACCGGAGCCACGGCCACCGACCAGTGGCCGGGAAGCCGCGTGATCGCGGCCCAGAAGGCAAACACCGCCAACGCGTTCAGCCTACCGCATCTCGCGCTCTCGACCGCCAACCTCTATGCCGCCACCCAGCCCGGCGGAACGCTGTTCGGGCTCCAAGAAGCCAACCCGACCAACGATGAGGTCGCGTATGGCGGCAACGCCGACGACTACGGCACTCCGAAGGACTACATGGTGGGGAAGCGAATCGGGGGGACCAATGTGTTCGGCGGCGGCCTGGCGCTGTACGATGCCGACGGGAAGCTCGTCGGCGGCCTGGGCGTGAGTGGTGACGCCTCCTGCGCCGATCACAACATCGCCTGGAAGATGCGCTACAATCTCCAGCTCGACCACGTGCCCGCCGGCGTCGCCGACGGCGGCAAGGACGACAACATCATCTACGACTTCACGAACGGTGTGAGCGCCAGCGGGTTCGGCCATCCCGAGTGCTCGGCCGCGGCGACCGCGATTGGAAAAGCGCTACCCCAGACGCATCCGATCGGGAACTGACTGCCTGGGCTGCTGGACCACCTGAGCCGGGTGTGGAGGCGAGGGGAGAGACATCGCTCCCCCGCCTCCGCACGGCTCCGATGTTCACTCAAGCAGCTTCACCGGCCCTGGCGATCAAGGCTTGTTAGACGCTTCGCCCTTCAGCTCGACCAGGATCGCGTGCGTCTCGCCCTTACCCGTGTATTCCGAGGCGTGCGTTTCTGCATCATGCCACGTTGCCTGACCCGCCCGTGCCGGCACGACGGTGGTCTTGCCATCCGGGGCGGTGAAGGTGGTCTTGCCGGCCCCCGTGATCGAGTAGGCGACATAGCCGGGATGCGAGTGCATCGGAATCTTCTCGCCCGCCTTGCTATGGAAGTCGAGGACCCGTACGTGGTCGTTCTCGAGCACCACCTTGAAATTCTTCGGCGCGACCTTGACCGGGTCCTGGGCCCACACCTTCCCTGCCGCAAGGATCACGACGAAGACGAGGATCGGAATTCTCATCAGAGGGCGTTGCATAACCGGGTTCCTCCATCGAAGATGACTGTCGTTATCACCTAGTGTCCGCTCGGTGTCCGGGTCGACATCCAGATGTCGCTGCCACCCAGGCCGCCGGCCCGCGTTGACGCGAAGATCAGGGTTCGTCCGTCGTAGGAGAGCGTCGGCTGGTTCTCGCCGGCGGCCGAGTTGAGCGGGGCGCCGACGTTCACGGGAGGGGACCACGGCTCGTGGACACTGCGCCGCGTGGACCTCCACAGGTCGTTCGAACCCAAACCCCCTGCGCGGTCGGAATGGAAGTACATCTCTCGTCCATCGACCCGCACCGTGGGATGGGCCTCGTTTACCGCCGGATCCGGATCGTTGAGCTCGGCGACCGGCACCGCGGGACCGCGCGTCCCGCCATCCGCCGTCACCGGCGCGACGTATATGTCCAGCGTGATGCCACTTGACCCTCGAGCGAAATAGAGATTGGCGGAGCCATCTTCCGCGCTCTGGAGATAAAAGCCGCCCGCTTCGAACCCCTCGGTATTGACTTCGGGACCCAGATTCACCGCCGGTCCCCACGCCAGGTCGTCACTCTTGTCGGCACGACGGGCGACGTAGATGTCGTTCGAGCCTTGCCCACCGGGACGGTCGCTCGAGAAGAACAGCAGGTGTCCGTCGAGGGAGACGGCGGGCGCGGCGTCCAAGCCCGGCCCGTTCACGTTGGGACCGAGGTTGACCGGCTCGCCCCACGGAGCGTCGAGCGACGCGCGGCGCGAGACCCAGATGTCCGCGCCCCCCAGTCCACCGGAGCGTGTCGAAACGAAATACAGGCTGAGCTCATCAGGCGACAGCGCGGCGTTCATCTCGTTGGCGGCAGAGTTGATCGGCGCACCCAGGTTCACGGGCTCCGACCATTCGGAACTGGAGAAGGACATGGCCTCGAGCCTGGGCGCGGCGGGTTGGGATTCTGGCGCGCAGGCGAGCAGGGTGAGACAGCCTGGCACCACAAATGAAGCGACGGATGCGGTTCGCATAGGACTCCTCCCGTGCACAAGCACAAACCGGCCGAGCGGGTTTGTCCCGACTCAGCCGGTCTCCCGATTCGCTCCCCTCGAGGCATGGGCGATCCGCACGACATCGCACCTCGCGGTTCATTGCATCTGAGGTGCGTTCCAATATGCGGCGGTGAGGTGTCGTCGCAACTGTTGCAGAATAGAACGTGCGGCACGTCCAGCGTCTAAGGGCCGCATCGTAGGGGTGCGACAACGGGCGCCGGCGCGCTTAGGGGCTCAAAGACGCTCGGCATTTTTTGTGTTCTCGACCCCGGGACGGAGACGACGATGAGGTCATGTGTTATGAGGGACTGAAGTCCCAACTTGATTCGTTCCCCCTCTCCCGAAGGGAGAGGGGGACAGGGGGTGAGGACCCTCGGGACCGGGACGGGGGGAGAATCAATACCGCAGCGCGTACTCCAGCTTCATCGAGAGCCGGTTCGAATCGAAGCTCCACGGCCCGCCACCCAGCGGTACGTCGATGTTGTGAGTGTACGTCAGGAAGAAGTCGCCCCCCGGCCGGTAGCTCCAGCGGATCCGGACGTCCGTGCCCAGCTGTCTCGAGGTGTTGTCGTACTGGGTGAACGTGTTGAACTCGAGGTCGGGAGACGGGTCCAGCCGCAGTCGCATGCCGTAGTGCTCCAGTACGAAGGGGACCTGCGCGTTGCTCGGCGCGATCCTCCCCTGGTCGCGCTCGCCCGAGAGCTCGACAATGAACAGGGGCGAGGGTTTGAGGATCATCGTGCCGATGTATTCTCCAATCCGGCCGTTGTAGAACGTGCCACCCAGATACGTGAAATCCCAGCTGACGCGTCGCTTGGAGGCGCGTACGTAATCGATGCGATAGCGCAGGAACCTATATGAGCCGATGGGAATCGTATCCCCCGGCGCGATCCCGAACGGGACGTCCAATCGTTCGGCCTCCGGATGCGCGGCGATCGCGAATCGATCGCCATCCTGAAAGACAAAGTTCAAGGGCGTGATGCGTCCCCACACGGTCTCCCAGCGGCCGTTCAAGTCCATGACGAGCACCCCGATGAGCTCGAACACCGCCTGGTACAGCCAGCGGGCGAGCCGGGGATCGGTGGCGCGTGGGAGATAGTTGAGCGCGAGGTTGACCTGCTGCACGCCGGGGCGCGGCACGAAGCCGAGCGCCGGCTGGAAGCCGTCGCCCACGCGGCGGTAGCCGAGGAAGTTGTTCCACGTGTCGTTCGGGTAGAACAAGCTCACGCCCGCCGCCGTGCGCGACCCGGAGAGACTCCGCCCATCCGTCTCGAGCCCCCAGAGGCCGAGCTGCACGTTTTTGTCCCCCAGCACGTGCGAGCTCGAAAGCAAGACGTCCGTGCCCGCGAGCCAGCTCCCGGTCGCGCCGGTGGGATCACCCGCCGTGCCGATGAACCCTACCGATGACTCGCCCAGGATGTTCTGCTTGACGCGCACCACGCCCACGTCCGTCGCCGGCACGAGTCCCGGCACCGCGCCCGTGCGCACGGCGAGCACGCCGAAGCTCGTCTCGCCCACCCGGCCGCTTTCCTTGGTGCCCACCTCGATCGGCACCGTCTGGCCGTTGAACAGGCCGATCCGCCGGCTCCAGAACGGCATTACGTCCGGGGCAATGCCCGGTCCGAAGTCGAAGATGTCGGTGTTCTCGAGGAAGAACCACCGCTTCTCGGGGAAGAACAGCGGGAAGCGGCTCACGTTGGTGCGCCGCTGATCGACCTCCGTCTCCGCGAAGTCGGTGCGCACGGTAAGGAACGCCAGCGTATTCGAGCCGATGCGCTGCGTAGCGTCCAAGCTTCCCGCCGCGCTGTTGGTCCAGGCGGCGGCGGGCGCCGGGATCCCGCTCGCCACGACGAGCGCGGGCCGAACGCTTAAGCCCCGAGCGAGGCTGAAATCCGGCAGGTCGACGAGCCGACCGGCGCGACTCATCTGCGTGATGCGCCAGTTCCTGCCCGGAAACGCCCAGCGCTCGGTCTCGAGCTTGCGCTGCACCCGGCGCTGCACGTTGAAGCCCCACTCGGCGAGGCCCGGCTTGTAGAGCAGGCCCTTGACCGGAATGCGAATCTCGACCGACCACCCCTCTCCTGACCGGGCCGTCGCCGCTTCCCAGATGGTGTCCCAGTCGGGGTTCTCACGCCCGCCCAGGCGCTGCGCCTGCTCGCTGATCAATGCGTCATAGCGCGCGCCGTTGGGATTGACGGCGAACACATATCCCGACTGCTCGTTCAGGAACGGATCGAGCACGATGCGCACGTGATCCTCGGCCGAGAGGTCCGCGTCGCGGGCGCGTGCGAAGCTGGTGAGCTTGTCCGGCTCCGGGTCGTCGCAGCGAATGCCGAACACCAGCTCGTCGGCGCTCGCCAGGACTTTGACGACAGTGCGCTCGGCCGGCACGGTGCCGAGCTCGGGCTCGAACTCCGTGAGCACCGCCGAATCCGCGGTGGTCCAGACGGGCTCGCGCATGCGCCCATCGAGGACTAGCGTCTGGGGGAGGGGGCTCACGCGGAGCCTCGGGGGGTCTTGTCCCTGCGCCAGAACGACGGACAGGATCAGCGCGAGCGTCATGCGGGATTAGTCCCCGTCGGGCTCGAGTTTCTTACGCTGTAAGAAAGCCTCGCATGTCAGAGACTAATGAGACAGGGGATGCCGGAGCCCGCGCACCAGGCCGCTGACTTGGACGAGGTGATCCGCGCGCACGGGGACGCACTCGAGCGCGTGGCGTGGGGGTACGTCGACAATGCGCCCGACCGCGAAGATCTCATGCAGGAGATCCTCGTGGCGTTGTGGCGCGCGCTCCCCCGGTTCCGGGGGGAGGCGTCGCTGCGCACGTTCGTGCTGCGGGTGGCACACAACCGCGCGATCAGCTTCGCGCTGCGGCGGCGCCGCTTCGAAGATCTGCCCGAGGAGCGTCTCGACCCCGACCCCGCCCCGCTGGCCGACGAGCGGCTGATCGACGAGCAGCAGCGCGACCGGCTGTTCCATGCCATCCGCACGCTACCCGAGGCGCAACGCCAGGCCGTGATGCTCTATCTCGAAGGACTCTCCCAGCGCGAAATCGCGGAGCTCCAGGAGACGAGCGACAACAATGTCGCGGTGCGGCTCACCCGTGCTCGCAAGGCGCTGCGCACCCTGCTCGTCGAGGAAGAGAGATGAACGAGCAGATGCCGATCCAGGACTGGGAGCGCGTGCAGGCGCTGTGGCGCCGCGCCGGAAGCGCGGGCGCGGTCGTCCAGGATGCCCCGCGACAGATCGCTCGGGCTCGCCGACGGTTGCTCGTCGCGCGCCTCATCGAGAGCGCCGTCGCGGCAGCGGCCATCCTCATCACCGCGATGGCGCTCAGGCACGCAGGGAATCCCTTCGAGGCGGCGCTGGGGCTCGTGGTGGGCGTGGGCATCGGCATCCTGTGGATCCAACGCATCCGGCTGCGCGAGCGGGAGGAGGCGGGGATCGCGGCGACGAGCCCGGAGCACCTTGCCGTGCTCGAGCGGGTGCGGCGCCAGGAGGTTCGTCTCGCGCGGTTCATCTGGATCGTGCTGCTGCTCGAGCTCGCGTTTCTCACGCCCTGGTGGGTGATCGGCAACCGCGTGCACCACCGCACGTTCGTAGACCCTGGGTCATGGCTCTCCGTATGGCTGCCGCTTCTCGGCATGCTCGCGCTGTTCGCATGGTCCGTGCGCCTGGCGCGGCGGGCGCGAGCCGAGCTTCGGGCCGTCGAGCAGCTGCGCGAGCAGTATCGGGGAGACTAGAGGATCGCGCTCAGCTTGCAGGTGAAGCCGGGCACGACGTCCTCGCCGTCGAGGACGCCGCCGTTCTCGACCGGCGAGTCGCTGCCATCGGCCCGATATACGCGCGCACACCGGCGGGCGCCGTCCACGACCCACACGAGCCCGGTCCCGGCGCTCAGCCAGTCTGCGACCTTCGCCAGGACCTCACCCGGCCGGTCGTCGGGTGAGAGGACCTCGACGACGAGATCGGGGGCAAGCCGTGCAAATCCAACGGGCGGCGGGTCCGGGAGCCGCTCGCGACGGATGAACGCGGCGTCGGGCGCCCGCACGGTATGGGGTCGGTGGCTAGCGTGAAGCCGGTCTCGGCGGCCACGACTTGGCCGAGGTCCTGTGCATCCGCGTAGTCCATCAGGACCTTTGCGAGCCGGGCGGCCACAGCACCGTGGCGATAGCCCGCCGGCTCCTTGACGATGAGCACACCCTTCACCAGCTCGACGTGCTTGTCGGGCAGGCGGAGGTGTTCCAGCTGGTCGGCAGTCACCAAGGTTGGCGTCATGGCGGGAACGTACTGGCGGTCGCGGGTCACGGTCAAGCAAGTGTGACCGCTCGCGTCAACCATGAGTCAACCCTTGGTGATCCCCATGACCAACTACCGTAGCACCTCCTTCGCCATCCTCACCGCCGCCGTGCTCGCGTTGCCGGCGTCCGCGCTGTGGGATGCCGCGGGCCACCGCACGGTTGCCGCGATCGCGTGGGAGCACATGACCCCGCGCGCCCGCGCCCGTGCCGTCGAACTGCTGCTGCATGGGCCGGCGCTCGCGAACTTTGCCTCGCTCCGCCCGGCCGGGGCAAGCGAGGCCGCGCGCGATCGCGCGCTGTTCCTGAACGCCGCCACCTGGGCGGATCTCGTGCGCAACCGCAACCAGGCGTGGCACGTCTACCACCACCCCACCTGGCACTACGCCGACTTCTACTGGGACGTGGAAAACGGACTGCCGCAGGACATTCCCGGCACCGGCCCCGATTCGCTGAACGCCGTCGAGCGCATCGTTGCGCTGCGTGCGACGCTCGTCGATTCGAGCGCCGCCGATACCACCAGGGCCGTCGCCCTCGCCTGGCTGCTGCACCTCGTGGGCGACATCCATCAGCCGCTCCATTGCAGCTCGCGTGTCAGCCCGGACGAGCCGCTTCCGCACGGCGACGCGGGCGGCAACACGTTCCGTCTCGACGACGACCGCAACCTGCACGGCTACTGGGACCGCATTCTCGACGAAGCGATCGCGCCCGAGCCCGGCGAGGATTCCATCGCGTACGCCAGCCGCATTGCCCAGCGGAGCGAGCGAACCGAGCCGCGGGTGACACCGTCGGCGGATGTGTCCGGCTGGGCCCAGGAAGGGCTACGCATCGCTCAGACCGTCGTATACGCGGGGGTCAGTCGCGGCACCGCACCCTCGGCCGACTATGAGGCCGAAGCCCTGAGGGTCTCGGAAGGACGGATCGCGCTGGCGGGGTATCGCCTGGCGGCGCTGCTCAACGAGGCGCTCAAGTAGCAGGAACGGGGCCGGTGGTCGCGCCCGCCCAGAAGAACTCGCCGTCGCTGCTCCGGTACCAATGGGCGTTGCCGTTCACGGTGAGCCCGTTGCTCGTCGAGCCGGCGTACTCGAGCGTCGATCCTCCCGGCACGGTGCGCGCTATCGGTGCCAGTGTGGTCGGCGCGCCTGCTCGCAGGTTGAGATCGAGCCGCGCCTGCACGCTCCCCGACCGGTCCACGAGGTTGTAGCTCGCGGGGTCGAGCGCCAGCCGCCGCACTCGCGCCACGAAGCCATCGAGGTCGATCCAGGTCCCGGGACACGTCTTGCGCGCGTAGATCTCACGGTGGCCGATCACATGGTCGCGATCGATCGCAATCGACCACCGGTTGCAGATCTCCATCACCAGGTGGGTGCTCGTGCCGAGCATCGCGTCGCTCCACGGCGTATCGGCCTGTCCCTCATGCTCGACGCCGATCGTATAGAAGTTCGGGTTTGGGGTGTCCTTGATCAGCTTCCAAGTCGGCTGATAGCGCCGCCCAGCGTGCCAGGCGGTGTCGCCCTCGGCGACGTACTGATGCACCGCGCCTGCCGTGCCGACGCCATAGTGCGCAGAGACGCGGGACGCGGGATCCAGGAACCACGTGTCCGTCCCCTGCAGCGTCCCGTCCATGATGTGGATGACCACCGCCATGGGACGTAAGGCCTCCCGGCCCTTGTCCTTGTTCGGCGAGCCGATCCAGACGACGTCCATAGTGATATATAAGGAGGGCGCCACAGCCCACGGAGGAGCCCGTGTCCCTGCAGGTCGTCTTGGCCGATGATCATCCGATGCTCCGGCACGGCGTCCGCGCCTTGCTCGAGCGGCACGGCGTCGAGGTGGTGGCCGAAGCGTCCGACGGCCGGACGGCGGCCGCCGCGGCGCGCGAGCTCCATCCGGATGTCGCGGTACTGGATATCATGATGCCGCTCTTGAACGGCATCGACGCGGCACGCGAGATCGCCCAGACGTGTCCGAACACCGAGGTCGTGCTGCTCACGGCGCTCGACCAGGAGCGACTCGTGACGGAGGCCGTGAGCGCCGGCGTTCGGGGGTTTGTGCTCAAGACCCAGGCCGAGGAGGACCTCGTGCAGGCGATCGAGCAGGTGTCGCGCGGCGGCTTCTACGTGGGCGGTGGGGTCTCGCAGGCCGTCGTGGAGGCGTGCCGCGCCGCCGCGGCGCAGGACCGGGGTCGCCTCACCTCCCGGGAGCGCCAGGTCGTGCAGCTCGTCGCGGAAGGCAAGTCCACCAAGCAGGTCGCCGCGCTGCTCGGGATCACCGTCAAAACGGCCGAGTTTCACCGGGCCCGGGCGATGAAGAAGCTCGACGTGCACGACGTCGCGAGCCTGGTGCGCTACGCCATCCGCGAGGGATTAATCCCACCGTAGCCCGGTCTTTTCCCGCCCGAGCTAGGGGTTTCCCCGGTTTTTCCCGGGTCGCAGCGCCACCACCTTCCGGCGTGGCTCGTCGTGTACCGTTTAGCCGTGCTCCCGTTCTGCTCGTCGCCAACGCGTTCGGCACGTGGCTCAGCCAGGCGCTCGCCAACCTCGTCAAGATACGGGGCTATCGCGTCCACTTCGTGGTGACTGGGCGCGAGCTGCTCGAGCAGGCGCCGGCGGTGCAGCCCGACGCCATCGTACTGGACGCGGACCTTCCCGATCTCGATAGCGTCGCGGTGTGCCGCACGCTGCGCCACAATCGCGCTCCTTGGGATATGCCCGTCATTATGATCACGGCGACGCCCGCGACCAACCAACAGCGGCTAGCGGCGCTCGAGGCGGGGGCATGGGATTATTTGAGCGTCCTGCTCAACCCGGAGGAGCTGACCCTGAAGGTCGACGCCATCGCCCGTCTCAAGCTCGAGATGGAGCGGCTGTTGGCGGAGAGCGCCGTGGACCCGGCGAGCGGCTTGTACACGCGACGCGGGCTCGAGCGGCGGGCGCGCGAGCTGGCCGCGGACGCCGTGCGCCGCCGCGCGCCGCTCGCCTGTGTGGCGCTCGGCATCGGCGTGGACCCCAAGGGCGCGGGCGAGAGCTCCGCGGGGCTGCCCGCGGCGGCGGCATACGCCGGGGAGATCCTCCGGGCGAGCGGGCGGACATCCGACTGCGTGGGCAGCCTCGGTCAGGGCGAGTTCGCGGTGCTAGCGCCCGCGACCGCTCCCGACGGAGCCCAACGGATGGCCCAGCGGCTGTCGCGGGCGATCGAGACGGCGGGACCCCGGCCCGCCGGCGTGCCGCCGCTGCGCGTGCACGCCGGGTACCACGCCGTCGCTGACCCGCACCACACGCCGGTCGAGCCCGCGAGCCTGCTCGAGCACGCGGGTGCGGCGCTGCACCAGGCTCGCGCGGGAAGCGGCGAGCGGATCCGAGCCTACCGGGCGGAGAGGTCCTCCCCCTGAGACGCCCCATATATTCCCAGCTCATGCGGATGAGAGTGATCGCCGCGGCCGTCGCCCTGTGGGCCGCCTGCGAAGCACCCAATCGGGGAGCGCCACCCGGCAGGCAAGCGGGCGTCCGGGTCGTGGACGTGATCCCGCTGTCGCTGAGCGGGGAGACCTGGCAGGACGCCGAGCCCTTCCTGGCGCTGTACGACTCCGACCCGAAGCTCCTGGCGGCCTCCGCCTTCACGCCCAATCCCGGCGGGTCGGCCAGCGCGACGGCGCCGATCTTCGTCTCGAACGATGGGGGCGACAGCTGGACCCTCCGCAACACCCTCCCCAGCGAAGTGATGACGGCCGACATCACCCACGCCGTCGGGGGGAACCCACCGGTGCTGTACGCCGGAATCCTGAAGGTGCCCGGCGTCCCCTTGAACGAGCTCAAGACCGGCGATTTCCTCTCGGCGGCGAAGATGACGCTGCAGGCGTCGCGCGCGGATATCGATCAGCCGTTCGTCCGCACGACCGCGATCGCGAGCGCCGATCGCGTGTATGTCGGCCTCAATGATTTCGACGCACCGGATGGGCGCACCGCTACCGTGGACGTCTCGCTCGACGGCGGCGCGACCTATACGTCCCGCCGTATCGAGACGCGCAACACCTTGGGTCAGAATGGTCCGTCCATCCGTCCCGCCGTCGCCCAGGATCACACCGTCTACGTCGCCTACTTCGGTTGGCGCTCGCAGGCGGGATCGGACGTGACGAGCGACGTGGTCGTGGTGCGCGACGACAGTGGCGCCACCGGCGCGACGCCGTTCCGGGACCTGCTCGACCCGTCGGATCACCTGGCCGGCCGCCTCGTCGCGACCCACGTGACCATCCCCTGGTCCAACGCGCCGACACTGGGTCAAGAGCGCATCGGCTCGACCCTGTCGATCGCGGTGAACCCGCTGCACAGCGACACGGTGTACATGGCCTGGGCGGACCGTGTGGGGACGGGCGACATCTACACGGTGCACCTGCGCCGCTCGGGCGACCGCGGCGCCACCTGGAGCGGCGACCGCCGCACCGTGACCAATGCCACGAACGCGAGCCTGGCGGTGGCCGCCAACGGCACGGTCGGCCTCCTGTATCAACAGGTGACCGGGTCCGGCGACGCGAGCCGGTGGGTCACGCGGCTGGAGCGGTCGCGGGACGGCTTCGCAACGCACGAGGACGTGGTACTCGCCGACGTGCCGGCCACCACACCGGCCTTCCAGTTCCTGCCCTACATCGGCGACTACAACGGCCTGCTCGCCCGCGGCAACGTCTTCCTCGGTATATTCTCAGCGAACAACGCACCCGATTCGGCTAACTTCCCGCAAGGTATGGTGTATCAACGACGGGTGGATTTCCCGACGCATCGGCTGCTCGATGGCTCGGGCGCGGCGGTGGCCGTTTCGATCGATCCGTTCTTTTTCAGTGTCCCCGTTCTGCCATGACGACAAACGGTCGTCGTGAGGGTCCCATGCACACTCGATCAGCCATTCTCCTCGCGGTCGCGCTTGCGTTGCCGGGAGTCCCGGCGGTTGCCCAGATGAGCCGGGCGGCGCTCGTGAAGCAGTCCGATATCATCTTCATCGGAACGGTCACGCAGGTCGGCGCCGTCGCGGCCCCCGAGGTCCCCGCCTCGCCCCGAACGACCGTGGTCCGGATCGACAACGTGTTGGAGAAGCCGGCCGCGGTCGCGCTGGCGCCGGGCGATTGGGTCACCGTCGAAACCGTCCAGCCGGGCTCGCTGAAACCGGGCACCCAGGCGACGTTTTACACGACTGGTTGGATATTTGGTCGGGGCGTGGCGGTGCGCGAAGTCGGCCACGAGCCGGGGCGATCCCCGGTCGTGGTGGCGGACCAGCAGGAGGCGGTGGCGAGGGCGCGGCTCGAGGTGAACGACGCGGATCTGAAGGCGCACATTCAGAGGGCGGCGATGGTGGTCGCGGGCCGCGTGGAACAGGTGCGCCCGGCCGAGCTGGCCGCTGCGCCGACGCGTCCCAAACGTATCACCGAGCACGACCCCCAGTGGCAGGAAGCGATCATCCAGGTTCAGGACGGCATCAAGGGTGCGCAGGCCGGGGACCAGGTCGTGGTGCGCTTCCCCGGCTCCCGCGACGTCGCGTGGGTCGGGGCGCCCCGGTTCACCGTGGGGCAGGAAGGCACGTTCCTGCTCCACAAGGACTCGACCACCGGTTCGCCACTCACCATGATCGGCGGCAAGGCAGTGCCCGCGTATACGGCGTTGCACGACGTGGACGTGCTCAGCAAGCAGGACGCGACGCGCGTCCGCGCCTTGATTCGGAAGCCGTAGGGGTGGAGCGGGCCAAAGTCGACGAGTTCCTCCAGCCGAAGGCGATGCTCACACCCGGCATCGCGGGCGGCGTCACGATGCTGATCGCCAACGCGCTGTGGGTCGCGTTCAGCCTGCCGCCGCGCTGGACCTCCCTGGTGTTGAGCTTCGTCTTGGGCCTGCTCGTCTTCGTCGCCAAAGGCGGCGTTCCGGCGTGGCAGCGTGCGGTGTACTACCTCCTCAACTCCCTCATTATCTTCGCCGTGAGCATCGGCACGAATTACGTCGGGGTGGGCGTGACCCAGCCCCCTGCACAGCAGAACAAAGTCGCTGCGCCGGCCGGGCCGTCGGAAGCACGCGTGTTCTTCAGCGACTGGTTGCGGACCGGGTCATAAGCCGTCTGACATCAGCCTCTTCGGCTTGCCCGACTACCTCGCATGGGCCACCAGGTACACCAGTGGCGCCGGGAGAAACGCCAGGACGTCGAGCACACCATTCCACGGGCCACCATTCGCCCGTCGAAAGTCGCCGTCGCCGATTTCGTGGGCGATTCCCATCGCGAGCACCGCCACGAGCAGCGCGACGCGAGGGGCGTCGAGCCCCGCCAGTACGGCGGTGAGGCCGAGGCCCACGACGGCGTGCAGCAGCCACCCACCCCAGGGGGATTTGCCAGTGCTGTTGGCGTTCACCGGGCTTCCTCGTGGGCGAAGGTTACGAGCCTCGTGCCATCCCCCGACAGCACCAGATCCGACCTGTTCTGCCGCCACCAACTGATCCACTCCTCCGGAGCCGTGAACGTCTTACCCGTAATCTTCTGCAGCCAGAATAGCGCCGTTCCCGGACAGCCGGGCCCTTCCTTGTCTCCGCACAGATCCTTCGTGGCGATCTCGCGCGCGGCGTCCCAGTCTTCGCGCCGCGTGTTCTGCGGGTCCTTCAACCAGGGAAGGAACGCATCCAGCCGCTTGTAGCCGAGGCCGCTCGCCGTCTGTAAGGTCTCGAGCCGCTGGCGCTGCGCGGTCTCCCGCTCGCGCCGCAGGGCGTCGACCCGCTCCTGGTACAGCCGGCTGCTCTTCAGGAGGTACCGAAGATCGCTGCGCGCGGAGTCCGGAAGGCTATCGTGCCGCTCCATACCAGCGATCCAGTCCTGTGCCTCGGTCCGGCTGATGCGCCAGCGCCCTGGCGGCGGGGCTTGATGGAGGAAGCTCCGCCATTCTGCCGTCGTGGAGAAGTCCCGATCGAGCAGCAGCCGGAGGCGCTCTCGGGCGCGGCGTGCTCGCTCGCCCGTTAGCACGTCGACCTCGTCAGCGGCCCGCAGCATCAGTCCCCGCACGCGGGCTGCGCGATCGAACAGCTCGGAGCCATGGGCTCTGGGATCGTCGCTCGCCAGGGATGGATCAGCTCGAATCTCCTCGACAGCGCTCGGGGGTCCACCATGCCACCACCACACACGCTCGCGTGGGCTGGGATCGCGCACTTCCAGCACTGGCCGCTCGGCGGACCAGACCAGATTCTCATAGTTCCGCTCCCACCACGTCTCGAGTTCGGCGTACGTCGCAAAGTCACGGCCCAAGAGGGCGGCCAACGCCACGCGGATCTGCTTCGTGCGGGCGTCATCCCACCGGTCGGGATCGATCAGCCAGAACCACGAGCGCGCGGCGGTGACGTACCCGCCCGCAATCTCCCGGCGATCGCGCAGCGAATCGCCTTGTGCCGCAACGGTGATGCAGACGCTCCGGTCCACGGCCGGACGAAACACCATGCGCGTTCCGGAGGTCGCTTCGGACGCCACGCCCTTGTAGGCTTTCCAAAACCAGTACTCATGAGCCGCGTCGCGATACGTGACCAAACAACCGACGCCGTGCAGGCCCATCGAATTCGGTATGGTCGCGAGCAACCCGGCGGCGAGCGCCACGACCTGCCCGGCAGTGCCACCCGCCACGAGCAGGGAGTTGCGTGGCACTCGAGTGGTGACCGCTCCGGTGGATGGTCGCTCACACCATGCCAGGAGCACCGCCCACGCCAAGCCCGGCACCCAGACGGCGACCCAGTAGAGCAGGAGGATCCACGGGGAGAAGACGAGCACAATGAGGTAGTAGCCGAGCTGCTGGAACAAACAGCACTAACGTGATGATGAGGGTGCCCGGAAGGGATGCCTTCGCGTACTTGAGGATCAAGGTGTCACGGGTGGCGTCTGCGCTCGGCGGCGCAACGCCTGCCGCTCCGGCCACCAGGAGCAGTCCGGCCACGGCGACTTCCATGCCGAACACGAGCTCGTTCCCGTGGGACGCACCCCTCGCCCATCGCCACGCCTCGATCAACCACAGGTAGGACGCGATGCTCGCCATCCACAGGACGACCGAGAGTCGATAACGCCCCCACCGGCCCTCGGGCGGTTGTTGGGAGACATCCGTCGTTTGCCCCGCTTGCTGGCGCCAGCGCAGGATCCCGAGGGTGGTTCCTCCGGCGAGGCCCCCCAGTACCAGGAAGGTCGCCACGAACCCGAGTTGGAGCCGATCGGCATCCCAGCTCGACTCAAACCGACCGAACAGCGCCGGTATCAGCGCAAGGAAGGGGAGCCATCCGATGGCGACGGCGGTTGCCACGCTCCGAATCGCCGCTTCGGCGCGGCTCATGAACCGCTGCCGCGCTACCCAGAGTGAAATGCCTATGGGCTGGATGAGGAGCGACGAGGCCAGGAGTGCACCTTGGGCCTGCCGGCCGCCCAGCACCGCGAGGCGTGTATAGGCACTCACGGCAATGAGACCCATCGCCGTCCACAGCCCCGCGGCGACACGAAAGGTGCGGTCGGAATCACGCATTGAGAAATGCTCGCGCGATGTGAATCGTCGCGCAGGCCATCTTCCCCGTTCAGCGGCTCCCGTAATCGGTGAAGACGTAGTCTCTCGTCTTCACGATCGTGTGGCACGCGAATCCACACTTTGCGTCGTTCCGCTGCGGCGGCACGTCGGCTGAGGTGCCGGGCGAGAAGGTACGGGACGCCGCGTCATAGTCGAACGCGGCCCATCCCCACCCGCCGCTGTCTGGGAACCTCTTGCTGTCCTTCACCATGAAGTCGACGTCATGCAGCGTGCCCGGCACCGTCGCGGCGGGGAACGTCTCCATCTTTTTCGGGTTCCAATGGATCTTCGCCATCTTGGAGCCGTCGGGGAAAGGCTTGCCGTTCCCGGGAACGCCGGCCCGGTAAGCCGCGATCATCACCGGATTAGCGAGGATCACAGCCATCAGGGGTCCGTCCTGACTGACGGAGACAACCTGCCAGGCCTCGTATCCCCTGAACTCGGAGAACGCGAGCCCACCCGGCACCTTCAAGGTGTACTTGTCCTGGG
>Ga0209378_1000188_pt1 | contig 44177 bp, 33 predicted proteins | sample GraSoiAngelo_156_FD_186170 | JGI IMG/M metagenome (GOLD analysis project Ga0209378, IMG submission 186170) | Grasslands soil microbial communities from the Angelo Coastal Reserve, California, USA - 14_1009_13_40cm (SPAdes) (version 2) | ecosystem: Environmental > Terrestrial > Soil > Grasslands ...
GTGGGACTGACCGTCACGGACGCGACCGGGACGGTCGAGACCGTGAGGCTCGACGTGCCGCTCTGGCCCTCGCTCGTCGCGGTGATCGTGGCCGAGCCCGTCCCCGCGCCGGTCACGAGGCCGCTGCCACTCACCGTCGCGACGGAACCGTTGTTCGAGGACCACGTAACCGTGCGACCCGTCAGCACGTTGCCCGCCGAATCGGTGGTGGTCGGCTGCAGCTGCGCGGTCGCGCCCACGACAATCGTGGCCGTCGAGGGCGTCACGCTCAGCGCCGCGACCGGCGCGAGCGTCACGTTGACAGTCGCCGTGTCGGACACGCCGCTCGGATCCCCGGTGGCGACGACCTTGTACTGCCCGGGCGCCGTCCCGGCCGCCTTATACTGGCCATAGTGGCGTTTGCCGTTCGAGCTCGTGCCCAGGTCGGTGACGGAACCGTAGGTCGTGCTCCACGTCACCGAGACGTTCGCCGAGTCTCCGGTGTTCATGAACGCGGCCGCCGTGAACTCGACGGTATCGTTCAGATGCAGGGTGACGTTCTTCGGGGAGATGACCAGATCGGCGATGGTAGCGCCGGTGGAACTGACAGGAAGGGGTGTTTCGCACGCAAAGACGACCGCCGCGGCGAGTGCCGCCACGGGAATGGCGAGGCGCCGGTCTTTCAGTAGGGCCAGCCGGTGCGACAGCTTGTGCTTGAACGTCATAAAGTCTGCTCCATCGCTGGGGTTCGCCTCACGGCGTAACGCGCGTGCCAGAATCGGTTCACGGATTGAAGAACTCGCTCATGTCGGGCGCCGTGGCCGCGGCGCCGGGGAACACGTTGACGCCGAGTCCCTTGAGGATGAGCCGCAGCGTGCTCGGGTGCTGGTACGTGGTCGTCGACTGATAGCCCCGCTTTGACTTACTCGGACTGATCGCCGTCCAATAGACCCGCCCGCCGCCCAGCGTGTTGTCCCCGCCCGACTCATCGAACACGATGATCAGGAGACCATCCTGCTGGAACACCGGGCTCGCAATCAGCGGCGCGATGTTGGTCTGCAACCAGCTGTCGGCCGTACCCAATGAGCAATCGTGCGCGTCGTTACACAAATTGGGCACGATGTTCGAGAACGTCGGCAATGTGCCGTTCGCCAGGTCCGTCGCGAGCTGAGTGAACGGGACGATGTTGCACGCCTGCCCGGTCGGATCGTTCGCTACGTCCGACAGCAACGCGAAGACGTTATGCTTCCGCGCGTAGTTCCCGGTATCGCCGCCCAGGTAGCAGGCGTTCGGGATGCTCTCGGCGTACGACTTCCAGGTCTTCCCCGCGCCCACGAGGCTGCGCACGATGTTAGGCACATTCTCGATCGTCGAAGAGCCGTCGTCGTTTGTGAGAACCTGACCCGTGGCCAGCTCGAAGTAGTTCCCGATCGACGGGTGCGTATTGGCGTAGTATTGCGTCGCCAATCCGTATTGCGCCGCCAGCCCCGTCAAGTACGGCATCGACGAGCTGGTCACATCGACGTAGTCGGTGTTCTCTTCCGTCACCACGAAGACGTGTCCGAACTGCGTCGCGCTCGGCGCCGTGACCGTCACGGCCGCGGAGCCGCTCTGGCCCTCACTCGTCGCGGTGATCGTCACCGGACCGCCGGTCGCGACACCGGTCACGAGCCCGCTTCCATTAACACTGGCGATCGCGCTATTGCTCGACTGCCACGTGATCGTCCGGCCGGTCAACGGATTGCCGTTCGCATCCTTCGGTGTGGCCGTGAGCTGGACCGTGCCTCCCGCCGGGACGCTCGCCGTGGCCGGCGTCACGGTCACCGACGCGACCGGTACCGGCGTCACGGTGATGGACGATGTCCCGCTCTGGCCTTCGCTCGTGGCGGTAATCGTCGCCGAGCCCGCTACCTTCGCGGTCACGAGCCCGCTGCTGTTCACCGTGGCGACGGACGTGTTGTTCGAGGACCACGTCACCGTGCGGCCGGTCAGGATGTTGCCGTTCGCGTCCTTGAGTGTCGCCGTGAGCTGCTGTGTCTGACCAGCCTGCACGCTGGCCGACGCCGGGGTCACCGTCACCGAGGCGACCGGGGCACCCGCCACCGTGATGCTCGCCGTGCCGCTCTGCCCCTCGCTCGTGGCCGTGATCGTGACCGGACCGCCGGCCGCAACGCCGGTGACGAGCCCGCTGCCGTTCACGCTGGCGATCGCGTTGTTGCTCGACGACCAGCTGATCGCGCGGCCGGTCAACGGATTGCCGTTGGCGTCCTTGGGCGTGGCGGTGAGCTGCACTGTCCCGGTGATCGCGACGTTCGCCGAGCTCGGCGTCACCGTCACCGAGGCGACCGGGGCGAGGGAGACGTTGACGGTCGCGGTGCCGCTCTGGCCTTCACTCGTCGCTGTAATTGTGACCGGACCACCGGCTCCGGCACCCGTGATAAGCCCGCTGCCGTTCACCGTGGCGATCGTGTTGTCACTCGACGACCAGACGATCGTCCGGCCGGTCAACGGATTGCCATTTGCGTCCTTCGGAGTCGCGGTCAGCTGAACCGTCCCTCCCACCACCAGGCTCGCCGTGGCGGGCGTCACCGTCACCGATGCCACAGGCACCGTGGGAACGATCTTCACGAGATAGTCCTGCACCGCCCAGCCGTCCGGTCCCTGGTCGAAGTCGATCTGCCAGCGAATGAGCTGGTCCCCTGCCGCGTCGAGCACCGGACCGGCGACAACCGTGCCCTGCGCGCCCAACGGCTGGGTTCCCACCAACGTCCCGGAGAGGGCAGGCGCGTTCCGGATGTTCGTGACGTCGGTGGTTTGCACCCGGTCGCCGATGACGAACTTGTTCGCCGCCGCGGGCGTCACGGTGATGCCGGAGGTGCCGCTCTGCCCTTCGCTCGTCGCGGTGATCGTCGCCGACCCGGCACCCGTGGCGGTCACCAATCCGGTGGCGTTGACGGTGGCGGCCGAGCCGTTGCTGGTCGACCAGGTTACCGGCCGGCCGCTCAGGATGTTGCCGTTCGCGTCCTTCGTCGTGGCGGTGAGCTGGACCGTTTGCCCGACGGTCAGGCTCGCCGTCGCGGGGCTGACCGCCACCGATGCGACCGGCGTATTCGAGACCGTGACGCTCGCGGTCCCGCTCTTCCCCTCGCTCGTCGCGGTAATCGTCGCCGTGCCAGCACCAGAGGCGGTCACCAAACCGGTGCCGCTGACGGTCGCGACCGAGCCGTTGTCGCTCGACCAGGTCACCGTGCGGCCGGTCAGGACGTTGCCGTTCGCGTCCTTCAGCGTCGGCGTGAGCTGCGACGTCTGCCCGGTCTGCAGGTTGATCGACGCGGGACTGACGGTCACCGTCGCGACCGGCGCCGGGGCGCAGGCCACCGTGATGTTGGCAGACGCGTTCAGATTGCCCGGCGTACTGGTGGCCGTGAGACCGTACTGGCCGCAGCTCGCGTTATGGTAGTGCCCGTAGTGGCGGCCCCCCGCTGAGTTCGTGTCGACCGTGCCGCCCGAGGCGCTCCAGGACACGGCGATCTGCGCCGTATCGCCGGCGGCCGTGAAGCCGACGGCGGTGAAGTCCTGGACTTGGTTGGGCTGCAGCGTGGCGGTGCTGGGAAATACGACGAGTTGCGTGACGGGGGGGGGGTTGGTGCCGGTGATGCTGTTCGGCTTTTCGCAGCTCGCGACGAAGGAAAGAACGAGCGCGAGCAGCGCACCGCGAGAGAGACGACCTTTGAGCAGGGCGAGACGGTGCGGGAGCTTGTGTCCGAACGGCATAGCACGCCTCCACGGGATGGAAAACGAACGGGCCGCCAGCGTCGACCCGCGTCGATGCGCTGGCGGCCCGGCGAGCATAGCGGACAACCCGCTTTAGCCCCGTGGCTCTGCGTCACCGTCTTTCGACGGTTTTGCTCTGAGCAGCGTGCTCTCGAGCGGCAAACTACCCGCCGCGTCGCAAGCACTGCCGTGACCTAGGTCACGGCCTCTCCACGACTAATTCCATTTTCACGCGCGCCCGGCACTTACGGGCGATCCGGAGATGAATGTGATGTCACGTTGCGGAACATCGCTCAGTGACTTGAGCCGGTGCCCGAGGAACGTCGCCGCGGTGTCAATGGGTAATGCACCAACTTGAGACAGCGCGTCGGTCCCGTCGGTCGGCCCCGGGCGTCTACGATCCGATGTCTACTCCCACGCCGTCTCGTCGCAGCCGGCCGAGGAGCCACGCCTGCACGCGTGCCGTGACCTGGACCTCGCCATCGACCTGGGCCTCTCCCAGCACCTCGGCGTCGCGGTGCAGCGCGGCCAACAACTTCCCGTCGCCCAGCGGGACGTGGATGCGCGCGATGGGGCGCAGCGCCTGTGCGGAGGTACGGAGCACCGAGCGGAGGCCCTCCACGCCCGTCCAGTGCGGAGTGCGGAGCGCGGAGTGCGGAACAGTCGACGTGAGCACGGAGTGCGGGTATCGCTCCCGAACCGTGGCGAGGAACGCAACCGGATCCGGCAGCAGGTCTGCCTTGTTGAAGACGTAGATCATCCGCTTGCGCTCGGAGCTCCCCGTTTCACTCCGCACTCCGAATTCCGCACTCTGCATTTCGTTCTCCACCACCTCCGCCTGCTGCTCCCATGCCGGGTGCGCCGCGTCGATCACGTGCAGCACGAGATCGGCGGCGCGCGCTTCCTCGAGCGTCGCCCGGAACGACGCCACCAGATGATGCGGCAGCTTCCGGATGAAGCCGACGGTATCGGTGAGCCGGAACCGGTACCCTCCGCCGACGTCGACCTCGCGCGTGAGGGTGTCCAGTGTGGCGAACAGACGATCCTCCACGAAGACGTCGCCGCCCGAGAGGGCGCGCAGGAGGCTCGACTTCCCGGCGTTGGTATAGCCGACGAGCGCGGCACTGGGGAGATCGCGGCGGCCCTGGCGCTGGTTGGCCCGGTGGTCGGCGACGTCCTCGAGCCGCTTCCTTAAGACCGACAGCTTCCGGCGAATCACCCGACGGTCGGTTTCGAGCTGTGTTTCGCCCGGGCCCCGGAGCCCGATGCCGCCTCGGATACGGGAGAGGTGGGTCCACATGCGCGTGAGGCGCGGCAGGAGATACTCGAGCTGCGCCAGCTCGACCTGCATTTTCGCTTCCGCCGAGCGGGCGCGGGTCGCGAAGATGTCGAGGATCACCTCGGTGCGGTCCATGACACGCACCGCCAGCGCCTTCTCGAGATTCGTGCCCTGGACCGGCGAGAGCGGCTCGTCGAACAGCACCAGTGTCGCCCCCGCGTCGTGCAGCACGCCTTTCAGCTCCTCCACCTTTCCCTGCCCCAGATACAGGTTGGGGGTGGGGGCGTCGAGCCGCTGGTACGTCCGCCCGACCAGCTCCGCGCCGGCGGTGTCCGCCAGCCGGGCGAGCTCGTCGAGATGCTCGTCGACCTGCGCCGCGTCTGCCGACCCCTTTCGGGGAGCGCCGACCAGGAACGCCCGCTCTACGGGCGGCTGGATCTCGATGAGCCGTCGAATACCTCGGACCTCCTCACGGCAACAGCTTCCGAAGGGGCACGTTCCCCTTCCCCGTCAGGCCGACCGTCTTGTCCCCGAGCGGGGTGTCGAGGAACACGCGCCCCGTGATAGCGTACCCCACCGCCCGGCGCGTGAGCAGGGCCTTGGCCCCCGCGCCCAGGCCGGCCCATTCGAATCGTACCGGAACCACGACCCGGCTGTGGTTGGTGGGCGACAGGTCGAGCGGCCGGTCGAGGAGCGCATCGCCGAAGTGCGTGCCCTCGAGGTCGACGCCCACCTCGAGCCGCGTGGAGCGCAGGCGATAGTCGTTCGGATTCCACACATCGAACACCAGGTCGAACGTGCCCCCGGCGAGACCGATGCCTGTAATTTGAATCTCCTGGAGCGAGACGTCGGGCTCTTGAAAGGTAAGGCCGCGCAGGGTGGCGCAGGCGGAGGCGAGCACGGCGGCGGACAGAGCCGCGACGGGTAGAGCCGCACGGGTCATCCCGTCGCGTCTCCCTTCGTCGCCTTCAAATCGGTCGCCTTTTTCTTCAGCTCCGCCCACCATTCCAGCCGCTTCTTGATGTCCTTCTCGAGTCCGTACTCCGTCGGGTCGTACCACTTTTGTCCGCGCAGCGCCTCCGGGAGGTACTCCTGCGGCGCGTAAGCGTGCTCGAAGGCGTGCGCATACCGGTACCCGGCGCCGTACCCCAGCTCCTCCATGAGCCTGGTGGGCGCGTTGCGGATGTGGAGCGGCACCGCCTCCGCCGGATACTGGGCGGCGGCATCCATGGCCTGGCCGAACGCCGCGTAGACGCGGTTCGATTTGGGCGCGGTCGCCAGGTACACCACCGCCTCCGCCAGCGCGAGCTCCCCTTCGGGGGATCCCAGAAAATGGTACGCGTCCTTGGCCGAAAGGGTCAGCGCGAGCGCGCGCGGATCCGCGAGGCCCACATCCTCCGATGCGATACGCACGAGACGCCGGGCGATATAGAGCGGATCTTCCCCACCGGCGAGCATGCGGGCGAGCCAGTAGAGCGAGCCCTCCACGTCCGAGCCGCGGACCGCCTTGTGGAGCGCCGAGATGAGATTGAAATGCTGCTCACCGGACTTGTCGTACACCGGCAGGGGCTTCTCGAGAACGGACTGCACCACCGCGCTCGAAATGGGAGAGGGGAGAGGGGAGAGGTTCGCCACATGCTGGAAAACGGCCTCCAGCGCGTTCAACGCCCGTCTGGCATCGCCTTGGGCATGTCGAACGAGCAGGTCAATCGCGTCGTCACCGAATCGAACCTCTCCCCTCTCCCCTCTCCCCTTTTGTTCAGCGGCCACCGCCCATTCGATGACCGTTCGAATATCCTGCTCCGTCAAGGGTTCGAGCACGAACACGCGGCAGCGCGATAAGAGCGCCCCCGTCAGCTCGAAGCTCGGGTTCTCGGTCGTGGCGCCGATCAGCGTGATGATCCCGTTCTCCACCCAGGGCAGGAAGGCGTCCTGCTGCGCCCGGTTAAAGCGGTGGATCTCGTCGCAGAACAGGATCGTCCCCCGGCCCTCGTACTTCAGTCGTTCCTCGGCCTCCTTGATGATCTCGCGCACCCGCCCCACGCCTTCGGTGACCGCCGAGAACGGCTCGAAGTGGCGGTCGGTGTAGTTCGCGATCAGCCGGGCAAGCGTCGTCTTGCCCGAGCCCGGCGGTCCCCAGAAGATGCACGAGCCGACGTCGCCTCGGCGGATCAGCTCGCCCAGCGCCCTCCCCGGCCCCAGAAGATGCTCCTGTCCCAGGAACTCCTCGAGGCTCTTCGGCCGCATGCGGGCGGCCAGCGGCTCCGCCGAGCGGGAGAACAGCGTGGGGGGGGGCTCAGACATGGACGGCCTCGAGCAGTGCCCGTGTGGCGAAGAAGGCGGCGGCGCCGCCCAGGAACGCGAGCGGGGACGCCCACCCCCGCTTGCCCTGAAACTCGGGTACGAGGTTCGACGCGGCCACGTAAATGGTGACCCCCGCCGAGATCGCGAGCCCGTGCCGCACCAGGAAACCGAGCTGATCGGTGAGGACGACGCCGATCAACGTCGCCAGCCCGAGCAGGGCGCCCGCACCGAGCGCCTGCCGTGCCGAGCGTCCCACGGCGAGGTACAGGCTCGAGATGGTCACCCCCTCCGGCAGCTTGTGGAGGAAGATGGCGATGAACACCATCATCCCCAGGCTCGGACGCACCAGAAACGCGCTCGCGATGGCCACGCCGTCGAAGAACGTATGCAACAGCAGCCCGACGAGCGCCGACGGTCCCGCGGCGGGATTGACGGCATGCGTCTCCTCCCCGAAGTGAAAATGCGGCGTCAGCGTGTGCTGGCTCAGATGCACGGCCAGGTATCCGGCCAGCACCAGCGCGGGCGCCGCGCTGCCCGAGCGCGCGAACGCCTCCGGCAGCACTTCCACGAGCGCGACCGCGAGCATGAACCCGGCGCCGAACGCGAGGGCGTGCTCGATCACCGCCAGCTCGCGTACCGCGCGCCGCGTGACGGCGAGTGCCCCGATCACGTTGCCTAGAGCCGCTACCGCGGCGTAGACGAGGGCGCTAGACACGGGAGAGCAACCCGTCTCGGGTGTTTCGCTTGGGGTCCTCGAGGACCTCGGCGAGCAGGCGCTGCAACGTCTCGCCCACTTCGGGCCCGGGGCGGACGCCCGCGGCCAAGAGGTCGTCGCCGGTGACGGCGAGATCCTTGATCGTCAGGGGATCCTTGGCGGCACGGATTGAGTCGACAATCTTTGGGAGGGGGGAGCGGGGAGCGCTACCCGCCGTGAGGAGAGCCAGCAGGTCGTTGGCGTATTCGCCGACCGCGGATAGCCACCGCCGCACCTCGGGAAGGTGCTTCGGATCCGGATACTTGTCGCGCCATTGTCCGATGGCCCGCCCGCGCTCGATGTCTTTGTTGGAGCACTTGAGGCGCGTCAGCAGGGACGCGGGGTCCGAGGCGAGGAATGCCGTGATCAACACCGGATCGCGCGGCAGCTTGTCCAGCACGCGGAGGGGACCGCTCCCCGCTCCCCGCTCCCTGATCTCCGGAAGCCAAATCCTGGCCGCCCCGACGTCCAGCCATAGCGTCAGCAGCTTCGAGACGCGGGCGGCCGTCGTTATCCCCTTGAACCACTCGTCCCGCACGCGCTCGGCCGAGAGCTGTGCCAAGCCCTGGACGTTGGCCTTTGCCGCCTCGAGCGTGTGCGGATGGATGCGGAACTGGAATCGCGCGCTGAAGCGCAGCGCCCGGAGGATCCTGAGGTAGTCCTCCTGGAATCGCCAGTTCGGATCGCCCACCGAGCGAATCAGCTTCCCTTCGAGGTCCGCGGCGCCGCGGAACGGGTCGCGCCACTCGTGCCGGCCGGGGTGGTACGCGATCGCGTTGATGGTGAAGTCCCGCCGCGCGAGGTCGTCCATCAGCGAGACGCCGAACTCCACGACGGCGTGGCGACCGTCGGTCTTGATGTCGCGGCGAAAGGTGGTCACTTCGTGCGCGCGCTGCTCACGGTCGAGGACCGCCACCGTCCCATGCTCGACGCCCACCGGCACCGTGCGCTTGAACAGGCGCCGCACTTCGCCGGGGGGGGCCGCGGTGGTCAGGTCGAAATCGTGGTTCTCGAGACCCAACAGGTTGTCGCGAATCGCGCCCCCCACGCACCAGGTTTCGTAGCCGGCCTCTTCGAGCCTCCGCGCAATCCGGAGGACGTCATCCGGAATCGGCAGCCGCTCGGGGAAATTCACACGAAGTCGAGTGGGGAGTGTGGAGTGCGGAGTGCGGAGTTGAGGTGCGAGGTCGATGGCCGAGCGAGCCCCACTTGTATGCTCCGCATTCCGCACTCCCCACTCCGCACTTGGGTTGTCATCACCCACACAGCACGCTGCCCCCATTGACGTTCACGATCTCTCCGGTGATGTGCCGCGCCAGATCGGAGCACAGAAACACGATCGGGCCGGCGCAGTCGTCGGCGGTCGCGACGCGGCCCAGGGGGATGGTCCGCTCGATCTCCCGTCGGCCCCGGCCGCCGTCCCGCGCGTAGGGCCCGGCCGACATCTCGGTGTCGACCCACCCCGGCGCGACGCAGTTCACATTGATCCCGCGGGAGGCCAGCTCGATCGCGAGGGACTTCGTGAACGCGATAATCGCGCCCTTGGTCGCGGCGTAATCCGCGTGGAATGCCTCGCCGCGCTGTCCGGCCGTGGACGACACGAGCACGATTTTGCCGCCGTCCGGAAGGAGCGGAATGGCGGCGCGGCTAACGTACAGCACGCTGTCCAAGTTCGCCCGGACGGTGGCGTCCCACTGCGCGTCGCTCAGCTCCGCCACCGGGACATCGTCGGGCGGCCAGACGCCGTGATTCACGACCAGCAGGTCGATACCGCCGATGGCCCGAGCGGCGTCCGTGACCGCCCGCCGGGCCGCCGTCGGATCGCCCAGGTCCGCCTGGATCGCCGCCCCTGCCCCATTGCTCCCCTTCGTGATCGCACGGATCGTCTCCTCCGCATCGGCCTTCCGGCTCCGATACCCGACGGCGACCGCCGCGCCCGCCCGGGCGAGCATCACGGCGGTGGCGCGCCCGATCCCTCGGCCACCCCCCGTCACGAACGCGCGTTTGTCCTGGAGTGAAATCACAACCCCAGCACGCGCTCGACCATCCCGCAGACGATGTGCTCGACCGCGAGATGCATTTCCTGGATGTGGGACGTTTCGTCGGACGGGACGATGAGGCAGTGGTCCGCGATGTCCTTCAGGGCGCCCCCTCCTTTGCCGAGGAGCGCCACGACGGTCACGCCCTTGACCTTCGCCGCCTGTGCCGCGCGCACCACATTGGGACTCTCACCGCTGGTCGAATGCAATACTAGCAGGTCGCCGGGGCGGGCCAGCGCCTCGACCTGCCGCGCGAAGATCTCGTCGAACCCCAGATCGTTGGCGCCGGCAGTGAGGAGAGACGTATCGGTGGTCAACGCGATCGCCGGCAGCGCGCGGCGGTTGTGGCTGTAGCGGACCACGTACTCGGTGGCGATGTGCTGCGCGTCGGCCGCGCTGCCGCCGTTCCCCGCGAACAGCAGGGTGCCCCCGCCCTGCAGTGCGGCGACGTAGACGTCCGCCAGGGCGGCGATCGCATCCGCGTGTTGCTCGGCGACCCGGGTCGCGAGCGCCGCCAGCTCGGTGAGCCCGGCGCGGGCCTGCTCGGCGGACGTCACCGGGCGACGGCGTGCACCAGAGCCCGAAGATGGTTCACGCCGCTCACAGCCGACGCGTCGTGCTCTTCCACCGCCGTGCCCACCACCACGAAGTCGGCTCCCGCGGCGCGCGCCGCCCGCACCTGCTCCGGCGTCCGGATGCCACCCCCCACGAACAAGGTGAGACCCGGCACCGCGGCCCGGCAGGCGCGAATCAACTCTGCGGCGACCGGACGCGGCGCCCCACTGCCTGCATCGAGGTAGATCGCCTGCATGCCGATGAGCTGCGCCGCGGTGGCGTGCGCCGCCAGCAGCTCTGGCTTGTCGGCCGGCAAGGGCCGCGTCTGGCTCACCGCCTCCACGCTCGTTACCCGCCCGCCGTCCACCAGGATGTACCCCGTCGAGAGTGTCGGAACGGGATGCCGCGTCAGGAATGGCACGGCGCGCACGTGCTCTTCGATCAAATATTGCGGGTTCCGGCCGGAGATGAGCGACAAGAAGAGGACGAGATCCACCTCGGCGGTGAGCTGCAGAGCGGACCCGGGAAACAAGGCCACCGGCAGGCCCGCGGCCGCCTCGCGCATCGCGCGCGCCACGCGCTCGGTATCCTGGGTCCCGTCGAACGACGAGCCGATCATGAGCCCCGCGGCGCCCGCCTCCCGCGCCGCCCGCGCGACCTCCGCCGCGTGCTCGGGCCGCGTGCGGCTCGGGTCCACAAGGACCAGAAGCCCGGGCCGCCGGTCGAGCAGGCCCACCCCTTCCGGCCCGCGCTGGGGAGGGGTCACGACCCGCCCCGCGCCACGCGCTCGGCGAGCCCCGCAAGGCCGGAGACGTCGGCCTCCGCCTGGGCCTCGAACGCATAGGTAATGAAGGCGTCCGCCGTGAGCAGATCGAGCGCGAGCTCCCGCCCGGCCTCCGCCTGGGCGCGGCTCGTCACCCGCGCCAACGCCCGCCGGCCGAGCTCCGCGAGGTGCTCCGGCAGGGTCAAGTCGGCGTCCGTCACCCCCGCCGCGAGGCAGGCGCGCAAGGCGTCTGGGGGCGCCGGCCGCCGCGCGTCGAGCCAAGCGAGGAGGGCGCCGCGCGTCATCGCCCCCCCCCGAGCAGCCGTGTCACGATGGCGGGCACCTGGGCCCGCGCCTCGGCGAGCTTGGCTGGATCGCCCGCACCGGCGGACGCAAAGTGGGGCCGCCCGCCACCCTTGCCGCCGCTCACCGCCGCGATCGCGCTCGCGATCTCACCCGCCCGCACCCCCTGCTGCACCAGGTCGTCGGTCACGCCGACGTGCACACCGGCGCGCTCGCCGTTCGTGAACAGCACGGAGATCGCCCGCTTGTGGCTCGCACGGAAGGCGTCCATGACGAGCCCCACCTGATCGCGGTCTTCCAAATCCGAGTCGGCGACGTGCAGCTCGACATCACCGATCCTGGTGACCTCTCCCCTCTCCCCTCTCCCCTCTCCGGTTTTCAGCAGCTCTTCGACTCTCTTCTCGAGCTTTCGATTCTCGTCCATCAGCTGCTCGATCCGGCGGACGAGGTGCTCGGGTTGCGTCTTCAAGGCGCCCGCCGCCTGTTCGAGCTCCCCTTCGAGCTTGCGAATCAGCGCGTAGGCCCCGGGCCCGGTCACCGCCTCGATGCGACGCACCCCGGCGGCCGCGCCCGTCTCATGCGTGAACCGGAACAGGGCGATCTGCCCCGTGCTGGGCACATGGGTCCCGCCGCACAGCTCGAGTGACACGCCCGGCACATCGACGACCCGCACGATATCGCCGTACTTCTCCGTGAAGAACGCGATCGCCCCAGCCGCGATCGCCGTCTTGTATTTCATCTCCCGCGTCGTGACGGGGAGGTTCTCCCAGATATGGTGGTTCACTTCCTCCTCGATCCGCGCCAGCGTCGGATCGTCCACGGGCCCGTGGTGCGCGAAATCGAAGCGCAGGCGCTCCGGGGCGACGACGGACCCCTGCTGGCGCACATGCGGCCCCAGGATTTTCCGCAGGGCCGCGTGGACGAGATGCGTCGCGGTGTGGTTGCGCTCGATGTTCCTCCGCCGCGGCTCATCTACCTGGGCAAGCACCGGCGTCGGCTCGAACTCCTCCGCGAAGTGCCCGATCACAGCGCTCACACCGTCCACCTTCTCCACGCCCTCGACGTCGAGCGACCAGCCCTCGCCCTTCACCCGTCCCGTGTCGCTCACCTGGCCGCCGGACTCGGCGTAAAACGGATTCTCGTGGAGCACGACCTCGACCGTGTCGCCCGCCTGCCGAAACTTGAGAACGTCGGTTTCCGCCTGCGTGCTCTCGTACCCCACCCACTTCTGCTTCGCCTTGGGCTTCACGGTGCGCCACTCGCCGGCGCGCTGGGTATGGACAGCCACGCCTTCGCCGATCTTCGATCGCTGCAGCGCCTCGAGCGAGCGCGTCCGCTGTTTGCCGAGCTCTCGCTCGAAGCCCGCCACGTCCACGGTCTGCCCGCGCTCCGCCGCGATGAGCTGCGTCAGGTCGATCGGGAAGCCGAAGGTGTCGTACAGCTTGAACGCCTCGGCCCCGGAGATGGCCTTCGCGCCCTTCACCTGCTCGAGGCGCTCGAGGCCGCCCTCGATCGTGTCGAAGAAGCGTTCTTCCTCGGCGCGCGTGACGCTCTCCAGTTGGGTGCGCTTCTGAACGAGCTCCGGGTACACGCCCCCCATGAGCCCGGAGACCGTATGCACCAAATGCACCAGTGTGGGTTCGCGGCGTCCGAGCAGCCAGGCATGGCGGACGGCGCGGCGGAGAATGCGGCGGAGCACATACCCCCGTCCCTCGTTCGACGGATAAACGCCATCCGCCAGCAAGAATGCTACTGCGCGAGCGTGATCGGCGAGCACACGATAGGATGCCCCTCCGGGCCCGCGGTCGTACTTCTTTCCCACCACGTCCACCGCGCGCTCGATGATCGGCACAAAGAGATCAGTGTCGAAGTTGGAGGGGACGCCCTGCATGACGGCGGCGATCCGCTCGAGACCGGCCCCCGTGTCCACCGATGGCGCCGGGAGCAGCGCGCGAGATCCGTCTTTCTGGAGGTCGTACTGCATGAACACCAGGTTCCAGATCTCGAGCAGCGTTCCTTCCTCCTGCAATCGCAGGAACTCGTCGAGACCGAGGGAACCGCTCCCCGCTCCCCGCTCCCTGGGTGGGCGGAGATCCACGTAGATCTCCGAATTCGGCCCGGCCGGACCGGTATCCGCCATCTGCCAAAAGTTGTCCTCGTCCCCCAACCCGTAGATGCGCGCGTCCGCCACACCGGTAACTTCCCGCCAGAGCCGCCTCGCCTCGTCGTCCGAATGGTGCACCGTCACGTACAACCGGTCCGGGCTGATCCCCAGCCACTCCTTGTCGGTCACCCACTCCCAGGCGTAGCCGATGGCTTCCTGCTTGAAGTAGTCGCCGAAGGAGAAGTTCCCGAGCATCTCGAAGAAGGTGTGGTGCCGAGCGGTGTGGCCCACCTGCTTGAGGTCGTTGTGCTTCCCTCCCGCCCGGACGCACTTCTGGCAGGTCACCGCCCGGGTGTGTGCGCGCCGCTCGAGGCCCTGAAACACGCGCTTGAACTGCACCATTCCGGCGTTGGTAAAGAGCAGCGTGGGGTCATCGGCCGGGACCAGCGAGGCGCTCGGGACTTCCTGGTGCCCTCGGGCCTTGAAGTATTCCACGAACTTGCCGCGGATTTCAGCGGACGTCATGGGGGGGAATATAGTCGGCTGAACGAGTCAACTCAAAGGTTAGTCGATACTTAGGCCAATGCCTTGGGGCTATCTGAGTTGGTCAACCCCGGGGCACGGCCCCGGGGTCGGTCTACCCGTGGAGGGATGAGATCGGAATGCTTCGCGCGCTGCCTTGCGATGTACATCCTGGCTGCGGCGAGGTGGGTGTGAGACAAGGAGCCCGCGTAATACCCGCGGGCCCAGACCATACGATCGGGTTTCGTCGCGTTGACGCGCCGAGACGATTCCGATTTCGCATCGCGGATGAAGGGCGTTAAGGTCTGGTCGGGACGGAAGCTGACCAGCACATGAACGTGATCGGCCATCACTGCCTGCGCGAGCACGTGAACGGAGTTTCTGGCAGCAGCGTCGAGAATGCTGCGGGTGATGATCGGGACATCATCGTGGCGCACGACTCGCTGGCGTCGCCATGTATGCCATGTGATGTGCGCAAACAAGCCGAACCTGCGATGCCCGGGCTTAGTCATCGATCATCCGGGTGGACCGACCCCGGGCCCATGGCCCGGGGTTCTGGGCGTAGAGTCCGCACGCCTTGTGAGGGCCCCTGCTGCGCACACCTTTCCCTTTCCGGGTGGGTTAACCCCGCGGCGGTGCCGCGGGGTTTGAGAACCCGACCGTTAGGGTGGACCGACGCCGGGCCCATCCGGGTGGACCACCCCAGGCACACCGGCCCTGGGTTCTCCACATGCGACATCCGGGTAGACCGACATCGGCCCACGGCCCGGAGCCCCCTACCCGCACAGCTCCTGCACCAGCTCCTTCACCTGCGGTGCCGGATAACCGCGGCGGACCAGGAAGGCGAGCAGGCGGCGCTTGCGCACCGGGACCGGAAGGCCGTCCAGTTGGCTTGCCCGCTTCACCGCCACGGCGCGCGCCTCGAGGTCAGGATCGATGCCCTCCTCGTCGAGCGCCCGCCGCACCGCGTCCTCGGCCGTGCGGCGCTCCACGCCCTGCGCGAGCAGATCCCGAACCAGGCGGGCCGGTCCCCGACCGCGGACCGCGCGCACCGCGGCATACCCCTCAGCGAACCGGCGGTCGTCGAGTAACCCGCGGACGGCCAATCGTTCGAGCGCCGCGTCGACCGCTGGCGGCGGGTGCTGCTTTTTCACGAGGCGACGTTCGAGGTCGCGGCGGGCGTGGGCGCGCCGGGCGAGGGCTCGGAGGGCCGCGCGTTGCGCCGCCTCGACATCGGCGAGCGCACGCAGCCGATCGAGCAGCGCGGGCTCGAGCTCCGCGCCAACCCGAAGATCGAGCGGCTGCAGAGCATCTGCGGGCAGAGACGCAAAGCGCCCCCGATCCACTTCGACCAGTCGGTAGTCCGGCTGGTGCGGATCGGGGGCGAGTCCGGTGAGCGTCGGCACGCTACTCCTCGGGCGCGGACGCCTCCTCGTCGGCCACCACCGCGGTCTTCACGCCCAGATGCTCCTTCACCTTGGCTTCGACCTCGAGCGCGAGATCGGGATGGTCCTTGAGATACAGCTTGGCGTTCTCGCGGCCCTGGCCGATCCGCTCCTTCCCATAGCCGTACCACGCTCCCGACTTCTCGATGATCCCCGCCTCCGCGGCGATGTCCACGAGGAGCGATTCGTGGCTGATTCCCTCGTCAAACATGATGTCAAACTCGGCCTGCCGGAACGGCGGCGCCACTTTGTTCTTCACCACCTTCACGCGCACATGGTTGCCGATCACGACTTCGCGCTCCTTGACCGGCCCGATCCGGCGCATGTCGAGTCGTACCGAGGCGTAGAACTTGAGCGCCCGCCCGCCCGTGGTGGTCTCGGGGTTGCCGAACATGATCCCGATCTTCTCGCGCAGCTGATTGATGAAGATCACCGAAGTGCGGGAACGGTTGATGGCACCCGCCAGCTTGCGCAGCGCCTGGCTCATCAGCCGCGCCTGGAGACCGGGGAGCGAGTCCCCCATATCTCCTTCGATCTCCGCTTTGGGCACCAGCGCGGCCACAGAGTCTACCACCACCACGTCCACCGCGCCCGAGCGCACCAAGATTTCCGTGATCTCGAGCCCCTGCTCACCCGTGTCCGGCTGGGAGACGAGCAGGTTGTCGATGTCCACCCCCAGCTTCTTTGCGTACTCCACGTCGAGCGCGTGCTCGGCATCGATGTACGCGGCCGCCCCACCCTGACGCTGGGCATTGGCCACCACGTGCAGTGCGAGCGTCGTCTTGCCGCTCGATTCGGGCCCGAAGATCTCCGTCACCCGGCCCCGCGGAATCCCGCCGATCCCGATCGCCGCATCGAGATTGATCGCCCCGGTCGGGATCACCTCCACGCGCACCCGCGGCGAGTCGGCGCCCATGCGCATGATCGCGCCCTTGCCGCAGGTCTTCTCGATCTGCGTGATGGCGAGGTTCAGGGCCTTCCTGCGATCGTCCGAGAGCTGCGGGACTTCCTTGTCCGCTGCCATGAGTGTCCTCGACATGGGTTGGGAGCCTCGTCGCAATGGAGGCCCGAATATATACCGAAACTACTGTTATCGCCAGCCAGGGCGGAACGCGTCTGCCACATGCTCCAATCGGTTGTCCACGATGGCGATGCAGTCGAAACGGTAGATGTCCGGGGGCCGGCCGAAGCGGTCCACCCAGACGCGCGCTGCCTTCACCAGCTCGCGCCGTTTCGCCCCGGTCACGGCCTCCAGAGGGCTGCCGAATGCCGTCCCTCGCCGGGTCTTCACCTCGATGAACGTCACGACGTCGCCTTGCCGTGCGATGAGATCGATTTCCGTATGGCCGACGCGGAACCGGTGCGCCACGATCTTCCAGCCGCGCGAGAGCAAATACCGCTTCGCCTGCTCCTCGCCAGCGAGTCCCCGTTTTTGACGCTCATCATGCCAGTCGGCTGGATCGCTCCGTACCCCGCTCTTCACGCCTTCAAGCTAACGCCAGGCGCGCAGCTCGCGTAACCGGATCTGCGCTGTCGGTGCCCTTTTCCCGCCTACCCAGGTCCGCAGATCTCATCCAGCTCCTCCAACCCCACCAGCACATCGCGCGGCTTCGATCCGTTGGCCGGCCCGAGTATGCCCGCGAGCTCCAGCTGATCGATAATCCGCGCCGCGCGACCGTACCCGATGCTCATCCGCCGCTGCAGCAAGGACGTCGACCCGAGCTGATTCTGGATGCAGACCTCGGCGGCTTGCCGGAACATCGCATCACGCTCCCCGGCTCCCTGCTCCCCGCTCCCCGCTCCCTCTTCCCCGGCCTTTTCCAGCTCTTCGAGCGCCGTCACCTGCTCATCGATGCTGCCTCCCGTCGGCGCCGCGACCCGGGCCGCGTGGGCCTTGTACCACTCCATGAGGCGCTCCGTCTCGTCGGTCGAGATGAATGCTCCCTGTACCCGCAGCAGCTCGCTCTTGCCGGGGGGCAGGAACAGCATGTCGCCGTTGCCGAGCAGCGTCTCCGCTCCGTTCTGGTCGAGGATCGTGCGGCTATCCACTTTGGCCGAGACCCGGAAGGCCACCCGACAGGGAAAGTTCGCCTTGATGAGACCGGTGATCACGTTGACCGAGGGCCGCTGAGTGGCGAGCACCAGATGGATCCCGATGGCGCGCGCTTTCTGCGCCAGCGTGGCGAGCGGTGTCTCGATTTCCCCTTGCACCGTCAGCATCAAGTCCGCGAGCTCGTCCACGATGAGCACAATGTAAGGGACGATCCCGTCCGCGTACTCGCCGTCGAGCGGCAGCTCCTTCTGGAGTCCGGCCTGGGTGGCGAGTGTCTCGCGCGGCCCCTTCAGCGGTTTCTTCTCTTCGACCTTCTTGTTGAAGTCGAGAATGTTGCGCGCGTGGTTGGCATGCAGCAACCGGTAGCGTCGCTCCATCTCCCACACGGCCCACTTGAGGACGCTCGCGGCTTTGTGGTGGTTCGTCACCACCGGCAGGCCCAGGTGCGGCAGCGCGGCGTACATCGAGAGCTCGACCATTTTCGGGTCGATCATCAGGAGCTTGAGCTTCTCGGGCGGGTGCGTGTAGATGAGGCTCGTGATGATCGTGTTGATGCAGACCGACTTCCCCGAGCCGGTGACCCCCGCGATCAGAAGGTGGGGCATCTTGGTGAGGTCGGCCACGACGGGATCGCCTTCGAGGTTCTTTCCGAGCGCGATCGGGACCGAGCGGGTGGCGCGATGGTACTCGGCGCCCTCGATGAGCTCCCGCACGTGGACCATGCGCGGCATCGGATTGGGCACCTCGATGCCCACGGCGGCCTTCCCGGGAATCGGCGCCACGATGCGGAGCGACGGGGCGCGCATGGCGAGCGCGAGGTCGTCGGCGAGGGCGGCGATGCGGCCCACTTTTACGCCCGGCCCCGGCGCCACCTCGTACTGCGTGACGACCGGCCCGACGGTGCGACCGGCGATCGCGCCCTCCACCCGGAACGTCTGCAGCGTCTCGATGAGCTTCCGGCCCATCTGGTCGATCTGCGCCAGGCCCGCGTCACCATCCTCGGGGGGCGCGGGGTTCAGGAGCTCGATAGGGGGGATCAAGACACCGGCGGGCACCGGCACGGGTCTCGGAGCCGGTGCGCTCTTCTCCTTGCGCTCTTTCGGGACGCGGGAAACGGGAAACGTGGGGGACACCGCCCGCTGCGGCCGCTCGGCCTCCGCGGGCTTGGGCTTGACCGGCTTCTCCTTTTCCCGTTCCCCGATTCCCGTTTCCCGAGTTCTCAGCGCCACCAGCGGATGCCAGCCGACGGTCAGGAGCCCGAGCGCGGACAGCGCGAACAGGCCGATGAGCGTGCCGCCCGCGGTCCCGACCGCCTGATGCACGCCGTGTGCGACAAACGCGGGGATCGTGCCCACGAGCTTTTGCGTGGAGCTCCAGGCGACGTAGTCCGCCGGCAGGCTCGTCGCCCCTCCCGTGACGGTCCCAATCCCGAACGGGAGGAGCAGAATGAGGCCCGCCCCGAGTGCTGCCGCCCGGCCCGCGGAGAGGCTCCCCAATCGCTCAAAGGCCGCGAGCGCCCATCCGACGCCCAGCACCGGCAGGAGCACGGATCCCGCGCCGAGGCGCCGCCACAGAAGCGAGCCGATGTGCTCGCCCCAGCTGCCTGTGATCGGGAGCCGGAGCAGCGTCAGTCCGAGGAACAGCCCGACGACGAGCGCGCCGATGCCGATCAGCTCGCGGCGCACTTTCGCATTCATGTGATGCGGCGGTCCGCGTAGGCGGGGACGACGCTGAACAGGTCAGCGCGGGCGGCAAACCCGACGTCCGCGCTTAGATCTACGTCGGCGAGCTGGCGCGCCGCCTCGGACTCCTCGAGCGCCTCCTCCCAGTTCGCAAACTCGGTCGTGAGGGCCGCGGCGGCCCGGGCCGCGTCGTTCAATGCGAGCTTGCGAATGCCCTTCTTGACCGCCTTGATGAGGCGTCCGGCGGTGTATGCGTCCTCGATCGCGAATTGCTTGTCACGACCGGCGCACACGATCACCAGGTCGCCGCGCCCGGCGAGCGCGGCCCGCGCCCGCTCGGCCAGGGCCTTGAAGTTCACCGGCGCGCCCACGAGCACCGGGTCGCCCCCCTGCGCCGCGACCAGCGCGGGCGTCCCGTTGGTGGTCGCGAGCACGATCGTCTTGCCGCCCACCGCCGCTGCGGTCATCTCGCGGGGGGAGTTCCCCAGGGCGAACCCCTCGATCTTCACGCTTTTCCGCTCACCGGCGAGCACCACGCCGTCCTTCTCGAGATTCGAGGCGAGCCGCACGGCTTCCTCCGAGGAGGCGGCGGGGATCACCGCTTTGGCCCCGTTCGCGAGCGCGGTGATCACGGTGGTCGTCGCACGGAGCGCGTCGATGACGACCACGCCCCGGCCGGCGAGATCCCCCGCGACGAGGCCGGCTGGCGTGAAGTGGACGTCGATTCTCATGTGGGCGTCTGGAGCAGTTGTGGCTCGCGCTCGAGGAACTTGGTGTCCACCCGACCGGCGACGAAGTCGGGATGGCGCATGACCCGACTGAGGAAGGGGATGGTCGTGGTCACGCCTTCTATGATAAACGAGTCGAGCGCCTGCCGCATACGGGCGAGCGCCTCCGTCCGGCTGTTGCCGTGCACGATCAGCTTGGCGAGCAGCGAGTCGTAGTACGGCGGCACGGTGTACCCGGCGTAGATGTGCGTGTCCACGCGTACCCCCGGTCCACCGGGTGGATGGTACACGGTGATGGTTCCGGGGCTCGGCTGAAAGTTCCGGGCCGGGTCCTCCGCGTTCACCCGGCACTCGATCGCGTGCCCGCGCAACCGGTGGCCATTCATCACGAACGAGAGGGGCTCCCCGGCCGCGACGCGGATCTGCTCCTTCACCAGGTCGAAGTTGGTCGTCATCTCGGTGACCGGGTGCTCCACCTGGATGCGCGTGTTCATCTCCATGAAATAGAAGGAGCCGTCTTCATCCAACAGGAATTCGATGGTCCCGGCGCCCACGTAGCCGATCGCCTCCGCGAGCCGGACCGCGGAATCGCCGATGGCCTGCCGGAGCGTCTGGTCCACGGCCGGGCTCGGGGCTTCCTCGATGAGCTTCTGGTGCCGCCGCTGGACCGAACAATCGCGCTCGCACAGGTGCATCACGCGCCCGTGCATGTCCCCCATCAACTGGATCTCGATGTGACGCGGCCGCGCGAGGTATTTCTCGAGGTAGACCTCGTCCGATCCGAACGCGGCGAGTGCCTCTTGCTTCGCCAGGGAGAACGCCTGGGGGTATTGCTCCTCGTCCTGCGCCACCCGCATCCCCTTCCCGCCCCCGCCCGCCGCCGCCTTGATGATCACCGGAAAGCCGATCTTCTGGGCGATCTTGAGCCCCGCCTCCGCGTCCTCCACCGGCCCGGGCGAGCCCGGAACCGTCGGCACCTTGTGCTTCTGCGCGAGCTTCCGCGCCGCCGCCTTGTCCCCCATCTGCCGGATCTGATCGCCCGTCGGACCCACGAACGTGATGTTCGACGTTCGTACGATGTCCGCGAACTCCGCGTTCTCGGCCAGGAACCCGTAGCCGGGATGAATGGCGTCCGCCCCCGTGATTTCGGCGGCCGCGATGATGCGGGGAATGTTGAGATAGCTGTCGCGTGAAGGCGCGCGGCCGATGCACACGTCGTCGTCGGCGAAGCGCGTGTGCAGGCTGTCGCGGTCGGCGTCCGAGTAGACGGCGACCGTCGCGATTCCCAGCTCCTTGCACGCACGGATCACCCGCAGGGCGATCTCCCCGCGGTTGGCGATCAGCACCTTCGTGAACATCAGGGTGTGATGTCGCCGCGCAGCCCAGCCGCGGCCGTCGCGCCGCCGAACGACTGGCTCTCGCCCGAGTCCACGCCGGATACCTTGAGGGCGAACTCGCTCGGGTTCGTGGCGAAAAAGATCGCGCTCTCGTAGCTGACTATCCCCTGCTGGTACCACTGGAGCAGGGACTGATCGAAGCTCTGCATCCCGTACTGGACCGAGCCCTGCGCGATCAGGTCGGGAATGCTGAGGGATTTCGAGAGATCGCGCATGTTCTCCTGCACGGCCGCCGTGTTGATGAGCACTTCGGCCGCCGGTACGCGGCCCTTGCCGTCTTTCCGCGGCACCAGGCGGAGCGACACGATCCCGTGCAGCGCGGTCGACAGCAGGTGGCGGACCTCGTCATGCTGATGCGGCGGGAAGAACGAGATCACGCGGTTGATCGTCTGCGTGGCGTCCGTCGTGTGCAGCGTCGAGAACACCAGGTGACCGGTGTCCGCCGCCTTCAGCGCCGTGTCCAGCGTCTCCATGTCGCGGATCTCGCCGATCAGCATCACGTCGGGCGCCTGCCGCAGCACGTGACGCAGCGCCGCGTTGAACGACAGCGTATCGTTCCCCACCTCCCGCTGCGAGATGTTGGCGAGGTTGTCCCGATGCAGAAACTCGATCGGGTCCTCGATCGTGATGATGTTGACCCGCCGGTTGGTGTTGATGTGGTTGATCATCGCCGCGAGCGCCGTGGATTTCCCCGACCCCGTCACGCCCGTCACCAGCACCAGGCCACGGGGCCGCAGCGAGATCTCCTCGAGCACCAGCGGCAGATTGAGGTCCCGGATCGTCTTCACCTCGTAGGGGATCGCCCGGAAGGCGAAGGCTACCGTGCCGCGCTGCTGGTACACGTTCGTCCGGAACCGGCCGACCCCCGGCACCCCGATCGCGAAGTCGGCCTCCTTGTGCTCGGCGAACTCTTTCACCTGGCGAGGTGTCATGATCTGCTCCGCCAGCGATTTCAGCTCTTCCGGCTTCAACGGGGTGCTGTCGAGCGCGAAGAGCTCGCCGTTCACCCGAATCGTCGCCGGGCGGCCCACTTTGAGCAGCAGGTCCGAGGCGTTGCGCTGGACCATCTGCGTGATGGCCCCTTTGAAGTTGAAGGTCGCTTGGCCGGCGTGAGGCGCTTCAGGCATGGGGGTCCACCCGGAAAAGGGGCTGCCCGAACTCGACCGGCTGGGCGTTCTCCACCAGCACCTCGCGAACCACGCCGGCGACTTCGGACTCGATCTCGTTCATGATCTTCATGGCTTCGATGATGCAGACGACCTGTCCGGCAGCCACCCGGCTACCGTTCTTCAGGTAGGGCTCCGCTCCCGGCTCGGGCGCGGAATAGAACGTCCCCACCATAGGCGATTTGATCTCGACCAAGTGCGAGGGCGCCGCTGCGGTCGTTCCAGTCCCCCCAACCCCCCCGGTCCCCGCTCCGGCGGCGCCCCCCGGTGCACCGGGCGCGTGCCCCAACCCGGACGGCGGCCCCTGCCCCTGGGTGACCACGACCTGATGCCCTCCGCCTGTGTTCGAGGCGACGCCCGCCTTGGAGACTCGAATAGACGACCACGCCCCGAATAAACCCCGACGCACCTCGATGGCCCCCAGCTCCGGAGCCTCCTTCAGGATTTGCACGAGTTGCGCGATGATGTCGAGGTTCATGGTTCCGGGTATAGGGCGTCAGGGTCCTAAGTTACACGAGCTCCACGAGGTCCGTCAGCCCGTCAGAGAGCAGCTCCGCCCCGCGGCCGTCGGGCAGATGTACGTCGTCTTCGATGCGCACCCCGCCCTCGCCCGCGACGTAGACGCCGGGCTCGACGGTGACGACGGCGCCCGCCGGTAGCGGATCCGCGTTCGTCTTCGAGAGCCGCGGGGCCTCGTGCACCTCGAGGCCCAGCCCGTGGCCCAGCGAATGTCCGAAGGCCTCCTCGAAGCCGCGGGCGGCGATCGGCTCGCGCGCCAGGGCATCCGCCTCGCGTCCACTCATCCCCGCGCGCACCGCCGTTCGCGCCCGGCGCTGCGCGTCACGCACGAGCTCGTAGAGCACGCGCTGCGGCTCGCTCGCCCGCGCTCCCACCACCACCGTGCGTGTGATGTCCGCGCAGTAGCCGTCCACCTGAGCGCCGAAGTCCAGCAGCAGCCATTCTCCCACCGCCACCGTCCTGCGACTCGAGCGAGCGTGCGGCAGCGCGCTCCGTGGTCCGGATGCCACGATGGTCGCGAACGGATGACCTTCGCTCCCCCTTCGCCGCAATGCCCCCTCCAGCACCCCGGCGATGGCGAGCTCGGTCATGCCGGGGCGTACCTGCGCGAGGGTCTCACGGAGGGCGTCGCCCGCGAGCATGGCCGCGCTCCGGATCGCCGCCACTTCGCCTTCGTCCTTCGCCGCGCGCAGCCGCTCCACCAGGTCCGTGGTCGCGGTCCAGCACCATGCTCTGCCCGCCTGGGCAAGGCGCTCCGCGTCGTGGACGGAGAGCACGTGCGCCTCGTACCCCATCCGCTCCAGCGGCCCGAGCGTCGCGAGCTCCTTGAAGAACCGGTCCCAGACGCTGGTGCCGTCGACCTCGATGCGCGCGACGGCGCCCGCCTCTGCGCGAGCCTGCTCATCGTACCGAAAGTCCGTCACGAGGAGGACGTCGCCGCGCGTGACCGCGACCAAGGCCGCCGAGCCCGAAAATCCCGTCAGGTAGCGGACGTTGGCGCGTGACGAAACGAGTAGACCGTCCAGCGCCTCTGCGTCAAGCGACCGGATCAGCGCGTCGTGTCGCGCGCGCCGCCGGTCAGGTGCCATGGCGGGCCTGGAGATAGCCGACCAGGCCCTCGAGTCCCAGCCTGTAGCTCTCGGCGCCGAATCCCGTCACCACCCCCACGGCGGCGTCGGCGAGCAGCGAGCGGCGGCGCTCCGGCTCGCGCGCGAAAATATTGGACAGGTGCACCTCCACAAAGGGCACCCGGACCGCCAGCAGCGCGTCGCGCACGGCGAGACTCGTGTGGGTGAACGCTGCCGCATTGATCACGAGCCCGTCCGCCTTGCCCTGGAGACGTTGAATGGCGTCCACGAGCTCCCCCTCGTGGTTCGTCTGGGTCCACGATACCTCGACACCGAGGGTCCGCCCCTGCGCCCGCGTGCGCGTCTCGATCTCCGCCAGCGTCGTGCGTCCGTACAGCTCCGGTTCGCGCTCGCCCAGCAGATTCAGATTGGGGCCGTTCAGCACGGCGATGTACACTATGACTTGAGGCCCCGGAGCCAGGCCTGAAACTGATCCAGATCGCTCTCGTCTTCCATCGGGGGCATGCCCTTCCCACCGGACGGGCGGGCGGGCGGGATCTCTGGCGACCCGCCGGCGGGCGGCGACCCCCCTCCCCCCGCAGGCGTGGGGCTGAAGAACTGATCGAAGGAGAACCCACCGCTCTGCGTGGCCGGCGGCGGAGCCGGCTCGGCGGCCGGCGCGTCCGCCGCGGGCAGCGAGCGCCGAGGGCCTTCGTCTCCGAACACCTGGTCGAGCGAAATGCCCTCCGCCGCGGGTCGCGTCGCCTCCCCTGGCGCGATCACGCCCGGCTCCGTTTCGGGATCGGGCGGCACGACGGCGAACGCACTCTCGAGCGGGGAGCGGCCACCGGACCGAGGTGCCTCGGGGGCCGGAGCGCCCGGTCGGCTGGCCAGGATCCGCTTCAAGAAGGCCTGCACGGTTTCGCCCGCTCCCCCCCGCCCCCCCCGCCCCCCCCGCCCCGCATCCCATCTTCCGCCTGGCGCGAGCGACTCGACTCGCGCCCGCAACCGCGCATCCGTCGGACGCTGGGCCAAGAGCGCCCGATACACACGCAACGCGTCCTCTTGATGCCCTTGCCGTAAGTACAACTCCGCCATCGTCTCCGTGAGCACGGGTTCCGCGCGCGACAGCGCGGCCGTGTCTGCCGCGCCGTCATCGTCGGACAGTGCGACCGCCGCCGGCGGCGAGGGCGGTGGTGGGGGCGCTGGGGGGGGCGGGGGCAGGGGCGGGGGCGGGGGTGCGGGCCGGATTGGCGCCGCTGCCGCCGGCGTGGGTGCCCGCGCAACGTCGGAAACCAGTGGTGCCGGGGCGGGCACCGCCTCCGGGGCTTCGTCCGGCATGATGAGTGGGAGGTCGATCTTCGCGAAGCCCTCTTCGAGCTCCTCCTCGACGGGCCGTGTGAAGCTCCCGCCCTCGTACTGCGTGTGCGCCAGTCCCTCGACCACCAAGTCTTGAGGCTTGAGCTCCATCTCTTCCTGTACATCAATCCCATCCGCCTTGGCTGCATCGTGCGCGACGGCATTGAAGTCGATCGTACCGTCAAACGTCTCGATGTCCGACGGAGTGCCCTTCACATCGAGCGTGGGCGACGTGGGGGCGTCGGATGCGTGCTCGACCACGAAATCGGGCCGCCCGCCTGGCGCGGGGGGCGGGGGGGGCGCGGGCGACACAGTGGCGCGCGACGGCGAGACTGCGCGCTGAGGCCCGGACGGTGGCCGGGCCGGTGCCGGACGTGGCGCGGGTCGCGCCGCGGTCCGCACGGTCTCGGCCACGAGCCGCACCACCGGCTCCGCGCTCTTCGGAGCCGGTGTCGGGGTCGCTACGTGGGTTGCGGGCTGCGCCGCCTTCACCTTAGCTCGTGCTAGCGCTTCAGCCGCATCGCCATTCATGGGGTCGGCGGCGAGGAGCCGCCCCAGCCACTCGACGGCCTGGTCGAAACGTCCGCCGCGCTCCGCGATCTCGGCAAGGATCTTGAGGGCGAGGACGTTCTCGGGATCCAGCGCCAGCACCCTCTGGAACACCTCGGACGCGCGCGCGTCGTTTTTTTGATCGATCAGGCAGCGCGCGTGCACGATGTGCGCGCTGACGTAGTCGGGGTGGAGCTCGAGACCGGCCTGGCACAGCTCGAGCGCTCTATCTAGTTCTCCCGCTTTACGATAGGCGTCTGCTAGGGGTGCAAAATTCCGCCCCTTGGGGTTTTCGGCCCACCGCTTTTCGAGCTTCTCTATTTCGCTGGTGTAGGCCACGGCCTAAGTAGTTGGGAGAATTGAACGAAGATAGTGTTTGCTCGGTCGCGCTGTCAATCGGAATTGGAGCGCCCGGCTTGAGTTTGTGCATTGTCCTGCTTAGACTTATGCCCCCTCTCACCCGCTCCGCTCGGAGTTTTTGTAGCCATGATGCGCTCGATGCGCGCGATTACGAAGCCGGTCTTTTGGGTCGTCGCGGTCACCTTCATCGGTTGGATGGCATACGGCCAGGTGCAGGACTTTGTGCAGGGCGGCAAGGACGTCGTCCTCAAGGTCGATGGCGCCGTGGTCCGCCAGCAGCCGTTTCAGCAACAGTATCAGGCGACGCTCGAGCAATATCGTCGGCAGCAGGGCGGCGGTCGCCTGTCGCGCGAAGACGAGCAGCAGATTCAGAATCGCGTAGCCGACCAGTTCATCCAGAACATCCTGCTCGACCGCGCGTACCGGCGTCTCGGCATCGCGATCTCCGACGAAGAAATCATCGAGGCCGCGCGGAGCTCACCCCCGCCACAGATTCTGGATCAGGTGATGCAGGACCCGACCTTCCAGACCGACGGCCGGTTCGATATCACCAAGTGGCAACGCTACCTCTCCACCGCAGGACCGGAATTCCAGACGCAGGTCGAGCAGCTCTACCGGGAGTATCTGCCCCAGCGCAAGCTGCAGGACTATCTGACGGCGGACATTTACGTCTCGGACGCGAAGCTGTGGCGTATCTGGCGCGACCAGCACGAATCGGTCACCGTCGCGTTGCTCGCCATCCGACCCGAGGACATCCCCGACTCGCTGGCACCCGTGTCGGAGGCGGAGCTGCAGCGCTACTACGCGGCTCATCAGAGTGAGCTCAAGCGCCCCGCGGCCGCCTGGCTCGGCTATCTCACGATTCCGCGCGTCCCCGACGGTGCCGACAGCGCGGCGGCGCGGGCGCACGTCAACGCCCTGCGGGCCGAAATCGCCAGCGGCAAAGCCAAGTTTGAAGACGCGGCCAAGCGGGAGTCAGCGGACTCGGGGAGCGCCGCGCGTGGCGGAGATCTCGGATGGGTCAAGCGCGACAACCCGGGATTCGTCCCGCCCTTCGCCGCGGCGCTGCGCCGTCTCGGCCCCGGCGTGCTCAGCGAGCCCGTGCTCACGCAGTTCGGCTATCATCTGATTCGCGTCGATGCCGTGAAGGGCGATTCGGTACACGTGCGGCACATCCTCATCCCGATCGCGCTCCAGGGCAAGCACCTCGACGCCGTCGATGCGCGCACCGACACGCTCGACCGGCTGGCAGCGGAGCAGTCCGCCGGTTCGCGGCTCGACAGCGCGGTGCGCCAACTGCATCTGCCGATCGCCCACACACCGAAGCTGACCCAGGGTGAAGGACTTTCGCTCGACGGCCGCCCGGTCCCCGACGTGAGCGTCTGGGCGTTCGAAGGTCGCGTCCCGGGCGAGACGAGCCCCGTGATCGACGGAGACCGGGCGAGCTACGTGTTCCGGATCGACTCGCTCCAGGCGGAGGGCGTGCCCCCACTGGACCAGATCCGAGCGCGTGTGGTCGCGGCGGTGCGCTACGAGAAGAAGAAAGCCCTCGCCCGCGACCGGGCGGTGCAGGTCGAGGCGGCGCTCCGTAATGCGAATGATCTGATCACTGCGGGTCGGGCGATGGGATACCCCGTGGAGCGGCTGGGACCGTTCAGCCGGGTGACCGCCCCGTCCCACTTCGTGCGCAACCCAACCGCGCTGGGCGCGCCGTTCGGGTTGCAGCCCGGGGAGAAGAGCGGTGTGGTCACGGGTGACGCCGGCAGCTTCCTGCTGCAGGTCCTCGCCCGCAAGAGCGCGGACTCGAGCGCCTGGTTCAAGCAGCGCGCGCAGCAACGCGAGGCGCTCATGCGGCCGCTCGTCCAGGCGCGCGTGCAGCAGTACCTCGCCGCGCTGCGAGCAGACGCGAAAATCGTCGACCGCCGGAACGAGCTCTATCGCCCGGCGGCGGGTGGCGGCACCTAGTCGCTCAGGCGCTTCGGATCGCCGCTCGAGGAGAGCGGACCGGAGCTGGTGGGAGGCTGGACGTTGCGCGGCGGAGGGGAGACATCATCGCTCGTGGCGTCCTTCAGGCTGCGCTTGAACTCCTTGATCCCCTGCCCCAGCGAGGATCCGATCTCCGGGATCCGCTTCGCGCCGAACACCAGCACCAGCACGAGCAGCAGAATCAAGATGTGACTGAACGACAAGTCCCCGAACATAGCGCGCCTCGCTTCAAAAGATCGATCGCGCGACGTAGTACGCGATCGCCACACCAACGAGCGCCAGCAACGACACGTCGAATCCGATCGGCCCGAGCGTGATCGACACCACCAGGAGGTCCATGTGGACCGGTCCGAGCGTGGGGGTCACCGCCCAGGTAAAGATCTCCTTCGCCGGTCCCTGCGGCAGAAACCGCCGCAGCAGCGAGTGGACGAACCCGCCGAGCACGAAGCCCGCTGCCAGCACTCCGAAGTAAAATAGCGGCCTGCGCGGGCCTTGCGCCACGGGCTAGCTGCGCCGCTCCACGGCGTACGCGATGCTGTCGCGCAGGGCGTCGCGCGCGGCGGAGGGCGGCAGGACGTCGAGCTGCGCCTCGGCCTGCTGGGCCAGCTCGAGCGCGCGGCGGCGCGCATAGTCCAGGCCCCCGCGCGCCGCGACCAGCCGGATCACATCGGCCACCAGCCCATCGTCGGGCGTCGGGGCCGCCATCAGCTCCCCCACCCGCCGCCGTTCGGCGGCAGTCATGGCGTCGAGCGCCGCGATGAGCGGCAGTGTGACCTTGTGCTCCCGCAAGTCCAGGCCTGAGGGCTTCCCCGTCACCGCTTCCGCTTCCGTGTAGTCGAGCAGGTCGTCGGCGATCTGAAACGCCATACCGAGCTGCATGCCGAACCGCGCGAGCGCGTCGCGTTGCGCGGGGGCCGCGCGTAACGCGCCGACCTCGCAGGCGCCGGACAGGAGGGAGGCGGTCTTCGCGCGGATGAGCTGATCATACTGCGTCTCACCGTACGCCAGCTTGTCGTGTGCCTCGAGCTGACGCATCTCGCCGATCGTCATTTCGTTGGTCACGCGGGCGAACACCCGCAAGGGCTCGAGATCGTCGAGCTCCACCAGCTCGATGATGGCGCGCGAGTAGAGGTAGTCGCCCATGATCACCGCGATTTGATGCGAGAACAGCGCGTTGATGGTGGGCAGTCCCCGCCGCAGGGCGGAGTGGTCAACCGAGTCATCATGGACCAGTGTCGCCAGATGGATCAGCTCGACCACCGCGGCGAGCGTCACGGCGCGAGGATCGTCCGATCCGCTCGCCTGATTCGACAGCAAGAGCAAGGTGGGCCGGAACAGCTTGCCCTTCATGTGAATCAGGTGTTCGTTCACTTCGGCGATGAGCGGAAAATCCGCGGCGATGATGCGCTGCAGCTCCGTGACCACCCTCGCGAGCTCGGCTGCCACCGGGCGTTGCAGCTCCCGCAGCGCGATCGGCGCGACCTGTTGGCTCATCTCACTTCGCCTTGGCCAATGCCTTGGTTCGCTCGCCGACGTCTCGGAACCGGATATCGACCGCGAACACGCGGCCGTACAGCTCGCGGGCCTCGACCTTCTTGCCCTGCTCCTCCAGCGCCCGGCCGAGCCAGTAGAGGATGCCCAGGCGCTCCTGATCACCCGAGGCCGGCAGCTCGAGCGCGCGCCGCAGGATCGACTCTGCGACCACGTAGGCGCCCTTTTCGATAAAGCACACGCCCACCGCCTCCGAGCTGCGCAGCTTGCCCTCCGGCGCCCGCAACGCCTTTTGCAGCTCCGCGATGGCCTCGTCCAACAACCCCATTTCCTTGAAGGCCACCCCGAGATCGTAGTGCGACTGGAAATCGGCCTCGTCGATGTTCTCGTCGATGCCCTGCTTGAAGCGCGCCAGCATCTCCTGGAAGTCCTTCTCCTCGTCCCCGGTCGGCTCCTCGTCGGCGACCTTCATGCGCGTGTCGCGCTCTGGCAGATCATCGGCCAGGATCATCGCGCCCAGATCGACGAACTCACCATCGTCGGAGGCCTCGTCGCGCACTTTCATCTTCGCGTCCCGCGGGGCGGTGCGCGCCTCGGTATCCCGGGCCTTGGCCTTCGGCCGCGCCGCCGGCTGGGGCGACGGCGGCGCGACCACCGGCGCGAGCATGGCCAGCGCGGCTTGCGCGCGGGCGTTGCCGGCATCGTGCTCCGACACGCGCTGATAAACGGCGCGGGCCTTGTCCGGCAGGTCGCTCCGCAGTAAGGTGTCCGCTAGCTCGAGATACGCGTCGATGAGCATCGCCTTGTCGCTGAGCTTGAATGCGAACTCCACGTGTTTCTGGCGGTGCCGCACGCTGTTGGGGTCGAGGCGCAGGATCTCGTCCACCAGATCACGCGCGTGGGGCAGATTGCCGCGATTCTCGAACCCCGTCGTGGCGAAGTCGAGCTCCTCGATGCCGCGCTCCCGCTCCCCCGACTCGATTAGCGCTTCGCCCAGCGCCTGGTGGGCCTCGGGATCGTCGGGGTCGTCCGCCACGCGGGCCTCGAGGTCCTCGATCGTGGGCTTTGCCGGTGCCGCCTCGATATTGTCGAAGACCAACGACCCCGTCTCGTCGCCTTGATTCACCACGCCGTCCAGGCCCAAATCGATCGCCGCCGACCGCCGCCCTGACGTCGTGATCGACGTGTCATCCTCTGTTTGGATGAATCCCGGCGGTGCGGCCGCCGTCGTCGGAGCGTCGTCCATGGCCAGGGGTTCATCGTCGATGTCGTGGCCGGCGGCCGCACCCTCCTCCTCGGTATCGAAGTCGGGTTCGAGCTCGAGCGGCGGCACCTCCACGAGCGTCTTCCGGCGCGGCGGCCCGGCGGCGGGCGGCGGAGCGGGAGGGGCGCCCGGACGCTTCGGGATGACGGGCTTCACCTTCGCGGGCTCCGGGCGCGGCGGCTGCCCGCCAGGAGTCGGCGATACCACCCCGCCGGGCCTTTTGGGCACCACCGGCGCGACGCGCCCGGGCGCGGCTCTGACCGGGGGCGCCGCCACCTTCGGTGCCTCGATCTCGATTTCGTCCTCGAGCAGTGGCTCGAACTCCCCTTCGTGCGCTGCGGGACTCTCTTCCTCGGCGATGGTCGGCTCGAATTCCGCCGGTGGAGGAATCTCGTCCGGGCTGACTTCGTCCTGGAGCGACGGGACATCCCCTGCTTCCCGCCGAATGTCGCCGAACTCCGCGCTGGTCGTCTCGAACCCCTCGAGCATGCTCGCACCGCTGGTGGTCTCGAGTCCTTCCACCAGACTCGTGGTCTCGATTTCGAGCGAGGTGTCGGGCTCGGCCGTGACGGGCTCGACCAGGCTTTCCCCGATCGGTGCCGGCTCGGCGGGCGGGAGCGGCGACGGGGGCGGGGGGTGCGGGACCGGGGGCGGGGCCGGCTTCGGTGCGGGCACAACTCGGCCGCCGGGACGGTCCTTGGTCGCCGGTGGCGCGTCTACATCGAGGAATACGAGGCTCGACGACTTCCGTTTGCCCGACTTCAACAAGTCCGGCACCGCTGGCGGCGGCGCTTTCGGCGGCACGGAGGCCGCCCCTCCGCCCACGACTGAGCGACGCTCCGGTGCGCCATACATGCGGAGGTGCTCTTCCAGCGTTTCGCGAAGGTGCGCGCCCTCCGGCGAGAGGTCCGCCAGCTCCTTCAGGGCGGCGAACGCGTGCTGGATCTTCCCGGCTTTATGCATCCGCTCCGCGTATTCGGCGAAGTTCTGCTTCGCCTCCGCCATGAAGCCCTTGGACGCGTAGAGCTTCGCCAGCTTCAGGTAGGTCGTCTGTCGCCCCGGCGCGTTGCGCAGCACCTTGTTGCACATCGCGATGGCGTTGTTGTGGAACCCGAGCTCCGCGTACTTGTCCACCGCGCGGTCATAATAATCGGCGGCCAGCGCGGGATCCTTGACCTTCAGGTAGAGGTCCCCGATGCGATTGAAGACAGAGAGATCGGGGTTGGGGTCCCCCTCCTCTTCCTGCCCCTTGAGAACGTCAAGCCAAGCCTCGATGGCCCCTTTGGGGTCCTTCCCCTCGAGGGTGCGAGCCTTCTCCTTGAGCTTCTCAAGCCTCGACATGGAGACCTAAAGATACGGGCGCCTTGGGGAGCGGACAAGCGGAACCTCCTGTCCAGACGGCGGTTACGAGGTTCTCACCCATCCAATAGGCCACTTCCCGCCAGTCCGACACGTCGCACGTCACGAGATCCGCGCGAAAGCCGGGGGCAAGTTGGCCGCGGTCGGCCGCCAGGCCGAGCGCCGCCGCCGCGTTGACCGTGACCGCGGTCACTGCCTCCGAATGGCGCAGCCCGAGCTGCGAGACGCCGAGGGCCATCACCAGCGGCAGGCTGACGGTCGGGGACGAGCCCGGGTTGAAATCCGTCGCGAGTGCCACCGCGGCTCCTGCTTCCACAAGACGGCGAGCGGGGGCCTGGTGGCGCTTGCCGAGGAATACCATCGTCGCTGGGAGAAGCACCGCGACCGTGTTACTCGCCGCGAGGGCGCGAATCCCGCTCTCGGAAATCCCGGCGAGATGATCCGCCGACAGCGCCTCGAGACTCGCCGCGAGCTCGGCTCCGCCGGACCCTTCCAGCTCGTCCGCATGAAGCTTGACGGCCAGACCGTGTCGCCGTGCGGCGGTGAGAATCACACGGGCTTCAGCCACATCGAACACGCCGGGCTCGCAGAACACATCACACGCGACGGCCAACTGCTCGCGCGCTACGGTGGGGATCATGTCGTCGCACAGCAGCCGGACGTAGTCCGCGCGCCGGTCCCGAAACTCCGGCGGGACTTCGTGGGCTCCCAGGAAGGTGGGCACGAGCGCGGCGCGTTCGGTGGATGCCAGCTCGCGGACGACGCGGAGCTGCTTCAACTCTGCCGCCGGGTCGAGCCCGTACCCTGACTTCACTTCGATGGTCGTGGTGCCGTGCGCCAGGAGCGCCCGCAGGCGCGCGCGCGTGAGATCCACCAACTCGCGCTCGCTGCGCGCCCGCACGTCCCGTACTGATTGGAGGATGCCTCCGCCCCGGGCGGCAATCGTCTTGTAGTCTTCGCCGAGCGCCCGGCGCTCGTGGTCCTCGAGTCGCGGGGCGCCGAACACCGCATGCGTATGGCAGTCAATGAAGCCGGGGAACACGACGCCTCGGACTTCCTCCACGACCGCCCCCGCCCCCGGCGCCGCCCCCGCGTGGTCGTCCCGCAGTGCCGCGTACGGCCCCACCGCCCGAATGCGCCCTCCCTCGACGAGCACGGCGCCGTTGCGCAGCACATCGACCGATCCCAGCTCCTGGCCCCGGCGGGCCCGGGTGGGGCCGCGGCAGGTGACGATCTGCCGCGCGCCGACGAGGAGCGTGCTCAGTCGCCCGTCTCCCGCATCGGAAGGCGGATCGCGTGCCGGCGCGCGGCCGAGAGCGCTTCGGGATAGCCCGCGTCCGCGTGGCGCGCGACGCCGATGCCCGGATCGTTCGTCAACACGCGCTCAAGGCGCCGCCCAGCGGAGGCCGAGCCGTCCGCTACGCTCACCTGCCCGGCGTGCAGCGAGTTGCCGATCCCTACGCCGCCGCCGTGGTGGAAGGACACCCACCCGGCACCGGACGCCGTGTTGAGCAGCGCGTTCAGGATCGCCCAATCGGCGATTGCGTCGGACCCGTCCTTCATCGCTTCCGTCTCACGGAATGGCGACGCGACGGAGCCGGTGTCCAGATGATCCCGCCCGATGACGACCGGCGCGCTGACCTCGCCCCGCTTGACGAGGTCGTTCAGCGCGCACCCGAACCGTGCACGCTCACCCTGGCCCAGCCAACAGATCCTCGCTGGAAGTCCCTGGAACGCCACGCGCTCCTGCGCAAGCCGAATCCAGCGCTGGAGGTGCTCATCCTCCGGGAAGAGCTCCGCCACGAGGCGGTCGGTGCGGTGCAGGTCCTTTCGGTCTCCCGACAGCGCCACCCAGCGGAACGGCCCCTTCCCTTCACAGAACAGCGGCCGGATGTACTCCGGAACGAATCCCGGAATCTCGAACGCGTCGGTGACCCCGGCGTCCTTTGCCTGGGCTCGGATGTTGTTGCCGTAGTCGAACGCCACCGCTCCGCTCCGCTTGAGCGCGAGCATCGCCTGGACGTGGGTCACGATGCTCGCGACCGCACGCCGCAGGTATTCCTCGGGTGCCGTCCGCCGCAGCACGCCCGCTTGCGCCACGTCGAGCCCCGCCGGGATGTAGCCGTTCAGGGGGTCGTGCGCCGAGGTCTGATCCGTGAGCGCATCCGGGACGAACCCACGCCGCGCGAGCCCGGGCAGGATGTCGGCGCAGTTTCCGATCAGCCCCACCGACAGGGCCTTGCCCGTGCGCTTGGCGTCGTTGCACCAGGCCAGCGCTTCGTCGAGCGACGCGGTGGCGCGGTCGAGGTAGCGCGTCTCGAGCCGGCGCTGCACGCGGGCCGGGTCCACCTCCACGGCGAGGCAGACCCCGTCGTTCATCGTGGCGGCGAGCGGCTGTGCACCGCCCATGCCACCGAGCCCGCCGGTGACCACGATCCGCCCGCGCATCGATCCACCGAAGTGGCGTCGCGCCACGGCGCCGAACGTTTCGTAGGTGCCCTGCAGAATGCCCTGCGTGCCGATATAGATCCACGAGCCAGCCGTCATTTGGCCGTACATGATCAGGCCCTGGCGCTCGAGCTCACGGAACACGTCCCAGGTGGCCCATCGCGGCACCAGGTTCGCGTTCGCGATCAACACGCGTGGTGCGTCGGGATGCGTCGCGAACACGCCGACGGGCTTCCCGGACTGCACGAGCAGCGTCTCGTCGTCGCCCAGGGTGAGGAGCGTGCGACAGATCGCGTCGAACGCGGGCCAGTCGCGCGCCGCCTTGCCCGTCCCCCCGTACACGACGAGGTCCTGCGGGCGCTCCGCCACGTCGGGATCGAGGTTGTTCATGAGCATGCGGAGCGCCGCTTCCTGAATCCATCCCTTGCAGCTCTTCGTCGTACCGCGCGGCGCCTGCACGGTTCTGGGCCCGGTCACGGCGCCTCGCCTGGCGCATCCGGGTCGAACGCGCCGTCCCGAACGCCGGCGGCTACCCGCTCGATGTCGGCAGTGAACGGCCGGTCGCCGTCGAGGGCGGGGACGGCCTTGCGGATCGCGGCGAAGGTCCGCGCCACGCCGCGCCCGGGCGTCAGCGGCTTGAGGAATTCGAGTCCCTGCGCACCGGCCATGAGCTCGACGGCCACGACGCGCGCCGCGTTGGCCAGCGTCCGCCCCGCTTTCCATGCCGCCGTCATGCCCATTGGGACGACGTCTTCCTGGTTGCCTTCCGTAGGCACCGATTGGACGCTGGCGGGCGTGGCGAGGATCCGGCATTCCGCCACCAGCGCGGCAGCCACGATCTGCGGCGTCATGAATCCGGACTCGATCCCGGGTTGGCGAGCCAGGAACGGGGGCAGGCCAGACGACAGGTCGGGATTGACGATGCGCTCCAGCCGGCGCTCCGCGAGGCCGGCCAGCGTCGCGAGGGCGATCGCCATGACGTCGAGCGCCAGTGCGATCGGCTGCCCGTGGAAATTGCCGCCGGAAATCACGTCGCCATCGAACACCAGTGGGTTGTCCGTCGCGGCATTGAGCTCCGTGACCACCAATCGCTCGGCGAATCCGAGCGCCTCGCCCACCGCGCCGAGCACCTGAGGGGTGCACCGGAGCGAGTACGCGTCCTGCACGCGCGGGTCGCCCTCCCGGTGCGACTCGCGGATCGCCGAGTCGGCGAGGAGCCCGCGCAACAGCGCCGCGGAGCGCTGCTGGAATGGATAGGGGCGCGCGTCGTGGATTCTGGCGTCGAATGGAGCGGGCGTGCCCCGCACCGCCTCGAGGCTCATCGCGGCCGCCGCGTGGGCGGTGCGCCACAGGATCCAGGCATCGTGCACGAGGAGCGCCGCGATCCCCGTCTGCGCCTGCGTGCCGTTCACGAACGCCAGCCCTTCTTTCGGCTCGAGCGTGATCGGCTGCAGCCCCTTCCCCCGGAGCGTTGCGCCCTCTTCTTCCTCACCGATCAGGGCGAGCGCGAGATGCGCGAGCGGCGCCAGGTCGCCCGACGCGCCGACGCTCCCCTGCGACGGGACGCGCGGGTGCGCCCCCGCATTCAACATCGCAACAATCAGCGCGGGCAGATCGGGTCGCACCCCGCTCGTCCCCCGCACCAGGACGTTCGCCCGCAGGACCATCATCGCCCGCACGGCGTCGCGGGGCAGCGGCTCCCCGACGCCCGATGCGTGACTGCGGATCAGGTTACGCTGGAGCTCCCGCGCCTGCTCCGGCTTGATGCGGACGTGGGCCAGCTTCCCGAAGCCGGTATTGACCCCGTAGATCGTGTCGCCGCGCGCCACCGCCGCTTCGACCGTGCGCCGCGACGCCGTCACGGCGGCGAGCGCTTGCGGGGCGATCGCGACGGGCACATCGCGGCGGGCGACTGCGACGACGTCCGCGATGGAAAGGGAGTGGCCGTCTAGGGTCACGGGGGCTGGCATGCGAGAGGAAGCTACGTGCAAGAGCGGTGAGACGCCAAGCTTCCAGCGGACAGCGCAGTTCCAAGACGCCAAGGCGCAAGCGGTTGACAGAAGCAGAATGGCCAGGAGGAGTTCCCCTGGCCACTCGCACCTATGAACCGCTTCCGGCGTGCGGCTGTTAACGCTACGGCGAGACTGCCACCCGCTTCCCGGTCAGTCCCGGCCCCTTCAGAAACAACAACTCCGGATTCCCGGGATCGGTCTGCACGCTCCAGTCGAAGATCACGTACTGCCGGCTGACCGCGGTGACGCGGAGTGCCGCATAATGGTACTGCCCGCCTTCGAGTCGCTGGAACACGTAACCGTAGCCCGGGACGGCCTCGATCGTATCCCGCGTGTAGCCCGTCGCGGGGGCGAAGTCGATCGAGGTGAGGTCGGCCACCGGCGAGGTCGAATAGAGTTGCATCGAGTCACCGGCAAATTTGGGGGCGATCCACAGCGACGAGTCGCTCGGTTGTAGGTAGATCGAGAAATCGATGTCGGTTCGGGTCCCGTCCTGGACCAGGCCCAGCTCCCCGGGGTCGCCGTACCCGTTTCCGTTGAGGTCCGACCAGAATCGAAACCCCGACTGCGGCGTGTTCACGCCGACCGCCCAGACGAGCACATTCCGCGCGTCGGGCCGCGGGGTGTCCTGCCACAGCGGCGACCACTCGCTCTCCAGCCCGTCGGTACTGATGGCCGACGTGGCGAAGCAGCGCGGGACGCCGTTCGCGAGCTCCGCGGCGAGAAACACGTGCGACACCGTCGTGCCCTCGACCGCCCAAGTGGTCCCGCATACGCCGTGGTCGAGATCGTAGCTCGTGCCGTAGATACGGTAGTTGGAGAACCGGGTCGGGTCGTTCAAGAAGGCGTTGTCGGCCCAGTCGAGAAAAATGGCGCTATCGAGCGAAATCGAGCTGATACTGGCAGGCGCTTCGAGCGGAAGCGCCGGATTGGCGACCGTGTTTTGCTGGCAAGCGACGGCGACGACGCTGCCGGCGACCAGCAGAAAGCGAGGCAAGAACCGCATGGGATCCTCGAGGCTCCGGGGTCGCCCGCCGCCAAAGCACGCAGCGTGCCGGGACGCAACTCGCTAGCGGCCGGATACTTGCGATCGCGGACACCAGGCCCGGTGTCACCTAGGGGGGACGACTACTGCGTGAACGATTGCTGCTCGTAGTTGAACTTGATGTCCGGCTGGTCGAGCAGGGACACGTAGAAGCTGAAGGCGAAATTTCCGTTCGGGCTCTTCGAAAAGGAGAAGCTCGCGTGCCAGCGGTGCAGGTCGCGCTGCAGGCTGATCACGTGCAGGCCGAACTGTCGCGCGATGAAATCGTATTGCGAGGTCCAGTTCGCTGACCATTTGGCGGTCGGCTGGAACGAGAGGTTCAGCCCTGCCTGCCGCTGTTCGCCGCTACCCGGGAGCACGGTCGTGCCCGGGAGGGGAGCCACGGGGCGGGCTCGCGATTCCGTGTAATTGATCGAGAGATTGAACCCCGGCCCCGCACCGCCCCCGGGAACCGCTCCCGGCCCGACGAACGCCTTCGGCCCGAACGCATTCGGCGGCGCCCCCCCCGCCGCCTGAGGCTCGGTGCCCGTCGGCGGTGTGGGAGGCTGGGACTGCGGGCCAGTCGGCTTGCCCAGGCCGAACAGGCTGCCGATTCCATGGATGGTGGCCGGAGAGATGGAAAAGTTTGCCGAGACGCTCGTGAGGAAGGGATCGAACTTCGCCGTGTCGGTGCCGACCTGGCCGTTCCAGAGGTCGTGGGTGACGCTGAGGCTGAACCCCGGCAACAGGTCCGACGCGAAGCTGTTGCTGAGCGTCTGCGTCTGCCACCCAGTGTGGCCGGGCTGCTTGGCCTGCTCGAAGTTGTACTGAATCGAGCTCGTGTTGATGGACAAGAGGCGGATCTTCCGGGCCGCCGCCTGCGTGGTCGTGTCGCCGGCGGGCGGTTTCAACTTCGCTTCGAAGTTCTGCGAGAGCCCGAGGCTGATGGTCTGCTGCGGGTCACTGCCCGAGTTCAGGAGTTGGTGCGCCGGGTCGATGGCGTTGCGGTACGCCTCGGACACGGTCGCACCGGGGGCATAGGCATAGCTCACGATCGGGGAGAAGGAATGGCGGATGCGCGCGATCGGTCCGAACCCGGGGAAGAACCCGAAGAACGTCGGCGTGACGCTGGCGCTGAACTGGAGCCGCTTCCCCTGCTGCACGAAATCGCCGTTGGTGAACTGGTTGCGGATCATGTACGGGCCCGCCGATGTCTGATTTACGATCGCGATGCCGGGTTGGACCTTCCAGGTGCTGGAGAAGAACGACGGCAGATTGATCCCGGTCTGCCAGTCGAGGGTGGTACTGAACGTCTGGTTGAACAGCACACGTCGCCGCCCGCCCTGGACAGTCGTGTCGGGGATATCGATCTCCTGGCGTGCGTTACTGATCACGTCGTTCACTGCAAAGCTGTTGGACCAGTTCCAGGAGCCGATGCGCAGCGGCGTCTGAAAGCCCATCGATGTCTGCCGGCTGTCGGCAAACAGGGCCAGCGTGTCCAGCGCTCCACCGGTCCCCGGCACCACGAACGGCGTGGGTCCCTGATGGAAGCTCTGCATGTTTTGGAACGAAAACCCCGGGGACCACGTGATGGCCGAGCCGATGTTCACCGGAGACGGCGTGAGGCTGACGGACGGGAGCGTCTGCGAGATGAGACCGCTGCCGATTTCCTGACTCCGATTGCCGCCGATGTTCAGCGTGCCCCAATCGAACTGCTTGATGAAGGTCAGGGCCGAGTGCAGGCTCGCGGCGGCGAGATACGGGTTGACGGTGTTGGTTTGAATGACGCTGGTGTTGCTCGCGTAATCGATGTTCGCGTTGAAGCGAGTCCGCGACGAGAAGCTCTGTTGATGCTGCCAGCCGAGACGGATCGAGCTGCTCGACGCGTCGAGCTGAGCATACCGCTCGAACGAAAGGCCCCCGTCGATGAAGCGGTCCAGCCAGCGGTACCGGGTTTGCGCCCGGTACGCGAAGTACCGGCCCGCGTACCAGTCTCCCGATGCCAGAAAGTCCAGGTAGTCGTTGACGACGATGTAGTAGCCGAAGTTCGACAAATGCCGTTGGTAGCTGCGGACGGGGCGCACGATGTCGTTCAAGCCGAAGCGCGGCACGAGAATCCCGCTCCGCCGCCCTTTCCGGACGTCCTGGAAAATGAACGGCAGCCACAGAATCGGGACGTCGCGGACGTACAGCACGGCCGGGCGGCCCACCATCACGTTCTTGTTCAGCCACTTCATCTCACCGGTCGACAAATGGTAGTCCGGCACGGGATTGTCGTCGGAGGTGACCTCGCTCTTCGCGCCGTACAGTCGGGTCGAGCCCGAGTCGACGGCGAGGTCGCCCCGGACGTACCAGCGCGCGGAGCCCTGTTGAAACGCGGTGAGCGCCTTGCTGACGGTCCCGCGTTTGACACAGGTGTCGTATTTCATGCCCTCGCCCACCATCACGGTCGCCTGGTCGAAAAGACGCGGATCCCCCACGGCGTCGAGGCGGCAGGTGCGTTGGCGATAGCGGATCGAATCCGACTCGAGCTTGGTCCCTTCGCGCTCGACGAGCGCCTCGCCGCGCAGATGAGTGATCTGGGTATCTCCTCCCTGCACCACCAGCGTGTCGGCCATGTACTTCGTCACCCGGAAACCCTTGAGTTTCAGGAGCGAGTCGATCACGGGGTCGGACGGCGGGAAGCTGCGGCTGGGCCCGGTCGGGAGCCCCAGCCGACGGGCGGTGGCGGTGTCGAGGGCGCGGGCCTGAGCCGATTCCGCCGGCGTACGCCGCAGCGTCGTGTCCGGCCGGACCGGCCGAACGGGCGTCTGCGCCTCGAGCGACCCCGCGACCGTGCAGAGCAACGCGGTCAGCCCGATCGCGCTCGCCGTGCTCGATCGCGCCCGGCGCCCGCGTCGTCGCTCGACCATCCAGGCGCACCAGATCCCGATCTCGTAGAGCAGCCAGAGCGGCACCATCATGAGCAGCATCGACACGGCGTCCGGCGGCGCCAGCAACGCGGCGGCCACCGCCGATATCACGACGGCGTACCGCCGGTTCCGCGCGAGGAACTGACTCGTGACGAGCCCCAGGGCCGCGAGGATCACGATCACCAGCGGCAGCTCCGTCACGAGCCCGAACGCGAGGATCAGCTGGCCGGCGAAGGCGAAATACTTATCCGCCGTGATGAGCGGGTCGAACACGCCCTGTTGAAAGCTCAACAGGACGGCGAGCGCTCGGGGCAGCACCCAGAAATACGCCGCCGCGGCGCCGCCGAGAAACAGCAGGGCGCCGGCCGACAGCGCCGGCACGATCAGCCGCCGCTCCCGCGGATACAAGGCGGGTACGAGGAAGGCCCAGGCCTGGTACCCCACCACCGGCGAGGCGAGGACCAGGCCGACCGCGAACGCGAACTTCAGGGTGATGAAAAACGGATCGGTGGGGCTCGTGACCCGGAGCTTGCCGCCCGGGATCAGCGGCGCGATCGGCCGCGTGAGGAGGCCGATGATGTCCACCCGCTCCACCAGCACCCAGCCGACCAGCGTGCCGACCACGATGGCGAGCAGACTGTAGAGAATGCGCCAGCGTAGCTCCTCGAGGTGATCGAGGAACGGCATCTCGGCCCGGTTGTCCGCGGAATCAGCCACGCCGGCCCCCCCAACGCTCCGGCCCCGGAGCGGCTAGCGTCCCAGGCGTTGGAGCTTGTCGCGCGCGAGGTTCGCCTCTTGGGAGCGGGGGTAGCTGCCGATGACCCGGGAGAAGTACTGCCGGGCGGCCGCTTTGTCACCCCGTTGCTCGGCGAGGAGGCCCAACTTGTAGAGGGCGGACGGAGCCCGCGACGAATTGGGATAGGTCTTCACGACCTGTTGATACACCGCGGCGGCCGAATCCGGGTTCTCTCCGGCGAACGATTCGCCGATAAAGTAGAGCGCATCGGGGGCGCGCTCGTTGGTGGGAAACACCCGCATGAACTCCCGAAACCCCAAGCGCGCCGTGCTGTAGCGGCTCGCCCGATACTGCTGATACGCCAGGTCGTACATCTGGTCCGGCCCCGGACCCGCCGGGTTGCCTGAGGGCCCGACCGGGACCCCGGGACCGGCCCTGGTGGTGTCCAGCGCCGGCAGGGGCTGACGCGCCTGCTCTTCCAGCCGGCCTCGGAGCTCGGTGAGCCGCTGCTGGCTCTGGCCGGTGAGCTCCTGGACCGACACGAGCTGCTGCTGCACGGCGAGGAGATCCGTTTTCATGTCGCCGCGCAGTTGGACGAGGTACGCTTGCTGGGCCGCGATCCTGTCCTGGACGGCCGCGAGGAGGGCGCGCACCGTGTCGAGCTGTGCCGCGTGTTGACTGTCGGCACGAGCGCGCTCCACTCGGAGCGCCTCGACCTGGAGCTCGACCCGCCGGACGTCGCCCTTCAGCGCGCATCCGGCGATGAGCCCCAGGCCGAAGAGGAGCGGCAGCGGTCGCGTCACCGGGGAGCCGACCCTACGGCTGCTTCAACGCGTCGCCGCCGGCGAGGATGTCGCTCTCGTCGCGGCGGTTCTTGGCCCACGCCTCTTCATTATGACCGGGGTCGAGGGGACGCTCTTCGCCGTAGGACGCCGTCTCGATACGGCTGGCGTCAATGCCGTGGCTCACGAGGTACTGCTTGGCCGCTGTCGCGCGGCGGTTGCCGAGGGCGAGGTTGTACTCATCCGAGCCGCGCTCGTCACAGTGCCCGCTGATCCGGATCCGCAGCCCCGCGTTCGCCTGCAGGATCGCGACCTTCTGATCGAGAATCGCGGCGTCCCCGGGCCGGATGTTCGACTTGTCGAAATCGAAGTGGATCATGGTGGCAAGGAGGGTCCGCACCGCCTCCGTCGTCTTCCCTATGCCGGCGAGCGAATCAGCGATACGCTGGCGGCGCTCCGCCTCTTCCCGCGCCTTACGGTCTGCTTCTTCCTGTGCCTTCCTAGCGGAATCCTCCCGCGCCTGGTTGGCGGCGGCGATCGAGTCCGCGTTGGGGCCTTGCGCCGGCGCGGGGGTCTCCGGCTTCTTCCCACCGCACGCGGCGACTGTCGCAACTGCGAGACCGCCCAGCAGCAGCAAGGATAGGCGTTTCATCGGTTCCTAGTCCTCTCAGATTTCAAGGGGTCGACGAGGCGGTCTCCGGCAAGCGCGGAGACCAGGCCGGCAGGCGCGCGCCGCTCTTCTGCAGCAGCGGACGGATGCGGCCGGTTTCCAAATCGATGATCCAGAGCTGCCGATACCCCGAACGATCCGACACAAACGCCATATGGCGGCTGTCGGGTGCCCAGGTTGGATCTTCATTCCGCCCGACCGAGGTGAGCTGCCGCACCGCGCGCGTTCGTACGTCCAGCACAAACACCTGCAAGGTACCGCCCACGTCGCGGTGGAAGGCGACGCTCTGTCCGTCGGGCGACCACTCCGGCGCGTTGGACGAACCGGTGGCGCCATAGTCGAACGGCGCAAGCAGCTGTTGGTCCGTCCCGTCCGCCGCCATCGCGTAGATTTGCGGCAACCCGGCTCGCGTCGACACGAACGCGATCCGCTGGCCGTCGGGACTGTAGGTCGGTGACAAGTTGTCGTAAAAGCGGCCCACGGTCAAGCGTTGTAAACAACAGCCATCCTTGATGTTCACCGTGTACAGATCGGTTCCTTCCTCGGTGGCACGGCTGAACGCGAGGGTCTTGCCGTCCGGCGAGAAGGCCGGGGTGAAATCCAGTGCCTGACCACTGGTGGCCACCCCGGTGCGCTTCCCGCTCGCCACGTCCTGCACGAACAGCCGGCCGTGCCCCTCCCAAAACTCCATGTACGCGAACCGACGCCCATCGCTCGCCCACGCGGGCGAGAGCGCCGCGTGATCGGTCGACGACACCAGACGCTGGTCGGCGCCGTCCTCGTCGATCGCGT
>Ga0209378_1000193_pt1 | contig 43671 bp, 41 predicted proteins | sample GraSoiAngelo_156_FD_186170 | JGI IMG/M metagenome (GOLD analysis project Ga0209378, IMG submission 186170) | Grasslands soil microbial communities from the Angelo Coastal Reserve, California, USA - 14_1009_13_40cm (SPAdes) (version 2) | ecosystem: Environmental > Terrestrial > Soil > Grasslands ...
TCGGCATCGCGGTCGTTCTCGGTGCGCTGACCTGGGGCGTAGTTTTATGGACGGCGGTAAGATTGGGCGCGCATGTTTTTTCCCATCCGAGCTGGCAGGTCGGTACCGAAGCCATCACCGCTGCGGTTATGTTATGGTTCGCCATTCGGCTCCTCCTCCATTTCCAATGAACGCGATCACTGAACCGCGCACCACAACGCTGACTGTTAACGAGATCTATTACTCGATTCAGGGTGAAAGCACTTGGGCGGGACTTCCATGCGTGTTTGTGCGGCTGACCTTCTGCGACCTGCGCTGCACTTATTGCGACACCGCCTATGCCTTTTACGAAGGCGAAAAGAAAACGTTGCCCGAGATTACGACTGAAGTTTTGAAATTCGATTGTCCGTTGGTCGAAATCACCGGCGGCGAGCCGCTCCTGCAAAAAAATGTTCTTCCATTGATGAGTGCGCTGGCTGATGCCGGAAAAACAGTGCTACTGGAAACAAGCGGCGCACACGATATTTCGAAGGTCGATTTGCGGGTGCATCGCATCATGGACTTGAAAACTCCCGGCAGCGGCGAATGCGAGAGGAATCTGTGGTCGAACATTCAGCATTTGACCAAGCGCGACGAAATGAAATTCGTTGTTGGCTCGCGCGAAGACTACGAATGGTCACGCGACAAGATGCGCGAGCACAATCTCTCCGAGCGCTGTCACGCCGTTTTATTTTCACCGATATTTGGCCGGATTGAACCGCGCGAAATTGTAGAGTGGATGTTGGCCGACAATCTGAAAGCGCGTTTTCAATTGCAGATGCACAAATTCATCTGGTCGCCCACGACGCGCGGCGTATGAATGGCGAGAGCAGAGTCTGGATTGTAATTTCCCGACCGGACCGGTTGCCGACAGCGATTGCGGTGGCGCAGGCGGTTCGCGCACAATTTCCAGGCGGTGTGCATTTGTTGCGCGAGCATTCGAAATGGTGGGACCACGCACAATGGCGGCCGTATGCGGACAATTTGACGAGATTCATGCTTTCCCACGCGTGAATACGTGCCGTGGTTTGCGTGATTTGTCGCGACTCTACCGTGAATCCGCCGCGCGGCGCGAAGCAATCGCGCAGCAACCGATCGGTAAAAAACGCGATCTCGTTGTTTGCGTGGGTGGAATTCTGACCATTTCCAATGCGACGATCTCGGCGCATCCGGAGGCGAAGAAGGTGCTTTGCGTCGCAGAAAAAGTTTATCGCGATCTTACCCGTGTCGGCGGGCGCACCCGCTATCGATTTACCACTTCGGGCTGGTTACAAAATCGGATTGTCGAACCGATGGCGGGTTTAAACCGAACCCTCCATTTCAAGCCGCGGATAAATCCAGGTGGCGATGGCGTCCGGGTCGAGCGTCTGCAAAAAAATCCGGAGTTCCTCTACCATCGAATCGTGGTCATGAGTAATGGCGGGACCGATGTCTCGAACAATCCGAAAATTATTGGGGCCAAATATCCCAGTGTGGCCGAGCTGCAGGATTTGCCGGAAGTCAGCGACAGAAATGGAGATGGTATCAGTCGCCGGGTGATCTTTTTCGGCACGCCTTTCCTGCTAATTCATAACGTGTCAGCCGATGTTTACGTCGAGCAACTCAATCGGTGTCTCGATTATTTGCGGCGGAATTTCAGCGGTCACGCTTTAATTTATCGTCCGCACCCGAACGAGACGAACGAAGCTGACCGAGCAGAACTCGACGGTTTTCGGATTGAAGATGGTCGCGAAGCCGCTGAGCTTTATCTTTTGCGGAACTATCAAACGATCGCGGCCGTTTTCTCGGTCTCCTCAACGGTATCGCGAACGGCGCTGAACAATGGGATCAATGGCTACGCCATGCATCCCGTCTTCCCATTCACCACGCAGCAGGCCGAATTCTTTGCAGGCGTGATGGGTGACGTTCCGGTTGAGTTTACCATTCGCGATCTAAATTCGCCGCCGATTCCGTATCAACCGATCGTGGCGGAAAGCGGACGCAGTTTTGCGGAACCGATGCGAATGGCGGCAGAACACGTAGCAGCTTCGATCGCTGACCTAGGGGCTTAACACATTTCGCGGAAGGAATTGGCTAGGAAATAGCGATTTTTCACGCCAAATCTGTAGCCGTCGCGCTCTGCGCGACGCGGTATGGGTTAACCTACCTTGGTGGGGTTGAGCGAAGTGCACTCACGGGAAACCTAGTCACCATAAATCGTTATTAACTCGCCAGCGTACGGCCAATCCTCGACTCTCTCTACCAGCTGAGCGCGAACTGCATTTTCACGAACGTAATCCCACTTTTGCGCATAACTCTCTTCACTTCTCAAGAGGTGATCAAAGAAACCGCGCTGCCAGACTGGATCGTGCGACCTACCCGTGGCTATCGCGCCGCCGAGAACACGCTTTAACGTGCCGACCCATTTCCCAAGATTGAAGTCGTCTGGCCCCGTGACAAACAAATGGATGTGATCTGGAAGGATTACATAACGACCGACCGCGATTCCAAATTCCCTATGCGCCCGATCGGCGAACTCGATGAACGCAGCGTGAACTTCAGCGCGTGCGAGAATTGATCGCCTACTATACGTGCAAAAGGTGACGAAAAACAAAGGACTTCGTGAGAAAACCCAATGGAGTCGCGGAGGGGTTCGCGCGAAGCTTTTCATTTTTTTCTTTCGAGTTGAAACGTGATCGGGCATCCTGCGCTTCGCAGACCGAAGCGGCTACAGCTAGATTGGTGCACTCGCCTAATGTTTCGGCGCGCGCACGGTGCCTGTCTCAACGGCGAGCTTGCGCTGCTCCACGATCCGGTTCGCGGTTTCTTCCACCATTTGCTCGAGCAACATGCGCAGATGCGTGTTCCGCCGATAATCAGCCGGCGCGATGTGTTTCACCCGGTCGGCATGCGTGGAGAGCTGATAGCATTTTTTGAAACCAACACGCTGCGAATCATCAGGATTATAAACCGCGATTGCTTGACCGGCGTTTTTCTTCATCACGGTGAAGCACGGCACGTCCGTCGGACCGTCGCCGACATAAATCATATTGGGGAATGGAATCGGCCGAATTTCAGGGTCCATGTGATCATTCACGTCCTGCGCCATGTCGAGAAAGCCTTTATTAATACGAAAGAGAAACTGCGTTTTTTGAGTGTGACTGATCACGCGCTTCGGGAAAGTGATGCGGCCTTCGTTGTCGGTCGCGAACTCGCAACCGAAAATGGCGCGCACATAAGGCGCGAGCCGGCTGCCATCGATCAATACCTTCATGCCCGATGAAATGATGTAATGCTCGACCGTGATGCCATAAGCGGCGTGTTCGGCGGTGAGTAAACCTTTGCCACCACAAAATTCCTCAAACATCTCCGGCAAACCTTTGTAGAAGTTAAGCTTCGCGCCGAGTTTTTTGAGTTCCTCATTGGTTGGCCGATCCATCCCGAGCTGATCGAGCAAGACTTTCATGTAAGCGAGCTCATTATCGTAGCCCTGCCCGCGCACTAGCTCGGAACAACGTCGCCAGAAAATCTCGCTGTTAATTCCAAATGCCGGGAATACCACTTCGTCCTGCATGTAGCTCGGACTCAGTGTTTGATCGTAGTCGTAAACGATGGCGATGGTGTTTTGCGGAGCGGACATGCTGGAGACGTGATTCGTTACATCGTCACATCGTTACATCGGCGAGTAAGTTAACAATTGATCTTCAATCTTCACGATTCACGATTCACGATTCACGATTTAACGATTCAACGTGTTTCCTATCCGCGCGAGGAAATCATCGAACAACTCATCATAAATCTTTCCACGCTCGGGATGGTATTGCACTCCAAGAGCGAAGGGATAGTCGCGCAGTCTTGCCTGTTCGATGATGTCATCGGTGGCGCACCACGACTCCACTTCGAGACCGGCGCCCAGTTTGTTAATCGCCTGATGATGCGAGCTATTCACTTTTTCAAAGGGATGGCGCGTTTTGCGGTCGGATCGGAGCGGTTGGACATCGTGCGTCTTCTGATCGGGCAGGTTATGGCCTGCGATGTCGAGATGGAGAGTGCCGCCGAGGGCGACATTGAGGATTTGCAGTCCTTTGCAGATCGCGAAAATCGGAAGCCCGCGTTCGATCGCCTTCTTGATGGCGTCGAGTTCCCAGCGATCGCGATCGGGATTCACATCCTTTTCGATTACAGACGGATCGGGAACAGGTTGGTTTAAGAACTCGGGAGCAACGTCTGGTCCGCCGGTGAGCAATAAGCCGGTCATTTTTTCGAGCGGAACCTTGCGCCGCGCTGCATTCCAAACCTTGAGGTCGGGACATTTCGCGAAAAATGGCGCGAAATATTTCTCGTCCGAGCGGCGCATCCAGGTGCCGATATTACGCATGCCGCAAATTGCCGTCATTCCGAGCGAAGTCGAGGAATCCCGTGGCGCAGATTTGAAGGTAACGCGACGGGATCCCTCGACTTCGCTCGGGATGACAGTCTCCAAGGAGCGGCGCCTTCCCAGTCGCCGAAGCCAGGATAGGCAGTCTTCAGACTGCCCGTTTAATTAATCGGCGGCTTGGAAACCGCTGTTCCTTGGGCTTGGCGTTTAACGCCCGAGAATAATGAAGATGCCGGCGAGAAGGGCGATGATTCCTGGAATAAAGCCGAAGTTGAATCCAAACACTGCAATCAAGCCAACGAGAATCAAATAGATCGCCAGCAAAAGCATTCCAATATTTTTGTTAAAGCTCATGGATTAAGCATGATTTGCCGATCGTGTCCGATGTCACGCACGAAAATCATGGAGCAATCAAGGAGCGGCTGCTTCCCAGCTGCCGATTTATATAAACAGCGGCTCGGAGACCGCCGCTCCTTGGTTTTCCAACTACAGTCCCATTAATTCGCGAACGTATTTCACTGGCGGGCTGCCAAAGGAGATGACGGTGTTATTGTAGTTTTTGAGATTGAAGGCTGTGCCATCTCTCGCTTTGGCACGATCACGCAAGTCAAGGTGCTCGGCCACGCCTACGAAGTAGGTCGATAGTTGCGCCGAGCTAAGCCGGAGCGCGCTTCCATTTCGCAACCGCTTCGCCTTCCTGCTGGAAACCTTCTTTTATCATCAAATCCATCGCTTCTTTTTCGCTCATGTTTTTGGCGTGAATCTCCTGATCGATGATGGCGTTGCAAATCGCGCGCAATCGCATTTTCAACTGTTGCATTTTCACTTCCGGCCCGCCGTAGCCTTGTTCTGCCATCATTTGTTCACAATATACGGCCCAGCCTTCGACGAACGTCCCACTCTGGAAAATTGCGCGGACTAAGGTTGGTGCGCGGAATTCGTTAGCGTGGGCCAGTTGCAAATAATGTCCGGGCATCGCTTCGTGCACGCGTCAGGTCGCGGCACATGTAATTGTTGTATTCCTTGAAGAACGATTCTTTACGCTGTGCGCTCCAATCTTTTGGCGTCGGTGCGACCGCGAAAAATCTTTTGCCATTTTGCTCGAGCGGTCCTGGTGGATCACAGTAGGCAATCGCCTGTCCGCGTTTGAACTCTGGCATGACGATGACCTCAAGCGGCTTTTCCGGCACCGCGATGAGGTCGCGCTGTTTCGTAAACTCGGTCGCTTCGCGCACGATTTTTTGCCCATAACCGACGACGGTATTGTCGTCCGGATGCGGCTCGGCCAGCTTGTCCAGAAACCGGTCAGTTGTGAAAGGTCAGTGAGTCCTTCGACTTGCTGCCGCGTTTGCTTCGCCCGCGCCAGTTCCTGGACACGTGCCTTCGCGGATTAATCCGTCAGCTTGTCGTCGAAGCGATGATCTCCCAGCTCCGGAGCATTCTCTGGATGAGTAACCAGGTAGCCTTCGACACTGTTCATCCTGGGGCGTAGCGCCAACGTTTGTTAGCGGCATAACTAACGAAACTAATACAAAGAGAATTCGCAGTCGGACGCCAGGCATTCTGGATCGATCAATGATGGAGGGTCGAGCTCCGCGAGACCGGCGTCGCAGAGCTCCGCCCTCCAGCGGGACGAGAGCTTTAGTTTTATTCATAACCAGTTTTTGAGACCTCGCGCGCGCGCATCACGTGGGCGTGCCGTGGGCGAGAATCGGCTCGGTGTCAATCTCATCCAAACTCGGCCGCTGCTATGCCTCCGGCTGGACTACAAATCCAATCGCGGGTTCAGCCGCAGGGGGAGCCTCCGCTTGGTCCTGCAAGTAGGTGCGGCCTTTGTAAAACGGAGTGACGACGGCAAATAGCACTGCGGTACCCAGCATTACCCAAACGAAAAACATGAAGTAGCTAGTTCCCTGCAACTTCACTGTGCCGTCAGGATTTTGGATGAAGAAATTGACCGCAGCGGTGAACACGTTGCCGAGCGAGACAGCGAACAAATACGTGCACATGACGAGCGATTTGAGTTTGATTGGCCCTTGGGTGTAGGAGAACTCGAGGTGCGTGGGCGAAACCAGCGTTTCGCCTGCGGTCAAAATCACGAACGCCCAGATCTGCCAAATTATGCCCGGTCGCTGGCCAGCGTCGATGCGCGTTTGAATCATGGCCACGAGAAAAAACGATGCCGCCGTGACAAATAATCCGGCACCGATTCTCCGCAGCGGCGTCAAACGAACAACCTTCTCAACCGCAGGATAAAGCCAGTAAGAGAAGAGCGGCAGCATGATCAGAATGAAAATCGGATTGACCGTCTGAATTTGGGACGACAGCCACTCAATACCGAACAGATGTCGATCCATCGACTCCGCCTGAACGATCCAGGAAGAAAAATTTTGCTGCCACAAGGCCCAGAAGATCGCGATAAAAGGAACTGGAATTAAAATATTGAGCAGGATCTTCCCCGTCTCTTTGTTGAAGATTTCGCGGCCATATGTGCGCAGGCCGACCGGCGGGATGTGGACAAATTTTTTGCGACCAAGCCAAAAGATAAATGTGGCGATAGCCATGAACACACCCGGAAGTCCGAAGGCGATGTCCGGACTATGCAGGCGTGGACTCTCAAGAAACCCGACAAGGGATGGCGACAGTTTAGCGATGAATCCATCCGGCGCAGCTTGGTATGGTTCGAGCAACCAAGGAATCAGGAGCGTCGACAGGGCCGAGCCGGCATTGATGGAAAAATAAAACCAGTTGAAGACGCGCGTCAGCAAATGCCTGTTCGATTCCCCGAATTGATCGCCGACGTTTGTTGAGACGCATGGTTTAATTCCGCCGGCGCCGAGCGCGATCATCAGAAGACCGACGGCGAGTAAGTAGCGCGGCTCGATCGCATGCGCGACGGGCGATCCTATCAGTGCCAGCGTGACGTGGCCGCCGCAGTAGACAATCGACAACCAGAAGACGACCCGAAACTTCCCGAAAACCGCATCGGCTAGGATCGCGCCGAAGATCGGCAGAAAATAAAGCGTCGAAACAAAGGTGTGATACCACGCTTCGGCGTTCGCCGGCTGCATGACGCTCAAGTGCCCCATCTTGTCCAAAAGATATTTGGTCATGAAGATGGTCAGGATGGAGTTCATCCCGTAATAAGAGAAACGCTCGGCGGCCTCATTACCGACGATGTAAGGAACGCCCGGCGGCATGGTGGCGATTTTCGGCGGGGAGGTCAGGTATTTGTGGTCGGCCATAATTCCTCCAGCTAGGGTCGTTTCTCAGGGAAAAATTTCACTGGCGTGGCTGTAGCTGAGCCACCCGGTGAAGGACCGGGCTCGGGGTTGTTCGCCAATGTCATCAGTTCTCTTTGCACTTCGGGATATTCGCCAACTTGGTGTTTTTCACAGGAAATGGAGAGGAGAAGAGCAGCGCCGGTAAAGAAAATGCCTATGCGTGATGCGAGCCCCATGACGTAAGGAGGCACACACTAACGAGCAATGCAGCTGTTGCGCAACCAAAACGTACGTGTCCGGTGATCAGGCAATCGCTGGGAAAAGCGGCTCGTCTCGTTCGAATGCATCAACCCGAGCAGAAGGTCCTGCGCAATCTCTTCCCTCGCCTCCGGCGGCAGAATATAGACTTCGACCAGAGCGTTACCGGTGGTGTTGTTTTTCCCGCGAACAATCGCAGTGGTGTTAGCAGCGGGACGAACAATGATGATGCCCGATTCATTGCTATTGGGCTCAAAGCGCCAAAAGGCTGGCGCACTCCACGGCGCTTCGCGAATTAGAGGCTGCTTCGATCTTGCGCCAGCTTTTGGGTACGGCGGTCTTCTGCCGCTTTCTGATGGGACGTGCAATGGGGGGTCGATCCTCACTATTTGCATTTTTTGATTAATCCGTACGAGCCTCGACAAAAGTTGGAATCAAGTACGAAGGAAATTGAAACGTGCGCCCGTGGGTTTACTATCGGCACGGTGGCTCGCTCAGCAAAGAACAGCGCGTGGAATGAAGTCTTCGCCATCATTCTACTTTTCGCTGGGACCCTGCTCTTCTTCGCGCTGATTTCGTATAGCCCGCGCGATCTCCCCTCGTGGGTGCCGTGGAGTTATTTGTCACCGCCAAACCGGCCGCCGCAAAATTTCATCGGTCCGTTTGGCGCCATTTTCGCGAGCGTGTTCTATCTTCTCATTGGAGCGGCATCCTATTTCCTCGCCGCGGTGCTGCTCGGCTTCGGCGCCGCCAAACTCTTTTATCCACGTTTGCGGGTGATTGCGCGTCTGCCGTGGATCATTCTCTTCATTGTTTCCGGGGCCTGTCTGTTGCAACTACAAACGCGCTACTTCTTTGATTGGAAAAAACTAAACATTCAGGGACCGGGCGGATCGATCGGTTATGTCTTCGGCAAGAAACTCTTGCTCACCGCTATGGGCGACGTCGGTTCAATGATTCTTCTGGCCGGCATTTATCTGAGCGCGCTCATTCTCATGACCGGTCTGCGCCCGATCCATCTTGTGCGCGAAACCGTCGGTGGCATTCGTAATGGCGCCGCTCGTTTTCGCGACTGGCGTTTACGCCGTGAGATGCGTCACGCGGATATCAAGGAGCAGCTGGCGATCAGCGAACGTGAGCTGGCAAAGCAACGGCGGTCGCTTGAAAAACAGCTGAAGAAAAAGGGCGCAGCCGTTCCAGAGAGAATACTGATCCCGCCGGAAGAACTGGCCGGTCGCCCGAAACCGAAAGTAGTCGATACCACCGCGCTCCCGGAGGAGGCACTTACGGCGCCGCGCAAAAAACCTTCCCTGGCAGAATTGCGTCCGGCGAAGTCGAAACCATCGATCGCGGTGGCCGAAGCGCGAAGATTCGATGCTGAAAATTATGTACTTCCAAGCATTGATTTGCTGGACGAACACGATCCCGAAGGCCGCGGTGGGGCGGATCCGGCCGAGCTCGAGCAGGTGCAGGCGGTTCTGATCGAAACACTGGGGCAATTTGGTATTGCCGTGGCTGCGGGCGACATTACCAAAGGACCGACGATCACGCGTTACGAAGTTTATCCGGCCAAGGGTGTGCGGGTGGACAAAATCGTTTCGCTCGAACGCGATCTGGCGCGTGCGACCCGAGCGGAACGCATCAACATTCTGGCCCCAATTCCGGGGAAAGACACGGTCGGGATCGAGATCGCCAACACGCGCAAAATCAAAGTGACCTTGCGCGAATTGATGCAGTCGGCCGAGTGGGAAGAAGGAAAGAGGCGTTGCAAACTTCCGCTGGCGCTGGGTAAGGACGTTTACGGCAACGTCATCATTGCGGATCTGGCGCAAATGCCGCACCTGCTCATTGCAGGTACGACCGGGAGCGGCAAGAGCGTTTGCATCAACGCCCTGATCGCGAGCATTCTCTTTCGTTTCACCCCCGAAGAGCTGCGTTTCATCATGATCGATCCCAAGGTGGTGGAGATGCAGATCTACGAAAAACTGCCCCACCTCGCTTTCCCGGTGGTGACGGATCCGAAAAAGGTGTTGATCGCTCTGCGGTGGTTAAGCGACGAAATCGATCGGCGTTATAAGATTTTTGCGCGCGTCGGCGTACGGAACATTACCAGTTTCAACGCCCGGCCACCGAAGAAGACACAAAAGGAGTTGGATGATGACATTGTAGCCGGCGTCGCTGACGCCGGCCCCTGGTCAGCGACCGCGGCTACAGAAATCCATGTTCCGCGCGAGGGCGAACTGGTCATTCCGGACAAGCTGCCATACATCGTACTCATCATCGACGAACTGGCCGATCTGATGCAGACCGCGCCAGCCGACGTGGAAAGCAGCATCGCACGAATGGCTGCCATTGCCCGGGCCGCCGGAATTCACCTCATCCTGGCGACCCAAACGCCGCGGGCCGACGTCATCACCGGCGTGATCAAGGCGAACATCCCAAGCCGCATCGCCTTCCAAGTCGCAAGCAAGATCGATAGCCGCGTCATTCTTGATGAAAATGGCGCGGACCGTTTGCTTGGCCAGGGTGACATGCTTTATCTGCCTCCGAGCACGTCACGATTAATCCGCGCCCAAGGCGTGCTGGTGACAGACGATGAGATTCGAGAGCTGGTCGATTTTGTTTCCGGGCAAGGAGGTCCGGCCTTTGACAGCGCGATGCAGGACAGATTGCAATCGGGTGCAACTCCGGTTGAGGAGGTTACCGAGGAAGACGAAGAACTGGTGGAGAAATGTCTTGAGGTTATTCGCCAGGAAAAGCGAGCCTCAACTTCCCTGTTGCAGCGCCGGCTTCGACTTGGGTATACCAGGGCTGCGCGCATCGTTGATATTCTTGAGCAGCGCGGTATTTTAGGTCCCGGCGAAGGCGCGAAGCCGCGCGAGATTCTGGTCGATCTCGACGCCGCTGTTTAACCGGCAAGAGATAAAATGTCCATCGAAGGACTAGGCAGAAAATTTCAGGAAGCGCGTAAGGCGCGCAATCTCTCGCTTGAGGAAGCGGCGAGGCTAACGAGAATTAGACAATCGCGCCTGGCGGAGATCGAAGCGGACGATTTTTCCAACTTTCCCAGTCTGGCTTACGCCAAGGGGTTCCTCCAAATCTACGGCAAATTTCTCGAAGTCGATGTTTCGCCTTATCTCGACGCTTTTGAAACCTCCGGCCACCTTACGGTCGATGGCTATTCCTATTTGCAAGACGCGCTGGCGCCCAAGGCACCGCGCACAGCGGTGACACGCCGAACCGAAAATACTCGCCCCTCGTTGCTCCCTTTCCTGATTGGGATTGCGATTCTGGTCGCCGGTTTTTCGTTTCTGCGCTTTATCTCGAAGCTAAATCAAATCGCGCCCCATTCGCCCGAAGCAGCGGCCAGCGCTACCCCCAGCCCGACCGCGGCCACGGCCACGATTGTTGCGCCGCACGCGCTACCGGTTGAATCGCCCGCTCGCGTGGCAGCGACTGCTCCACCCGTGAAAGGCGCCCCGACCATCGCGGCGCCGGCGGCAACGCCCGTACCCACGGCTATTGCGGTCGAAACGCCTGCCCTGCCAGCTCCACGAGCCGTTGAGCCGGAAGTTCGCCGCGCCGTACCGGTACGGCCCGATGAAGTTGCTGCGGCTCAGGCCGACAACGAAGCGATTGATGCCGAAGGCCCCAATCGGATCGACATCAAGCCACTAAAAAGAACCTACATGCAGGTAACGATCGACGACGATCCGACCAAGCCGGCATTCGAACGCTGGGTTTCGCCGTCCGACGGAACAGTCGAATTCCGCGGTCACCGCTTCAGCGTGCGCGTGCTCGATCGCGAAGCCGTCCAGATTCGCAAGAACGGCAAAATCGTCTCCAACGGCGACACCGATTTGCGAATAACAGCTCAGTGAGACCGGCGAAAACCTCTTCTGCAGTGGCCGCCGTGTCGGCGGTAATTCCGCAGCCCGCGCAGGCAACACGCCTACCGCCACAGCGACTACAGCGGCCAAAGGTCGGAATGATCAGCCTTGGCTGTGCGAAAAATCTGGTCGATGCCGAAATCATGCTCGGCAGCGTGTTGGAGCGCGGCATGGAAATCACCTCCAGCGCAGACGATGCCGACGTCCTCGTAATCAATACCTGTGCCTTCATCGATTCGGCGAAGGAAGAATCGATCGACGCCATTTTAGAAGCGCATCAACAACGCAGCCCGCACAAACGCACGAACCAAAGATTGATCGTGAGCGGTTGCATGTCGCAGAGGTTTTCGGAGGAATTGCGGGCGCAGCTGCCGGAAGTGGACGCCTTCATTGGTCTCGATCAGGTGCGCGAACTGGGCACGATTGTCGAACGCCTCGTGGCCGGGATCGGTGATCCTGGAAATTCCCGAGATAAGATCAATGCGGCCGGTGTCACCAATGCCGGCTACAACTTCGTCACGCCACGGCCCACTTACATCCCGGATTACGACACGCCACGTTTTCGTTTAACCCCTCCGCACTCGGCGTATTTGAAGATCGCCGATGGGTGCAATCATCCGTGCAGTTTTTGCGTCATCCCGCAAATGCGCGGGCGTCACCGCAGCCGCACTCCGGAATCGGTCCTCACCGAGATTCGCGCGCTTGTGGCTGAAGGAGCGCGCGAAATCAATTTGATCAGCCAAGACACGACCTATTACGGGATGGATTTGTGGGCCGAAAAAGCCGGTCCGCGTCAACCGGTCGATTCCGCGCGGGGGCTGACACTGGCCTCGCTCCTGCGCGAGATTGAAACAATCGACGGCGAATTTTGGATCCGATTGCTTTACACTCATCCGGCACACTGGAGCGACGAATTGATCGCAACCATCGCCGAGTGCCGCCACGTCGCGCGTTATATCGACATCCCGTTGCAGCACATCGATGAGTCGATGCTTCGGCGAATGCGACGCGAAACTAGTCGCGCGCATATTGAAACATTGATCGCGAAGTTGCGTCTGGGCATTCCCGGAGTCGCATTGCGCACAACTTTCATCGTCGGCTTCCCCGGCGAAACGGAAACGGAATTTGAGACGTTGCTGGACTTTATCGAGCGCGCGCGATTCGAGCGGCTTGGTATTTTCAAATACTCGCGCGAGGAAGGATCGCGCGCCGCGAAAATGCCAGGACAAATATCGGCGAAGGTAAAAAACGAACGCCATCGTCACGCCATGACTTTGCAGCAGAAAATCGCGCATGAAGTCGCGGCGGCCAAAATCGGAAGTGAGCTAAAATTATTGGTCGACCAACCACTGGTCGCCCGTACCGAAGCGGACGCACCCGACGTGGATGCGCGGGTCTTATTGTCCCAACCAGCGCCCGTAGGCGAATTCATTACACGAAAGATTCAAGGGGCCCGGGGTTACGACCTCCTCGTGTAAGACGGGTTTTTATTGTCCGAGCGTCAATTGAGGGGTGACAAAGCGCGAAATTTTTGACAGACTCTTTGTTTCACCCGTCAAAATGACCATGGCTGAAGCGAACGAACCAAAAAAAGAAACTGTCCGAATTACTCTTCCCCCTGGCCATGGAGACGCCGCCGCGCCCGAGGAGCACGATACCGTTCGAATCAATCTTCCGTCGCGGCCGCCTACCTCGGAACCTACGCCAACCGCGGTGCCCCCCTTGGTATCAAGGCCAGGCACAGTTCCGATTCCCAGACCGCCGGTGGCGCCGAATCCATTGCCCACACCCCCGGTCGGAGGCGTCCCTGCACCGCGCACGGTACTGCCACCGCCTCCTCCTCCGCCAGTTACCAAAACACCTTTGCCTCGGCCGAGTGGAACAACCGCCGGAGCGTCAGCGCCAAGGCCAACTGCAGCCACAACTCCTCTGACCAAGGAAACGGCGCGCATTAGCATCCTACCCGATCCGCCGAAGCCAATGCCGGCGAAGATGTCAAAGACTCAGCCGCTCATTACCGCTACGGCCACACCAGTTGCGCCGCCGACCGCGCCTGTGACCATCGCCCCTGCAGCACCACAGCCGGTCCTCAATGTCATCCCAGTGCCGCTTTGCTGGGGATTGGTGGTGGTGTCAGCCGCCATTTTGATCATTGAGATTTGGAATTATATTTCGTGATGGAAAACACCGTCACGCTTACCGAATCGAACTTTGATCGCGAAGTAAACAACAGCGAGAAGCCCGTCCTGGTTGATTTCTGGGCGGAATGGTGCGGCCCCTGCAAGCTAATCGCGCCGCTCATCGATGAAATCGCGCGCGAAAAAGGCGACGCCATCAAAGTGGGTAAGGTGAATATCGACGAGAATCAGAATCTCTCCTTCAAATTCAACATCCGCGCGATTCCTACCCTCCTGATCTTCAAGAACGGGCAAGTGCGCGATCAGGTCACTGGCATGACGAGCAAGAAGGATTTAGTCGGCCGGATCGAAGCGCTGTCGTAAAATTTCGCGCTGCGAAATTTTACGGTGAGAGGTGGGGCGCGCAAATCTTTTACTTCTCACTAATGACTATTCACTTCTCACCTTTGAAGAAATGCGCCCGGCGCGGCTTGAACGCGCAACCTTCAGCTCCGGAGGCTGACGCTCTATCCAGTTGAGCTACGGGCGCTGGTGCGGGACGTGACTATAATTGGCGGCCGGGGCGATCACAACATCGCAACGAATACCCCCTCATCCCGAGCGACAGTCGCTTGCCACGCCGTAGCCTTACGCGAAGGGTGGGAGGGATCCCGCCAAGTTACCTTAAAGGTTTCGCCTCGGGATCCCTCGGTCCGAGCCGGACTGGCGGTGTTGCTCGGGATGACCGAAGACTACTCCCGCACCGCGGTCGCTTCCTTGCCTTTGCGGGTGCGCAGATAGTTGAGCTTGGCCCGGCGGGCGCGGCCTTCTTTTTCCACTTCTACTTTGGCAATGCGCGGCGAATGGAGCGGAAATACACGCTCGACTCCTTCACCATAGGAAATACGGCGGACGGTAAAGGTTTCGTTCAGACCGCGACCCTTTCGACCAATGACAATGCCGGCAAAAATTTGAATGCGTTCCTTGTCGCCTTCCACCACTCGGGTATGGACGCGGACGGAGTCGCCCACTTGAAATGCCGGCAATTCCGTTTTGAACTGGTCTTTCTCGATGGCGTCAATGATGCGGTTCATGGCAGCTCCTTTCGCGGGCGCTCAATCTCCGCAGATGCGCGCCAAACGCAAGTACCGTCATCCCGAGCTGTCCTGTAGCGGCGGTCTATGACCGCCGAAACCTTAGTAAACGGCGGTCATAGGCCGCCGCTACAGAAGATCCCGTGGGGTCGGCTTAAAGGTAATTTCATCAGGATCCCTCCCAGCCTCCGCGTAAGGCTACGGCGTCGCAAGCGACTGTCGCTCGGGATGACGAGTTACTGGCACAAAATAAATCTGTAGATAATCTTTGGCCGATGTACCGGCGCTGCGGTTTTCGTTACGAAAAAAAACTGCGCACCCTCGGTATCCTTCGCATCGCGGGAATTGATGAAGCGGGCCGCGGCGCGCTAGCCGGTCCGGTGGTGGCCGCGGCCGTGATTTTGCCAGAGAAATTCCGGCATCGAAAATTAAAAGACTCGAAACAACTCCTACCCGAGCTGCGCCAGGAAATCTACGACGAGCTGGTGTCGCGCGACGACATTATTTGGAGCATCGGGGTAGTCGACTCCATCGAGATCGATCAAATTAATATTTTGCGCGCGACCCACAAAGCGATGCGCTTCGCCCTCGAGGGGCTGAGCGGGCCGCCCAATCATGTGCTAATCGACGGACTTCCGGTCTCGCCCTTCCCGCTCCCTCAAACGGCGATTATCGATGGTGATTGCATTAGTCTCTCCATCGCCGCTGCCAGCGTGATCGCGAAAGTGACGCGCGACCGTTTAATGCGTGAGTTTTGCGCGCGATTCCCGGAGTATTGTTTCGGCCAGCACAAGGGCTACGGCACCGAACTTCACCTCATCAAACTTCATGAACACGGGCCTTGTCCAATCCATCGCCGATCTTTCGAGCCGGTGGCGCAGCCGCTTCTCGCGCTCGAGTTAGTGTCATGTCGAGCAACCATGCCAGTCCGGCTCGGACCCGAGACATCTCTAATTTCTCGCGAAGAAAACTAGAGATTGAAAGCCTGGCCTCACCGACTGCGTCGCCTGCGTTGCAGCCTCCACTTCGGTAGGAATGACAGATCGCTTGATACTGCACCGCAGGTTCGCTTGAATTGCCAATCGCATCCGATGAATACCCGCTTTAGCCGTTCTCTCGCCGATCTTTCGAGCCGGTGGCGCAGCCGCTTCTCACGCTCGAAGAAATTATCTGAGCATCTGCGGCTCGGTGCGCGCGGGGAAAAACTGGCCTGCGCCTTTCTCCGGCGGCAAGGCTACAGAATTCTTTATCGCAACTTCCGGGCGCGCCGTGGCGGCGAAGTTGATATCATTTGCCGCGATCGCGACACCCTTGTCTTCGTCGAAGTAAAAACGCGCACTCGCGAAGATTTTGGGCGACCGGTTGAGGCGGTCAACGCTGCGAAACGCAAATTGATTTCACGCGGGGCCCTGGCCTGGTTGCAGTTGCTGGACAACCCCGACATCCTCGTCCGGTTCGACGTCGTCGAAATTGTACTGGCCGAAGATGGGCAACCGCGCTTCGAACTAATCCGCGACGCCTTTCCCCTTTCCGCGCCTTACATTTACTAACCGTTCAGTCGCTCGGAACACAGGTCTGAAGACCTGTGCGCCACACAGGCTTTCAAACCTGTGTTCCGCTGGGTTTAGCTAGCAATTCGTAGGAAAGCACACTCAAACAATAAATCGCCGCTGTTTCTACCCGCAGAATAATCGGGCCGAGGGTGATGGGGCGACAGCCGTTGCTCCGGGCCAGATTGAGCTCCGCCGGCGTAAAATCGCCTTCCGGACCGATGCACATCAGGACGCTGGCGGGCCGGGCGTGATGTTCGCGTTCGTAATCGGCCAACACCGCCTTCAAATGCATCGCGTCGGATTGAAGGGAGCCGATTAAACGAAGTCGTTGCAGTCCCGCGTTAGCGAAAAAATCGCTGAGCTTCCTTGGCGTTTGCACCGCCGGCAGCCAGTTTTGTCCAGATTGCTTGGCGGCTTCGATCGCGACCTGTTGCCATTTCGCTTGTTTTTGCGCCGCTTCCTTGGCCTCGAGATGCACGATGGTGCGCTCGGAAATAAGTGGCGCAATCTCGGCCGCTCCGATCTCGACCGCTTTCTGCACGATTAAATCCATGTTCTTCCCTTTCGGAATGGCCTGCGCCAGTGTGATCTGACAGGGCAGCGGCGGGACCCGCGCCTCGTGCATTTTGCGCAAGAGAATTTCCTCGCGTGTTACCTTCGCAATCTCGGCGGTGATTTCATGACCGCGACCGTTGAATACCACTACGCGTCCGCCGGGTTGTAGCCGCAGCACATCGCGCGCGTGATGCGCTTCCGGTCCCCCTAAAACGAGCGAGTCAGGATTCCAATTTTCCGGGGCGATGTAAAAGCGATGCATGAGGGAAGTTTGATGGTGAGGATTGATGTAACCGAACAACCTCTCAACAAATCAAATCTTACTACCGCGGATTACGCGGATGACACGGATCGAACCAGAAAATCAGAATTCTTATCTGCGAAATCCGCGCAATCCGCGGCTGATTCAATTAGCGAAAGAAATCTTTGGCACGATCGAAAAACCTTTTGTGCAAGGGGGTGTTGTCTTCGCCGACGAGGGCGGAGAACTCCTCCAGTTTGCGGCGTTGCTCCGAATTCAATCGCGTCGGCACTTCCACAATCACCCGCGCCAGCAAGTCACCGCGTCCGCGTCCTTCAACGTTCACAACTCCTTTGCCGCGGAGTTTAAAAATCTGTCCGCTTTGGGTGCCAGCTGGAATCTTCACATTCGCCTTACCCTCGAGCGTCGGAACAGGAACCTCGCCGCCAAGCGCAGCTAACGGAAATGAGATTGGCACCTCGCAATAGAGATCATCTTCATCGCGCTGAAACACCGGGTGCTCCTTAATGTGAAGCACGACGTAGAGATCGCCCGGCGGCCCGCCGCGGATGCCGGCTTCGCCATTTCGCGAAGACCGCAGGCGCGAGCCGTTGCCGATACCCGCTGGGATTTTTAATTTGATCCGGCTGGAATTTTCGACCCGCCCTTCGCCGCCGCATTTGTGACATGGCTTTTCAATAATTTGTCCGGCTCCCCGGCAGCGCGGACAGGTTTGCGACACCTGGAAAAAACCGCGAGAACTGATCACCTGCCCGCGTCCGCCGCAGGTTGGACAATTGATCGAGCGCGAGCCGGGCTCGGCGCCGTTGCCGTTGCATTGATCGCAGGTGTCCAGCTTGCGAATTTCGATTTCTTTCTCGGTGCCAAATGCGGCTTCCTCCAGCGTGATCTGCATATCGTAACGCAAATCGGAACCCCGCTGCCGCTCTTCCGCGCGACCGCCACCGCCGCCGCCACCACCAAAAAAACTCTCGAAAATTCCGCCGCCACCGCCGCCGAAGACCTCACGGAAAATATCGAACGGATCGTGGAACCCACCACCGAACCCGGCGGCGCCTTGCGAAAAAGCGGCGTGTCCATATCGATCATACGCGGCACGCTTATCGACGTCGATCAGGACATCGTAGGCCTCGCCTAGTTCCTTAAATTTTTCCTCGGCGTGCGGATCATTCGGATTCTTGTCCGGATGGAACTTGACCGCGAGCTTGCGATAGGAGCGCTTGATTTCGTCCTCATGCGCGCCTCGGGCGACACCGAGCACTTCATAATAATCGCGTTTGGTTGTAGGCATTTAGAATAGTGAGCAACAGACAGATAGTGACATGAAAGCAAGGTTTCTGCCGACCGGTTCTAAGTTCGCACCTCTCTTTTCGCTTCTCTCTTGTTCAAGAAGCGCGCCACGCTATGCCCACAGGGTGCGCGCGCTACCCTCTCACTCATCATTGCTTCCAACGCGCCCGCTCGAAACCACTACCGCCGCTGGCCGCAGAAGCCGATCTTTCAAGCGATAGCCGCGGCGGGTTTGTCGGATGACCCGACCTTCGGGAACTTCGTCACTTGGTTCATGGCCGATCGCCTCGTGCAGGTTGGGATCAAATTGTTTTCCAACCGCATCAATTGGTTGCAGTCCATTGTCCGCTAGAAAATCGGTAAGTTGTTTAAGGACCATGCTCATGCCGGAATAAATCGGCGAGTGCTTGCCCTCCTCCCGAGCGGCGGACAGTCCGAGCTCGAAATTATCGACAATCGGGACCAGGCGTTCGAGCAACGAACGATTGGCATACTTAATCCCTTCATCGCGCTCGCGGGCGGCGCGCTTTTTGTAATTCTCAAAGTCAGCCTGAGTTCGCAATGCCAGATCGCGAAAGCGATCAAGATCGCTTTGCAAACTCGCAACCAGATCCTCCTCCGTAGCTTCTGCCTCATCGGAACTGTTTTCTGTCGGTACTGGAGGGGGAATTTTGTCTTCTTCGCGCGGTTCAGGGCTGGTCTTTTTCATGTTTACGAATGGTAATTAGAGTAATGTCGTCGTTCTGTGGTTGCGCGCCCACGAAATTGCGCACGTCATCAATTAACCGCGCGATAATGGCCGAAGCGCCGTGAGCCGCGCTCGCCCGCACTGATTGAATCATCCGGTCTACGCCGAATTCGAAACCCTCGGCATCCAAAGCTTCCGTCACGCCGTCGGTGTAAAGGACCAGACAATCATCCTGCTCGAGCGAGATGGCAAAATCGTTCGTGATCCGATCGAACACACTCCCGCTGTCGATGCCGACGACCATTCCAGGTGGCTTAATTAGTTCGACTGTTTTCTGCGCGCGACGATAGAGCAATGGTGCATCATGGCCAGCTCGCGCGATCGTGACCGAACCGACGGAATGGTCCACCACCAAATATGCCATGCTAATGAACATGTCCTCTTTGATGTCGGGATAAAGCTGGCGATTGACTGCCTTTAAAACCTCCGCCGGCGATGGATTTTGCGGCGCCTGACTACGCAAAACGCTTCGGCAGATCGCCATGATCAAGGACGCGGGCACGCCTTTGCCGGAAACATCCGCGATCGCCAGGCCGAGGCGATGTTCGTCCACCCGAATGTAGTCAAAGTAATCGCCGCTGACCTGCCGCGCCGGAATGTTGAGACCGGCAATTTCGAAACCGGGAATGGCCGGCGATTTTTCCGGAAGCAGAATTCGCTGAATGTCGCGCGCGATTTCGAGATCGTGATCGAGCCGCTTTTTTTCATTCGCTTCGGAGTAAATGATGGCGTTGTAGAGGGCGAAGGCGGATTGCTCGGCGATCGATTTGAAGACGACAAAATCACTCGGCGTGAATGGCGCGCCCATCGGGCCGTTGCCAACCGCGAGCACGCCCATGTTTTGTTTGCCATAAAGCAAGGCCGTTGCCATCAACGAAGCGGTTCCGAGAGGTGTCTCACGCAAGCGTGCCAATTCCGGCACGTCCCGCACATCGGCGAGCGAAACCGGTTGCGTCGTCTGCCAGACGGTGCCGATCAAACCTTCGCCAGGTGGAACAGTATGCATCCGCAAAAATCCTTCCAAGGCAGCGGGGGTAGTCGCGGCCTGGTGCAAAATGTGGCCCGGCACCGGCACGAGTGGCGGACAACCTTTGGAAAGAAACATCGGCACAAGCTTGTTCCCGCTGCGATCGGTGAGATAGAGCGCGCCCCCGTTAGCGTCGAGAATTCGGGTGGCTCCTTCCACGATCAGCCGATGCAAATCGTGCGGCTTGATCGTTTCTCGAAACGCTTCACCCAGCCCGTGTAAAAAATCGAAGACAAGCGTTTCTTCGACCTGGATTTCCTCCTTCGAGCGCTCGAGCGCGTGCACCTTGCGCCGTTGGCGGAAGGTGGTAAAAACCCAACCGCAAATCGCAATAGCCAAGAGCGCGTAGAGAAGAGTCGGCCACATGAAGTCGGCGGCCAACTTACTTCTTTACCGGGTTGTCGTGAAGGTCTTGCTTGAGGTAATCGAGAACGTCTTTGAACCGCAAAAGATTTTCCGGCACCGCTTCACAGAGCGCTTCGTGAGCTGCCAGCATTTCCTTGGCCTGCTCCTTTTTTCCCGGGGTTTTGGGAGCAAGCGCGCCGCATTCCGGAGCGCGCGCGCCGTTGCTGGAGATTTGGAAAAGTTGATCGAGACCAAGGCCGGTAAGCAATTGGCGGCTGCGTTCGCCGCAATGCACCACCCGAAGATGTCCCTGTCCAAGTTCCTTTAACCGCAAAGCCAGTCCCGCCATTGTCCCCATGAAAGTGGAATCCATCATCGCGCAATCGAGCAGATCGACCACGAACTCGCGATAGCCGCGGTCCACCATTTCGCGGGCAAACTGCTTGAAATTGCCGCTGTTCAGAAAATTGCCTTTGCCCTCCACCCGGACCCAGACGGCAGGGCCGCTTACTCCAACCTGAATCGACGATTCCACAGTTAACTATAGAAAGTTATGAACTTTAATCCTGACAGTCAAACGGACTAGTCCCATAGAAAAGAGCGTTTCTCGGCTACGATCCGGCCGTGTTCGATGAGTAAACAACGCCAGGCCAGCACTTGTCCATCATCAAAATACTCGTCGCCCACCACTCGAAATTCGCTGCGATTCGTCCCGTGCACGTTCTGGTAGGCTTGCTCTTTTGCCTGCACAAAAGCGCGAAGTTTCTCCTGCTTGTATTCAAACCGGACGGTCACATCCGATGGCCGCTTCGCCCGCCAGAAAAAATCAAAGTATTGCCCGAAGCGCTGCCGTTGATCCAGCGCAGTCACCGCGCCATACATGCGATAGGAGCGTTCAAAATTTAGCGAAGCTTCCTGAATCGCACTACTCGATTTGAAACTGGCCTTGCTCGTCTGAGTCGCGGGATTGTTCCCTCGCTGTCCTTTGTTGCGGGGAAGATTTTGCGACAGCGTGTAAATCTTAGCTTTACGAAACTGGAAATCGGGATTGAGCGCCAGTGGTAATTTCCCTTGCTCGGGATCGGCTCGCGCGAGAGAGCTCACGCTAAGCAAAAGCGCGACTGCGCAGGTAAATCGCATTAGCCATATCAAACCGGCTGCGTGCGACCCTGTCAATGCAGAGCGAATGCCGATATGGAACACGGGCCGCTGGCCTGTGCGCCCAGCGGGTTTCTAAAGCCGCTGCTCTCAGCAACTCGCGCAAGGACCACGTCAGCGGAGTAAAACTCCGCCGGGCGCACAGACTGGAAAGTCTGTGTTCCTATTCTGCCGTTCAAAATCAGGACACTAAGCGAATCCCGGTTTCCTGCGGAAACAGGCGGCTAGCTGCGGAAGGCAGGCGTCTCGCCTGTTAGAGCCGTACCGGCTGTTGAACAGACGGACCGACAGGCCAGAATTCCTGTGTGATCGATGTTCGATACGAGCGTGGCGTTTTTTTGCCGCAACAAAATCTCTGGCTCGACCCGTGGGAAGCTAAGGAGTTCGCTTTCGTTTCTCACGCCCACATCGATCACATTGCACCGCATCGTGAGATTATCGTCTCGGAACGGACCGCGCGCTTGATGCGAGCGCGGCTGGCGGGAAAACGCAAGGAAATCATCCTGCCATTCGGCCAGGAAAAGGATGTCCGGGGAATGCAGGTGACCCTGTTTCCGGCCGGTCATATTTTTGGTTCGGCCCAACTCTTTTTGCGCACTGAGAATGATTCGCTGCTTTACACCGGCGATTTCAAATTGCGCCGGGGTCAATCGGCCGAGCCCGCGGAATGGACGGCGGCCAGCACCCTGATTATGGAAACAACCTATGGCATTCCGCGTTATCGCCTTCCGCCGACCGAGGAAGTGATCGCGCAAATTATCGCTTTTTGCCGCGATGCGATCGAGAACGATGAAGTTCCGGTGCTACTCGGCTATTCGTTGGGCAAAGCGCAGGAAATCCTTTGTGCCCTCGCCGGAGCCGATCTCACACCGATGCTGCACGGTTCGGTTTATCAAATGACGCGTATCTACGAACAATACGACCAGGAATTTTGCCAATACCTTCGTTATCATCCGAATGATCTCGCCGGCAAAGTTCTGATTTGTCCGCCGAGTGCGAATCGCTCGCGCATGCTTGAGAAAATTCCGCGCAAACGCGTAGCCATGATCAGCGGCTGGGCGGTCGATCCGAACGCGATTTATCGTTATCAGGTCGACGCGGCATTCCCACTGTCCGATCACGCCGACTACGATGATCTGCTGCGCTACGTCGAGCTGGTGGGACCGAAACGGGTTTTCACTTTGCACGGATTCGCCGCGCAATTTGCGCGCGATCTACGCGCGCGCGGGATCGAGGCGTGGGCGTTGACCGAAGAAAATCAGATGGAGCTCACGCTTGGGACGTCTCCTGCGCAATTACCCGACATCGCCGTCACCGTCTCAATCGCAGAATCAAATGGTCTGCCGCCAGTGATGGCGGCAGCTACAACGGCAACTCCGTCGGAATTTCTCGGGTTCGCGAATGTTGGCCAGGCCATTGCAGCGACCCCGGCGAAGCTCGAGAAGGTCCGTCTGTTGGCAGAATATTTCTCGTCGATCGATGACGAGCGACTCGCCATCGCCACGGTTTATTTTACCGGTCATGCCTTTCCGCAAACCGATCTGCGCACGTTGCAAGTGGGGGGCTCCGTCATTTACCGCGCCCTTGGCGGCGCGGCAAAAATCAGCGACGCAGAATTTCGACGCATTGCTCACAGTCATGGCGACGCCGGTAAAACTGCGTTTGATGTACTCGATGGTCGCACCGTTTCGGAGCCTTTCGGTATTACCGATTCCTACAAGTTTTTTGAACAACTCCAGAAACTGCGTGGACCTGTAGCGAAAAAGGAGGCACTGCAAAATCGCCTGGCGCAACTCTCTGCGCGGGAAGGTCAATATGTGGTCAAGATTCTCACCGGCGATCTACGCATCGGATTACGCGAAGGCCTGGTCGAGGAAGCAATTGCCAGGGCGTTCAATGTTCCGCTCGATGAGGTAAAGGAAGCGAACATGCTCCTCGGCGATATCGGACGCACCGCGGTTCTGGCAAAAAATAACGAGCTGGAGCGGGCGGAGCTTTCGCTCTTTCGCCCCATCAAATGCATGCTCGCCAGTCCTGAACCAACCGCCGAAGCAATCTGGAAACGATTCGTCGATGTAGCCGCGGTCGCTGACCGCGGCCCGGCCTCAGCGACGCCGGCTACAACGGGGGAAAAAATGCCAGTCGTTTACGTCGAAGACAAATTCGATGGCATTCGCGCGCAACTGCATGCCAGCCGGACACGTTCCGAAATCTTTTCACGCGATCTCAAGCGTATCACCGGCCAATTTCCCGAAATTGCCGAGCAGGCGCGCCAATTTTCAGAGGAAGTAATTCTGGATGGCGAGATCATCGCCTTTGCCGAGGATCGGAAGCTGACATTCTTCGATTTGCAGAAACGACTTGGGCGAAAAACCGACGCGCTCGAGTTATTTGAGACTTCCTCGGCCGACGTGCCGGTAATATTTGTTGCCTTCGATCTATTGTTTTTGGACGACCGTTCCTTGTTGAGAACTGCGCTGCGGGAGCGACGGGACCTTTTGCGCGGTTTAAAGCTGCCACCGAAATTTCAGATCGCGTCCGTGGTGGCAGCGCATTCCGCTAACGAGATCGAGAGCGAATTCAAGCGCGCGCGGCTGCGTTTGAACGAAGGGCTCATGGTCAAGAATCCGCAAAGTTTTTATTCGCCGGGACGGCGCGGGATGTTCTGGTTCAAGCTGAAGAAGGAGCTGGCGACGCTCGATGTCGTGGTCGTGGGAGCCGAGCTTGGCCACGGAAAAAGAAATCACGTGCTCAGCGATTACACCTTTGCCGTGCGCGATGAAAGCAGCGGCGAATTATTACCAATCGGCAAAGCTTATAGCGGACTGACCGATGCCGAAATCGCCGAGCTGACCGAGCATTTCAAAGACAACACCCTGGTTGAGCACGGGCGCTATCGCGAAGTGAAACCAGACATCGTCCTGGAAGTTGCCTTCAATTCCATTCAACCAAGCACGCGCCACTCCAGCGGACTCGCCTTGCGTTTTCCCCGGATCAAAGCCATTCGGCGCGACAAAACGATCGAAAATATCGACACCCTAGCATACGCGCAGCAGTTAGCGGCGGAACAAAATCACCGTCATCCCGAGCGTAGTCGAGGGATCCCGCCGCGAAATCTTTAAGGGTAGTTCAACGGGATCCCTCGACTTCGCTCGGGATGACGAACTCAAGGCGACGAAGATGGCGAAACCGATGGCGTCGCTCGCTTTTTACCGCTGGCGCTGCGAATCCATGATGCGGTCGCGGACGTTGAAGCTTCGGGTTTTGCGGTTGTTTGAGCCCGCGACCCAGTCTCGGCTGGAACAGTCGGAGCAACCGATGAGGCAGGAGAATTGGATTCGGCCGACGCGCTCGCTTGCGGGAATGGCGTGCCGGTCGATAACGGGTTAAGGCGCAAGCGCGGCGTCGACGTGGCAACTGGTTTTTTGCCAGCCTCGGGCGTTTGCACGGTCGATTTCGGTGTGGATGAAATCGCAGGCGTCGGTGTCGGCGATAAAATCGGAGTCTCCGTCGCAGTAGGAGTCACGCTTGCCTCCGATTGCGGTGTTATCGATTGAACCGGGCTCGGCGTTGCTGCCCTGTTTACTGGAGTCGGCGTGTTCCCGATTTCTTTCGGCGGTCTTTCCGCCGGCGGGGGCACGTCGGGTTGAATCTGGGCAAGCAGCTCGTTATCGGCTTGCTGTTTCTGACACGCAAAAAAACACGCGCTCAGCGCCAGGAAGCAAAAAGCCTTTTTCATCAACTTGTTTAGGTATTCAAGAAACAGCGATGCGCTTCGAAAAGGGATGTTACAAGCAATCTCACCGAGCACCTTTCCCGCCAAAGCCTTACTCTGAGAAAACCACTCCTAACTGGCGAGGGGCGACTTCTAAGTCGCCCACCTAGGTCAGCCCTACAGGAAGGCCGTACTAACAAAGCCTGTTTCTGCGAGACGCGGAAACCAGCACGCGAGACGCGTGCGCTACCCAGCACCGCGCGGTCCATACTGCGCTTAAGGTGTTGGTGAAGCCGAAGCTTCCGGGGTAAAGCGGGTGACGGTTGTCGTTTCAATAAGATCGCGATGCGCATTTTGCCAGTTGGCATAGCTCGCAACTACGATCAGACTAACAATAATCGCAATCATCGCGATCAATGCGCCTTTCGAAATACGCTCTTCCTTTTCCTTACCCGTTTCCATCGATCGTTAGTTTAGCGATTTCGTTCATCACCCGCTCACTCAAACGTTGATACACGTCTTTTCCTCGCTCGGCGATGTCTGCTTGCGTAAAGAAAATTGGATGCCCGACGACGATGGTTATGGGATGAAGACGAATCTTTTTGCTGCCACGTGCCCAGGCCTCATGCGCGCCGAAGATGCGCATCGGCACAACCGGCGCCAGCGTTTTGGCAACCACCAACCCAATACCGGGCTGGGCTGGTTGCAAGTTACCGTCGAGCGTGCGCCCGCCTTCCGGAAACACCAGCGTCGTTTCTCCCGCCCGTAAAATTCGAATCAATGCTTTAAGCGCGCTGCGATCACTGCCCTCCTGATCAACTGGAATGACGTTCAGCTTAGGCAGAAGCCAGCCCCAAAACCAGTGATCGAGCAACGTTTTGCGGGCGAGAAAAAAAATCGCGCGATCAGAAGCGTTGCCCGCCAGCGGTGGATCGAAAAAGCTCTGATGATTCATCGCCAGAATCACTGGCCCACTTTGGATCATGCGTTCGCGATGCAGAATACGAAATCGAAAAAAGATTTGGGCGAGCAAACGGGAAAGCCAGTAGCCCAGCCAATAGTAGGGATTCATCCGTTGCCGACGCGGTGTCACTATCTGGGAGTGAAGCGGCAAACCTTTTGCCACCAATCGCTGCATGATTTGATCGACCACGCCATCGATCGTCAGCGCAGAGGTATCGATGACCGCGGCATCTGGTGCGGTGACAAGCGGTGAAACGACGCGCGAGGAATCGGCGCAATCGCGCGCAGCGATTTCATCGCGTTGGCCTTCAGCCTGCCGCCGTTGCACCCGCACCTCCGGGGAAGCGTCGATATAAAACTTGAAGGGCGTTTCCGGAAAAACGACCGACCCGATGTCGCGACCTTCCATGACCAGGTTGTCTTTCTTTGCATATTCGCGCATGCGAGCGACGAGAATCTCGCGAACACGCGGCACACTGCTGACGAGAGAAACAGCGCGGTTGACATCGTCGTCGCGCAAATGCGGAGTCGGATCGTGATCATCAATTAAAATGCGCGATTGGTTATCGACGAGATCGCAAACGATTCTGGATTGCTCGATGGCGTTGGCAACAGCAGCTGGTTGGTGCACGTTCACGCCGCGTTGCAAAACGTGCCACGTCACCGCGCGATACATCGCCCCGGAGTTGACGTAGGAAAATCCAAGTCGCTGCGCCAAGGTGCGGGCAACGCTACTTTTGCCGGAAGCAGCCGGACCGTCGATGGCGATGATGTGATGGGTGGGCATGGCGCTTGCGCAAGTTCTTCATTGGAAATGGCACTGAGGCAAGCGGCGCCTAACGATTATTGGTCAACCGGGGCGAGCGAGCGCGATCCGATCACAGGCGTGCTTCCCGGCCCGCGCTTTGTCGTCATGAATTGTTCGAGCGCGTCTTTGAAACCGGGATAGGAAATTTCCACGCATTCAGCGTCCTCGACGATGGTTTCGCCGTCGGCGAAAAGTCCGGCAACGGCAAATGCCATGGCGATGCGATGGTCGCCGAAGCTGGCGACGCGTCCCCCGCGCAACGGCGCCGGACCATGAATCTCGAGCCCGTCGCTTAACTCGAGCACTTGCGCGCCCATCACTCGCAAGTTGTGCGCGATCGCAGCAATCCGGTCGGTTTCCTTTACCCGCAATTCCTGAGCTTGCCGGATAATGGTTGTGCCGTTGGCAAGGGCGCCGGCCACTGCCAGCACCGGAAGCTCGTCGATCAATTGCGCGACCTCTTTTCCTTGAATGACAGTTCCTTTCAACATTGCACCGGTTATTTCCACGATGCCGCGCGGCTCGAGTTGGTCCACATCTTCAATCGCTTCGCGAACCTGGGCTCCCATGCGAACCAGCACACCGAGCACGGGCGTGCGCGTCGTATTCAAACCGAGTTCGCGGACGAGTAAATGTCCTCCGGGTTGCGCGGCCGCCGCTGTCAGCCAATAAGTGGCTGAGGAGAGATCACCGGGAATGCGGAAGTTGCGCGACTCCGGAACCTGATCGCCGAAAATCGCGATCGTGCCGTTTTCGTCCCGCGTCGTGCGAACGAAGAAATAACGCAGCATTCGCTCAGTGTGATCGCGAGTCCGCGTCTCCTCGACAATTGCGGTTTTTCCTTTGGCAAAAAGACCGGCGAGCAAGATTGCGCTCTTTACCTGGGCGCTGGGGACCGGCATTTGATAGCGAATTCCGCGCAATGAGCCGCCGTGAATGCGTAGTGGCGGAGTTTCCTCCGGGCCCTCCGCGGTAATGTTTGCTCCCATTCGCTGCAATGGAGCGATTACGCGATCCATCGGCCGCTTGGAAAGGGAAGCATCCCCCACCAGGCGGCTCTCGAATGTCTGTCCAGCAAGAAGGCCCGCCATCAATCGCATGGTGGTAGCGGAATTGCCGCAATTAATTTCCGCGGCTGGCGGATTGAGCACGCGCTTTTTTCCATGGACGATAATGGCATTGGGCTCCGCCTCATCGATACGAATCCCCAGCGCGCGCAAGGCATTAACGGTACGCATGCAATCGTCACCGATGAGGAATCCATCGAGACGGCAAACTCCATTGGAGAGCGCAGCGATAATGGCGGCCCGATGCGAAATGCTCTTGTCCCCCGGCACGGTGATTTCCGTGTCGATGTGAGGTGCGCGTTTGACGCGAAGTTCCATTTAACCTTTCGAATCCCCAGCCGCCCCAAAACTGGAAGGAGGAATCATCCGATATCCGGCGCGCTTGTCCAGCAACGCGACTATTTCACCCAAAAGAAGCGGGATGCCTACGGCACCAGAAAGATTTTGTTGGTGTAGGGATCTTTCACTTCGGTTCCTGGCGGGAAACCGCGAACATCCACATAGCCCTGATTGGGCGCGTAAGGGCTGGTCACAAATCCAGCTTTTCCCGGGACCGGAATACCGTAAGGCAGATCGCCCTTGGTTGTCCTCGCTGCGGGTGACGCGGAGGCTTCCGCCGGAGGGTTTTGCTCTGTTGTCTCGGGCGGCGCCGGCGGCTGGTTGGGGTTATAAGGCTGCGTCATCGGTTGCTCTTCGGGCGCATTTGGATAACGCGCCACGCGATGACGCACCGGCGGCTCTTCCTCGGCGCAGGATACGAAAACAAAGCCGGCGAGCAAAACGAGCCACGGTGAACATTTCATAAAATCGATTCGACGAAACCGTCCCTTTCTAATTCAACCCTAATATACTGACAATCGAAAAGCGCGCTCTTCGATAAATGAGCGGCCATGCTATATCGTCTCGCGGATACACGTCGCGCACGATTACTTTTCGATTCTATTTCAAAGGATGACGTGCGCGGAGAATCCAATCCTTGTGGTTGATGACGATCGGGCGAGTCGGCGGTTGCTGGCACGAACGTTGACCGCCGCCGGCTATGCCTGCGCCGAAGCTGAGAGCGGCGAAGAAGCGCTCGAACTTGTCCGCAAGCAGCCGCCCTGTCTTCTCCTCCTTGATTACGACATGCCCGGCCTCGACGGCGCTGATGTTTCAAAACAAATTCGGGCCGATCCTTCTCCGGCGGTGGCGCGGATACCGACGATCATGCTTACTGGTCACGGCGGAGAGGAAAGCGAGGTGCTATGTCTCCAAGCGGGAGCGGATGATTTCGTGACCAAGCCCATTCATCCCGAGGTGCTGCGGGCACGCATCGAAACCCAATTGCGTTTGCGTTCGATGCGCGAACAACTGCTCAAGCAAAACGAAGAATTGGAAGCGTGGCGCGGAAATTTGGAACAGGACCTTGATGCGGCGCAACGAACGCAACGCTCTCTGATTCCAGCTACACCACCAGCGTTGCCCGGGTGGGAGATTGCGGGGTTTTATCGGCCGGTCATTCAAGTGGGGGGCGATATTTACGGCTGGCTTCGCATGCGCGACGGCCGGATGCTTTTTTGGATTGCTGATGCCACCGGCCATGGCGCGGCCGCGGCGTTGCTGACCACGCTGGCGAAATTGCTTTTTCATCACGCGAACGCCGAAAACGAAACCCCGGCGGAAATCATGCGTGCAGTCGATCGCGATTTTCGCAGTATTCTCGGCGCCCGCTCCTTCATGACGGCGATGTGCGTGGCGCTCGATCCGCAAAGCGGCGCGAGCAGGATCGTGGGCGCAGGCCATCCGCCGCTGCTGGTGGCACGACACGACGGACAAACAGAATCAATCGCTTCCACCTCGCCGCCGCTGGGGTTGGTCGCCGGCTCGAGCTTTACCGAGACGCCAATGCGATTGAGCAGCGGGGATTTGTTTCTGCTTTACACTGACGGTTTGTACGGCGCGGGCGAGAGTGACCAACGCCGACTCGCGCCTGCGCTGGTGGCGAAACAATTACTTGCCGCGCCAGGCGATGCCCAGTCGTTCCTGCAAAATTTGTTGCACGAACCCGCGTCTTCCCCGGCCGGTCCTGTCCCGCCGGATGACATCGCGGCATTGGTCGTCCGGCGTCTCAATGGAAAAAATTAATTTCTCCGAGGCAAAAAATATATTGCCCTGCTCGTTGCTTCGGTTTTAATCAGCGGTCATGCCGAAAACCAAAGCCAAAAAGTCTAAACGCAAGCCGAACGCCGCATTCATGCGCCCCGTCCAGCCTGATGAAAAACTCTCTGCCATCGTTGGCTCGAAACCACTACCGCGTTCCGAGCTCACGAAAAAACTGTGGGACTACATCAAGAAACACGGTTGTCAGGATAAAAAGAAGCGAACCCAAATTAATGCCGATGATGCGCTTCGTCCCGTTTTCAACGGCAAAGGACAGGTTAGTATGTTCGAGATGACCAAGCTCGTCTCCGGACATATCAAATAAGATCTTCTGGTGAAGGCCCGGCGTTTCCCGCGCCGGGCTCTCTCCTTTCCTGCGGGGCAATTAGGGGCAAACTTGCGCAAGCCGCTTCGTTGGCGGAAACTTGTGACGTGAAGAAACTGCTCTTCCTCTGTTCCATAATTTTAATTTCCGCCGGCTTCGCCTCGGCCGAAGTTAACTGGCTGACTGATTTCGATGCAGCCAAGGCAAAAGCGAAATCGGACCGCAAGCTTGTCTTGCTCGATTTTACCGGCTCGGATTGGTGCGGCTATTGCAAGCGCATGCAGGCGGAAATTTTTTCCAAACCGCAGTTCCAGGACTACGCCGCAAAGAATCTGGTTCTGGTCGAACTCGATTTTCCTCGTGCCAAACCGCAAAGCGACGCGGTCAGAAAACAAAATATGAAGTTGGCTAGCGAATACGAAATCGAAGGCTTTCCGACCCTGATCGTATTGGACCCTGAAGGGAAGCGAGTGGCCAATTTCGTCGGCTACATGGAGGGCGGACCGGACGCCATCATTGCCGCGCTGGAAAAGTTGCGCAAGAGCTAGCGGACGAACGCAGGCTCGGTTTTCGAACTCGTAACGGCGCGTTGCAATACATCCGCCAGATCGCGCCGCGTAAACGGCTTCGGTAATGCCCCCCGGAATCCGTACTGCAAAAATTCCGCCAGCGCCGCTTCGTCGGAATAGCCGCTGCAAATAATGGCGACGACGCTTGGATCGATATTGCGTAAGCGCGAGATCGTGGCCAATCCCCCCATACCGCCGCGAATCGTCGCATCCAAAATCACCGCCTGAAAATTTTCGCCGCGTCGCATGGCGCGCTCGTAGGTATTGACCGCTTCCACGCCGTCGGTCACGGCCGTGACTTCGTAACCGAGCGTATTGAGCAATTGCGAAGTGAGTTCCCGAATTCCCTCCTCATCGTCCATCACCAGGATGCGTTGCAGAGTAGATGGCAATCCAGAGCCCGCGACCGTCCTTACCACTGCTGGTTCGGCCCTGGCTGCTGGAAGATAGAAGGCAAAGGCGGCGCCCGCAGGAGAGGATTGTTCGAGGTGCAACATCCCGCCGTGTTTCTTAACAATAGAAAAGCTAATCGAAAGGCCCAACCCGCTGCTTACCGGTTTAGTGGTGAAATAGGGATCGAAAATTTTCGTCTGCATGTCCACTGGAACGCCACCCCCGTGGTCCGCGATCGCAACCTTGATGTAGCGACCGCCCGGCAAGAGCGCACCCGGTTTGTCGTCCAGTTCTACATTGCGCGCCGAAATATCCACTGTGCCGCCGGAGGGCATCGCTTCGCGAGCATTGATCATGAGCGCGTTGATCACCTGCTCGATTTGGGTCGGGTCGACTTCGGTCGGCCAAAGATCCGGCGGAATAACCATTTCCGCGCGCAGATTCGAGCCGTGCAGCGAAAAATGGGCTGACTTCGCCAATAGCTCGGGCATTCTCACAACTTTCTTTACCGGTGAGCCCCCTTTGGAAAAGGTGAGCAACTGGCTCGACATGTGGGCGGCTTCCTGCGCGGCCTGTGAGGCTTTCGCCAGGCAACCAAGCAAACTCTTTTCCTCCACCGGCGCTTCGAGCTGGGCCAGGCCGATGTTGCCGGAAATGACGGTGAGAATGTTGTTCAAATCGTGGGCAATTCCGCCGGCCAGCGTTCCCAATGATTCGATCTTGCCTTTGGTCAGCCGATCATCTTCCGCGCGCTTACGTTCAGTGACGTCACGAAAGAAAGCCGAGACGCCTCCACCGCTGGGATAGGCGTGAACTTCGAACCACTTCGTTCCGCGCGGATCGCACGCTTCAAATTCGATGGGCGTCTGCTCGGCCATAACCTGCCGATAATTCTGTTCGAAAGCCGTGCCGCGAAGTTCCGGAAACGCCTGCCACAGCTCGCCTCCCAGAAGCTCTTTGCGCGAGCGTCCGAATAAAGCCTCCGCTTCCCGATTCACATACGTAAAGCGCCAGGCGTAATCGAGGGCGAAGAAACCATCGGTCGTATTCTCGAGAATATCCGTCAGCGTTCGGGCCGATTGCTGGAGTGCAATCCGAGCCTGGTTGCGTTCCGTGAGGTCGCGAATTTGCCGCTCCGCCACCGCCAGGCGGACGTTCAGCAACGACAGGTCGATTGGTTTGGTAAGGTAATCATTTGCGCCCACTTCCAGTGCCATCTCCAGATCTGCGCGATCGGTTTTACCCGTCACGAGCAGAATAAACATTTTGTCGCCGTCCTGGCGCGCCCGCAATTCGCGACACAAGTCGATGCCACTCTTTCCCGGCAGCATCCAATCAAGAATAAGGAAGGGGAAACTGTCCGTTGCTAGCGCGCGCTCGGCCTCTTCGGCGGTGGCGACTTGCGTCACTTTATGGCCGCGCATTCCGATCAGCCTGGAGAGCGTTTTCCGGCTGTCGTCCTGGTCTTCGACAAGAAGAATATTCATCACGCGATATCGGCGTCAGTGCGGCCTCTCGGCCTCGCGCCGAAGTTCGATGAGCCCCAACATCCCTCCATCCCAAAGCAGCAGATTAGTTGCCAAATTCGGCCCCGCGGCGGCTGTAGCCCGGCTTTCTCTCCTCCAATTTTCGGGGACGCGGTTGCGCCGCCGGTGCTGCCGCGTTAATAAGGCAATCTGTCGCGCTTCTGAGTCTCATGCTGCGAAAATTCCGCGCCCTTTTTTTTCTCATTCCGGTCACGGTTGCTTTTGCCCAGCAACCCTCGCCCGCGCCTGAAAAGCCAAAATCGCCGCTGGTCCCGGAACAAAAAATAACGGTCAGCTCGGTGCACGTCAATAGCCCCTACATCGCCCTCACTTTTGACGACGGCCCCAGCGAAAAACTCACGCCACGGCTGCTCGATTTACTCGCGCAATATCACATTCACGCCACTTTCTTTGTCATCGGCGAAAACGTGTCACAGCATCCCGAAATCTTGCAGCGCGCCGCGCGCGAAGGCCACGAGATTGGCAACCACTCCTGGTCGCATCCTAATCTTGCGAAGATGTCCGACGACGGCGTCCGCAGCCAGATCAAGCGCACCGAAGAGGCGATAATTGGCGCGATTGGTTCGCGTCCGGTTTTACTTCGTCCGCCCTACGGTTCGCTCACGACGCGTCAAAAACATTTTATTCACGATGACCTCAGCTATGAAATTATTCTGTGGGACGTGGATCCGCTCGACTGGAAGGAACCCGGTCCAAATATCGTTAGTAGTCGTATTCTGAAGGAGACGCGCCCGGGATCGATCGTGCTATCGCATGACATTCATGCGCAGACGATCCAAGCGATGCCGGCAACTTTGACCGAGCTCGAAGCTAAAGGATTCAAATTCGTCACCGTCTCCGAATTGTTGAAGCTACGGACGCCCGTCCCACCGCCGCCGCCGAACCCGGTAGGGACGCCAGCAACTACCCCGTCGCCCCCCGTCGCGCCGTCGCCGAACGGTTAACTCTCGCGGCATGATCGCCGATCATTATTTGCAGCTTCGAACTGATCTCGAAACTGCGCTGATCCGATTGCTGCGACTCGGCGCGGATCTGCACCGCAGCCCAGGCTCATTGGAGACGCTGCATGCCCTTCTCATCGATATTCGCCAACCGCTTCTCTTCGTCGTCGTCGGCGAAGTGAAAGCGGGAAAATCCTCGCTCCTAAACGCGCTTTTCGGCCGCGAATTCGCCAAGACCGGCGTCCTGCCAGCGACAGATCGCGTCTGCATTTTTCGGTACGGCGAGGTAGAAAAAACGGTCGATGTATCTCCCCAATTGATCGAGCGCTTCCTTCCGATCGATTTCCTGCGCGACTTCAATGTCGTCGATACACCCGGGACGAATACGATGGTGGCAGAGCATCAACGCATCACCGAAGAATTCGTACCCCGGGCCGATCTCGTCCTCTTCGTTTTTTCCGTGGTCAATCCCTGGACGCAATCGGCGTGGGATCTTCTCGCTTTCGTGCAAAAGCGTTGGCTAAAAAACATCGTTTTCGTTTTGCAACAGGCCGACTTGCGCGACCCCGCCGAGATTGCTGTTATCCGCCGGCACCTTCAAGATACCGCTCTTCAGAAACTCGGTACCACTCCCCCAATTTTTGCTGTTTCCGCGCGTCAGGCGTTACTCGCGCGCACGGGGGCGCCCGGAGCGGCTAGCCTCGAAGAAAAGAGCCAGATTATTCCGTTACAAGAGCACATCGATTTGATCATGGCGGATGCGAGCGCGCACGCGCTGAAATTGCGATCGGCCTGGCAAACGGCCCAGGTTGTTTTGAAAGAGATCGCCTCGGAAGTGCGCGAGGCGTTTCGCACCATTAGCCACGACGAAGAACGGTTCGATCGCCTGATGCACTTCCTGCAGGCGCGCAAGGAGCAAACGTTGCGGCAAGTGCACGGTTTTGTCCGGGGAATCGACCAAGCCTGCCGTGACTGCGCTGTCGAGGGAACCCGATTTCTGGAGAGCAAACTGACTTTCTGGACCACGGTGAACATGATTTGGCGACGCGATTATTGGCAGCGCGATTTTCAGGAGGAAATGGAAACGAAACTTCGTCAGATCGTGCAGCCGCAAATCGAAAATGCAGTGCAATTACTTGAAACCGATCTGCGCGGAATCTGGCCGCAACTACAGGACATGATCGAAACGCACTTTGGTGGCGAAGTGAAATCTCAGGCACCACGGACACTACCGGATTTCGCGCGCCAACGCCGTGAGTTGTTGCAATCCATTCAACTGACGCTGGCGGAGCGAAGCGGCGGAAACGCCATTGAAGACCAAATGGGAGAGATATTTCGGGAAACGTCGGACCGCTTGCGAATTCCAGCGGGCGTGGCGGCGGCGGGTGGACTCGTGGCACTGGTCGCGGCCATGAGTAGCGCCGCCGTGGCCGATGTCACCGGTGTGCTGGCGGCTTCAGCCGCAATCATTGGAACCTTGCTAGCAAAACGGCAGCGCGGAAAAATTCTCCGCGTTTACGCCGAGCAAATGGAAGCAAAACGCAGCGAGCTCGTGCTTGCGATCGAGAATCAGATCTCGCACACCATCGATTTGTTCTACGGTGAGATCAATGCGGCAATACAACCGCTCACTGCCTTCTGCACCGCGCAACGAGCGCATTTTCAACTGCTGGTCGATCGGATCGGAGAACTCGACGCGACTTTTGAAAAACTGCGTCCGCGCGTGATGGGAAGCCGGTCGAACTAGTTCGGCGGCTCGACGGAGTCTCGCCCTAACCACGCGTCGTCGCCAAATTTCATTGGTAGGGCGACGCTCTGCGGAGCCGGGTCGGAGCAAACGTCAGTCCGGCTCGGACCTAGCGCGAGGCAGCGCCGTTCTGCTGGACAAGGCGCGCCTCAGCCTGGCGTTTGGCAATCACGAAATGGTTGTTGTCGCCATAACTGCGCCACGGTCCGGGCGGGACATCGCGCACTTCCACAAATTGCCAGTCGGTCACATCGGTTGGGCCGAGCCCGAGGTAATCGCGCACTGCTGGCGAGACATCGAGACCGGCGCCGTGATTCAAGTTCGGTTTCGGTCGTTCATTCTGAAAAACATACTGGAAATGGTCGGTACGGAACGGTCCGCAATCTTCCCATTGGGCGTAGCAAACGCGACCGCCTTTGCGGATTGCCAGCCAGCGGTCTTTGCAAACGGAGCGGCCCGGTTCCGTATAGGCAGTCCTGAACCAGGGAATCACCAAGGGCGCTTCCGGCTTGAACTGTCCGTGCGTGACGTCGTTATAGGGGAGAGCGCAGTAAAACGGATTCTGCCGCGGAGTAAATGAAGCCGGAATGTAATTCCTGCGCGAGGACGGTTCGGGAGTATCAAAGCCACCGTAATTCGAGGTCCAGTTCGCGTCCCAGCAACTCTTGTAATTCGGGACCGGATTATTTCCGCCAGCTTGCTCGCCAACCCAAAAGACCGTTGTTACGATATTCGCCTTCCATGGGTAACGGGTGGCCGTGCCAGTCCGGGAAGCGGTAGGGACAAAAACCTGCGGCTCGACTTTGAGCAAGGCCTGTTCGCGCAATTTGCGAGCGTATTTGGCGAAATCGGCCGCGCTCTCGTAAGGCGATTGGGCCATCCCCACCCCCGCCCCAAGGACCACTAGAGCGACAGCGGGAAAACCTTTTCTCATTGGCGTGGCCTTGTTTTACCGAAAACTTGCCGACAGGCAAGGTTTTTCCTCTTTTCAAGGAATCCTGCCCGGCTGGCGATTTACCATTTGCAGCAGTATCCATTCCAACCATTTAGCCACGTGAGACCACGGTATCGTGCCGAAAATTAGCTTCGTCGGTCTGCGGATAATCCAAGGTATAATGCAGTCCCCGGCTCTCTTTGCGGAGTAGGGCGCTATCCACAATCAGGGCCGCGACCGTGGCTAGATTCCGCAGTTCGAGGAGGTCGACCGAGACCTTGAAATTCCAATAAAATTCGCGGATTTCCCGCTGGAGATTCCGTAAACGTGAGGCTGCGCGTTGCAGACGTTTGTCGGTCCGAACCACCCCGACGTAGTCCCACATCAAGCGCCGGATCTCGTCCCAGTTGTGATAAATCACCACCAGTTCGTCCACATTTTGGACGTTACCGGAGACCCATTCCGGCAATGCAATTTTGTGGTCCTGCTCCTTCGGAAACTCGCGCGCCAGCGCCGCACAAGCCCGCCCCGCCACCACCACCCCCTCGAGCAGCGAATTGCTGGCCAGTCGATTTGCCCCATGCAGACCGGTACAGCCCACTTCGCCGATGGCGTACAAACCGCGCAGACTGCTCGCGCCGTTGACGTCGGTCTTGATTCCACCGCATTGATAATGCGCCGCCGGCACCACCGGAATCGGCTGCCGGCTCATGTCGATCCCAAGCTGCAAACAGGTTTCGAAAATGTGCGGAAAACGTTCACGCAAAAACGCCTCGGACTTATGCGTGATATCCAGATAAACGCATTGCGCACCGCTGCGTTTGATCTCGGCATCGATCGCCCGCGCCACCACATCACGCGGAGCCAGCGAACCGCGCGGATGATATCGCGGCATAAAATCTTCGCCGCGCCCGTCGCGCAAGATTCCGCCTTCGCCCCGGACTGCTTCCGAAATCAGAAACGAACGCTGTTCGGCGTGGAAAAGACAGGTGGGATGGAATTGAACAAATTCCATGTTTGCGATGGCGACGCCAGCACGCCAAGCCATGGCCACGCCGTCGCCCGTCGCAACCGCAGGATTCGTCGTATAGAGATAAACCTTCCCGCAGCCCCCGGTCGCTAGCGCGACCCGATCGCTCCGAACCGTCTCAACTTCGCCCGTTTTCTCATCGAGCGAGTAAAGTCCAAGACATCGATCTTCCCTGGCGAATCCAAGTTTGGCCGCGGTGATCAAATCAATCGCGGTATGGTTTTCCAGCAATTGCACCTGTGGCGATCGACCGAGTGCTGCCAGTAGCTTGTTTTCGATCTCGCGCCCGGTCACATCCTGTACGTGCAACACTCGCCGCTTCGAATGCCCGCCCTCGCGCCCAAGATCGAGCTCGCGATGGCCCGAAACCTCGCGTTCGTCGAAATGGACGCCGACCTCCATCAACTCCCGGATCGCCTCCGGACCTTCCGTCACGATCGTACGCACAACTTTTTCGTCGCAAAGCCCGGCACCGGCTTCGAGCGTGTCGCGCACGTGCAACTCGAATGAATCTTCATCGCTCGTGACGCAGGCAATCCCGCCCTGCGCCCACGCCGTGTTGCTATCGGCCCCTTTGCGTTTCGTGATCACAGCGACGGAACCGTGCTCCGCTGCTTTCAAGGCAAAGCTCAAGCCCGCGATCCCGCTTCCCACCACAACGAAATCGAATTCCTTCACGTCAGTCGCAAGTTATCGATCAATCGCGTTTTGCCGATGAAAACCGCGAGCGCAATGAGCGCGTTCGGTCGCAATGTCTCCAGCGGCTGCAAGTTCTCCCGATCGACGATGCTGATGTAATCAATGCGCGCGTCTTTGGCTGACTCGATTACGCTCCTCGCGGCGTCAATCAATCTGGTGACGGAATTTTCTCCGTCGGCGGCCAGTTCTTTCACCCGCAGCATGGCCTGATACAGCACCGGCGCCGCAGCTCGCCCGTCTGTGTTCAGATATTGATTGCGTGAGCTTAGGGCCAGCCCGTCTGCCTCGCGCACCGTCGGCACGCCTATGACTTCGATCGGAAAATTCAGGTCGCGCACCATTCGCCGGATAATTGCCAGTTGCTGATAATCCTTCTCACCGAACACCGCGGCGTTCGGCGCGAGCAAATTAAAAAGCTTCGCCACCACCGTGCAGACACCGCGGAAATGTCCTGGCCGCGAGGTGCCGCACAGACCGGCGGACAATCGTGTTTCCTCAACGTAAACTGAGCGATCATCAAAATACATTTCGCGCGGGCGAAAAAGCAGATTGACTCCCGCATCCTCGCAAAATTTTGCATCCGTAGATTCCGGCCGCGGATATTTCTTAAAATCCGATCCCGGCTCGAACTGCAACGGATTGACAAAAATACTGACCGCAACTTCCCCATCTTCGCCAGCGTGCTCACGCGCGACACGAAGCAACTCTAGATGCCCACGATGCAACGCACCCATCGTCGGCACGAGTACGGATTTGGCCCTTCGCTCGCGCACGTGTGACTGGGCCGCGTCAGTCGATTCGATAATTTTCATTCAGAAAACTCGTCATCCCGCGCGCAATAGTTTACCCGTCGTGGCGGGGGGATCCCGTCATGGAATCTTTAAGGTAAGGCAGCGGGGTCCCTCGACTATGCTCGCGATGACGATTCGATCCAAATCGCTTGGCGGCCAACGGCAAATTTTTGGTGCCCGAAATTTCTCCAGCCGGCGCACTCAGCCAGCTTGCGCATTTCACCGAAACTGAAGGCACGCACCGCTGATAGTCGTGCATCAGTTTTCGTCATCGCATCGCGATAGATTGTCGCCGTCACAAAATAAACCGCGCACGTTAACAAGCGTGCCCTCCGCAAATCGGCAACTAAAATTCGCGCACGCGACAGTTCGCGACATTTTTGCAGCACGCGCACAGCGTCATCGTTGCTGAAATGGTGAAGGGTAAGTGAACAAAGCACAATGTCGTAAAGCTCAGGCGGATTCCATTCGAACAGGTCCACGCAACAAGAATCGATCTCCGGATAAGCAGCGCTCAGTCCTCGCGCAATTTCAATGGTCGACGCCTGTTGATCGATCGTGTCGATGTGAACGGAAACATTTTGTCTGCGCGCATGATCAACGATCAGGCGTGGGATGTCGCCTGAGCCGGTGGCTACGTCCAAAATTCGCGCTTTGCCATTTGGCTTGAGCCAGCGTCGCAAAAAATGTCGCACCAAGCGATGGCTACCAAACCAGCGATTGAGGGAGCGTAGGTTGGCAAGGTCGCGTTTCAGCTCGCGCGTGACCGGCTGCGGCCGGTCCATTAATTCCGGCAACGCCGGATCGAACTGCCGCTTCACTTATTCCGCCAGAAAACTCCGCCAGCTTTCCGGCAAAAGCGCCGATTCCACCTCGCTCGCAATCCGGCCTTCGAACGCCGGCTGAAAGTTCGTGCTGGTGCCGTAGACCATGATCGCCTCCTCGCTTCCCTCCACCCGCACCGCATGCGCCACCCCCGGCGGAATCACAACCGCGACATTGTTCGGGCCGCGATGATTGTCGCCATCAATAAAAAAATGCATGATGCGGCCACGAAAACCTTCGCGGACGTCGCGCAAAATCATTTCGACTCGGCCCTGCACGAAAAACATTATGTCCCACTGTTCCGCCTCGTAGTTGATAGTCGCTTTCCTGGTGAACCTGCGCCGTAATGATTTCGTCGGGTCTTCGCCCTCGGGAATAAATGGAGGATGAACATGAAAGCCTTTGGCGGTGTTGGCGAACATGCGGGCAGTCGCCCATTGTCGTGGCCAGAATTTTAAACTCCCGAGCACGCCTTCATCCCGCCGGGCCAGTTCTCCGAACAATCCACGGTGCCGTTGCACATGGATGGTGCGCGCGAACATTTCGACACCAGGGATCCAGACCGCCGCGAGGGAACGGCGGTTCGCCGACACGATCTGACCTGCTTCCACGCCCCCGCCCGCAAGCCGTTTTGCCAGCGCCGGGGCTCGATAGTCGCGCGTGCTCAACGCGGTCACCGCGGCTGGCTGTAAACCGCGCCAAATATTTTTCCCGGATTTTTTCATTTGTAGTGGCGGTTTATGACCGCCGATCTCACGTCGCCCAACTACCTCCCTAGCGAGAAATCGGCCCGTTCGCTAGAAAGATTTGGATTATAATAAGGATCGCGTCGAAACATTTCCGGCCAGCGCTTCTGTAGATCTAGGCACATCCCGCTCGCATTTTCCTTCTTCGAAGTGCGACGCAGTTCCGCGTAGGGAACCGAAACCGTTCGCAATCCTAGTTCCTGGAGCCTTAAACAAAACTCTACCGCCGCGCACGCACCGTCATCCCGACCGAAGTGGAGGGATCCCGGGGTGTTACTGGAAGCAATCTTCTCGAACAGCTCCCGGCGCGTCAGCAAACACGACGCACTCACCGCACTGTAATTGCGCACCGCCTGCAATTGCCGATTCGCTCCCCGGAAATCACGCGCGTACCCTGCAAAAGCAAAACGGACACTCCCATCAGGCAACAAAATCAATCCGGCACTTTCAACCGTATCGTCCGACGAAACGATGCGCGCGCCAACCGCGCCAATCTTCGGATTCGATAATTGTTCCGCCATCGCCGTCAGCCAATTCTCGTCGAGCGGCTCAAGATCGAAATCGAGCAATAGCACGTATTCTCCAGTCGCTTCCTTGAGATCCGTTACGATTTCGAAATTCGGAGAATTTGTTTTCGCCCGAATCCGATCAGCCTGCCCGGCCTGAGCGGAGTCAATCGCCCTGCGATCGAGCTCGCCATTGAAAATGATCGAAATTTTCTCCGGGCCGACCTCGCGGCGAACCCGGTAAAGATGCGTTCCCCAATCTATCGCCACCCGCGCATTTTCTTGTCGCCGCTCGAGATGCCCCTCAATCGCGCTTCGCCCCGCTTCCAGCGCGCCCGGTTTGCGTCGGATGTTATGCGCGGTTGATTCGGCCGTCCGCCGCCAATGATAAAGCACCCGCGGAATATGCCGGATACGCTCAGTCTTTTCCGAAACCCGCAGGAGCAAATCGTAGTCTTGGGCACCGTCGAACTCGCTGCGAAACCCATCCCGCGCCAGATCGCGACGGATGATTACGAAATGTCCGAGGTAATCGTGCGTGCAAAAAAATTCGGGGGACCAATCGGGTTTCGGCATTGGCGCCGACAATTTCCCGTCCACGATTTTGTCTTCGTCCGAATAAATCACATCGGCTTCGCGGTCGTTTTGCAAAAGTTCGATTGCACGAAACAATGCATCTGGTTCGAGCAAATCATCGTGGTCGAGCAGTGCGATCCAGCCACCGCGCGCCCGCGCAAGCGCTGTGTTTAAGGCCGAGGAGATTCCGCCGTGATCCTGAAAGCCGGTTTGAATGCGGGCATCACGTTGCCCCAAATTCTCCAGCAGCCCGCGCACGCGTGTGTCACTCGAGCCATCATCAATTAAAATCAGCTCCCAATTCTCGTAGGCCTGCGCAATCACCGATTCGACCGCGCCCATCAGAAATCGTTCATCAGCGTTAAACGTTGGGGTCAAAATCGAAATGAGCGGCCGATAGGAAAAGGTTCGCGATTGCTCGCGCAACTTCGCCGCTTCCTCCGCGGAAACGCGATGCCGCGCAAACCAGCGGCCATATTCATCTTGCTCGACGGCCTCAGTTGATTGCCGCCGCCGGAATAACCGGAACGGCGCGGAAAGAATTTTCGCAACACGCCCTTCCGCGCTGCGGCGCAACCGTCGATGTTCCTCGCGCAGCGCCTGGAGGTCGCGCTTCACATCTTTCAGACGCAACAGCTCTTCCTCCAGCCGCGCGATGTGCGCTTCGGCTGCTCGCAATTCCTCGCCTTTCATCGGCATAGTATATTGATTGATGCCGCGGGCGGGCAAACGTAGCGTGCCCGGCCGAATTCATGTTCGATTATCCCGTTTATCTTTTTTACCGGGCGGGAACGGATTTGCTCACCTTGTTGCCGCTGCCGTTCTTATTCGCGATGGGGCAAATCAGCGGCGCCGTTGCCTGGCTAGTCCTGCCGCACTACCGAAAGCTGGCTTTGCGCAATGTCCATATCGCTTTCGGGGACGAACTTTCCGAGAAACAGATGCGCCGGATCGTGCGCCGACATTTTAAACAACTGGGAGCGAACTTGCTCTGTAGCGTGAAGTTCACTCGCATGCCGACGGAAAAAATTCTCGAGCGGGTGCGCCTGGAAAACTTTGAATACGTCGAACATTGTTTCCGGCAAAAGCAACCGTTCGTGCTGTTCTTGAGCCATATTGGTTCCTGGGAGTTTTGCACGCGACTGTTCCCGCATTTCTCGCACGGGCAGCGCACTGCGACCGTTTACCAGCGCATCCGTAATCCACACATCGATCGGCACGTTCGGGAGGCGCGCAGCCAATTTGGTCTGGAAGTCTTTGAGCGCAGCGAAGGTTTCGGAAAAGCGATCGAGCTGCTGCGCAGTGGCGGCGGCATCGGCATTTTGATGGACCAACATGCCGGTGACGGCGGCCTCTGGACGCCGTTCTTTGGCAGACTCGCCTCGACCACCCCATTACCGGCGCTGCTGGCGCGGCGGACCCACGCGAAGCTGATCGGATTTGCGGTTCACACC
>Ga0209378_1000194_pt1 | contig 43602 bp, 42 predicted proteins | sample GraSoiAngelo_156_FD_186170 | JGI IMG/M metagenome (GOLD analysis project Ga0209378, IMG submission 186170) | Grasslands soil microbial communities from the Angelo Coastal Reserve, California, USA - 14_1009_13_40cm (SPAdes) (version 2) | ecosystem: Environmental > Terrestrial > Soil > Grasslands ...
CTTCCGCCGGAACTTGGTCCTCTCTTGCGTAGGAAACAAAAATGCGCGTGTCCATCAGCCTTACATGGATAGACCTAACGAGATGAAGCTGAGCCACCCAGCACTTTGAAAATTCGGCTGCGCATCATCGAGAGCTTACAACAAAGTGCTGGGTTGGCCCCAGCGATTGGTTAGGCCTTTGGCGGCAAGAACTCGACGTCATGATGCTTCGCGATTTCCATGACCTTCGCAGGATCGGTAATGTCGTTCGCTTCTGCGAAGAACTTCTCGAATCCGCCAGGTATGAGGGTAACGAGGAGTCGACTGGTCGCGGCTGAGATGTTGCGGAGGCTGTGAGGCACGCTCTTCGGCACGACGAACACAGTCCCTTGCGGGGCGCTGAATGTGCGGTCTCCGCAAACGACCTGATATTCGCCCTCGATGACGTAAAAGATCTCGTCTGTGGACCTGTGGAAATGAAGAGGCGGACCGCCTTGAGGTGGACTTATCTCTTCGACGACGGCATAAGCGCCATGCGTATGATCGTCAGTCACCTTGCAGATGATCTTGTCGCCGACGACGTTCCATGTCCTACCTCCACCGACGGCAGTGATGATTGGAGTTGGTGTTGATTCTGGCATTGGATTGCTAGGTATGCGTGTGTTCTAGTGGCCTAATGAGAACAAGCTCAGCCGCGGCTAGCGAGAGCGTGGCTGGCAAGCTCTGAAAGTATGTTAATCATGAAAAAGGGAGGAAACAAACCGTCTAGGCGTCGGCTGGAGCGATTTGTTAGGTCTTTATTCGTAGCAGCCGCTTGATTTCTGTCTCTCGGCCACCGAGCTCCGCTGCCATAATCGGTGGTGCAGCACGATTCGAGTGTCCCATGAGCTGGGCTGCCGCAGCAAGAACGTCTCGCTCGGGCGGCAGCCGAAACATGCGCTCGAAAAACCGATACCACACAATCACGTTAAGCTTCTCGCGGAGGGAACACGAATGCTTTCTGAATCGATCCCGCCACGCCTGCTCGTCCGGAGTGCCGGGCGAAAACCGGTTGGCGTAGAAATCGAGGTCAGACGCGATAGTGCCGATAAGCCGCTTCAGATCGAGGGCTGGCTCAAGCGCGCCGCGCACAAGTATCTGACCGAGCGCTAGCGTGAGCGCGCCTCCGAGGACAGTGGCGAGCGCTGTGAGGAATATCTGCACACGATGTAACCGCAACTAGCTCTTGGCCTCTGGGCGGCGCATTGGCCTGTGTCGAAATAATAATAGCGTACCAGCGCACGCGCAGGAGAAAACCGCAATGATGTCGATGGTTCTGATCTCGGCGTTCTTCTCGAACCGGAACGTCGAATAGCGGAAGTGATAGCCTTTCTGATAGCCATACCCGTCATCTAAGCTGTCGCCCTGCCAGCCCAGTAAATCGTAGCCGCGCCCCTGACCGTTGTCGTACCAATAATGCTGAACCATGCCGTAGCTGTACACGGTAAGGGCGAGGGTCAACGCTGTCAGCCAAACGACGATTATGCTGAGCGCGCGCATTTAAGACCTAACGAGAATTCGACGGGAAAATCCCGCCTTTAATTACGGGTTTTTCCGGCCTAATCCGCTTGCTTTCCCTCGTAGGGACCAGAAAAATGCCGGACATGACGCCGACTCTATCCGATAAGTTCACCCGAAACAAACCCAAACTCCTCGATCAGGTTCGCGACGTAATTCGGCTAAAGCATTTTAGCATCCGCACCGAGCAAAGTTATATCCACTGGATCCGGCGCTTCATCTTATTTCATCATAAACGGCACCCGCGCGATATGGCGGAAACGGAGGTGACGGAGTTTCTCACCCATCTCGCGCGTGACGGCGGCGTGGCCGCTTCGACACAAAATCAAGCGTTGAGCGCACTGCTTTTTCTTTACAAAGAAGTGCTCAAACAAGAGATGGGCTGGCTCAAAGGCGTGGAGCGCGCGAAAAGACCGGTGCGTTTGCCGGTTGTCTTGACTCGCGACGAAGTGCATAAAATTTTCGCGAACCTTCACGGAACACATCGCCTGATGGCAGGATTGTTTTATGGCAGCGGCCTACGTCTAATGGAATGCGTCCGTTTGCGTGTTCAGCCCGTGAGATAAACGAAAGATGCCTAAGCACTATGTGTATATTTTGCGTTCGCTCGCCGACCAGCAGTTTTATGTCGGGCTAACGAGCAATTTACCTGTCCGACTGCAAGCACACCACGCGGGTCTTGTCAGCTCGACTAAGAGACGCGGACCGTTTGAGCTAATTTATTGGGAAGGTTGCCTGAACCGGGGCGATGCGGCGCAGCGTGAAAAGTACCTGAAGACTGCGTGGGGCAAGCGTTACGTCAAAACGCGGCTGCGTAGGTATCTCACGGGCTAAAAAGACGTCGATCTACATTATCTGCACAAATCACGGTTCGCGACGGCAAAGGCGGTAAAGACAGGGTGACGATGCTACCGGTGAATCTAGCCAAACCATTGGAACGCCATCTGCAAAAAATCAAAGCGCAGCACGAGGAGGATTTGGAAGCGGGTTTCGGCACCGTGTATCTGCCGGGTGCGATCGAGCGCAAATCGCCAAATGCAGCCGGCAGATGGGCGTGGCATTACGTCTTCCCCTCATCGCGCTTGTCGGTCGATCCTCGTGCCCGAGTTAATCCGGGCGAGCCGGTCAAGCAACGCCACCACACGGACGAAAGTCTCTTGCAAGATGCCGTGAAAAAAGCCGTGCGCGCTGCAGGTATTTCCAAGCCAGCGACGTGTCATTCGCTGCGACACTCATTTGCGACTCATTTGCTTGAGAACGGTATGATATTCGCACTGTCCAAGAGCTCTTGGGGCACAAAGACGTGAGCACAACAATGATCTACACGCATGTGCTCAACAGACCCGGCATTGGGGTCAAAAGTCCGTTGGACTGAAAAGTTCGTGATCGCGAGGCGCGTGCGCTCCCGAGACTTACGCTGGTGCGCCGCCGAGAGCGCCGGGGAGCGGCGGTGTGACGTCGGGCGAAGCGACAACTTGCTTGGGCGGTTTTTCGGCTGGCATCTTTTTGTCGGGCGGTGGCGTGGCGCCTCGTGGCGGATTAATCAAGCGGCCGTGCTCGACGATTTCCTTAATCTGCGAGCCGTCGAGCGTTTCGTATTCGAGCAGCGCTTTGGCGATTACCTCGAGCTTGTCGCGATTCGCGATGAGCGTCTTTTTCGCCAGTTGATAAGCGTCATCGAGCAATTTTTTTACTTCCTGATCGATTTGCTCGGCTGTCGCTTCGCTGTAGTCGCGCGCGCGAGAAATGTCGCGTCCGAGGAAAACGTAATCCTCGTGGTCACCATATTCGACCATGCCCATTTTTTCGCTCATGCCCCATTCGCAAACCATCCGGCGCGCAATCGCCGTTGCCATTTTGATGTCGCCCCGCGCGCCATTGGTGATGTCCCCAAACACGATTTCTTCGGAAACGCGGCCGCCCATGCTCACAGCTAGACCGGCGAGCAATTCGTTTTTGCGATTAGTGTATTTATCTTCCTCCGGCAACCACATGGTCGATCCAAGCGAGGGGCCGCGCGGGATGATAGTGACTTTGTGCAGCGGCTCAGTGTGCGGGAGAAGTTCGAGCAACAGCGCGTGGCCGGCTTCGTGATACGCGGTGTTCTCTTTTTCCTTTTCGCTGAGCGCGAGACTCCGACGCTCCTTGCCCCAGCGGACTTTGTCGCGGGCTTCTTCCAATTCGGCGAGCGTGATTCCTTTTAATCCGCGCCGGGCAGCGAGCAACGCGGCTTCATTAATGACATTCGCGAGTTCCGCACCGGAATAACCGGGCGTGCCGCGTGCGACCACGGCAAGATCGACACCTTCCGCAAGTTTCACTTTTTTGGCGTGAACGCGCAGAATTTCCTCGCGCCCTTTCACGTCCGGCAAATTGACGGTGATTTGGCGATCGAAACGTCCCGGTCGTAGCAACGCGGGATCGAGCACGTCGGGCCGGTTCGTGGCAGCGATGATGATCACGCCTTCCTGCGTGTCGAAGCCGTCCATCTCGACGAGCAACGCATTCAATGTTTGCTCACGCTCGTCGTGCCCGCCGCCAACACCATGGCCACGGTGACGGCCCACGGCGTCAATTTCATCGATGAAAATGATGCACGGCGCGGATTTCTTGCCTTGCTCGAACATGTCGCGGACACGCGACGCGCCGACGCCGACGAACATTTCGACGAAATCCGAGCCGCTAATGGAGAAGAACGGGACGTCTGCTTCGCCCGCGATCGCGCGCGCCAGCAGCGTCTTGCCCGTGCCGGGCGGGCCAACCATCAGAACGCCTTTTGGAATACGGCCGCCGAGTTTCTGAAATTTTTTCGGGTCACGCAAAAACTCGACAAGCTCCTGCACTTCATCCTTCGCTTCCTCGACTCCTGCGACATCGCGAAACGTGATTTTGTTTTTGTCGCGAGCGAGCATGCGCGCTTTCGATTTCCCGAAATTGAGCGCGCCTTTCCCGGCCATGCGGATCTGCTGGCGAAACAGAAAGTAAAGGACGAGAAGAAAAAGTGCGATTGGCAGAAAACCGACTACGGTTTGGGCCAGCACATTCGATTCAGTTTTGATGGCGGGCTGAATGCCGGCAGCAGCGAGTCTTTGCTGCAAATCATTTGTGAAACTCAGATAGACCGTTGTTTTAAACGGGACTTGCTGGGCAGGCGCTGCACCTACCCCCTGGCGAACGTAAACGCCGCGCAGGGTCTGAGTGGGCCGGCCATCTTCGACCACCAGTTGGAGCGGATAATTCTTGTCGTTGACGATCTGTTTGTTTTCCAGCAGCTCAAGAAAACGATTGTAGGGAACGTCTTCGACCGGCTGCATTCCGCCGCGGAAATAGAGCATCGCCAGCGCGATGCAGCCGAACCCAATCGCGAGCAGGATGATGCCGCGCCAATTAAAATTAGGTTCGTTCCCGCGGGATTTGTTCTCCCGTTGAGAGTTACGATCGGATTGAGCCATAAATAAAATTGGAGCTTAGCAACATAAAAAAGCTACCATGAACAAATGCCAATGCAAAATAGCGGGGTTCACCTCGCCCTATGTATCGTGACCGCGCATTGCGTCGCTCGTCGGTTCTGGTAAAATCTCAGTTCGAACATTGACATGACGGAACTGGTCTCATCGGTTGCAGATAAAATCGATCGCGCGGTGCAGCGCGTGACACCGCTTGCCTATCGGGTGCGGCGTACTGGCCGCCGTTTGGTGCGCCGGGCCTTGCGCAAGCCGCGAAGCGTCTCCGAGGGGCCGAACCTACTGCCGCTGCTGATTCAAGTTCTGGCGAGTTTCACCAAAGCAGACGGAGTTCTGCTCGAGGAAGAGATTGACTCGAGCCTTGGTTTTTTGCGTTACGATTACCCGGATGCGGTTTACTCGGAATTGAGACAGTTGTTCCGGCAGGCGCTCTACGAGCACCAGGACCTCGCCGCTATGGCGCAAAAACTCAGCGCGCAGTTAAGCACGGAGCGCAAGATCATGCTCGGAGTCCAACTCTACGACTTGATCTCGCAAGCGGGTCTGAAGCAGGAACAAGTCGTCGCGTTTTATTCGTTTATGTCTCAGCTCGGCATGGCTGCGCAAGCGATCGACATCGTTTATCAACTCAATGCGTCGGAGGATTCCGATCCAGCGATCTACCAGCACGGCGCGTCGCCACTCGAATCACTCTCGTTTGGAGCAGACGGCCACGCGGATGTGATAGTCAAGAACCTCACCAATAACGATCGTCTGATGGCGTTTCGTTATCACGATCTTATTTTGCTGAAAAATTACAGCGGACTGAACGTGTCGGTACGTGGGAGGCCGCTGGTGCGCGGCGGGTTCTGCCGAATTTATCCCGGGCAGAGGATTCTGGTTGGCGATCAGGTGCTCAGCTATCAGGAACTAGCTCAGTATTTCAATGCGAAGAAGAACGTTTCGCTTCCGCAGATTTTCGTTCGGGTAAGCAAGGACGCGGATGAAGTGGAACTGGAGCGTTCGCGCACGCGGGAAAGCTCGCTCCGGGTCACTTTCGGGTTGAAAGTGCGCGTCAAGGCCTTGCGCGATGTCGATGCGGAGCTCAACGGAGTGCGACTCAAGGCGGGCACGAAGGTCGAAGCGACCTTGGAAGACAAGATCATTTTCCATAATGACACCGAGCTGGATTTCATCGATCTGCGCCGGCGAGCTCGCGCACTTGGCGGCCGGTTCCAACTGAAAGCTTCCAAGTCGGAATATTTGGTTTCGAACGATCCGAGCCGGTTGCAAGCCGACGATATTCTACTTTCGCCGGGCACAAGTGGCGATGTGTTGCTGAAGATTTTTTGCGATTACGACCAGCGGGTCGGTTTGCTGGAAGTCATCGAATCCGATCGTCCGATCATGGTGGGCGAGACGCCTGTGCGCACCACCGGAGCGCTCAAAGACGGCGACACCATTCGAATCGATGTCGGACAGTTTTTGCGGTGCAACTTTTCTGAACGCATCATCGAGGAAGAGCGCAACATCATCCGCACTCTCGAGGTGAATGAAGTCACGCACCGTTTTGGCAAGGGGGAAATCGTACTAGAGGGGATTTCGTTTAACGTAACGCGTGGCGAGCTGGTTTGCGTGATGGGCGCGAGCGGTTCAGGGAAAAGCACGCTGCTGAGAGTGCTGGCTGGGCAGCTTCAGCCCACCAGCGGCGACATTGTTCTCAACGGGCGATCCCTCTACCGAAATCTCGACGTATTGAAGCACTACATCAGTTACATGCCGCAGCAGGACGCGTTCGACGAGCATCTGACCATCGGCGAGAATATGCAGTTCGCAGCGGCCATTCGCGCGCCGCACCTCTCGCGGCGCGATCGCGTTCGGCGATTGGATGCAAAGCTAATTGAGCTGGGACTTAACGAACGCCGGGACGCAGTGGTCGGTAGCGCGGACAGGAAAATATTAAGCGGCGGCGAGCGCAAACGCCTCAACATTGGGCTCGATATGATCGGCATGTCGGACGTGTATCTTTTCGATGAGCCGACTTCCGGTTTGTCCTCGAAGGACTCGGAGCATGTGATGGAGATCATCCGTGGGATGGCGCACAACAAGATCATCGTCGTCACCATTCACCAACCGAGTTCGAAAATTTTCCAGATGTTCCATAAGGCCATGCTGCTCGATAAAGGCGGCCGGCTCGTCTTTTTTGGCACACCCTCGGAGATGCTCCGTTATTTTGCGGAAGCGGAGCACCAGCATCAATTCGGTGCGGAACTCGGCGCGTGTCCATCCTGTGGAACGACGCGACCTGAGTTCATTTTTGATGTGCTGGAGACGCCGCTGCGCGATCTGAGCGGCGACGTTATTTACGAGGAAAACAGTCGGGGCCAGCTCGTGCCTTCACGCCGTTACTCGCCGGAATTCTGGCGGGACAAGTACGAAGCGTTTCGACTAATCCAGGACGTCAAACAGGTTTCTCTGCGCCAGGAACCAGTCGCGCCCCTGCCCGCTGCTCCAGCCGAAAGGAAACGTCTCCCATTTCGCTGGCACGACCAATGGACGCAGTTCCGCACAGTTCTGCGCCGGGCGTTCATAAGCAAATTGCGCAATCGCGCCAACCTGGTCATCACGATCTGCGTTTCGCCCGTATTGGCGTTGCTCATCGCGACTATTCTGCGCTACTCGGAAAGCGGGACGTACGATTTCGCCTCTGCTTATCATATTCCGACGTTTCTCTTCCTCGGCCTGATTGTTGCCATGTTTCTAGGCCTGACAAACAGTGCCGACGATATCATCCGCGACCGCGCCGTGCTCCAGCGGGAGCGCAATCTCGATGTGCGTCTTTCTTACTATGTGATTGCCAAAACGCTGACCCTCGCTGTGTTCGCCCTCATTCAGTGCGTGCTCTTTGTGCTGATCGGTAATTACGTCCTCGAAATCCGCGCGATGTTCTGGATTTACCTGGGAATCATGTTCATGACCGCGATGAGCGGCGTCTCGCTCGGCCTACTTATTTCCTCGCTCGTCGCCGATCCGAAAACAGCAGCCAACATTGTCCCGCTAGTCTTAATTCCGCAGATCATCATGGGCGGCGCGCTCATCAAATACGAGGACATGAACCGGAACCTCGCGCTGCTTTATGCGCTTTCACATTGGTTTTCCGAACATCCCAGTACGGAGAAAAGCAAGAAGATGGAGAGCAAGCTGCAGGTGCCGTTTGTTTGTCAATTCGTCGCTATGCGTTGGTCGTACGACGAGATGGTTCTGGCGCAGGCTAAGCTCAACCCGCTTACCCATCGGCAAGACCGAGCGCAGCGCGAGATCGACCGGATTGTCGCCAGGCATCGGCAAGATCCCGCGGAAAGTAAACGGCTGGAGGATTTAAAGGAGACGCTGGCGCTGCTTTCCGGTATCGAGGCGAAATCGGTTGGCGAACTGGATCGCTACCTCGGCTTAGTCGATCAAATTCTCGATCGCAAACGGCCGTTTGACCGCGCGCTTTTCAAGGGCGCGATCGGCCCAATTACAGCCGAGCAAATCTACGTCAACCAAAAAGTCTCGGATCTGATCTCGAACGCCGAGATGGAGCAAAGCGATTATCGCCGCGGCAATCGGCCGAATGTTTTTTTCGGCGCACAGAAGCATTATTTCGGAATCAGGATCAGCGCGTTTGCTTTCAACACAGCTGTTCTGATTGTATCAACCTTCGGTTTGCTCGCGCTGCTGCATTGGATTTTGCGAAAGCAATTGGAAGTGCGAAGGAGTTAAATGAAAATCCGAAATCGAAAATCCGGAATTCGAAATGGGAAGGCCCGTCTTATCGTTGCGGCCAGCGAGACCGATCCCGACATGCTTTACGCCACGAAGTTTTGGGCGCCTGATCCATTTATTTTTCTTGAGCGAAATGGGAAACGTACGCTGGTCCTGAGCGACTTGGAAATTGATCGCGGACGCAAACAGGCCGATGCAGATGAATTTGTCATGTTCAGCGAGCTTGAACGCGAGGTGCAGGGAAAATCAAAAAAGACGCCGCCGTACGAAAAAGTGCTCGCGCATTTTCTGCGAAAGCGCGGCGTAAGATCGACAATCGTTCCGGCAAATTTTCCGCTCGCCTACGCGCAGGAACTAGCCGCAAACAAAATCCGTGTTCGCGCGACAAATGGGCTTTTCTGGCCGGAACGCGAAGCGAAATCGAACAAGGAGATCGAGATGATTGGCCGTGCGTTGCGAATTACCGAAATGGGACTTCGGCGCGCAATCGGAATTTTGAGAGCCTCGAAACCTGGCCCGGGAAAAAAATTGCGTTGGAACGGCAAAACTTTGACCTCGGAAATGCTGCGCGCCGAAATTGATTCCGCGATTTTGTGGGCGGGCGGCATTCCGACAGGCACAATTGTTGCCGGCGGCGATCAAGCCTGTGATCCGCACGAGCGCGGATTCGGTCCGCTTTATGCCGACTCCCTCATCATTCTCGACGTTTTCCCTCGGGACGCCAAGAGCGGCTACTTTGGCGACATGACCCGGACGGTTTTACGCGGGCGCGCAAGCGACACCCAGCGCAAACTTTGGAATGCAGTGAAATCCGGCCAGGCGCTGGCTTTGAAGAAGATCAAGGCAGGAGTCGATGGGATGACAATTCATAAAGCCATTCAGGATTTCTTCGCCAAGCGCGGTTTTCCGACCGAGGTGCGCAAAGGTCGGCGCGTCGGATTTTTTCATGGGACCGGTCACGGGCTGGGACTAGAGATTCACGAGCATCCGCGTTTGCAAAAGGTGACGTTAAAAGATCGACAAGTACTGACGGTTGAGCCTGGACTTTATTATCCCGGAGTGGGCGGAGCGCGTCAGGAAGATGTGGTGGTCGTCACAAAGACAGGCTGCAAAATCCTGTCGCGGTTTCCGAAACAATTGGAGATTTGAACAAGCCTACATCGCGATCATCCTGAGCAGTGCGAAGGATCTCGCCGACCAAACATGCGACACGCTCAGGCCGGAGCGTGATCAATTCACCCTGTGGGAGGTTCCTCGCTCCGCTCGGAATGACGGTGGGGCAATGAACGCGCACTGCGGTTTCGCGTCTAATTTCGCAGCGGCAGAGTGACAAGTCGCTTTGGCGGGTTAAATTAAAATCGATATGTATTATCCGTACGGTTTTGGTTTAGGGTCCCACTGGCTGCTATATATCGGCGTTCCGTTGATCATTGGAATTTGGGCCCAGATTCGGGTAAGCAGCGCGTTCAGCCGATGGAGCAAGGTGCGCGATAGCGCAAACATTACTGGCGCCGACTGCGCGCGCGAAATCCTGCAAGCGGCGCAGATTCATGATGTCGATGTTGTGGAGACGAACGATTTCCTTGGCGATCATTACGATCCCACACGCAAAAAACTGCATTTGTCGAGCAACGTTTACCACACGCCGTCGGTCGCGGCCGTGGGCATTGCTGCGCATGAGACCGGGCATGCGATCCAACACGCGAAAGCTTACGCTCCGTTGAAGGCGCGCATGGCGATCGTGCCGGTGACGATGATCGCATCGCAAATGCTGCCCTTCATCATCATCGGCGGCTTGTTTTTTAGAATCACCGGTCTGATCACCCTCGGGATTTATTGCTACCTGATTCTGCTGGTTTTCCAGCTCATCACGTTGCCGGTGGAGTTCGACGCCTCGCGGCGCGCAAAAATTATTTTGCGCGAGATGGGCATCGTGCAGCCGGGGCGGGAAGTTGCCGGTGTCAATAATGTCTTGAACGCAGCCGCGCTCACTTATGTGGCGGCATTTATCGCTGCGTTGGGGAACTTGCTCTGGCTAATGTCGCTCCGCGATCGGCGGTGATCGACCTCGCGGTTCAAGAAAATGGATCGAGTTCTGGCCTTATCCACCACCGGACGAATTCGCTGCGGCGAACCTGCTCGGCGAATTTCCGATTTGTTATCGTCGAGTCTCGGCGCGCGTGCTAAGTCTAAGCGACAGGCGATGGACCAGCCGAGGACGGATGAAGATCAGGAGTTAGTGGCGCGCACCCAATCCGGCGACGCCAGCGCATTCGATCAACTCGTGATCAAATATACTCCGCGGCTCTACGGCTTGGTTTACAACATGACCGCGAACCACGAGGACACGAACGATCTTTTACAGGATATTTTTTCCAAAGCTTACAAAGCGATCCGTGGGTTCCGCGGTAAATCGACCTTTTATACCTGGATCCATTCCATCGCGGTGAACATGACGCTGAATTTTCTCAAGAAACGCGGCCGCCGTTTTCAACTGAGCCTGGACGATGTGGATGCCAGCATCCAAAACGACAAAGAATTCCTCGAGGCCACAGCGACGAGCAGTCCAGTGCGGGAAGCGGACCTTTCCGAGCTGCAGCGAAGATTGAACGAGGCCATGATGAAATTGTCTGATGATCACAGAGCCGTGGTCACCATGTTCCATATCCAGGGAATGCCTCACGCGGAGATCAGTAAAATCTTGCGTGTTTCGGAAGGAACGGTACGTTCGAGGCTCTTCTACGCGAATCGGCAACTGCAAAATTATCTGGACGAATTTCGGAAAAATCCTGTTTCTTAACCGGAGCTGAAATGGACGAATTCAACGACAACGAAATCGCGAAGCTGCTTCGGTTGAAGCGCTATGAGCAACCACCGCCTGGTTATTTCGAAAATTTCCTGCACGAATTCCATCGCCGGCAGCGTGATGAATTGCTGCGTCAGCCGCTTTGGCGAATTTGTCTGGATCGCGCTCAAGACTTGATGCTCCGATTAAATGTTCGCTCGTTGGCTTCTTATCCGGCGGCTGCCGCCGCAGTGTTGGTCTGTGCCGCAGTTATTTCGTTGAAGATTTATCAACAACCGGAGACCACTCAGGTCGCGTTACAAAGTTCGCCGGCATTATCCACATCGACACATACGGAAGGAGAATGGACGCTGGCGTCTCCGGTGGCTGGGCGGATCTTCCGGATGCAGCCGCTTCGCCGTTTCGATGCCAGCACCCAGACTCACCGGGCGACGACGCCCCGTTACGTGCTCGATACCGTCCCCGTGAGTTATGAACCGACGTTCAGATTCTAGTTCCGGCTGTCGTCGAGGTGTGGCGCAACGTTTTAAGTTGCCCATTTCGGCGTCGCAATTTGCAAAGTCGCGCCACATTAAACTTGCAGTCGCATTAGTTTTCTGCTCAGGCGCGAGTTTGCTTTACGCTCAAGAGCAGTCTGCGGCGGTCATTAGTCACGAGGTCAAAGAAATTTTCGAACGCGCCGGCAAAGCGGTGGTTAAGATTCATGGTCTCGACCAGCACAGCCCAATTTGCGGCACCGGATTTTTCATTGATCCTACCGGCACGCTTTACACCGCCTACACAGTAGGCGGGGAAGCGGATAATTTTACCGTCGAGTTTGCGGGTAAAAAATATCCCGCGCGTCAACTCGTGGCGGATATCCGCAGCGGCACTGCGATGTTGAAGATCGACGCTGCCACGCCGGCCTTGCCGATTGGAAAATCGGAGGGACTGGAAGTGACGACGCCTGTCGTCGCAGTGGGTTTCCCGTTGGATTTACCCGAAACGCCGAATTTCGGCATGGTCGCCGGTTTCGACCACAAATGTCTGGGCCGCTATTTTTCGACGACGCATCTGCGCGTCAATCTGCCCACCCAGCGAGGGGAAGCTGGCGCGCCGCTGCTGAACATGAAAGGGGAAGTTGTTGGGATTGTTGTGAGCAGCCTTGAAAACAATTCGGCTTGCTATGCAGTGCCGATCGAAGCTGCAGAGAAAATCCGCAGCGATTTTGTTCGTTTCGGTGAGCCCAGGCACGGCTGGATTGGGATCAATGTTTCGGAGGCCGCTCAACCGGTGGAAGGTTCGCGCGCGGAAATGACACAGATCATGGGCGGCACGCCGGCGGCCCGTTCCGGAATCAAATCTGGCGATGTTCTTTTGTCAGTGGGACGAAAAAAAGTAACTCAGCCGGAAGATGTGCTGGATGCATCGTTTTTCATTACCGCCGGCGACATTGTGCCGATCACAGTTGCGCGCGGAAATAAGAAACTGACATTCGAAGTGCAGGCCGATCTTCATCCGGCCAGCAAGAACGTGCCTATGCTTTCTGACGGTACGCCGCTTCCTACATCGGCAGCTGCTGAGGCAAATCGCTCCATTCCCCTCAAGCTCGAGTCCGAGGCACAACACACGCCCTAGCGGACAGGAGTGCCAAGCTCAGCGCGGTAATATTTTTCGAAACTCCGCTTCGTCGATAATCTTTACGCCGAGTTGTTTGGCCTTATCGAACTTGCTGCCCGGTTCGGTGCCGGCGAGGACGTAATGGGTTTTCTTACTCACGCTACTGCTGACGTGCCCACCGAGCGCTTCGATTTTTTTTCTTGCTTCCTTGCGCGTCATCGAAGGCAGCGTTCCAGTCAACACAAAAGTCTTTCCGGCCAGCGGCAATTCGGCTGCTTTCTTCGCCGAGATTTTTTCGCTCGTTGGCTGAATTTCGAGTTCATTTAGTCGTCGCAGAATTTTCTTTCCTGTCGTCGACGCGAAGAAGTCCAGAACGCTCTGTGCGACCACCGGCCCCACTTCGGTAACGATGCCGTCCTTTTCCGCTTTGCTCTTGGAGCGCTCGGCAAAACCAGCCTTGATTAATCGTTCGGCGATTTCTCTGGCAGATTCCTTTTGGTCCCGCTTCTGGTGATACTCCAAAACATCGAGGAGCAATTGTGAATGGGCCACGTCGTCGATGTTGTCATGAAACTGGGCGAGCTGCGTTGCGGTGGTTTTTCCCACATCGGGAATTGCCAGGGCGAAAAGCCAGCGCGAAAGCGACAAAGTTCTGGCGCGCTCGATCGCCTTAATCGCTTTGGTCGCGTTCTTCTCGCCGAACACGCGCGGCGCTTCATCCGTCCCGAGATTTAGTTTAGCGAGCTGTTCGGTCTTTAGCTCAAACAGATCAAGTGGCTCGCGGATGAGTCCACTCTCGACCAGTTTGTCTGCCACAATTCCACCCACGCTTTCGATGTCGAGCGCGCTGCGCGCGGCGAAAAATTCTACGCGCCGTGTTGTCTGTGCCGGACATTGTAGATTTTCACAGCGCCATGCGACAAACTGCGGGTCGCGCCGGATGGGGTCGCCACAGATGGGGCATTTGCCGTGAATGTGCCGTGCAAAATCAAACGGCTTCGCATCGCGCGGACGCTTCGATTTCACAACTGTGACCACCGCGGGAATTACTTCGCCAGCTTTCTCGATCACCACGGTGTCGCCGACGCGGATGTCTTTGCGCTTGATTTCATCCTCGTTGTGCAACGTAGCGCGAGCCACGGTGCTCCCGCTTACCAGCACCGGCTCAAGCACTGCGACTGGCGTCAAAATTCCAGTGCGACCGACCTGAATCACAATGTCGCGCAAACGCGTTTCTACCCGTTCGGCTGCGTATTTGTAAGCAATCGCCCAGCGTGGCGATTTCGCGGTGAAACCGAGCCGCTCGCGTTGCGCAAATGAATTGACTTTCACCACTGCCCCGTCGGTTTGATAAACAAAATTATGACGGATCCCGTCTAGCTCGTGAATCGCATCCAAGATTTCCTCGACTGACTCGGCCACCCACCAGCGCTCGGTAGCCGGCAAGCCCAGCTTCTTGAGCAGCGGAAAAATTTCGGAGTGAACATCGACATTCAGTCCTTCGGTTGCGCCGGTTCCGTAAAACACGACGCCGAGCGGACGTTTCGCCACGATCGCCGGGTCGAGTTGCTTGAGTGAACCAGCCGCCACGTTGCGTGGGTTTGCAAACAGCGGCAGGCCTTGCCTCTTGCGTTCGTCGTTGAGTTTTTCAAAGCCCTTCCTGTCCATGTAAACTTCGCCCCGCACTTCCAGGAGTTTCGGCGCAGCATCGCGCAGGCGCTCCGGCACGGAGCGAATCGTCCGGATATTTTGCGTGATATTGTCGCCCACGTTTCCATCTCCCCGCGTTGCCGCTTGGCGCAGCCTGCCGTTCTCGTAAATGAGCGAAACCGCAACGCCGTCCACTTTTGGCTCGATCACTACCGGGATCTTTTCGTTCGGTAAGAGCCGCCGGATGCGAGCATGAAAATTTTTCACTTCCTCTTCAGAGTAAGTGTTGTCGAGACTAAGCATCGGTATGACATGCGAGACCTGCTCGAACGCTTTGAGCGGTTTTCCGCCGACACGCTGGGTGGGTGAATGCGGCGTAATGAGATCGGGGAATTGCGTTTCGAGATCGACAAGCTCCTTGTACAGTCGGTCGTATTCTCGATCGCTGATTATCGGCGCGGCTTCCTCGTAATAAAGCCGGTCGTGCTTCCGGATTTCCTCCCGCAATTGCTGGATGCGCTTGGCGGCTTCCTTCTCTTCCATGAATATCCTGCACGATACGAGCGTGCAAAATCTCGGCAACGGTGGGCAGCGCGCCGACCCGGTCAGTCTTTCAAATTACCGCAAAAGCAGGTATGCATAAAGGATCGTGAAACTGGGCGAGCGAATTCTTGGAGTAGAAGGCGGCGGCACAAAAACCGCCTGGTGTCTTGTCGAACGAACGGATGCGACTTTTGGCGTTATCGGCCAGGGAAAACTGCCGCCATCGAATTTCCGCTTGCAAACGCCGGATCGTCTGAAAGCGATCTTTCGTGAACTTCCCCGTGAAATCGATCGGGCCGGAGTCTTTCTTGCTGGGTGCGGCACGGCCGAAGATCGACAATCGCTTTCGCGACTTTGCGCGGAAATCTGGCCAAATGCCAGAATCATAACTGGCAGCGATCGCGAATCCGGCGTCGCTGCCGCTCTCGAGCACGGCGATGGCATCGTGGTGAGCGCCGGCAGCGGCTCGTCGGTGACAGGCCGTCGCGGCGAGCGAATCGAAAGAGCTGGCGGTTGGGGACACATTCTTGGCGACACGGGCGGCGGTTATTTTCTATCCATTCAGGCGCTGCGCTTGATCTTGCGCGAATACGATCTGCAACGGGTGGAACGGCCGTTTACGGTAAAAATTTTGCAGGCGCTTTCGTTGAACAATTTTGATGAACTCGTTCGCTGGGCGCAGACAGCGGATAAGATGGAAGTGGCGCTGCTTACGCGAGTCGTCTTTGAGGCCGCCGCCGGCGGTGACCCGCGTATTACCGAGATCATCGAAAATGGCGCTCAGGCCCTCTGCGATTACACCGAAACGATCGCCTCCCGTCTTCACTTGCTCGCGCCGAAAGTGATGCTGATGGGCGGTCTTTTTTACCGCGATTCAATTTATACCCACGCGTTTCGACGCAGACTCAAAAAGAACCTTCCCGATGCCCGCGTGGCAATCGCCGAGCGCGCTCCAGAGCTTGGTGCAGCATGGCTCGCAGCGGAGGTGCGTGATCACGTTACTTTCCAGCCAAAGCTTTCTGAGGAGCAAATCGATAATCTGGCGGCGGCGCTGACCGAGCAACGCAACCCGCGCTCAGAGAATTTGGAAAAACTGAGCGCACGCGAACTAGTCGAGCTTTTCGTTGAGGAGGAGAAATTTGTTCAAGACGCCTTACGCGGGGCGATTGTCGATCTTACGCGCGCCATTGAGATCGTGACCGAATCGCTGCGCAATGGTGGCCGCTTGTTTTACGTGGGAGCTGGCAGCAGCGGGCGCATCGGGGTCCTTGATGCTAGCGAGATTCCACCAACGTTTGGCGCGTCGCACGATCTTGTGCAGGGGATCATAGCCGGCGGTATGACTGCGCTTTATCGAAGTGTGGAAGGCGCGGAAGACGAGGAAGGCGCCGGCGCGTTAGCTTTGAACGAACGCCGAGTAAAAGACGGCGATATTGTGATTGGAATCACGGCCAGCGGTCGAACGCCGTTCGTCCTTGGTGCGCTAGCCTGGGCAAAATCCGCCGGCGTGACAACAATGCTACTGACGTGCAATCCTCACGCGTCTGCTGTGAATGTCGATGTTGCAGTCGATCTCGCGGTTGGACCGGAGATTCTTACCGGATCGACAAGGTTGAAAGCGGGCACGGCGACAAAAGTTGCACTCAATATTATCAGCACTGGCGCAATGGTGATGCTAGGCAAAGTGCGCGGCAACTTGATGATCGATTTGCGCACGACCAGCGCGAAGCTACAAGATCGCGCTACGCGTGTTGTCGCCGAGTTAGCCCAGTGCGATTATGATTCGGCGCGCCAGCAACTCGAAGCGGCGGACTGGAATTTGCGCGAGGTGGTAGGCAAGATCGACGGTGGCCGGTCGTCCTGAATCGCGCACATCCCGAAGGCTACTACAAGAACTCATGGCGCTTTGGAGGGGCACACGCTTGTCGTGTCCCAAAGTTGCTGACGGCACGGACGCCCTCCACTGCATTGGTCTCGGGATTATAATGTCGGTCCTATTTTTCTCACGGCGTTTTTTGGCCTTTCATTTCCGCCATTTTCTGGGCGAGACCAGCGGTGAATTTTTCGTATTGGACATTATCCACGGTGAAGGTGCCGAACATGTAGTTCGAGTTGTCCCAGGACCAATTCTGTTCCGCATCGTTGTAAGTCATTTTCGAGGTCTGCCCCTGCCAGTATTCGTGATGGATCGGGTCGGCGCCGGGCGGGTTCACGATCTTGGGCGTACCGCCCATGCCGCCTTCGATCAGGTGACCATGAAAAGTTCCATACTGCCCGATGGTAATCTGATGTTCTTTCCCCTCAATCTTTCGGGTGATTGGGACATAACGAATTTCGGTTTTCTTCGACGCACCCGGCTGCAGAACCGCCCCGGCGATCGCTTCAAGCGCTTTGCGCTGATCCGGATTCGCTTTGTCGTCGACGTATAAATAGGCGAACTTCCAGTTTCCGTAGGACTCCATCATGGACTGGCCCGCCGGGCTCTGCGCCATGCCCGCAACGGCAAGTCCGTCGAGTCTTACTTTTCCGTAGTTGCCCTCCTCGATGAAAAGCACCTGTCCGCCACTGCAGGTCATCTTGGTCGGTTTAGAACCAAACCAACAGGGACACGCCGCATCGCAGGAACAGGCTTCTTCGAGTTGGCCGGTGATTTTCCACCGCGTTTTGTCTTTCGGTTGATCTGCGCCTCGCAGGGAAGTCCCTCCGCAGAAGAGGCCCACAACGAGCGCACACAACAGGAGTGATCTCTTTTTCATAGTGGCGAACTCTATGCCTGCGAGGCTGGGGAGCAATTGCATTTCTTGATTGTTGCGCTCTAGCCGTCGATGATGAATTTCTCTGTTCCAATAAGCGCAACGGAACTGCCTCACACGAAGCTAGGTATGACTTAACCGAAAGGAAACCTTATGCTCTGGACAATCTTTGTGATCTTGCTGATTCTCTGGCTCCTTGGATTGGTCAGCTCCTATACTCTGGGCGGGTTTATTCATATCCTGCTCGTGCTTGCCATTGTGGTGCTGATTATCAATTTGATCCAAGGTCGGCGTCCGCTGTAATTTTGCAGCAATGAAACCAGCCGGCATTGTCGGCATCATTTTAATCATCATCGGCATCGTTTCGCTGGTGTATGGCGGGTTCACCTACACCAAGCGCGAGAAGGTGCTCGAATTCGGTCCGATTCAGGCGACCGCCGAAAAAGAGCACACCATCTCATTTCCGCCAGTGCTCGGCGGCATCTGTCTGGTCGGCGGGATCGTCCTTGTGATCGTCGGCAGCCGTAAAAGCTGATCGCGGCTATCCGTTCCCTGCTTTCAGCACGGCAAAAGTCTTGCCGCCTTTGCGATCGAGGTAGAGAAGGACGCCGCGTCTCGGGTCCGCTTTGTTGAGCGCGTCGCGGAATGATCGGACGTCGGTAACCGGTTTGCCATCCACTTCAGTAATGACATCCTCGCGCTGAATGTCTTGTTGCGCGGCAAGACTGTTGTCTTCAACATCCGTCACAATGACCCCTTGCTGCACAGGGAGGTGCAGACGGTCTGCAACGTCCTTCGTCAATTCCTGCACCTGCAGTCCAAATTTGCCGACGCCTTGCTGCTTTGGTTGGGTTGGCTGAATCGACTCATTTGAGGCGCGCGCGATCTCGCTGGGCAGTTCGCCAGTCTTAACAGGCACTTTGATTGTCCGGCCTTTGCGCCAGACGGTCAGCTCGACATTTTGACCGACCTTCTTTTTCAAAATCTCATGCTGAAGCTGCGAGTCGGTTTCCACTGGCGCCCCATCGACATGCGTGATCACATCAAAGGGCCGCAAGTCGCTCTTATAGGCCGGCGCGTTAGCTTCGATGATGCGCACCACTACGCCTTTCTCGGCGCCCTTGAGTAGATCGCGGATTTCGGAATCGTCACCCAGTGTCTCGATACGAATTCCCAACCAAGGCCGCACGATTTTGTGGCCAGCGATAAGTTCGGCGCCGATCTCCTTGGCCATATTAATCGGAATGGCAAAGCCGAGACCGCGATTCATGCCGTTGATCAGTGTGTTCATCCCGATCACCTTGCCGTCGATGTCGCAGAGTGGGCCGCCGCTATTACCGGGATTAATCGAGGCATCGGTCTGCAAATAATCCGAGATAGAATAGCCACGCGCCTGGAGCAATTTGCTGCGGCCTTTGCCGCTCACCACCCCATAGGTGAACGTGTAATCCAGCTTGAAGGGCGCGCCGATGGCGAACGCAAATTGCCCCACGCGCACCGCATCGCTATCGCCCAGCTGAACGACCGGCAAATCCTTGGCGTCAACTTTGATGACCGCGACATCTGTCTTCTCATCGGTGCCCACGACTTTCGCCTGAAACTCCCGGCCATCCCGCAATTTCACGTCGATTTTGTCCGCGTCCTCGATCACGTGCACGTTCGTGAAGATGTAGCCGTCCGGTCGAATAATGAAGCCGGAGCCTTCGCTTTGGATCGGCCGCAGCACGCCCGGGTTCCTCCGCGGGTTGTTTTCGTCAGGTTGACCTTGGAAGAACAAATCGTCGAATGGCGAACTCTCGCTTCCGTCGTTTTTCTTTGAAATTTCAATGATCACAACGCTCGGCGCCACGGTTTCGAAAACCTTCGCAAACGCATTGTTCAATTGATGCGCAACGTCCTTGCCTGCTTCGGCTGCCGCAGCGGGAACAGTCGGCGTTGGGGCGACCTCAGGTTGCGCTGCAAACGATGTACTGATTGTCAAGCACAGAATCAAAATGGATAAGCGCATGGGTTGCAACTTGGACAGCATTGAACATGCAACGTTCAACTGGTCGCGTCCACTCCCCGCTTATGCCAGGGCGCACTCGCGCTTTCATCCAATCCCTGCTAAGCTCGTGGACAGAGCGTGTAGAATTCCCAATCGAGCCTTTTGTATGCGCGGATCCAACAGGCGAATTGTCTTCCTAGCCGGGGTCGCGCTGTTTATCTTGGTTTGGGCCACAGCAATTGGACCCGAGCCCCCGGCCCGGATCGCGATTTCGCCCAACGAACTGGTTCGAGCGGTTACTCTTCACCGCGATTCTCTCATCGACTTATGCCTGATGGACCGTGTCGATCCAAATGGCCGCGATGCGGAGGGACGAACGTCGCTCTTAATCGCGACATCGCAGCAGGATTGGAAGACTGTGCGGCGACTCATCGATGCCGGCGCGATTGTTGATCTCCCCGACAAAAGCGGTTTCACGCCTCTGATGGCAGCCGCAGCGCATGGCAACATCGATATATTCGGCTTGCTTCTCGCACGTACAACCAATCTGCATGCAGAAGGTCGTACGAATGACGGGCGGGATCTTCTGGGGATGGCACTGGACGGTGGTAATCCAGGGATTGTCGAGACCGTGCTGGAGCGCTTGCCGCCAATGCAGCAGTGGACAACCAGTACCCGGCGTGCTCTAGGCGCTGCACTTCTAGGCGGAGACAAGGAGCAAATCCGATTGCTGCTCCGCAAGCATTCCGTGCCTCCGACGCCTGAGGGCAGGAACGTACCGTTTCTTGCTTATTCCATCGCCGGAAGCAACTCCTCTCTTTTCAGAACGCTTCTGGCTTGCGGAGCCGATCCTAACACCGTTCTTCCATCCCGTTGTGACAAGGATTTTCTGGCGCTGCTCTCATCAAATTCGCTTCGCAGCTACGTGGAAGAAGACAGGAACCTTACGGTGGTGATGCTTGCCGCCGGACTTGGGCAGGACGACTACCTACGCGCTCTGCTCGACGCTGGCGCCAACCGTAACCGACTGACGAGCCGGGACAGAATGTCTGCGTTGGATATTGCCGCAGAGACCGGTCACTGGCGCGCCGCACAGATTCTTCTCGGCGGCGGACCGCCGCCGGACCAGTTGCGGCTCGAAATTTCTCTCGCTTTGCAACGGGTCGCCCTGGTTAAGAATGGTGTGCCGGTGTATCGGACGCAATGCTCCACTGGGCGACCAGGTTATTCGACGAAGAGGGGCGAATTTGTGATCACCAACAAGGAACGATACCATCGTTCTACCATCTACCATGTGGACATGCCCTATTTCATGCGTCTGAGCTGTCTCGATTTTGGAATGCACGCCGGCTATGTGGCGGATCATCCGGCATCACACGGCTGCATTCGCTTGCCGGAGGATGCTGCTCGCAAATTTTTCTCTGAAATTCCAGTCGGCACGGTTGTGACGGTGCAATAAAGATGCGCTGTTGCTGCGGCGGTCTATGAGCGCCGATAGTCTGCATGAAACCTTTGTTCTTGTTTGCTCCCGGCGCAGGCGCGCCTTCGTCTCATCCTTGGATGCAAAATTGGAAAAATCGTCTGAGCCAGCTTGGGGAATTCGTCACGTTCGATTATGATTACATGCGCAAAGGCCGAAAGCGGCCCGATCCGTTGCCACAATTGATCGCGGCCCACCGGCGGGCCCTAAGCGAAGCGCGAGAACGACATCCTTCCAGAATCACAATCCTCATCGGTAAAAGCATGGGGGGCCGCGTCGGCTGTCATGTTTCACTCGAGGAAAACGTGGACGGGCTGATTTGTCTTGGATACCCCCTCTGCGCGATGGGTGATCGTACGAAACTCCGCGACGAGATTTTGCGTGCTCTGACCACGCCGATCCTGTTTGTCCAAGGCACGCGCGATTCGCTTTGCCCATTGGATCTTTTGGAGCGAGTTCGTGGTGAAATGAAAGCGCCAAACTCTTTGCGCATCGTCAAAGGCGGCGATCATTCATTGCGCGTGCCTAAACGTGAACTTCAAGGAACGAGCAAGACGCAGGAAGATATCGATCAGCAAATCTGCGAAGCCATTGCTGGATTTGTTGACCAATTCGCGATGACCGGTGATTAGGTGAACATGAGGAGGAGGCCTAATCATGTTTCCATCCGCGCTGGCCAAGTCGAGTTTGTCAAAGTGGGCACCGACGCCTGGCGGTGGCGCGATGTCTATCGCTGGCTGCTTGGTTTACGGTGGCCACAATTCGCCGCATTCGTTGCCGCCGTTTACATCACGCTCAATCTTCTTTTCGCCACGCTCTACAGTCTTGAGCCAAATAGCATCGCGGGGACAGGTCTACATTGGTTCCTCGATTGCTTCTTCTTCAGCGTGCAAACGCTGGCCACGATCGGCTATGGCCACATGTACCCCCAAACGCTCTACGGTCATGTGATCACGACAATTGAAGTCATGAGCGGTATCTTTCTGCTGGCGGTCATGACCGGCCTCATTTTCGTCCGCTTTTCGCGACCGATTGCGCGCGTTCTCTTCAGCAAATCAATCGTGATCGCGCCACTAAATGGAAAGCCGACATTGATGGTACGCATAGGAAATGAAAATCAGCACAGCATGGTCGAAGCGAAGTTTCGGATCATGTTTTCGCGCGACGAACCGTTGGTCGAAGGCGGCGATTTCAGGTACTTTTATATTTTGAAATTGCATTTCGATCGGCTCACAGTTTTCCCGGCGGCGTTAACTCTGCGACATACGATCGATGAAACGAGTCCGCTGTTTGGCGCAACTCCCGAATCGCTCGAATCCAGCCGGGTCCTGTTTATTGTCTCGGTGGTCGGAATCGATCCAGTCATTGCGGCTGCCGTGCAAACGCAAAAGGATTACAGCTGGCGCGATATCCGTTTCGGAGAACGTTTCGTCGAAATTTATACCGAGCACGGTGGCGGCAGGCTCACCGTCGATTACGGCCGCCTTCACGACACTGAGCCAGTGTCGTAGGCCTTGTTGCTACGCTAGATTCGAATTCCGCACGGTCGCCGCTCTATTCAGGTGGCAGGAGAATCATCCGTGCAAACTGGAACATCGCGGTGACAAGTTGGAAGACAATGCCAGTGAAGAATGGCCAGAATGCGCCGAGGAAGCCGGTGTTGTACAATTGCAACACCATCGCTGCGGTCCCGAGGAACCCGAACAGATAAAAAACGAACCGGGTGGCACGCTCACGTTGTATCTGCCGCAGATCCAAGCGACGAAAGATCTTCGTCATCGTAATGGCGACCAGCAAAGAAGCCACGAATGCGAACCCGCTGCACCACTTCCAGATGCCTGCCGGCGCGGGCCTGATCGTGAGCAACAGCAGCCCGATCATGCATAATACGAGTGGAAGGATTGAATTGGTTAGGAGCAACCGAAGCCGAAGTTTGTCGGCCGGCGACCACTCGTGCACCGATTCACGGCGAAAGACGACTACCACACCGGCAAAACCAGCGAGGGCAACGGCGATCTGCGCGGCACTGCTGAGAGCTTCGCCCGGTTCCATCGTTAGATGAGTTCAACGCGTCGCCGCCAATTGTGGAAGCATTTTTTATTGTATGCGGATTCGCAGCTGCCGACGAGGATGTAACTGTCCGGTTCTTGAGCGAGTCCGGTTTCTCTTTATTTTAGGATGAGATGTCGATTTTGTGCTTGCCTGCCCGCCGTAGCTTTAGCGAAGGCGGGTCGATCTTGCTCCTGTTTATCGCGACTTCATTGCATGCCGCATCGCCAGCCGAGCAGGAAGTTCTCGGTGCAATTAACTCGCCGGGGTTAAGCGTAGTCCATCTCTGGGCGCCATGGTGCTCAAATTGCCAGGCTGAATTGAAAAGCGACGGCTGGCTAAAAATCGTAAAAAGCAATCCGCAGGTGCATTTTTATTTTGTCTCTGTTTGGAACAGCGGCGAGGACGGACGCGCCATGCTGAAAAAATTCGATATTGCCGATCAATCAAACGTGACGATTCTGGCCGATCCTGGTCCGCGCGGCAAAGATCACATCAAGCAGTTTGCCGGCCTGCCGCTTTCGTGGATCCCCACGACATGGATTTATAAAGATGGCGACCTCCGTTATGCGCTGAACTATGGCGAGGTCCGCTTCCCGGTCTTGCAGCAATTTCTCGCGGACAGCCAGTCTGAGTGGTCGCACAAAGGTGAACCGCAAATCGAGTAGATTTTTCCGAATGATCCAAACTTCTGCTGCGCCATCGATTTCTCAGAGTAAACCGCCTGCGATTCTTTCGCTGATCGGCGATACGCCGCTGGTGGAGGTCACGCAGTTCGACACCGGCCCGTGCCAGCTTTTTCTCAAACTCGAGAATCAAAATCCGACCGGCTCGATCAAAGACCGCATCGCACTATCGATGATTGAAGCGGCGGAACGGGACGGAAGTTTGCAGCCGGGCGGCACCGTGATCGAAGCCACAGCCGGCAATACCGGGCTTGGACTTGCGCTGGTTGCCGGCGCGAAAGGTTATCGCGTTTTGCTGGTGATTCCCGATAAGATGTCGCAGGAAAAAATCTCGCACGTCAAAGCGCTTGGTGCGGAGGTCCGGCTGACGCGCTCTGACGTCACGCGCGGTCACCCGGAGTATTATCAGGATATGGCCATGCGGTTGGCCGAAGAAATCCCTGGCGGCTTTTACGCGAATCAGTTCGGCAACGCGGCCAATCCACTCGCGCATGAACGCACCACCGGTCCGGAGATTTGGGAGCAAATGCGACACGACGTTGACGCGGTCGTTGTCGGGGTCGGTTCCGGCGGAACCTTGACCGGACTCGGCCGATTCTTCAATCGCGTTAAACCGCGCCGCGGTATCGAGATGATCCTGGCTGACCCTGCCGGGTCGATATTATACGAGTACGTTAAGACCGGCAAAATGGTGGAATCGGGAAGTTGGGCGGTCGAGGGCATCGGTGAAGATTTTGTTCCTGAAATTGCCGACATGTCGCTGGTGACAGACGCGTTTGCAATTGACGACGAAGAAAGTTTCGCGACTGCGCGCGAACTGTTGAAGCGCGAAGGAATTTTCGGCGGTTCATCCACCGGAACGTTGGTTGCTGGTGCGCTCCGTTATTGCCGGCAGCAAACCAAGCCGAAACGCGTAGTCAGTTTGGTTCCCGATACGGGCAACAAATATCTCTCCAAAATGTACAACGATTTCTGGATGGCCGAACAGGGTTACATCCATCGGCCGCCGCATGGCGACTTGAGCGATCTGATTTCACACCGTTATGAAGCCGGCGAAGTGATCACCGTCGGGGCAGACGACACGTTGCTGACCGCTTTCAAACGAATGCGTGACTCGGATGTCTCGCAACTTCCGGTCGTCGATCAAAATGGACGCGCCCTCGGTATCATTGATGAATCCGATCTGCTCGTGAAAGTGCATCGCGATCCGACGCATTTTAACGACGCAGTCAAAACCGCCATGACCAACAAGCTCGAGACGCTTCCGCCCAAGGCAAAGATCAAAGATTTGCTCGACGTGTTCGATCGCGGCCGGGTGGCCATCGTAATGGAGGACGACAAATTCCTCGGTCTGATCACCCGTACCGATCTCCTCTCGTATTTGCGGCTGCACATGCCGAAACAGTGAACCGCGGGCCACACGAGCGATGCCGATGGGAATATCTATTTGTTTTTATCCGCGGTAGTCGTGTCATGCGCAGTTAGATTGAATCGACATGAAAAAGCAACAAGGCTTTGCCACCCGGGCAATCCACGCCGGTCAGGAACCTGATCCTTCCACTGGCGCGGTGATGACGCCGATTTATGCAACCTCGACATATGTCCAGAAAAGCCCGGGCAGGCACAAAGGCTACGATTACGCGCGCTCAATTAATCCCACCCGGCTCGCCTATGAACGTTGCGTTGCCGATTTGGAAAGCGGCACTCGTGGATTCGCATTTGCGTCAGGACTGGCCGCAATGGCCACCGTGCTGGAGGTGCTCGATAGCGGCTCGCACATTATCGCCAGCGACGATCTGTACGGCGGCACATTCCGCTTGTTTGACAGAGTGCGCCGCCGTTCGGCCAATCTTGATTTTACGTATATAGATCTTACCGACGCGAAAGATCTCGAGCGCGCGATCAAGCCGAACACGCGCATGGTTTGGATTGAAACGCCCAGCAATCCGTTGCTCAAATTGATCGATCTCGAAGCTGTCGCAAAAATTGCACGCAAGCGCAAAATCATTCCGGCTTGCGATAACACCTTTGCGACTCCGTGGATTCAACGCCCGATCGAAGCTGGCTTCGATATCGTCATCCATTCCGCCACTAAATATCTCAATGGGCATTCCGATCTGGTGGGCGGCGTTGTTGTGGTCGGCGAAAGTAAAGAACTCGCCGATGAAATCGCGTTTCTGCAAAATTCGGTCGGCGCAATCGCTGGCGCGTTCGACAGTTTTCTTGTGCTGCGCAGCCTGAAAACCCTGGCGCTGCGCATGGAGCGGCATTGTGCAAACGCGCTCGAAATCGCGCGCTGGCTGGAGGACCAGCCGCGGGTGAAATCAGTCCGGTACCCGGGGCTAAAATCCCATTCGCAGCACGATCTCGCGCGACAGCAAATGCGCGGTTTTGGGGGAATTGTGACAATCGTCCTGAAAACTGATCTGGCCGGGACAAAACGTTTTCTGGAGAAGACGCGTCTGTTTGCGCTAGCCGAAAGTTTAGGCGGCGTCGAAAGCCTTATCAACCATCCTGCGATCATGACGCACGCTTCAATGCCCAAGGAGCAGCGCGAATCGATCGGTATCACAGATTCGCTGGTCAGGCTCTCGGTTGGCGTCGAAGACGTCCGCGATTTGATCGACGACTTGAAGATCGCGCTCGCTGCGATCTGATTCGATGGGCAATACTTTCGGCCAGCTTTTCCGCGTCACGACATTTGGCGAATCGCACGGCGGTGGTATCGGCGTGGTGATTGATGGTTGCCCGCCGAAAATCGAGATCAGCGAAACAGACCTTCAACGCGAATTGAACCGACGCCGGCCGGGTCAAAGCAAAATCACGACACAACGCAAAGAGGAAGACCGTTGCGAAATTCTCTCTGGCGTGTTTGAAGGCAAAACGCTCGGCACGCCTATCGGGATCCTGGTGCGCAACAAAGATGCACGGCCAGAGGATTACGCGGAGATCGCAGACAAATTTCGGCCCTCGCATGCAGATTTCACATACGTGGCCAAATACGGAATTCGAAATTGGCAGGGTGGCGGTCGCGCTTCAGCGCGGGAAACGATTGGCCGCGTTGCAGCGGGCGCGGTCGCGAAAAAGATATTGTCGATCTTGTACAGCGATTTTGAGGTCGTCGCGTACGTGGCGCAGATCCATGGCGTTATTGCGAACGTCAACCGCTCCGCCGTAAAGATGAAGGACGTGGAGACGAACGCGGTTCGCTGTCCGGACGCGGCAGCGGCGAGGAAGATGGAATCCCTGATCGAGCAAATTCGCGGTGAAGGCGATTCAGTTGGCGGCGTGATTGAATGTGTCATTCGCGGCATTCCGCCCGGGCTCGGGGAGCCGGTCTTTGACAAGCTGGAGGCGGACCTGGCGAAAGCGATGCTGAGCTTGCCCGCAACGAAAGCATTCGAAATCGGTTCCGGCCTTGCGGCGACGCGAATGCGCGGCTCGGAGCATAACGATCCGTTTGAAACTCGCGGCGGTAAAATCCGTACGGCGACAAATAATTCCGGCGGTGTGCAAGGCGGCATCAGCAACGGCGAAGACATTTATTTTCGTGTCGCGTTTAAACCGGCCGCGACGATCGCGCGGGAGCAGAGAACCGTGACCAGCTCGCAACTGCGAACCAAGCTCGCGGCGCGCGGCCGTCATGATCCTTGCGTATTGCCACGGGCCGTGCCGATCGTTGAAGCGATGGCTGCACTTGTTCTTTGCGATCACGCGCTGCGACAAAAGGCGATCGGCTTGTCCGTCGATAGAAGTGAAGCCTCGAGTGATGAAATACGTCGCCGCGGTCGGTCTTGAAGTGCACGTCCAACTGAAGACGCGCTCGAAGATGTTTTGCGCGTGTCCGGTTGAATTTGGCGCCGAGCCAAACACGCATACCTGCCCGGTCTGTCTCGGATTGCCGGGCGCGTTGCCGGTAATGAACCATGAGGCGCTGCGCATGACCGTGCTCACCGGGCTCATGCTCGGCTGCGACATCGCACCAATCTGCAAGTTCGATCGGAAAAATTATTTCTACCCTGACATGCCCAAAAATTATCAGATTTCGCAATACGACATGCCGCTTTGCACGAACGGCAGCGTGTCGTTACACGACCTCGCTTATCCGAAGGACGCGCAGAAAAATATCGTCACGCCGGACAAGGAAGTGCATCTCGTGCGCATTCACCTCGAGGAAGACGTGGCGAAAAGTTTCCACTTTGAAAACAGCACCGGCATCGATTTCAACCGCGCCGGCACGCCATTGATGGAGATTGTCACGCAACCGGAAATCAATTCGCCAGAGGAAGCGTTCGCGTTTCTCACATCGCTCAAGCAAATTTTGATTTACGGCGGAGTCAGCGATGCCGAGATGGAAAAAGGACAACTCCGTTGCGACTGCAATATTTCTGTTCGACCAGAAAAACAGGCCGGGCTCGGGGTGAAGATTGAGATCAAAAACATGAACTCGATCAGCGGTGTGCGGCGCGCGCTTGCGTATGAGATTCAGCGGCAAATTAGCGCGCTGGAAACCGGCGAAAAACTTGAGCAGGAAACTCGCGGCTGGGACGACGCTGCCGGTGAAACTTTTCTCATGCGCACAAAAGAGTTCGCGCACGATTACCGCTATTTTCCCGATCCGGATCTCGTACCGGTTACAACTGAAGTTCTGCTGGCCGATGTGCGGTCGCGCGTGCCGGAATTGCCGAAAGCGAAACGGGCGCGTTTCGTCCAACAATATCAAGTGAGCGCATATGATGCCGGCGTGCTGGCGAACGATCTGGTGCTTGCAAGATATTTCGAGGCGGCTGCCAAAGGCGCAAAAAAACCGAAGAATGTTGCAAACTGGATTCTGAATGATTTGCAAAACGCACTGAGCGGCGCTGGCAAGACGATCAGCGATTGCCCGATTCCGCCGGAGGCGCTGGATGAGCTGGTCAATTTGATCGACAGCGGCAAAATCAGTGGCAAACAGGGCAAAGAAGTTTTCGCTGAAATGTTCGCGACCGGCAAAAGAGCAGCCGCGATTGTAAAGGAGAAAGGGATCAAGCAATTGAGCGATTTGAGTGCAATCGAAGCGCTCTGTGACGAAGTGATCTCGGCCAATCCAAAAGCAGCCGCCGATTTTAAAGCAGGGAACGTTGCGCCGCTGAATTTTCTTAAAGGTCAGGTCATGAAATTGTCGAAAGGGAAGGCCAATCCGCAATTGGCCGGCGAAATCCTGGAGCGGAAGCTAAAGTCTTAATCGCGTTTGTTCTTTGTCATCTCGAGCGAAGTCGAGACATCTCTTACTATTTTGAGTGGCGAGAGATTCCTCGACTCCGCTGTGCTTCGCTCGGAATGACAAGAGCGGATAGGCGATGAAATTGTAACTGTGCGAATCCTGATTGCCCCGGATAAATTCAAGGGCGCGCTCAATGCGCGGGAGGTCTCAGAAAACATAGCGAAAGGTCTGCACGAGGCTCTGCCGGAAGCAAAGATCGACATCGCGCCGATGGCCGACGGCGGCGAGGGAACCGCGGAGGCGATTTCCGACGCGCTTGGTGGTTCGTGGTTGAAATGCAAAGCGCATGATCCGTTAGGCCGCACGATCGAGGCGCGTTATGCGTGGATCGAAAAACGGCGGCTCGCCGTGATGGAAATGAGTGAAGCGGCGGGAATGCGCCGCATCTCCGAAGACGAGCGCGATCCACTCCGGGCAAACACATTTGGGGTTGGCGAAATGATGCTCGATGCCGCGCGGCGAGGAGCGGATGAAATCATCATTGGCCTTGGCGGAAGTGCGACCAACGATGGCGGTTTTGGCATGGCAAGAGCATTGGGATTTCAATTCCATTACGAGCAAGAGCACGAGCATGAGCATGAACAGGTGCGCGTCACTGATTTGCTTGAGCTAAAGGGAGTCGAGAAGCCGAAAGATTTGGAGTTGCCGAAGATTGTTGCCGCAGTCGATGTAAGGAATCCGTTGCTCGGAAAAAACGGAGCAACGCGCGTGTTTGGTCCGCAAAAAGGCGCGAACAAAGATCAGATCGACGTCTTGGAACGCGCGTTGACTAAACTCGCCGACGTCATCGCGAAGGAATTCGGTATTGATTACCGCGACAAGCTAGGCGCAGGCGCAGCGGGCGGTCTCGGATTTGGGCTAATGAGTTTTTGCGGCGCGAAAATTCGGCCGGGTTTCGACCTGGTCGCCGAAGCGGTCAAGCTGGAGTCGAAAATCAAAGATGCCGATCTTGTGATTACGGGTGAGGGGAGTTTGGACCAGCAAACGCTCGAAGGCAAAACGCCGGCCGGGACGGCGCGGCTGGCGCGAAAGCTTGGCAAGAAGGTTTTTGCAATTGTTGGGCGCACCGATGGAAATCGTCAGGTGCACCAGTTGTTCGATCAAGTCTGCGAACTCGCGCAGTCGAGGATGAGCAAAGAAGAACAGATGAAGCGCGCTGCGGAGTTATTGCGTGAGAAAGCGCGAAAACTTGCCAAGAACTTGTAGCCCCGGTTTCTCAGGGAGATTTTTTTGCGTTCCTTGGATCGTCCGCAGGATTCAAGTAATTGATCTGCCAGGGACCGATTCCATGGAGTTGAATGACTGTCTCTTCTTCAGCCCAAGCAGCGTGCTTCATACCTGCAGGCCAGAAAGCGAATGAGCCTGCAGCCACCTTTTTCGCGGCGCTGCGATCGAGGTTTTCTCCCATCGCGAGATAAAACGCGCCGGAAATCACAGTGACACGTTCGGTTTTCGGATGGGTGTGCGGCGGTATATGATAGCCGTCAGGCATCTGAAGGCGCATCACAAACGGGCCTTCCTTGGTTGGATCGCCTTCGAGCGCGGCCACCTTTGCCCCAGCAGGCAAAGCCGCTGGTCTCTCTTTCCATTCAATCGTCTCCGGAGTATAGAATCCCATTTCTGCGGAATGGGCGGTTTCCGCTGAACGTTGCCCGACTAATCGCGCTAGAGGCAGCGCAGTGAGCAAAACTGCAAGTGATACCGGGGCGACAATGGTTTTCATGGAGCAGTGTGCATCCCAACTTGGGATATTACAAGGCGCGTTGCGCCTTGACAAAGCTGGTGCGTGGCAAGCAGAGAGCCGCTGCAGGTCTAGCAAAGTTCGCGGAACCGTTTGGCTGTTTCGACGTAGCTCCACGCCCAGCGGGCGATGTCTTTCTGCTCTTCGGCATTGAGTTGTCGGCGAATTTTCGCAGGTGATCCAAGCACGAGTGAGCCGGGCGGGATTTTCATTCCCATAGTAACAAGCGCATTTGCACCGATGATGGAACGCGCACCTACCTCCACGTCGTCCAGAATGATGGCGCTCATGCCGACGATTACTTCATTGTCGATCTTGCACGCATGGACGACAGCGTTGTGGCCGACGGTGACCAGCTCACCGACGGTTGTGGGACAGTTCGTATCGACGTGAACAACAGCATTATCCTGAACGTTGGAGCGCGGGCCGATGATGATGCGGTTGATGTCGCCGCGCAGGACGGCGCCGTACCACACGCTTGATTCCTCTTCTAGGATCACGTCACCCAGGACCGTGGCACCTGGGACCACCCAAACGCTGGAATGGATTGTTGGGCCTTTGCCTAAACGGGCCGCGATGCCGGCGTGTCCGGTGGGCAGCGAGTCTGGCTCAATGTGCATTTTGGATTTGATGTTGAATGTTCGACCTGGGATTTGCAACCGGCGAATTCTTCCGCAGTGGAGAGACAGACTCGGGGTACCAACCTCTGGCGACCCGGGTCCATCAAAACGCGAACGATCTGCTCACACTGCTCGCAAAATGTGTTTGATACCGCGAATGGGGATGACGACCCAGCTGGGACGATGGTTCAGTTCGTACCCGATTTCGTAAACGGCTTTATCGAGCAAGTAGGCTTCGAGCATGATTTGAAGATCGTCGCTGTCTTTCGGGATGAAAATCGCGCCGGTGGTGGTCTTCAGATAGCTTTGCAGAAAGATGCTGCTCATCTGGCGGTACCAGAGATCGGCCCAGCGCTCCAGGAAAGGCACGTCTTCTTTCCGCATGGCCGGCTGCCAGAGCGCGCTGTAAGCCGCATATTGAAACGAGCGCATCATGCCGGCGACGTCACGCAGCGCGGAGCGTTTCAGCTTGCGTTCGCTCAGTGCGCGGGCCGGTTCCCCTTCAAAGTCGAGAATGACAAAATCCTTTCCGGTATAAAGCAATTGACCGAGATGATAATCGCCGTGAATCCGGATTTTCGCGGCGTTGGTGCGGCGATCGAGCAGCCGTTTTTCGCGCCCGAGCATTTCCTGTTCCGCAGCGAGCACTTCCTTCGCTTCGTCTCGAAATGCTGAGGACAGGTCCGGCAATTTCTTTTCGAGAAGAGTAAACGCGCGCCGTAATGATGCGCGCATAGTTTGGTAAACGGAGCGCTGTGCCATGGCGTTGAACGGCTCCGGCACAAACGCGGGATTTTGGGTGCTCGAAGCGAGCGCAAGATGTAATTCACCTGTGCGTTGTCCGAGCAGCTTTGCTTTGTCGGGGTAAACCCCGCCGATCAGTTCGTCGAGAAGGACACCGGGCGGCGCTGTTTCATTCTGGAGATCGGCTTTACGACCAAGCACCCGTTCGTAATAACGGCCTACCGCGTCGAGGGTGAGCACCCAGGCATCGCCCTCATTTGCCGCAGCGCGCTGCAGGAGACAGACAACCGTCGGTTCGGCCTTTGGCCGGCGATATTCGAGCGCACCCACGAAAGCCGGCACATTTGGAAAATCGGTGTGCTCTGTGAGGAATCGAGTTATTTCGACATCGGGGTTCACGCCATCCTCGAGTTTGCGATAGAGCTTAAGGAAGAATTTGTTATCGAATAGCATTGAAGAGTTGCTCTGTTCCGCGCCTAAAACCTGCGAGTTACCGGAGACAGCGGGATGATCTGCTTGCAGCGTTTCGACGGCGAGACCGACAAGATCGCTCGCCTTTCCTTTGATGGTTTTGCGTCGCACAATCGCCTCGAACAGTTGCGAGCGAAACGTCGGATCCCAGATCGCGTCGAACAGGATGGCTCCCTCTTTGCCTGCGAAATGCGCGATGGTCGCGTGCGGATCGCCTTGGGAAACGGAGCGCGCTGCTTCACCGGAAGCAATTTTTACCGGGATAGCATACGTTTCCGCCGGAGCATCCAGATAGTTTATCTCAACGAACCAAAGTCGCGCGCAGCCGGCGTCGGGTGAGATGGCAAGCTCCTCGATTACTCTGAGATGGCGGAAGGTCCGCGCCTTGGAACCAAACCAGCGGCAGGTGCGAACGTAATTGGGCAAAATTTCGCGCTCGAGCTGTTCCCGTTGGCCGTTGCCAAGCAAAATATTCAGCTCGGCTGGCGCTTTAATCGTCGGCGACACGCGTTTCTTTAACGCGCGGCGGCCATCAGTTGGCGCTTGCAGAGCGAACCAGTAATAGGCATGCGGACCGAGCGTGATAACGTAGCGCGATTTCCTGATGGGCCGAAATAGATTGCGGCTAAAAACTTCCATCGGCACGTAGCCAGCAAAGCGCGAGAGATCCAACTCCGCCGATTGGGCGAACCGCGAAAGATTTACGATCACTACGATGGTTTCGTTTTCCCAACGGCGAAGGAACGCCAGAACTTTCGCATTGTCCGGGTAAAGAAATTCAAGAGAGCCGCGCGAGAACGCTTTGAAATTTTTTCGCATGGCAATGACTCGACGCATCCACCAGAGTAACGAGGAGGGATTTTTCTGCTGGTTCTCCACGTTGACCGCTTCGTAGTGATATTCCGGGTCGATCGTAACTGGCAGATAAAGCTGCTGCGGGTTCGCCCTTGAAAATCCGGCGTTGCGGTCCGGGCTCCATTGCATCGGAGTTCGGCAACCATTGCGGTCGCCCAGGTAAAAATTGTCACCCATGCCGATCTCGTCTCCGTAATAGATGATGGGCGTGCCGGGCATCGAGGACAGCAGCGTGTTAAGTAGCTCGATTTTGCGGCGGCTGTTCGCCAGCAATGGCGCAAGCCGCCGGCGGATGCCAAGATTAATGCGCGCATGCGGATCGGTCGCATACACTCGATACATGTAATCGCGTTCCTCATCCGTGACCATTTCAAGGGTTAGCTCGTCATGATTGCGCAGAAACATGGCCCACTGACAGTTCTGGGGAACCGGCGGCGTTTGCTCCAGAATGTCGATGATCGGAAAGCGATCCTCCATCTGTAGTGCCATGAACATGCGCGGCATGAGCGGAAAGTGAAAACTCATGTGGGATTCGTCCCCTTTGCCGAAGTAAGCGGCCGCGTCCTCCGGCCATTGGTTGGCCTCTGAGAGCAGCATGCGATTTGGGAATTTCGCATCAACATGAGCGCGCAGCTTGCGGAGGTATTCATGTGTCTCAGGTAGATTTTCGCAGTTAGTTTCTTCCCGTTCGTACAAGTACGGGACAGCATCGAGACGAAGCCCATCTACGCCCAGTGCCAGCCAGAAATCGCAGACTTTCTCCACCGCAACGTGCACAGCTGGGTTATCAAAGTTCAGTTCCGGCTGATGCGAATAGAAGCGATGCCAGTAGTAGGCTTTTGCAACAGGATCCCACGCCCAGTTCGATGTCTCGAAATCTTTAAAAATAATTCGCGCATCCTTATATTTTTCTGGGGTGTCGCTCCAGACATAGAAATCTTTGTAGCCAAGATCATCGCTGGAGGCGACTGCGGTCGATTCTGCGCGGCCGGAGTCACCGACCCCGTATGCAGCAACCGCGCGTCGTGATTTCTGGAACCAGGAATTTTGGTCGGATGTGTGATTGATTACGAGCTCGGTGATTACTCGCAGATTGCGCTGATGGGCCGCGTCGAGAAATGCGCGGAAATCATCCAGCGTGCCGAAGTTCGGATTAACGTCGCAGTAATCGGCAATGTCGTATCCGTCGTCGCGCATGGGCGAGGGATAGAAAGGCAGAAGCCAGATAGCGGTGATGCCCAGCTCCTGGAGATAATCCAATTTCTCGATCAGTCCGCGGAAATCGCCCATCCCGTCGCCGTCGCTGTCGCAAAAGGTCTTAACGTGCAGTTCGTAGATTATCGCATCCTTGTACCACAGCGGATCGACAGTTGTTTCGCCTCCATTTGCTGCCATACGAGTAATCTTTGCTGCATAAGACGGCCCGTGCAATCCCTGGGATTGCATAACTGAGCGGCTTCCTTCAACTTGATCCCTTTCATGCACCGAAAAGCAAAGAAACGAGCGCGCGTCGCAAAACCGACAACGCGGCGCTTTTCCGCTCCTCCGCAGCTTGAACCAGGGGCGCCAACTGATCTGCAGTTGATGCACGGAATCCAAGCGGAAGACCCGGATGCGCTTTCCCTTCTGTACGATCGTTACAACGGCATTCTAAAAGCGCTGATTCTTCGCGTAATTCACAACGAAGCCGAGGCCGACGATCTTTTGCAGGAAATTTTCATGGAGATTTGGAACCAGGCCAAAAATTTTTCTGCTCAAAAAGGAAAGCCCCTCGGATGGATGGTCACACTCGCGCGGCGCCGGGCGATTGACGGGTTGCGTAAGAAACAGGCTTACGCTCGTGCAGAGGTGCGTCTCCAAGTCGAAATCGAGCAGCAACCCGATGCCTGGGTGCACAATGCCACCGAAGAAGAGATCGTTCTAGGCGACACCCGCGCCCTTCTTCGCAAGGTAATCAACGCGATCCCTCCGGCTCAACAACAAGCAATCGATCTCGCATTTTTTAAGGGGATGAGCCAGCGCGAAATCGCCGCAAAAACGAATACACCGTTAGGCACGGTGAAGACCAGGCTGGAGTTAGGATTAAAAAAAATCTATGACGCGCTGAAGGAACTGAAAGATGAACTTTGAGCAATTCCAAAACCAGTCACCGCTCTATGTGATTGGCGCACTGGAGCCGGAAGAACTGGAGGAATTCGAAAAAGCGCGGAAGAAATTTGGCAAAAAGGCCGAAGACTACATCACAGAATGCTACGGTTTGCACGAAGCGTTTGCGCTGAGCTTGCGCCCAGCGAAAGCTTCTGCCGCAATTAAACAACGCCTCATGGCGATGGTGCGCGCACGCAAGTAGGCTAATCCGGCCGGCCCGGCTTCCAATCGTCCACTTCACGCAGGATGCACTCTTGGAGAAAACCGTAGAAGTTTACCTGGAACAAGCTCAGGTCTCGCCGCGATCCGATCGGCGAGCGAAAATGATCGCTTAGCTCGGCATCGGAGAAATTATATTTGGCGGCGATCACCAGTCGCGCCTGATTCAGCGCGCTTAGCCAGGCATCCGCATGTTTCCATGGAATGCGCAGTGTGCGATTGGCAAATGTTTTTTCGCTGCCATTTAGTTGCTCCAAGTCGGCTGCCACGGTTTGCGTCGCAGTTTGAAAAAGTCGCCGCAATTCCGGTTCGACATAGAGTTTCCACTCGGCGCACAATTCCGTTTCAGTTCCATTCGATGGCGGACTAAAGAGCCGTTGTTCGGCAGCGGACGCGCCCTTCGGATCAGCGCTGGCCGGGATTTGCCGAAGCAGTTCGGCCAAAAACGGATCGAGCTCCGATATCTCGATCTTGTCGTGGCACCGGCGAATCTCCATATCAAATGGCCTTTTCCAATGTGGCAAGCAGGAGATACCCGTGGAGCTGTTGCACATAAAGCTCCGCGCGCTCTCGCATCCCGCTCCACAAAATCGATCGCCCTTTGTGATGCACCTCCAGCATATGACGTTCAGCTTTTTCGCGCGGATATCCAAACACCCGCTGGAATACCATCGTCACATAACTCATCAGATTTACCGGATCGTTATGCACGATGACCAACCACGGGAGATCGAGATTTTCCTCAGCACGCGTGTCTTTTTCGATCGTCGGCTGCTCAACAGTTGTCGCCCCGCCTTTCTCACTCGATGCGTCGATCGGCCCCTCTGATTGCCTAGTTTGGACCACCCATGTACAGCCCTGCCGGGGCATCCGACTCATAGTATGAAACGCTATCATACGCCGTTTTGAGTTCAAACTGCGGTAGCGCTGCCGCAGGCGAGCCGCACTATTAGAGCAGAGAGCGCAGAATTCTCCGCTGCGCCTTTTCCATTTTTCGCTCAGCGGCTTTGGTCTGATCGTCAAAGCCGTGTAGATGGAGTAGGCCATGCACGATGCATAGCCGAAGCTCGCGCGCGAGCGAATTTCCGAAAACGCGAGCATTCCGTCGTGCTGTCTCGACGCTAATAAAAATTTCGCCGTGATCGAAGGTTAACACGTCGGTCGGACCAGTTTGGTGAAGAAATTCCCGATGCAAGCGAGCCATTCGCCAGTCGGAGATGAGCCAAACAAAAATCTCACGCAGCTTGGTCAGTTTGGTGTCTTTCGCTTTGTGCAGGGCCAGACACCGCCGCACCGCTTTCGTGGCAAATTTTTCAAGATTGATCGCGTTAACAGGAATAACTCGCTGAATATTGCCCACGCGAATTTGTGGGGATGCTGCGGGTTCCCGATTGCCCGTCATGAAGGTTGTCGAGCGTCACGCCTTGCGTCCAGAGATTTGAGCAGTGCATAAATGATTTCGAGTCTCGGCGTGTTTGCTCCGGCGGCGGCAGCGCGGCGAAGTGGCTCGCCCCAAATCGCCTCGATCTCCAGCGGTTTGCCGTTTTCCCAATCAAACAGTGAGGAAGGTTTGTAAGCGCCCAGTGTCTCCGTTCGTTTGATGTGCTCCTCAGCCACAGTTTTGTCCAAGGCGTATCCGCATTTGTTGGCCGTATCGATCACCTCATCCATGAGCACCAGCGTCGCGCGACGCAAACTGTCATCGGCCAGAATTTCGGCAGTACTGATGCCCCCGGCGAGGATCGACAATCCGTTAAATGGAATGTTCCATACCAGCTTGCGCCAGCGTTCGAGCGCAAGATCGTCAGTGACACTGCAATTGATACCGCACGCCGCGAACTGCGAAGCGATCACATGGGCGCGTTTGCTGGCATTGCGCCCGTACTCACCGATCGCGAGAGTGCCGCAGTCGTACGCCTCGACTTCGGTGCGTGAAATCCGGGTCACACAAATGAAGCAGAGCCCGCCCAGCACGCGTTCCGCGCCGAAGTGTTCGGCAAAAAACTCTTCGTTGCCGAGACCGTTTTGAAATGTGGCCAGCATCGTCTGCTTGTGCAGAAGTGGCGGGATGAGATCGAGAAGGTCTCCATTCGACGTCGCCTTTACGGCGATGATGACCAGATCGCACTGCCCGATTTCCTTCGTCGAGTTGTAACAGTTCACGTTCGCAACTCGGAAGTTCCCGCCTTTTCCGCGAACGCAGAAACCGTGGCGCCGGACTTCGTTCAAATCGCCACGCATCAAAAAATGCACATCGGCCCCGCCATGGGCCAGGTGCGCGCCATAATAGCTGCCGATTGCTCCGGAACCGACGACGGCGATTCTCATTTCTTTTTCACGCGGGCGGTCGCGTTTCCGATTGGAAGTTGCGCGTGATTAATCGGGCGCCTTTGTCGAAGGTAAAATAAGCCCACGCCCATTGAAAGAGGACCAGCAAACGATTCCGGAAGCCAACCAGGAATATGATGTGCACAAACAACCACGCCAGCCACGCGAGACGACCTCTGAGGTGCACGAACTTTAAATCCGCGACCGCTTTGTTCCGTCCAATCGTCGCCATTGTTCCCTTGTCCCAATAACGGAAGCGCTGCGGTTTACGGCCCTCTACCATCGCAAGAACATTGCGCGCGGCGTGACGCCCCTGTTGCATCGCTACTGGCGAGATTCCCGGCAAGGGCTCTCCAGTCTGATGCGAAAAATTTGCCAGATCGCCAATCACTTGGATTTCCAGGTGTCCTGGAGTAGTAAGGTCGTCGTTTACAATAATGCGGCCGACCCGGTCAACGGGTGCACCGAGAGTCTTGCCGACGAATGACGCATTGTTGCCAGCCGCCCAGATTTTCACGCGGCATGGTATGAATTCGTCGCCAACTTGCACACCCGCTTCAGTAAGATTTGTTGCCCGCGTGCTTGTGCGCACTTCTACACCAAGATCCATCAGCTGTTTCCGCGCGCTCTCAGATAAATCCTGCGGATACGCAGCCAGTAGACGTGGCTCGCCTTCTATGAGAATGACACGCGCCTGCGATGGATCGATGTGGCGAAAGTCTTTGGCCAGTGTGTAGCGGGAGATTTCCGCGATCGCGCCCGCCATTTCAACACCGGTCGGTCCACCGCCGATAATGACAAAATTCATTGCCGCTTTGCGTGCCGCTTCATCCGTAATTTTTTCGGCATACTCGAATGCCATAAGAATCCGGCGGCGCAGCTCAATCGCGTCCTCGAGACTTTTTAATCCGGGGGCAAGTTTTTCCCACTCATTATGTTCAAAGTAGGAATGTCGGGCGCCGGTGGCGAGGATCAGATAATCGTAGTCGATTTCCAGATCGACTGTTTTCACCTTTTTGGCCTCGACGTCTACGGATTGCACTTCCGCAAGGATCACTTCTACGTTCCTGCATTTGCTCAGGACTGCGCGGATCGGTGCGGCAATGTCGGCCGGTGAAAGCGCGGCTGTCGCAACCTGATAGAGCAAAGGTTGAAAGAGATAGTAATTTGTGCGGTCAATCACAGTGACGCGCACATCCTCGCAGGCCAATTTTTTTGCCGCCTCAAGCCCGCCAAAACCTGCGCCGACGATCACCACATGTGGTTTTGTCGTCAGCGTGTTTTCCATGCGCCAAGAATTGTCTCGCAAACACTCAATGCCTCAACGTGCCACATCCAAATCAAAAATGGTAGGGCGCGACCCCGGGCGCGGATAAACGCGTTGTCAAAACGCCGCCTTCAATTATCTTTCGGGTCTTATGCCGAAGCCAATTGCTCGCAGCAAGACGCGTAAATCAGTGGCAAAACGCTTCAAGATCACCGCGCGTGGTAAAGTATTAAGGGCTCACTCATCGCGACGGCATCTGCTTTCAGCCAAGAATGCGAAGCGCAAGCGCCGGCTCAGTAAAACTGCGCGGGTTGACGATACCGACGTTGCCCGCATCAAGGCCAACCTGCCTTTCGGCTAAGCAACTGGTTGCGCCAGTTTTCCTAGGTCTAATACCGGCCGGGCTCCGGCTGTGGCAACTCTTCACCGGGCGTTGTCGTTGTTCTAGTCTTGGTAGTGGTACTTGTGGTCGTCATGCCGTACCACTGCCGCGCCGCTTCCAAGGAGTCTGGTGCCGGTTCCGGACTGTAAAGGTCGCGGCGATTAACAAGTGTTGTGCACGAACACTCAAGAACAACGAGCAAGAGCAGCGCCAGCCATTTCACACAGCTGAGGCAAACAGAATCGCAACTTCTTGTCAATGCCTGGTATTCTTTTTTTGCAAAACATGATTGCGCGATGTCGATCTTGCGGGAAAATTTACGTTCCGTCAGGGGCTATGGATTGAGGACTGACAAATCCCGCCAGGGCAGGAATGCAGCAACGGTCGTCTGATCCTCCTTGCCGTAGTCCTCTGGCGGTCTCTTTTTGTGGCTAGGGCGCGACCGCCGGGTTACGGCTGGGTTATGAAACTGCTCAAAGTGAACACAGCGCGTTTTTCGGAGGTGGTGGAAAAGTGTGGTGAACCGAAGATTTACACGCCTTGGCAAAAGCCATCGGCCGATCGTCACTTTCGAGCGCAGCTAAAGAACAATCGAGTGATGACAATCCTGAAGAGCGAGAGCGGAACAGACTTTGGCATTGCTGATTTCAAAGAAAGAAAAGGTGCGAGGTATCTGATTTTTCCAAAATCGTTGACCCCCTTCGCCAACAAGCGCATCGTTGGGATTAACTGGGCGCTTGTTCGTGGGTAGCGCCTTACCCCGGCGGCCAGGCGAGCGCGCGTTTGCCTAGCAGATGAACATGCAAATGCGGCACGCTCTCACCGGCGTCGGGTCCGCAGTTGATCACCACGCGATAGCCGCTCGACAACTCCAGTTTTTTCGCCATGTCGCGCGCGACCAGAAGTAATTTGCCCAGCAGCGCAGCGTCATTATCGGTCGCGTCGGTCAGGCGGGGAACGACCTTTTTCGGCACGATCAGTACGTGCACCGGTGCTTGCGGATTCACGTCGTGAAAAACGACTGCATCCTCATCTTCCCAGATAATTTTTGCCGGAATTTGGCGCGCGATGATTTTTTCGAAAATGGTCATGACATTTTTAAAAGCTCGGAAGTGTCAGGAACCGGAGTCAGTGTAAATCTGCGCAATCCGACGTCGATTCAAATATGAAAAGCTGGATGCAAAAGGGGTCACTTCAACGCAGCGAGCAGTCGAATCGCGGAAAATCAGTTGCCGCTATTAATTTTTCGCGCACGAAGCAGACAATTTCCTCGCGCAACGCGTCGCAGGCGCGCGTCCACATTTTCACGCCGCGAAGGTGTTTCACACACGATTGCAACGAGCAAAGCTGCAGATTGTCCGCGCCAGTTTCGATCAGCGCGTTAATGCGTTTTTCCAAAAGATCGAAAAACGCGAGCTCGTATCCTGCGCCTGCTTCGTGCGCGATGTCCACTAACGAAATGGAGATGGGTGGCGGCGAGGGGACAAAATGCGGCCCGATCTCCTTATAACCGATTGCTTCCAGGACGTAACGCACCGTCTGCGCTAGCTGGCTGAATGCGACGACATTTTCGTCATTCCGCAAGTGCAGGTAAAAGGCAATGCTCTTCGTGACATGCTCAGTCAACCACCAGCTCGGGTAACCGGCCTCATCAGCCGCCCGCGTGATCGCCGCGTAGAGCCAATCGCGATTGAACTCGAAAAGTTGTCCCGAGTCGGTGCGGAGATAGGGAAATTCTTCTTTAAACGCGACCATGATCTTTAACCGTAGTCTCGCGCGATCGAGCGGGAGCGACGTCGGATTTCTCCTGCACTGTCTCAGGAGGAAACAGTTCCCGCTGAAGGGCATTTGGTTTTATTCGGCGGCCAAGCGTATGAATGGCATCAACAAATTGATCGACATCTTGAAATCGCTGGTGCACCGAGGCGTAACGCAAATACGCCACTTCATCGATCCCACGCAATTTCTCGAGCACTTTCGCGCCGATCACTGAGGAAGGAACTTCGCGGCCGCTCGTTTCCAAGTCGTGCACAATTTCATTCACGATATCCTCGAGAGTAAGCAGGCTGGTCGAACGTTTTTCGAAAGCTTTCGCGATACTTGCGGCGAGCTTGCGCCTGTCGAATGGCTCATGTGTTCGGTCGCGTTTCACGACGCGCAGATCCGATCGCTCGATTTCTTCGTACGTGGTAAAGCGATATTTGCATTTCAGACATTGCCGCCGCCTGCGAATACTCGAACCGTCCCGCGATTGACGGGAATCGATGACCTTGTCATCACGAGACCCGCACTTGGGGCAACGCATAGTGTTAAAAGGCTAATTAGCATACCATGCATTGTAGCGTCAATGTTTCTTTGTGTTTCTTCGTTGTGTGTTTGCAGCCGTGCGCTCTGAGCAAGCAAAGATTTACGGGCGCTGCGCGTCGGGGAGATAACAGCGAGCCTTTGGCTTGGGTTGCTATTGCATCGCAAGCGAGACGCATGCGCTACATTTCCTCCGGCGATAGCGAACCAACGATTGATCATCCACATTGACGCAACAGCTCGCCGACGATACAGCGATTCGCGATGCAAACGCATCCTGCGAGTCCGACAAAGATTTACGGCCCGTGGCTCGTCGGCCTCGGCGCTGCGCTCTGGGGCACGGAGAGCGCGTGGCGCATCCCGCTCAATCAATTGTTCGACGCGAAGGTAATTGTTTTTTGGGAGCACGTGCTCATTCTGATCATGTTCCTGCCAATCCTAATTTCTCGCTTGCAGGAGATTCCAAAAATCCGCGCACGTACGTGGGGCTTTATGCTTTTCTCCGGGTTCGCCGGCTCAGCGGTCGGAACCATCTTTTTCACGTTGGCGTTGAAATATGGAAACCCGACCGTGGTGAATGTCGTTTTGAATATCCAGCCCGTCATTTCAACCATTGGGGCATTCTTGCTTTTCGGTGACCGGCTTGCTCGTCGCTTCTTCTTTTATGCTGGCATCGCAATCGTCGCTGGCATCTTCGTCTCTGTTGCGCACCCAACACTGATCGCTGTCTCCTTTGCGCGTGCGGGTCTCAATCTCGGCACCGGATATGCACTCATCTGCGCGCTTTTCTGGGGACTTTCGACCGTTGCGGGGCGCGGCGTCATGATCGGCATGTCGCTGCGGCTTGCTTCAAGTATGCGCATCGTGGTCGGGCTAGCGTGCATGACGCTAATCCTCCTGGCCTACGACAAATTGAACGGCGCAGCGCTGTGGCCAACGGCCGCGCAGGCGCACTCCACA
>Ga0209378_1000204_pt1 | contig 43049 bp, 31 predicted proteins | sample GraSoiAngelo_156_FD_186170 | JGI IMG/M metagenome (GOLD analysis project Ga0209378, IMG submission 186170) | Grasslands soil microbial communities from the Angelo Coastal Reserve, California, USA - 14_1009_13_40cm (SPAdes) (version 2) | ecosystem: Environmental > Terrestrial > Soil > Grasslands ...
CACCTTACAGACCGCGCCGCACGCCACGCGCGCCACGGTCTCGCGGGCGCTGGCGCGCTCCAGGATGTCACGCGCGTCCTCGCGATCGTATTTGAGCGATCCCGCGAGATCGGCGTGGCCAGGCCGGGGGCGGGTCACCTGGCGGCGCCGCTCGCCGGCGCCGCTGGCGTCGGCTTCCGGCGCCATGACATCCTGCCAGTGCTCCCAGTCGCGGTTCCAGACGAGCATCGCGATCGGGGAGCCGAGCGTCTCACCGGCGCGGACGCCGGCGAGCCATTCGATCTGGTCCGCCTCGATCTTCATGCGCGCGCCGCGCCCGTAGCCGCCCATGCGCCGCTTCAGCTCGGTGTTGACGCGCTCGGCCGCGAGCGGGAGCCCCGCGGGGATCCCCTCGAGCAGCGCCACGAGCCCGCGCCCGTGCGATTCGCCCGCAGTCGTGAACCGGAATGTCACGCTACCTCATCCTCTCTCATATTAGCACGCGAGCCCGACTCCAGGCCGGGCTCGCGATGTGACCGTGGCAGGACAACACAAAGCCGGCGTTAATGCCTCCCCGACACCGACGTCCGCACGGGGGGCGCTTGCGGGTTCGTGTTCGTGATGGTCGGGAGCGTGATCACCACGAGCCCCTTGGTCGTTATCGCGAACAAGAGCTGCGTTGCGGGCTGGCCGGGCACACTGTCCTTCGCCACCCGAAGGGGGCCGATGATCGGGTCGCGAATGATGATCTTCTTCTGCTGGTTGAAGAAGAACGTGTCGAACGCGAGGATGCTCGTATCGGGCGAGGCGGCGAACACCATGCGCTCGCTGGTGTTGCCCGACCCCCCGCCGCAGGTGACAACGCAGGCGCCGCCCGGTTGGAAGGTATGGTTGTAATTCATGTCCATCCCGGGTGTGCTCGACCCGACCGCCGAGGTGCCCCAGAGCCGCAGGCCCTCATCCAGGTAGTAAATCGAGTCGGCCCGCACCAGGTTGGTGAGCCCGTTGAAGTTCGTCGCAACCGAAATGACGTGGATGCCCGTGTTGCTGATGAAGTCGCTCACCTGTTCGCCGGGAGACATCCCGAGGTCCACATCCCGCCGGCCCACCTCGGTGCTGCCGTCGGGGACGGTGCAAGTCGTATCCGTGCCGATAACGAGCGACTTCTGCGCCGAGTAGGCGAACACGCGCGCAAACGCGGTGGAGATATTGCCTCCCTCCCCGAGGAACGCGTGCGTGAAGTCGCCGGAGTTGCGGACGAATGTCTGGTCACCCAGGCCGAACGATGGGAAGTTGACCAAGGTCAGCGGGCGATGGCACACGTCGAGCACGACTTGGCGCTGCCCGAGCGTCGGCCGCACCATCTCGATCCGCAACGTGTCACCCGCGACGTTCTGCCCGACCGACCCGATCTCCCAGAAGAGGTGACCGAACAGATCGGTCGGGTTCGTCGAATTGACGAGCTTCTCCATGCGCAGGGTGGCCCGGCCGGCGAACGGCGATGAGCTGCTTTGCGTCGGCGTGGTCGAGTAAATCGCGTAGATCGAGTCCGTTGCGCACGTGAAGCTGCCAGCCGGTGCGCGGCACACCGTCCCAAGGTACTGCGGCCGATCCGAGACGTCGTGCACCACGATCTGCACCTTGTCGCCCACCGTGGTCGTGACGACGTGGTATTCCTCGATTAGGAAGTTGGGCAGCGCCTGGCGCCACAAGAGCTGTTTGGAGCGAGCGTCCAGGATCGAGAGCTCGGTCCCGCCCGCATCGGCCACCACCACTTTGTTGCTGTCGTAGTGCCCCTGGATATCCACGGGCCAGAGCGCGATGCCCCATGGCACGGGCCCGGCCGTCTGGATGCCGTTCTTGTAAAACGTGTCCGCGGCCGCGTCGAACACCTCGACCCGGCCCAGCGCGTCGTTCGTTAAATACAGCTCATGCCGGTTCGTGTTGAAGATCGCGTCCGCGATGTGCCCGCCCAACGGCAGGGGGTGGGTGTTGCCCGCCACGACGACGACGGTGTCGGTCCCGCTGCTCGCCGCGGCCGCGCGAACCGGCGCGCCGCGTGGGGCCGTGCCGGTGATCACGGTGCTCGACTGCGAGTAGGCGCAGTTCCGGGCGGCGGCCAGGTCGCAGGCGTATCCTCGCACGATCGCGCTCTTCGGCAGCTGATTGTCCACCAGCGGCAGCTGGAGGGTGAACGTGGAGTCCACAGACGTCAGGTTGCCGGCGCGGACATCGGCGGTGTCGAATTTGATCGGCACCACGCCACCGAGCGTGTCCACCCGGAACCCGATCCAGGAGATCCCGCTCGGATCGGTGGCGTGCACCGTGATGTTGTCGTTCACCTCCACGCGCGATGAGATCGTGTACGACACGACGGGCGGCGTGACGTCGTTCGCCGCGGACTGCACCGTCACGACCACGCTGCTCGAGAGTGCGCGACGCCCGCCCGCGTCCACGGCGAAGCCGGTGACCGTGAACGTTCCGGAGGTCGCCTGCACGGTGAGCGTGTCGGTGTAGGTCGTATCCGGCGGCTGGCGCTGGGGCGGCGTGAACACGAGCGAGTCGGTGGGCGGCGTCGTCGGGTCGGAGACGGCGCTGCGCGGGGCGATGAGGAAACCCACGCGCGCGATTCCGCCCAGCTGCACCGCCCGGACCGACACCGGGAGGTTCCTGCCGCTCGAGGCGACCGCCCCGGTGGTGGGTGAGAGCAGCGCGACGGTCAGCGCCTGAACGTTATTCAGGAAGATCACGATCGTGTCTTCCGAGAAGTTGCCCGCCCCGTCCGTGGCACGACCGATGATCGTGATCAAGCCGCCGGCGCCGGAACCCGCCGGGAACGTGATCGTCTGGGCCTTGCTGAGACTCGTGACCGCGGACGTGAAGACCGTGTCGGTCTGGGCGATGTAGCCACCCGAGTACGTGAGCCGGATGTCCTTCAGGCCGAGGTTGTCCGTCGCGTTGACGGTGAACGCCAGGCCGCTCGCGATCTGCTGCGTGTCCGACGCGGCCGACAGCGTGATGGTTGGCGGGATGACGTCGCGCTGCACGCCACCCGGGTTGCGGGCGGTCTCGCAGCCCCAGACGCCCGCGATGAGCGCGACACTCCCCCACCAAGCCCGCACGACATGAGCCCGCCGCATAGAACGCTCCTGGCTACTTCCCGGTGCTGGGCGTCACCAGGTCGTCGATGATGTGCGGCGTGATCAGGATCAACAGGTCGCGCCGCTCTTCCGTCTCGGAGCTGAAGCCGAACAGCTTGCCGAGGATCGGCAGATCTACAAGGAACGGAATTCCCGATTTGGTTACCGTGACCGAGGTCACCGTGAGGCCACCGATGACCGCCGTTTCACCGTCGTTCACCAGGATCTGGTTGTCCGCTTGCTGCGTCTGAAACGTGAACCCGATATCGACCGACGCCGGCTTGACGCTCGAGTTCTCCGCGTGCACCTCCATCAGCACCTGACGGTTCGCCGTCACGTGCGGCGTGACCTTCAGGTTGATGCCCGTCTGCTCGAAGCGCACCGTGGCGCGGGGTGGGGCCACGCCACCTGTCGCGGAGCTCACGTCGATAATCCGGATCGGGACGCGGTCGCCGACCAGAATCTCGGCCGCGCGGTTGTCGAGCGTGGTGATGGTGGGCTCGGCCTGCAGGTCGGCCAGCTCGACGCGCTGCAGCGCCTGCAGGAACGTGGTCAGGTTGAAGTTGCCGACCGCGGTCGAGAAGATCAGGTTCAACGCCGGGTTCACGATCTCCTGGTCGGCGTTGCCGAGCGCGGAGAGCGAATTGCCGCCCAGGTCGACGATCGTCTGGTCGGGCGTAAAGTTGGACTGGGGCACGAAGGCGTCCGGCACGCCGTCGCCGTTTGTGTCCACGGCCTTCGCCGTGCGCGGGTCGGGGCGCTGGATCAGCTTGTTGAAGAATTGCGTCGGCGAGCCGAGGTCGTACTTCACACCCAGCTCTTCGACGTCGGTCCGGTCCACGAAGATGATCTTCGCCTGGATCGACACCTGTGGCGTGCGAATGTCGAGCCCTTTGACGAAGTCGTCGACCCGATTGATGCGACTCGCGATCTCGGTGATGACGAGCGCGTTGCTGGTCGAGTCCGCGACCACGGCGCCGCGCTTCGTGAGGATCGACTGCACCGACGGCACGAGCGCCGAGGCCCGCGCGTAGTTCACGCGCACCAGCCGCGTCTCCACCGGCACCGTGGAGTCCGCGCGCGCCAGGTCCTTCTTGTCGATCACCTGGAGGATCCCGCCGTCGAGCATGTTGACGGTGAGCCCCTGTGACTCGAGCACGGCGTTGAACGCGAGGTCCCACGGCTGATTCTTGATCTCGGCGCTGACCTGTCCCTTGATATCTTTGGACAGGATGATTGTCCGGCCACTGAACGCCGCGAAGCCGGCGACTACTTCGCGCAGGTCCGCATTGTCCCACGTGACCGTGATGCGGGCCGCCTGCGACTGCTCGCTCTCCTTGGCGTGCTCAGACAGGTACTCGTCGATACTGAGCGTCTGGTCGCTCGGCGCGGGCGCGGCGACGCGGGCGGCCGCCTGACCCCCTGACGCCCGCTCCGTGCTGCGGACCGGCGGAGCGGTCGCGAGGTCTCGCGCCGCCGCCTGGCTGGACCACGCCGCGAAGGCGGTCCGCTCCGTTCCGATCCTCACCCGCACCTGGCCGTCTTTCCGCTCGATGCGGTAATCCTTCAGGACGTCCACATCGATCACGATGCGCACCACGCCGGGGCGGAACTGCGCGTAGCGGATGTTCTTGATGCCGCCGCGATTCAGCCCGTCGTACAACACCGCGGGCGCCACGAGCCGCGCGCCCTGCAGGTCGACGACCAGCCGGGCGGGGCTGGCCAGCGTGAAGTCCTGGACGTCCACGGCACCCTGGAGATCGATTACGACCTCCACGCTCCGGTCCGCGGGGCGCACGCTGACCGCCTTGACCTCGCCGTCCCGCCCTGCGCCGGGGGGAGCTGCCGCCGCGACCACCAGGCACGCGGCGAGGGCTGTGATGCGCTTCATGGCGTTACCTCCTGCTTGGCGAGCTGCAGGCTTTCCTGCCGCTCGAACCCGAACTCCTGCACCGTAAACACGATTTCGCGCGGCCGGATCGTCGTCGTCTTGAGGCGCCCGATGATGTCGCCCGGCTTTACCCGATAGATCTTCGCGTTCGTCACATCCCGCAGCACCGCGACGCTGCGCGCCGGGTAGCGTCCGTCATAGTAGATCCCGACGAGCCTCAGGTCCGACAAGAGCGGGCGGATATCGCCCGACCGGAGGAGCGACAGGAACGGATCGCGCCCGCCACCCTCGTAGGAGAACTGTTCACGCACGAGCACCGGCGTCCCCGTGCTGTCAACCTTCCGCGCCGTGTCGGCCCGGGCGCTGTCGGGGCGGACGGGTGGGGCCGGACGCGCGGCCGGCGTGGCGTTCGGCTTGGCTGGCACGCGGCTCGGTTTCGCCTGCGCGGCGAGCGAGCCCGTGGCGACCAACGCCGCCACGCACACCGCGAGCCTCGCGCTCACTGCGTCGCTCCGGCCGGCTTTGCCCCCTTCTTGCCGGGCGGGCCCGGCGGCGGCGCGGCCGCCTTCACAAACGTCCGGATCATGAACTGCGCCTCGAGCAACGCGCCCGTCGTGTCACCGATGAGCTTCTGCGCCTGTGAATTCGCCGCCTTGAGGTTCACGTCCTGCGGTACGATGATGCGCTGCAGGCTCGCGATGTCGGACATGAATTCGCCGAGCTGGTCGTAGTGGCCGATGATCTCGAGGCGGTAGCGATAGGTGTCGAACGGCGGTCCCGCTTCGACGGCCTGCGGCTCAATACGCCCGATGGTCACGCCCCGGACCTTGGCCTTGGTGGAGATGTCGTCGATCAGTGCCGGGACCTCGTTCTTGTCCGGCACCAGGCGGCGCATCACCGAGAGGAGGGCGGTGTACTGCTCGACTTTGCGGCGCAGGTCTTCCACGGTGCCGCTCGCGAGGTCCGCCTTCGCCCGATCGATGATCGTCTGAAGGCTGTCGATCTGCGTCCGTGTGGCGGAGATCTCCTCGCCCGTCGGCTTCATCCAGTAGTCCCAGAACGCCCAGCCGATGCCGGCGAGCGCTACCGTGATCAGGAGGAAGACCTGGCTTTGCCTGTCCTGGGGCAGCAACGCCATGGCGCTACCTCGCCGACTGGGTGAGGGGGACGGTGCGGATGTAGACCGAGTCCGCCACGCGATAGCGCACGGCGACGTTGAACGCCGTGAGCGGCCGATCGGCCTCGACCACCGTCGACGTCGTCGCCGGCGTCACGTCGGTCAGCCAGGGCGACGCGGCGAGCTGCCGCAGGAACGTCGTGTACGCCTGGATGTCCACGGTGCTCCCGGTGATCCACACGCGGACCTGGGGGGCGCCGGTCGAATCGACGCCGGTCGGCGCGGTGGAACCGGGCGCCCCGGGGGCCACGTTGCCGCCGCCCGCCACCGAGATGCCGGTCAGCCAGGTGTAGGGCGGGAGCGCCTTGGTGATCTGGTCCAGCACGTGCGGCCACACGTACCGGTCGGCGTCGATGCCACGGATGACGTTGATCTCCGCGACGAGCGAGTCCCGGATCTTCTCCGACTGGCGCTTCTGCGCGATCACCGCGTCGAACCGCCGCTTCTCGGCCTGGACGTCCGCGAGCTTCGCGTTGAGCACTCGCAGCCGGGTGCTGTACGCGATGAAGGTCAAGAGTCCACCACCGACGACGATGATCGCGGCGGCGCTCACCACGAACAGCCAGGGGTTCTTGATGGTGGCGAGCAGCCCCTGGAAATCGGGCAGCGCGAGCTTGAAGCCCGCGCCGGTCGCCGCCTTTTTCTTCTTGCCGGGAAGAAGATTTATTTCGATCATGCGGCGCGCCTCAGCGCCAGGCCCACCGACAGCATGAGCAGCGGCGACACCTCGTCCACCGACACCGACTCGAACACCGAATCACGCACCTTGAGCCGCTGCACCGGGCTCGCGAGCTCCACCGGCACCCGCAGCCGGCTCGAGAGCGACTCGTTCAGCCCCGGGATCCGCGCCCCGCCGCCGATCGTGTACACGCGCCCGAGTCCACCGGCCGAGCGCGACGCGGTGGCCAGGAACGCCGCCGCCCGCTCGACGCCCACGGAGATCTCTTCACCGCGCGCGTCCACATAGGGGGCCAGGTCCGCGCTCTGCGTCTGCCCCTGGATCACCCGCTCGGAATCCTCGGCCGACAGCCCTTTTTCGCGCTGCAGGTCCTCGCGGAACCGGCGCGTGCCCACGGAGAGGTCGCGCGTCAACACCGGCACGCCGTCTTCCAGGATATTCACGTTGGTCACTTCATGACCGATGTTGACCAGCCCCACCACGCCCTGCATGGCGTCGGGGTGGTTCAGCTCGAAGGCGTTGTGGATGGCGAAGGCGTCGACGTCGATGATCGCCGCCTCGAGGCCCGCCTCCCCCAGGAGCAGCGTGCGGCCCTCCACCAGCTCACGTTTGGCAGCGACGAGGAGCACGTTCATCTGGAGGCCCTCGGCGTCCGGATCGAGGATCTGGAAGTCGAGCTCCACGTTCGCCATGTCGAACGGGACGTGCTGCTCGGCCTCCCAGCGGATCACCTCGCGGGCGTCTCCTTCTTTCATTCGGTCCATCTGGATCTTCTTGACGATCACGTCCCGCCCGCCGACCGCCGTCACCACGGACCGTTGCTTGACCCCGGCGGCGGAAAGGAGTCCCCGGATCGCCTCCGACACGATTCCGGGGTCCATGACCTCGCCCTCGACGATCGCGTCGGCGGCGACTTCGGTCGTGGCCACCTTCACCAGCTCCGGCTCGTTACCGGAATGATCGATCACCGCCAGCTTGATGATCCCGGAGCCGATATCCAAGCCGACCGACGTTTTTTTGCCGCCCAGCAAGCCGAACAGGGCCATATTGCCTAAGGAGTTAGAGACAAGATGGGGCGAGGGCAAACTACAGTAAGCCCCGCCCCTTATCCTGTCAAGCCTCGAACCTACTTGAGGCCGACCCAACAACTACTTTGGTGGCCTATAGTTAGCCCACTTTAGTAGAGCTGCACCCACCCCCGCGACCGCATCGCCACGCCGAACCCGGTCGCGTTTAACGCCTTGAGAATAGCGCACTTAGAGTACAGGAGGTTGGCGCTACCGCTGATGTTGGTGGTCGTGTCGGTAAACGCGACGGTATCCTGTGTCATCACGGTGCCCCAGAAGTGCGCGGGCGTACCGCCGCCACCGGCGGTCTTGAGCGAACCCTTGATGATGACAATCCCGAAGAACTGGAACCCACCTTGGACCGACAACGAGCCGTCCACCAGCAGGATACCTTGACCTTCCAGCCCATTGATGACCGCGCCGTCACCCGTGATACGGATGATGGGGAAGTAGCTGCCGCACGGCCCGGTGGGGGTTGTGGGGCTTCCCCAGTTCGTCTGGACGGTGCGATCGCACACGCCGTTCGTCACCACCGGCGTGATCGAGTTGGAGAAGTTCGTGGCCGCGAGCGTGATGGTCGCTTCGGCCGCCATTTGGGGATACGTCACGTCGCCGTAGTGTGAGAACGAGCTGTCCGTGAGGGTCGGGTCCTTGAGGACAGGCGGGTTTCCGAGAATAGTCGGGTGTCCGCTGGCCGAAACCGTCGCGGAGTCTTCTATGCGAATGCCGGCTTTCGCGGAATCGAGCGGAGGGCAGCCAACCCAGCCGGTGGGGTCGTGGTCATTCCCGTCGATACTGGCGTTGCCGGCGGCGACGAGCCCGCCGCCCGCCGTGAGCGACGCCTGAGCGTTGATCTGGAGGGGCCGAATCCGGGCCAGCAGGCCGACCCGCTGGCTTGCGCCGCCCCCTCGGATACGTCCGGCGAGGCTCATGGTGTCCTGCGCGGTCATGTCGATCAGGTAGAGCTGGTCGTTGAACTTGTAGAGCGTGCCATTGTAGCTGCCGGTCTTGCTCGCGGCCGTGTGCCTCGGGATCGCCCTCTGACTGAAGGCACCCCCGCCCGCGGGGTACTGATACATCGCGTTGTACACCTGCGTGCTGTTCGGCCAGACGCGGATGATGTCGTACACGCCTTGCTCCGCGACGCCGAACGACGCCTGCACCCGGCGCACGTTCTCCGCCACCCGCTGCTCCTGGGTGCCGGAGAAGAAGGCGCCGGCGATGAGCGCGCCGACGACCACGAGCGCAACGATCGCGAGGGCGAGCGCCATGCCGCGCTCGTTCTTCAAGACGTGCTTCATAGACCGCTCCTTGAGGTTCACGTGTGACCCACCCGTCAGCTGCACGGGATGGGAGGCATCGAGCCCGTCCCGCACCGCGGATTGTTCCGCAGCGCGACGCGGGTCACCATGCTGTCGACCTTGGGCGCCTGCACACCGCTCGCGTTCCGTATCGGCGACGCGGTGCGGGCCCGGAGGATGATCTGGATCTGCGCCACCTTCGACGAATCGGCGGTGACGGTACCGATACTGTCGTAATAGCTGAGCGTCATTCCCGTGGCGCCCGTCAGGGGGCCGATCACCGGTTGCATCACGCCGCCCTGCGAGAGATTCTGCTGCCCGAGGTAGTAATTGTTGTCCGTGGACGACTGAAAGACGCCGTACTTCACGACGTCGAAGCCGCGCACCGGCGCGCCGCGCGTGATTGCGCCATTGACGTTCAAGCCCGGGTTGTTGATCCACTGGGGCTGCATCGTCAGGGTATAGCCTTGATTGATGGCTCCGAGCGTGTCCTGGGTACAGACGGCCCCCGGCGTGACCGTCTTGATCTGGGCCGGCAGCCAGATGTCGTCGGCCCGCGTGGTCGGGTTGCCTTCCCAATAGACCAGCAGCGAATCGTTGATGGAGAAGGTCTGCCGTGTGCCGTACATCGGGGTCTTGCGCACGGTGAGCGTCAGCTGACCGATCCCACCGCCCAGAGGCGGGGTCAGACAGGCCCACCCGAGCAACCGCATCGCGCGGATCGTGATGGATGTCGCGCTCATCGCCCGAATGTCGCCGTCGGCCGCGTCCAGCTCGCGGAACTCGGCCGGGAGAATGGCCGCCGCCGCCCGCATGTTCTGCTGCAGGTCGATTTGCTGGGTTTGCGCCAGGTAGAGACGCTGGTTGTTGACCAGCACTTTGTAGATAGCCCCCGACACCATGCCCAGGAGCACCAGGGCGATCAGCAGCTCGATGAGGGTGTACCCTCGCCGTGCTAGAAGAGGCATGAGATCTCCGTCTCTGTGCTGTCCCTCCGCCATTTCCCCAAAGCGGTTTGGTACTTGCTCCGCACTACCACCTGCCAGTGTTTGGCGGGACTAGCCGGCATGTTCGTGAAGGTCCAACTGACCGAATCGACCGGCGTTCCGCCGCGCCACCACACCTCGCTCCCTCCTGTCTGCGTCTTACAGCCACTTGCCCGGAGCATCTCGAGCCGCCGCTGCGCGTACTGCGCGGCGACCGCCGAGCGCTGCCCGCGGCCGATCATGCGCGTCACGAGCGCCGCGGAGGTTACAAGCCCCAGGATCCCGACGGTGAGCACCAGGACCGCGATGATCACCTCGACGATGGTGAAACCCTGTTCTCGTTTCATTGGCGCACCACCTTGCCGATGGTGTTGATCACGATGGAGTCCTTGTTTCCGGCGGCACCGGTGATTCGCACCACCGTGACGGCGTTGTCCATGCTGAGGCCGCGCGGGTCGTATTGGACCGAATCGCGCGTCGCGGCGAGCGTGACGTTGAAGCGTGTGCTCAGCTTCTCGACACCGGCTACGGTGTCCACCTTAGCCGGACACGCCGTCGTTACCCACACCGTGGCGCTCGCTCCCGAAGTGAAGTGCAGCACGCCGCGGCAGCCCCGCTGAACCGCGGCCGCGCGTGCGATCGCTGCCTCCGTGCCGAGCGCGTCCCGGCTCGAGCGGACGTTGGCCCTGTCGAGCCGGTTGCGAATCTTCGGGAAACCGATGGACGCGATGATCCCGATCAGGATCACGCAGATCACCATCTCGATGGTCGTAAAGCCCGAACGCCGCATGACAGTCTCCTCCCGGTCAGCAGAAAACTCCTATCACATGCCGTGCCACACGCTAAGTTGCTGATCTTAAGTGAGTTAGGTAGCTAGGCGAGTCTCGGCTGGTACTGCAAATTGCTGCAGTCGTGCAGATTGTTGCACTACTCCAGTCCGTAGCGATCCATCTTGTAGAACAGGGTTCTCAGGCTTACACCGAGGCGCTTCGCTGCCTCGCGGCGGTTGCCCCCGGCCGCCCCCAGAGCCGCCGTGATGGCCTCGCGCTCCGCTGCTTCGACCGCGTCACGAAGGGTACCGCTCCCCGCTCCTTGCTCCCCCCCTTGGGAGCGGGGAGCGGGGAGCGGTTCCTTCCGGAAATCCGTCGGTTCGAGGATCTCTTTGTCCGACAGGACCGCCGCCCGCTCGATGGCGTGCTCGAGAGACCGCACGTTCCCGGGCCACGGCTGCTCGCGAAGCCACGCGACAGCGGCCTCTGTGAGGGCCACCGGGCGGCCCAGCCGCCGGGCCACCTGTGTCGCGAAGTGTTGAGCGAGTGGGGCTATGTCCTCCCGCCGTTCGGCGAGCGGCGGGAGATGAATCGTGACGACATTTAAGCGGTCGAACAGGTCATGGCGGAACCGGCCGGCGGTCGCGTCCGCCGCGAGGTCCCGCGCCGTGGCGGCGAGCACCCGCACATCCACCCGCCGCGTCTTTTGATCACCCACGCGCCGGATCTCGCTCTCCTGCAACACCCGCAGCAGCTTCGCCTGAAGTGGGAGCGGCAGCTCCCCGATCTCGTCCAGGAGCAGCGTGCCGCCGTCCGCTTGCTCGAAGAGCCCCGGGCGGTCCCCAGTCGCGCCGGTGAACGCACCCTTCGCGTACCCGAACAGCTCCGACTCGAGCAGCGTGTCGGGAATCGCCGCGCAGTTCACCGCTACAAACGGCCCCGCTGCCCGGGGGCTCGCCCGATGGATCGCCTGTGCAATGACCTCCTTCCCGGTGCCCCGCTCGCCGGTGATCAGCACCGTCGTCGGATGGCCGGCCACCCGTGCGACGATCGCGAGCGCCTGCCGCATGACCGGGCTCTCGACCACGAGTGCCCGAGCCGACGGCCGGGTGTCGAGCTGTGCTTTGAGTGTCGCGATGGTGTTGCCGAGCCGCTCCCGCTCCTCTGCCTTCCGGAGCGTGAGGATCACTTCGTCAGGACGAAACGGCTTCGGGATGTAGTCGTACGCGCCTTCCTTCATGGCCGCGAGTGCCGCCTCTTCACCGCCGTACGCGCTCATCATGATGACCAGGGCCGACCCCCCTCGGCCCGTGTACGCGCGCAGGAACGCGGTGCCATCCATCGCGGGCATCCGCACGTCGCACAGGACCAGGTCGAACGGTTCCGCCAGCGCGCGTTCGAGGGCCTTGGCGCCATCTCCTTCGGCGGTGACCTGGTATCCCGCGTCGGCGAGGAGCAACCCGAGCGACTGGCGCAGACCCGGCTCGTCATCGACCACGAGTACGCGGGTCATAAGGAGGGGAAGAACATCTTGAAGGCCGCCCCGCCCTCTCGAGCGGTGTCCACCCATACGACCCCCCCCATAGCGTCGACGGCACGCGCCACGATGGCGAGGCCCAACCCCGTCCCCCGTCCCGGCTCCTTGGTCGTGTAGAACGGCTCGAAGACCTTCTCGCGGTCTTCCGCCGGCACGCCGGGGCCGGAGTCCGCGACATACAGGAGGGCCCCCGGCTGGCCGGCGGAAAAGTCGCTGCGCGCCGGCCGGCGCTCGGGGATGCGAGGGTAGACGACCTGGTATGGGTCGCTGTCACGCTGAGGTCGGGCGCCGCGGGTCTCGTAGCTCCAGCCTCGGGCGCCGAGGGTCACGACGCCGCCCGCCGCGGCGTCCACCGCGTTCAGGACGAGATTCACGATCGCCTGCTCGAGCAGGTGAGCCCGCCCGAGGATCGGGGGCACGTCCGCTGCTATTTCGAGCGTCGGACGCACCGGCTTCAGCGCGCCCTGGGCTTCCAGGAGTCCGTAGGCCCCGCGCAGCACGGCGCCGGGATCGAGCGGTGTCAAGGCCTCGTCCCCTGGTCGCGCGTAGTCGAGCAACCCTCGGACGATGCGGTCCAAGCGGTCGAGCTCACGGGTGACTCCTTCAACGACTTCGGGGTCCGCCCCGCGGCGGCGCATCACTTCCACGTACGTGCCGATGGCGCCGAGGGGGTTGCCAACTTCGTGGGCGACACCCGCGGCGAGACGGCCGATGCTCGCGAGCTTCTCCGAGCGCACGAGCTGGCTTTGCGCGTCGAGCAGATGGTCGGTCATGCGATTGAGTCGCTCGGCGAGCGTGGCGAAGTCGCGAGTTTCGGCGTCGGGCGCGCGCCTGGCGAGGTCGCCGTCCGCCACCGCATCGGCGGTCGCGACCACGCGCTCGAGGGGCCACAGCACCAGCCGGTTGATCAGGTGGCGCCCAAACACGACGAACACGCCCACTTCCAGCGCTACCAGGAGCATCACCAGGGCGAACGTTCGGTCCGGGGCGAACGCGCTGGCCACGAGGATGGTCGCCACGCCCACGAGCAGGGCGGCGGCGGCGAGGAACGACAGGTAGAAGAGTAACTCGGTCCGGAGCGCGGGCTTGGCCGGCATGGCGCTGGAATAGGTATAAAAACGAAGCGGCGGGGAAGCCCCCGCCGCTCGCGCATTCACTGCACCGCCGCCGCTTACTGGCAGGCGGGCGCGCCTTCCGTGGTCGCCGGCGTTTGGGCCGTCGTGTTCACGAAGATCGCGCAGGTCACTGTGGGGTTGGTGAGGTTGACGTTCGTAATCGTCGCGCTCCACCCACCACCGTTCACAGTCGGACCGCCGAGCGTGTTACCCACCGTCACGCAGAAGTTCACGGTACCCGCGGTGGGCGGCACGGTGCACGACGTGGTATTGCTGTACTTGACCGAGTCGGCGAAGTACGCTTCCTCGGCGGTCACCAGGTTCCGAAGATCCGACTTCATCGAGGCGATGTACGCCTTCGCCTTGGTGTTGGCGAACTTCGGGATCGCGATGGCGGCCAGAATGCCGATGATCACCACCACGATCAAGAGCTCAATGAGCGTAAAACCCTTGCGGTTCATCTGACGTTTCCCCCGTTGGAGTCCATCTAAGACTGCCTGGAACGCTCGAAAGCGGATTGTCCCCCCCGGAAGGTGAGGCAATCTCTGTGCCGGATCGATAGTTCTGCATATAACGCTAATATCCACAATTGCTTAAGTAGCGACGAGGCGCTCCGAACAGCACCGCGGAACAGGCGTCCCACTCGGGTCTTTTGCAATCCATAGGGCCGACCGCAACGGTCCCGAACGAGCCTCAAAATGGGGCGCCGCCGTTTCATTGCGGGACTTGCAAGCGGGTGGCACGGCCTAACAATGAGTCGGCACGCCGACGTACACCACCACGGCGCATAGGCCGACGACCTGATGGATCCGCTTCGCGTTTATCGTCCTGGCGTTCTCCCGATCCGCGCATGAAAGGAATCAGCAGCGGCGGGATAGCCGCGGGCTCGGGCGATCGGGGCCTCGTACCGGTAGTAGAAATCGCAGGGACGGCACACGAGCTCGAGGCGATCGAGAATCGAGTCCGCCAAGGCCCCGTGCCCCGTGGCAAAGGCGGCCTCGGCGCCAGTGATGGAGAGCCACGGCAGGGTGACGTCGTAAATCCCGGTGGCCGTGCGGAATGCATCGAGCGCTTTGGCGGGCTGATGCCCGGTGAGATACAGCACCGCCATGTGCGCCGGGCCGATAAACGAGCGCGGGGAGTCCTCGAGCTCGCTTTCCAACACGGTCCGTGAATCCTGCCACACCGGTACGCGAAAGGCCGTACGGACGCCACCCATGGTAACGAGCAGTCCGATGATGGTCGCGAATCGACGAATGGGGAGATCGTTGAGCCACGCCCCGACCGCGAGCGCGAGTCCGATGGACGGCATGTACAGTGTCCGCTCCGCGATCAGCACCCCCACGGGAACGACCAGGTTCGAGACCGGGAAGTACGCGATGCCGAGCCACCCGAGCCCGAAGGCTTCGATCCGGCGTCCGCGCCGCCAGGCGAGCCACAAGAGCGCGGCCCAGGCGGCGAAGCACAGGAGCCCGAGCGCGAAGCGGGGATCGAGCGGCGTCGTGACCAGGGTGCGTTCGGCGGGGGAGTAGTCGACGCGGAGCCTCAGGGGAAAGAGGAGGAGCCGTGTGTCGTCGGCGAACGCTGCCGTCGCGGTCAGCCGGATCGCCGTGTGGGATGCTCCGAAAAACACCGGCGCGATCGCGCCGCCGACCGTCACCTCGTGCGACGCATTCCAGCGCATGCCGAGGTAGAGGGTCCCGAGCGCCACCCACGTCGCCGCGTAGGCGGCCAGCCGTCGGCGGGAGGGGCGTGCAAACCCGAGGATCCAACCCCCTGCCACCAGCCCGGGGACGATCACGGCGTTTTCCTTGCTCAAGAGCCCGGCGGCCAAGGCGACCGCGCTCCACGCGAGCTGGTCGCGCGCCAGCGCCGCGTAGACCGAGAGGATCGCGAACAGGGCGGCCATCAGCTCGGCGCGGCCGACGACGTTGGCAACGGCCTCGACGTGGACCGGGTGGACGGCGAACAGGAGCCCCGCGGCCAGCGCCGCCCGATCGCCGCTCCAACGGCGCGCGAAGGACGCCACGGCGACGCTCGCACCGGCGTGCCAGGCGAGGTTCACGACGTGGAACCACCAGGTCGCTCCACCGCTGAGCGACCAGTCGAGGGCGTATGAGGCGATCGCCAGAGGACGGTACAGCCCGCCGCCCACGTCCGCCGGCCAGTAGGGCGACGCGAAGGCCCGCCACAAGCCGCTGACGTGGTGCACCAGCGCGTCGAAGGCGATGATCTGGTTGTCGTCCTGCGCGAAGTGATTGCCGAGCGCGCCGAGGTACACGACCATGGCGCAGGCGGCGACGGCCGCGTAAACGCGTCTAGCGGCCACGGGCAGTCTTGAGCGCCGCGAGGTGTCGCAGGAGCGAGTCCGCCACGGTGGTCAAGCCGCGGGCGCGTGCATTGATCGCCGCGGCTTGGAAAAAGGTTTCACAGTGGACGCATGTAGAGTCGATGCGTGCCAAAAGGGTGTCCGCGAGCGCCGGGCGCCCGAGGCGGTAAGCCAGTTCCGCCGCGCGCAGGGTCAGCCGATTGTCGGTCGGCAGTATCTGCGCAGCGCGACGGAAGGCGTCCAATGCGTCTGCGTATCGACCGTCACTTTCGGCGAGCACACCGCCGAACATCGGGCCGGCGTACGAACGTGGTGAGTCCCGAACGATGCTCTGATAGACCTCGTTCGTACTCTTCCACACCGGAACGCGCATCGCGGCGCGCACGCCGCCCGCCAGGATCGCTCCGGCGACGCCGGCGGCGGCGACTTGCCGCGCAAGCGTCCCCGCACCCTCCCACCACGCTCCGAACCAAGCACCAACGGCGAGCGCAAGACCGGCCGATGGCAGATACAGGGTCCGCTCGGCCACGAGCACACCGGTCCGGAAGAACACGTTGGCCACCGGCGTGAGGGCGATCCCGATCCAGGCGAGGCCGAATGCCTCGATGCGGCGGTGACGGCGCCACATCAGCCACAGCAGTGCCGCCCAGCTCACCAGGCACGCAAGTCCCGCAATGAAGCGGAGGTCGCCGACGGACGTCACCGCGGTGCGCTCGTTCGGGGAATAGTCGACGCGCAGCTTGAGCGGAAACACGAGCAGCCGGGCGACGTCGCCCAAGGCCGCGATGGCCGTGAGCCGCACGGTCAGCGGCGATTGGTCTCGAAAGACGATCGCCGTACCCGGGACTCCGGAATACGGTCGGAGCACGACTTCCCGAACGAGGCCGACGATCACGGCGATTACGCACCAGACAGCCAGGTACGTGGCGATGCGCCGCCGCGGCGGGCGCCGGATGTCGAGCAGCCATGCCGCCGCGACCAACCCGGGCACCACGGCGGCTGTCTCCTTGGTGAGAAGGCCAAGCACCCAGGCGAAGGCGCTTGCCCCGAGGCGGTCGCGCTCGACGGCGAGCCAGACGGCGAGAATCGAGAACATCGCCGCCATTAGCTCCGTGCGGCCGATGATGTTCGCGACCGCCTCGACGTGCACGGGATGGACTGCGAACAAGGCCCCGGCGATCCAGCCTCCGGCCTCGCTCACCCAACGGCGGGCGAGAAGAGCCACCGCGACACTGCTGCCGGCGTGCCACGCGACGTTGACGGCATGAAACCACCACGCATGCCCCGCGGCCACGAGCCAATCGAGCGTGTACGTCGCCACCGCGAAGGGTCGGTAGAGCCGATATCCTCCCAAAGCAGGCGGCCAGTACGGCATTGCGAAGGCGCGCCACAAGCCGCTGGGGTGATGCACCAGGGGGTTGTCCGCCACCAGCCCGACGTCGTCGAGGGCGAAGCCGTTCACGAGAGCGCCCAGGTAGACGAGCAGGGCAAGAGCCGCCACAGCCGCCGCGAGTCGCGCTGCGGGGCGCGGCACCGGAGGCGAAGGGAAGGTCACCGCGTATTTAGGTGCTGTAAGTGGGCGGAGAGGTACTCGGCCACAGCCGTGTCGCCGAGCTGACGCGCTGCGGCGATATGCGAGTCGTAGAGCCCTCGGCAGGACGCGCATTGGTCCACGCGCGTGAGGAGGGAGTCAGCCAGAGCTCTGCGCCCCAGCTTGAGCGCGGCATACGCTTCCAAGAGGAGAGGCCGTCCGGCGAGCGGGAAGATGGATGCGGCAACCCGGGACGCCTCGAGCGCCTTGTCCGTCCTTCCGCGCTCCAGGTAGATCGCGGCCATCCTCATGGGGCCCACGAAGGACCTGGGCGAATCCTCCAAGACACTCAGGGTGAGCGTGGCGTCGCTCCGCCACACCGGGACGCGCAGGGCCGTGAGGCCACCGCCAAGCACGGCCACGCCCGCGACGAGGATCGCGAGCGGGCGGCCGCGGAGTCCCCGGGCGAGGCCTCCAACAGCCATGGCCAAACCCGCCGAGGGCAGGTAGAGCGTCCGCTCGGCGATAAGCACGCCGACGGGAAACAGCAAATTCGCGACCGGCGCATAGGCCAGGGCGATCCAGCCGAGACCCACGGCTTCCACCGCTCGACGGCGCCTCCAGGCGAGCCATAGGAGCAGCGCCCACCCGACCAAGCACAGGAGGCCGGCCACGAACCGCCAATCCAAGGGACTGGACACGATCGTGCGCTCGTTCGGAGAGTAGTCTGCCCGCAGCTTGAGCGGGAAGACCAGGAGACGACTCACGTCCGCGAGCGCTGCGACCGCCGTGAGCCGCACCGGTATCGGAGGCTGCCCCAGGAAAACCGGCGCGATCGCGGTCCCCGCGTACGAGTGGAGCACGAGCTCACGCGCGACCGCGTACGCCGATCCCGCCCCAAGCCAGGAGCCGACGAACAGGATGAACCGACGGGGGGCCGGCCGCTCCCCGTGGATAACCCAGGCGGCGGCAATCAATGCCGGGGCCACCGCGGCGGTCTCTTTGCTGAGCAGCCCGAGGATCCAGCATGCAGTGCTCCATGCCACACTGTGGCGCACCACGGCTGCGTAGACGGCGAGTAGCGTAAACACCGCCGCCATAAGCTCGGCGCGACCGACGACGTTCGCCACTGCTTCGACGTGGACTGGGTGCACGGCGAACACCACGCCCGCCACGAGCGCGGCCGCGTCTCCGGCCCAGCGCCGCGTGAGCACCGCGACGAGCAGCGCTGCCCCAGCGTGCCACAGCACATTGACCGCGTGAAACAAGACGACTCCGTCGAGGTGCCAATCGAGCACGTATGTAGCGAGTGTGAGTGGGCGGTACATGCCGCCGCCGATCGCGGGGGGCCAGTACACGCTGGCAAACGCGCGCCACCACCCGCTCGACGACTTCACCAGATCGCTGCCAAGGATGATGAACGTGTCGTCCCATGCAAAGCGATTCCACAGTGCGCCGAGGTAGACAACCACCGCGCACGCGGCGACGACGGCGTACAGGCGCTTACCGTTCACGGTTCACCCCGCTTCGGTGTGCGACTGCGGCTCCTCAGTAGGGAACGATCGCTGCTGTGGTGTCATCCAAACTCCGCCGCGGCCGATAGCGAAACCACGTTCGATCCGGGAGGCGTGCCCGCAACAGCTCGTTCCGCGGACCGAAGTCTCGGGCGAAGACGACCGGGCCCCCGATCCAGCCGTCAGGCGCGAAGCGCGCCAGAGCCAGGAAGGGCGCGTACGGCGTGGTTCCGGCGGTATCGGCGGCAAGCTCCCGTTTGCAGACGTCCGTCAGAGGGCGGTCCGCAAGGAATATCGCGGCGTCGGCTTGGAGACCTGGTACGGAGCGCACAGAGGCGTCGAGTCGTACGGCGTCGCGCAGCCGGGCCACTCGGCCGGTCGTGTCCGCGGACGCGCGAGCATCCTCGCCATCGAGCGCCGTCTGGACCTGGCAGGCGTCGGATGCCAGTATCCGAGAGGCCTCGCCCGGCGTCACACCGTCAGCTCGAAGCCGCGCCTCGAGACGAGCACGCCAGGGCTCGTGCACGAACACGAGCGCGCGGGTCAAATGCCCGGCCGATGCCTCCGCTTCGATATCGGTCTTGAGCTTGGTCCGACCGGCGTGGTAATAGTACGCGCGCATTTGCACGCTCGAGACGCCGGTGGGCCTGAGCCACGCGACGCCGAGGCACAGGGGAATGACCACCAGCGTGGCACGGCGCAGCGTGCCGGCAGGCAGCTCCTCGGCGAGCAGGCCGGGCGCCCGCGCGGCCAGGATCACGAACGCCGGAACGGCGGTGTAGAGGAACCGCGGTCCGGCAAAGAAGCTGTCGGCCGCCCAGTACAGGCCGTAGGAGCCGATCACGGCCGCCATCAGGCCGACGAGCAGCAGATCCCACCGCGTGGGAGGTCGCAGCAGGAGCAACGCCGTCACGATCGGCACGAGCCCCGGCAGCGGCCACTCGAACAGATAGCGGTCGAGCCGCATCAGGTTCGCCGAAGTGAGAGCGAGGGCGCGCAGTGGCGTGTAGGGCACGCCCAAGGGATCCACGTGAAACCCCAGCCGCTGACCGGCGCCATACAACGCATCGTAGGCGAACAGGAGCGGATGTCCGGTGGTCCGGGCATTGACGTACAACAGCCACACCACCGGCAACGCGCCCGCCGCGACCTGTAGCACGAGCGACCGCGCGCGACCGCGGTCGCGCGCGACGACGGCGAGCTGAAACAGCCCGACCGCCAGCGCCACCGCCGCGGCGTCGAGCGGTCGAATCGTCGCGATGCCCCCGACGGCCAAGCCCACGACGACCGCCGCGCGCGCGGTCCCGCGCTCGTCCGCGGCCGTCGTCCACTTCGCGAGGCTCGCCAGCGCCAGGGTCGCCAGCGCCAGGGCACCGGTGTGGTTCATGGTGCTCGCGCCCATGATGAGCACGAACGGAGAGAGCGCGAACAGGAGCGCGCTCGCCCGAGCCGTCGCATCTCCGTAGCACGCTGCCGTGAAGCGGTACAGGGCGCACGCCGTCACCGCCGTGAGCACGGGATTGACGAGCCAGATCGCGTGGAGCGCGGCGCCCGCCGCGAGGAGGGCCGGTCCGCCGATCGGATACATCGAATACCAGCGGCCCTCGCGATCCAGGACGCCGGTGATGGAGAAGAACTCGGGGTGCGGCTCACCCACCGCGAACAGGCGACCCGCGAGGAGGATCTGGGCGTGAAACCGCTGGGCCATCTCGTCCTGCGTGAAGGGCTTGCGTGCGAAACAATAGACGGCGAAGGCTGCCGTGAGCGTGAAGACGAGCAGCGCCAAAATGAGTTGGAAAGCGCGGGGCGATGGCCTCAGTACCACGCCAACCGTTGTCGCGATCGAGCGATCGAGCCGCTCCCCGAAGACCCTCCCGAGGCCGAGCGACGCGAGGGCGACGGCGGTACCCACGACGAGCCATTCGAGCACGGCCGCGGACCACCAGGGGATGGTCGCTCCTCCGCCGAGCAGATTCGCCACCGGCATCAGGCCGAGCGCGGCGAGCACGACGGCGGCCGCGAATGGGACCCAACGCGCGCGGCTCAGTGAAGCCGCCAGCCCCCGCGCGGCGGAAACAGATTGTACCGAAGAATGTGAAAGAACGCCGCCAGTCCGTCGCGCCACGTGATCTTCTTTCCTTCCGCGTACGTCCGGCCGCTGTACGAAATCGGCAGCTCCCAGATGCGCGCCCCCGCCTGCGAGAGTCGGGCCGTCAGCTCGACTTCGATCCCGAAGCGCTCCGCCCGGAGCGGCAGCCGTTTCATGAGGTCGGCCCGGACCAGCTTGTAGCACGTCTCCATGTCCGTGAGGTTCAGGTTGGTGAACATGTTGGAGACGAGGGTGAGCAGGTTGTTGCCGATCGCGTGCCAGAAGAACAGCACCCGGTGCGGGCCGCCCTGAAACCGTGAGCCGTACACGGCGTCGGCACGCCCGTCCTTGATCGGCGCGACCAACCGCGGAAGCTCGGCGGGATCGTACTCGAGATCGGCGTCCTGGGCGACGATCACGTGGCCAGTCGCCGCGGCGATCCCGCTCCGAAGGGCGGCGCCCTTGCCGCGGTTCGTGGGATGATGAATGAGCTGCTCCACGAGGCCCTCGGTCGCGAGCCGGTCGAGGAGGACGCCCGTCCCATCGGTCGACGCATCGTCCACGGCGACCACCTCGAGCGAGAGCGGCACCTCGCGCAGGCGCCGCAGCACCGCCTCAATCGTCCCCCCCTCGTTGTACGCCGGGACGATCACGGAGAGCAGGAATTCGGTCACGCGGGCACCTCGCCGATCGCGATCAGCGATTGTCCTATGCGCCAGGGCAGCAGCCGCTCCAACCGGAACAGGGGCACCAGCGCCTCGTACCAGCGGAGCGCGGCTGTCGAAATGAGACTCCTCCGGAGCACGCGGCCCGCGAGCCACCACCCGAGCACACCTCCGAGATTGAAGTACTCGACGTGACGCACATGGAAGCCGGTCTCCTGGAGCTTCCCCACGACGTCCTTGGGGACGTAGCGACGGAAATGATCCAGGGCTTTGTCCAACGTGCCGTACAGGGCGCGGAGTGCGGGCACGAGGAGGACGAGCCGCCCGCCGGGCCCGAGCAGTTGACGCATGGCGGAGAGCGACGCCCGGTCGTCCTCGATATGCTCGAGCACGTTGAGGCAGATCACCGTGTCGACTCGCTCCGCCACGAGGTGCGGATCGAACGCCGGCAGCCGCAGCTCGGCGACCCGCACGTTCGCCCGATCGCCGAACCGCTCGCGCAGCCGCGCGAGGTAGTACGGCTCCGTGTCGGTGAGGACGAGCCGCTCCCGATCGACGAGAAACGCCGACATGTTGCCGATGCCGGCGCCGACCTCGAGCACGCGGCGCCCCACCCAGGGTCGCAGCCGGTCGAACATCCAGCGGTTGTAACGTGGGGCCGCGGCCATCCGCTCGAGGGTCGCGGCCCCGACCTGATCGACGGGGGTGGGGCCCGGGTCAGCCGGTCGCATCGCCCTCGTAGCGGCTCAACTTCCGATACAGGGTGGAGGGATCGATCCCGAGCACCTCGGCGGCGCGCGTCTTGTTGCCGCCCTCGCTCTGCAGCACCCACGTGATGTAGGCGCGCTCGATGACGTCGAGGGTGGGATTGGGATGGGACCGGTCGGCGACGAGCGGCTCGGCGCGCGGCTCGGTCAATGTGTCAGGCAGGGCCGAGAGATCGATGCCGGCGCTCTTCGAGAGCACTACCGCCCGCTCGAGGGCGTTCTCGAGCTCGCGCACGTTGCCGGGCCAGTCGTAAGCGAGGAGCGAGCTCTTCGCGTCTTCGTTGAGGGTCTTGGGCGGCTCGCCGCGCTCCTTGGCGATGCGGCCGAGGAACTCCTCCCAGAGGATCTGAATGTCGTCCCGTCGCTCGCGCAACGGGGGAAGGTGAATCGCGATCACGTTCAGCCGGTAGTACAGATCGGTGCGAAAGCGGCCCCGCTTGATATCATCCTCGAGATCGCGATTGGTGGCCGCGACGACGCGGACGTCCACCGGAATCGCCTCCGTGCCACCCACGGGGATCGCTTCGCGCTCCTGCAGCACACGGAGCAGCTTCACCTGCGTCGCGGGCGACATCTCGCCGATCTCGTCCAAAAAGAACGTGCCGCCCCGTGCCGCGGCGAACAGGCCTTGCTTGTCGCGCACCGCGCCGGTGAACGACCCCTTTACATGGCCGAATAGCTCCGACTCGAGCAGGCTCTCCGGCAGCGCCCCGCAGTTGAGCGAGAAGAACCCACCGTCCGACCGCGCCGAGAGCTCGTGGATGTAGCGCGCGATCACTTCCTTCCCGGTTCCCGACTCACCCTGGATGAGGACCGTGCTTTCGGTCGGAGCCACCTGCTCGGCGAGCTTCAAGACCTCGAGGAACGCCCGGGACTTGCCGAGCGGCTTCACCAAACCGGAGCGCTCGCGACGGCGGATCTCCTGCTTCAATTGCTTGTTCTCGGCCTTCAAGAGCCGTTGTTCCGCGGCGCGGCGACAGATCGCCACGAGGTCGTCGTTCGAGAAGGGCTTCTGGATGTAGTAGAAGGCGCCCTGGTTCACCGCCTGGATCGCGCTCTGGAGCGAGGCCTGCGCGGTCATGAGAATCACCGGCGTCTCGGGATCCTGCTCGCGGACCGCCGCCAGGATCTCGGTGCCGGCCACGCCCGGCATCTTGATGTCGGTGAGGACGATATCGGGCGGGCTGCCCTTCAGGGCCTCGAGCCCGGCCTTTCCGCCTTGCGCGGTGGTGACTTCGAAGCCTTCGCCCTTGAGGAGGATCCGCAGCACATCGAGGATCCCCATCTCGTCGTCGACCACCAGAATAGAAGGCTGCTGGCTCATGCGGCTTCCTCTTTCCTTCGGGCGGCTGGGAGGTACACGGTGAAGGTGGTTCCCTTCCCGGGCGAGGTATCGACGAGGACCAACCCGCGGTGCGCTTCGACGGCGCGCTGCACGATCGCGAGGCCGAGGCCGGTCCCGCCGACCCGTCCCGTCACGAACGGCTCGAACAGGCGCGCGCGCAGGCCCTCCGGAATGCCCGGACCGTTGTCGCTCACCGCGAGCGACACGGGGTTCTCGATCCCGGCGCCGCCGGGCAACTCGTGGGAGGTGGGCCGGCCGACCCTCACCTCGACGCGCGCCCCTCGGCCCGTAGCCTGGACGGCGTTGAGCACGAGGTTCGACACGACGCGGTGGAGCAGGTCCTCGTCCCCCTCCATCGGTGCCGACTCCCCCTTGAGGTCGATCACCGCGTCGTCCGGGCAGTCGGGGTGCTCGCGCACCAGGCGGATGGCGGCCGCCGCGACGTCCCGCAGGTCGAGCGGCCGGCATTCGGTGGCGCGCACGCGCGAGAAATCCAGAAATTCCGACAGCAGGCGCGACAGGCGGTCGCTCTCGCGCACGATGAGCGAGGTGAGGAACTTCTCGTCGGCATTGACCCGCTTGGCGCGCCCGAGCTGCTCCACCGAGGAGCGGATCGAGGCGAGCGGGTTCTTGATCTCGTGTGCGAGGCTCGACGACAGCTCGGCCACCGCTTCCAGGCGCTCTGCGCGCAGGTGCAGCTCCTCGAGGCGCTTCGAGTCCGAGATGTCCGTGAAGATCGCCGTCACCCGCGGCTCGCTCTCTGGCTCGACCTCGAGCGTGGTCGTGGTGATGCCGATCGTGAACGTCCGGTCCGGGCGCCGCACGGTGGCCTCGACCCGCATCGCCCGCACACCCCGCCGCGCGGTCGCGGTGATGGCGGCCCAGAACTCGGGCGCGATTCGCGCGAACTCCGGCATGATCGGCCGGCCGCGCCACCCGCGCTCCTTGAAGCCGAGGATCTGCTCGGCCGCGGGGTTGCAGTACAGCAGGTGGCCGCCCTGGTCGACCGTCACGACGCCGGTCGGGATGTTGCGCAGCACATCGGCCGCCTCGAGTCGCGCCTGCCGCAGCTCGCCCGCCAGGGCCTCGCGCTCGGCCCCCATTACGGAGACGCGGCTCGCGAAGTACGCCGTCACCGCCGCTACCGCCACGAACACGAGCAGCTGGAGCGCGACCTGCGCCGTCATCGGCGTTCGGTGTCCAAAGAACACGTCGGCGAAATAAACGAGTCCCACGAGCGCCGTGAGGAGCGCCGTGCTCGCCGGCGGCATCAGTACCGCCGTGACCGCGATGAGCGGGACGTACAGCGGAGTCAGGTCGCTCTGCGGACCGCCGGTGACGTGCACGACGGCGGTGATGAGCGCCACGTCGAACAGCGCTTGGCCGTACAGGAACGTCCGGCCGGGCGAGCGATTCCGGACATGCGTGTGCCAGTAGGAGGCGATCGTGACCAACACCGCCGCCACGAGCATGAAAGAGGTGATCAGCAGATCGAACGGGGTCGCGACGGAGAACTTGAAACTGGCGGCCAGGTAGATCGCGGAGGCCACGCACAGCCGCCCGACGTACACCGAGCGCAACAGACTCTGTGGAGTCGGGATCGCCGATCCCCGCGAGCCGCCCGCGAGCCAGCTCAGATAGCGCTCCTTGCAAGCCCGCCGAGCCCGGTGACTGGGTCGACGAGCCTCATAATGGTAACAATCGCAATGACTTACTGATCGTACCTGGGATCTCGTGACTGCGGGCGCCGGGCGTAAGTATTGGGATTGGTGTGGCAAAGTGCAAGAGCGCGGGACCGCACGGAGTTCGCTATCCTACCGTATGCGCCTCGCGCTTGGGGTCCCGGTGGGGATGATGGTCGTTGGGCTGGTGGTGCCGAGCGCGCTGGCCGCGCAGGCCGCGCTGACGCCTGCCGACTCGGCGATCCTCGCGTCACAACCCCTGAAGCGTTTGGTGATCGCGCCCTCGCTGCTTCGCCGGATCAGCCTGCTCGCGGCTGGCCTCGATCGCGAAGTGGTGCTGTGCCTCCAGGGGACGGTCGCGGGTGATACGGCGTTGGTGCGGGAGTTCGTGATGCCGGATGTGGTGAGCTCGGCGGCAGATCATGTCGAGCCGCTGCCGTGCGCGGCGGGGACGCTGGCGGTCTGGCACAACCACGTGTGGGCGGGGCCGGACTCGAGCTTCGGAGTGAAGACGCCGGAGGACCTCTGCTCGCTCAGCCAGCCGGACCTGCGCACCGTGGTGGCGGACTCGATTCCGTTCGCCATCGTGAGCGTGGGCCACGCCCACGGCCCGATCGTGTGTTGGTGGCGACGGGTGCAGGCGGTGGTAAACCGCCACGTGAAGTTCCTGCCGCGCTTCCCGCGGCAGTGGCTGGAGCTGCCGACTCTGGCGGGCGCCGATCCCGACCAGAAGCCGCCCGCGCCTTCCGTCCCCTAGCTGTAATTGACGAGGACGTTGTTCTCGATCTCGGACGCCGCGAGTGGTCCGCGGCTGAAGCCGCGACTCGGCGTCTGCCGCTCAAGCGGCAGATCGACGCCCGTTTAGGGGCAGGTGCCGAGCCGCGAGTTGACTCGGCACTCCGAGCGACCTGACGTTGTAGTGAACGCCGTCACTCCGACGGCTGTACGATGATCGTCCCGCGAGCGGCGAGGCAGGTCAGCCGCATCTTTGCCGGGGCCACCCGCGCAGCCAGCCCCGGCCGCCCCTCGCGCGCCGGCCAGCCGGCCGCCATTCTTAGCCGTCCTTCCGCCCCGGGCGCCATCACCCATGATCCGAATTCGTATCGTCTTCGTCCTGCAGGCACTCCTCGCCGCCGGCCTCCGTGCCCAACAGCTCGACACCACTCTTTGGACCCGGCTCCGCTACCGCTTCGTCGGCCCCGAGGGCAACCGGGCGATCGCCGTCGTGGGTGAACCCGGGAATCCACTGGTGGCGTACGTGGGCGCCGCGTCGGGTGGGATCTGGAAAACGGAGGACGGCGGCGTGCACTGGCGAGCGGTGTTCGACAGCCAGCCGGCGCAGGCGATCGGCGCCCTCGCGATGGCGCCCTCGGCCCGCAACGTGCTGTGGGCGGGCACCGGTGAGACGTTCTTCATCCGCTCGACCACCGCGCTGGGCAACGGCGTGTACAAGTCGACGGACGGCGGCCGCAGCTGGCGCCACATGGGGCTCGACGCGACGGGCCGGATCGCGCGCATCGTGATCGACCCCGCGAACCCCGAGGTGGTGCTCGTGTGTGCGCTGGGGCGGGCCTACGGTCCGGCTCAGGATCGCGGAGTCTACCGCACCGCCGACGGCGGGAAGAGCTGGGCGCGCGTGCTGTTCGTGGACGCGAACACCGGCTGCTCGGACCTCGCGATGGATCCGGGCGATCCCAATACCGTCTTTGCGGGGATGTGGCAGTTCGAGGTCAAGACGTGGCATCTCCAGAGCGGCGGGCCCGGCAGCGGCCTCTGGGTCTCGCGCGACGGCGGCGTGACCTGGACGCGCCTCGTCGGCCACGGGCTCCCCGATGCGCAGCACCCGGTGGGCAAGATCGCCGTCGCGGTCGCCGTCTCGAACCCCAACACGGTGTACGCGCTGATCGAAGATCAGGATCCGGCGCTCTACCGGAGCGACGATCGGGGTGCGACGTGGCACCTCGTGAGCCGGGATCACAACATGGCCGAGCGAGCGCCGTACTACGTGCGCTTCGCCGTGGCCCCGGACGACGAGGATCGCCTGTACTTCGTCTCCGTCCGCTTCAGCATTTCACGGGATGGAGGTCGTTCGCTCGGTCGGTCGGATTTCCACGGTGGCGGCGACAATCATGACGTCTGGATCGATCCGCTCAACCCGGACCGTTTCATGATCGCGCACGACGGCGGGGTGAGCATCACGCTCAACCGCGGCAAGACCTACATGCGAATCGTGCTGCCGATCGCCCAGCTGTATCACGTGCACACCGACACGCGCGTGCCCTACAACCTGTATGGCAATAGACAGGACGGCACGTCGTACCGCATGCCGAGCCGGAGCCTGTCCGGCGGGGCGTCGGAGGGCCAGTGGGGCCACGTGGGCGGGTGCGAGAGCGGGTTCGCCATCCCCGACACGGTGACCAACACGACCGTGTGGTCGGGGTGCTACGACGGGGGTCTCGAAGTGTACGACACGCGGACCGACCACGCGCGGAACGTGCGTGTCTGGCCCGAGGCCGCGTACGGGTGGCGGCCCGCGGACCTGAAGTACCGCTGGAATTGGACGTTCCCGATCGCCATCTCCCCGCACGACCACACCCGGGTGTACGTGGGCAGCCAGTACGTGCATCTGACCACGGACGGCGGCGCGAGCTGGAAGGTGATCAGCCCCGACCTCACGCGGAACGACACCACGCACCAGCAGAGCTCGGGCGGCGTGACGACCGACAACCTCATGACGTTCGACGGGGCCACGCTGTTCGCACTGGCCGAATCGCCCGTACAGGCGGGGGTGATCTGGGCGGGCTCGAACGACGGCCTGGTGCACGTCACGCGCGACGGTGGCGGGACGTGGGTGAACGTCACCGCGGGGATTCCGAAGCTCCCGCCGTGGGGCAAGATCTCGAATATCGAGCCCTCACACTTCAACCCGGGGACCGCGTACCTCTCCGCGGACCTGCACGAGCTCGACGACCTCGACCCCTACATCTATAAGACCACCGACTTCGGCAAGACGTGGAAGCGAATCTCCGATGCCCTGCCCCGCTCGCCCCTCTCGTTCGTCCACGTCGTGCGCGAAGACCCGAGCCGGGCGGGCATGCTCTACGCGGGGACCGAAAACGGCGCGTACATGACGATCGACGATGGCGCGCACTGGCTGCCGCTGCAGACCAACCTGCCCCACGCCCCGGTGTCGTGGCTGACGGTGCAGCCTCACGCGCGTGACCTCGTGGTCGCCACGTATGGGCGTGGCGCCTGGATCCTGGAGGACATCTCGCCGCTCGAGCAGCTCGAACCGGCCACCCTCGCCGCGAAGGCGTTCCTGTTCACGCCCCGCCCGGCGTACCGGTTCCGGTCGCAGCAGGGCGTGGCCAGCGCTCCGAACAGCGCGGTGGAGCCCGACACGGTTCCGTATGGCGCCGACGTGACCTACTACGTCTCGCCATCGGTCGCGGACACGAGTACGCCACCGGACACGGTGCGCCGACTGCGGCCGGCGAAGGTGGTGATCCTCGGCTCCAAGGGCGATACCGTGCGCGTGCTCGAGGGCGAGCGGCGGCCGGGACTGAACCGCGTGTGGTGGGACTTGCGCTCCGCCCCGCCCACGGTGCCCAAGCTGCGCACCCCGCCGCCGGGCAAAGCGTTCGTCCGGGTCGGACCCGACGGCACGCGCCCGCTCGTGACGTGGGACCTGGACCTCTCGCTGCGCGGGCCGCTCGCGCCTCCCGGCACCTACACGGTGCAGCTCACCCTTGCCGATACGGGGAGAGCGGGAGGAGGCTCAGCGGTCACGCTCACCCAACCTCTCAGGGTGCTCAAGGACCCCAATACGGCCGGCAGCGACAGCGACGTCCAGGCGCAAGCGCGGCTGGCGCTGGCGATCCGAGGGGAGCAGGACAGCGTGGCCCGGATGATCAACCGGCTCGAATGGGTCCGAAAGCAGCTACGCGACCTCGTTGGGCAGCTGCGTGGCGACTCGGCGGTGGTCCGGGACTCGAACGCCAAGCGCGTGGCCGCGCTCGCCGATTCGCTCGACGCGCGCGCCCTCGGGGTCGAGGGCGCTCTGTTCGACGTTCACCTGACGGGGGCGCGGGAGGATGCCTTCCGCTCGCCGATGCAGTTGTACGGCCGGTTGGCGGCGTTGCAATCGGACGTGTCGGAAAGCGGTGCCGATTTCGCACCCACGGCGCAACAGCTCGCCGTGCACGAGCTGTTCACCCAGCGCCTCACCGAGGCCGCGCGTCGCTTCGGCGACCTGGTCGAGAACGCGCTCCCGGCCTTCGGGGCCGAGCTTCGCAAGGCGCCGCTCAAGGACGTCATCTCGGCGATCGACGGAGGTGGGGCACCGTCACGCCCCGGACCCTGACGGGTCCCGACCCTCACGGGTCGGGCTACTGCACCGCGTTCACCATGTCGAAGATCGGCAGGTACATGGCGACGACCATGCCGCCGACGATCACACCGAGCACGACGATCATCACCGGCTCCATGAGCGACAACAGCGCGCTCACGGCCGCGTCCACCTCATCGTCGTAGAAGTCGGCGATCTTCGACAGCATCTCATCCATGCCGCCGGTCTGCTCGCCCACCGAGATCATGGAGATCACCATCGGCGGGAACACCTTCGACTTGGCGAGCGGCGCGGAGATCGTCTCTCCGCCGGCGATCGAGGCGCGCGACTCCATCACCGCGTTGTGGATCACCATGTTGCCGGCGGTGCGTGCCGTGATCTCCAGGCCGTCGAGAATCGACACGCCGGACGAGATCAGGGTGCCGAGCGTGCGCGTGAAGCGCGACACGGCGGCCTTCCGCAGCACGTCGCCCAGGACCGGCAACTTGAGCAGCAACGTGTCGATCTGGAGCCGCCCCGGCGCGGTCTGGTAGTAGCGATTGAGGGCGAACACTCCGAACCCGATGACGCCGATGATGGCCCACCAGTAGTCCTTGAGGATGCTGCTCATGCCGATCACCATGCGGGTGGGCAGCGGCAGCTGCAGGTTGACGGACGCGAACATGTTCTGGAACGTCGGGATCACGAAGATGAGCAGCACGGAGATCGCGATGACCGCCACGGACATGATGACCGCGGGGTAGATCATCGCGCCTTTCACCTTCCGCACGATGGCGTCGTTCTTCTCGAGGAACTCGGCGAGGCGCACGAGAATGGTGTCGAGGATACCGCCGGCCTCGCCCGCGGCCACCATGTTCACGTAGAGGTCGCTGAACGCCTTGGGGTGCTTGCGCAGTGCGTCCGCGAGCGTCTGGCCGCTCTCCACGTCGTACACCACCTGGCGCGTGACGTCCGCGAGGATCTTGTTTTCCGTCTGCTGGGCCAGGATGTCGAGGGCCTGCACCAGGGGCAAGCCGGCGTTGATCATGGTGGCGAACTGGCGCGTGAACACGACGACGTCGCGGGTCTTGACGCCACCGCCGAACTTCAGGTTGAGCTTGAACTCCTTCGGCGCCGCCCGGACCTGCACCACCACCATGCGGTTCTTGCGCAGGTGCGCGATGACGTCGTCCCGCGACGGGAGGTCGATCTTGTCGTTGACCAGATCGCCTTTGAGCGTGCGGGCGGTGTACTGAAAGACCGGCATGGCTCACTCCCTTCCGGGCGCCTAACGACGAGCCGCGACCTTGCCGGCGCCGGGTTGCTGCGCCGCCGCGGTCGGCGACATCACTTCCTTTTCGTCCAACGGCTGCTCGCCGATCATCCGGAGGAACTCGTTCGGCGTCGACGTGACCCGCAGACACTCGTCCTTGGTGACCTCGCGGCCCACGTACAGCTGGTACAGCGCGTCGTTCAAGGTCTGCATCCCGTGCTTCTTGCCCGCCTGCATCATCGACGGAATCTGCTCGATCTTCTCGTCGCGGATCAGTGCCCGGATCGCCGGCGTCATCACCAGGATCTCGGCCGCCATCACCCGGCCGCGACCCTTGATCTTCTGCAGCAGCGTCTGGGTGATGATGCCTTCCAGCACGAACGACAGCTGGGCGCGCACCTGGGCCTGCTGGTGCGACGGGAAGACGTCGATGATGCGGTTGATGCTCTCCATGGCCGAGTTGGTGTGGAGCGTCGCGAAAGCCAGGTGGCCCGTTTCCGCGATGGTGAGGGCGGCCCCGATCGTCTCGAGGTCCCGCATTTCGCCGATGAGCACGACATCGGGGTCCTGCCGCAGCGCGTACTTGAGGGCCGCCGCGAAGCTGAGCGTATCGGTCCCGATCTCCCGCTGGTTCACGATGCAGCTCTGATGGCGGTGGATGAACTCGATCGGGTCTTCCACCGTGATGATGTGCCCCTTCAGCTCCTTGTTGATCTTGTCGATCATCGCGGCGAGCGTCGTGCTCTTGCCCGACCCGGTGGGCCCGGTCACCAGCACGAGCCCGCGCGGCTTCTCGGCCAGCTTGGCCACGACCGCCGGCAGCCCCAGCTCCTCGAAGGTGCGCACGTTGAACGGGATCTGCCGGATCACGAGCGATACGCACCCGCGCTGCTTGAAGCAATTGCCCCGGAAGCGCGCGAGGTTCTGGATGCCGAACGAGAAATCGAGCTCGTTCTCGGTCTCGAACCGCTTCTTCTGGTTCTCGGTGAGCACCGAGTAGGCGATCGAGAGGGTGTCCTTGGGCGTGAGGACCGCGTCCACGCCCGCGTTCACGATGTCCCCGTCCACCCGAAGTTTGGGACGCTCGCCCGCCACGATGTGCAGGTCCGAAGCGTCCTTCTCGATCATCTCCTCGAGCAGGGAGCGGAGATTGAGCCCTTGCGACGCGCCAGCCGTCATGCCGCCGTCTCCTTCACGACTTCTTCCAGCGTGGTGATGCCGCGCTTCACCTTGAGCATGCCGTCCATGCGCAGGGTGAGCATCCCGTCCTTCACCGCTTGCTCGCGGAGTTCTTCCGTCGAGCCGCCCTTCAGTACCATCCGCCGCGCGGCGCTCGTCATCGCCATGACCTCGTACAACCCCTGCCGGCCCTTGTACCCCGAGCCGCCGCAGGTGTCGCACCCCGCGCCCTTGTAGAACGTCAGCTTCGACGCCTCGGCTATGGGGATGCCGAACGCGTGCATCTCCTCGTCGTTGTACTTGTGCTCCTGCTTGCACTCGACGCACACGCGCCGGACCAGGCGCTGCGCCACGATGAGGTTGACCGCGCTCGCGACGTTGAACGGCTCGATGCCCATGTCCACCATGCGCGTGACGGTCGATGGCGCGTCGTTGGTATGGAGCGTCGAGAGCACCAGGTGACCGGTGAGCGCCGCCTTGATGGCGATGGAGCCGGTCTCCAGATCGCGGATCTCGCCGACCATGATGATGTTCGGATCCTGCCGCAGGAACGCCTTGAGCGCCGCCGCGAACGTCATCCCCACCTCGTTCCGGACGAGGACCTGATTGATTCCCATCAGGTTGTACTCGACCGGGTCCTCGGCGGTCATGATGTTCACGTTGATCTGGTTGATGCGCGACAGCGCCGAGTAGAGCGTGGTCGTCTTGCCCGACCCGGTCGGGCCGGTCACCAGCACCATGCCGTACGGATTCAGGATCGCCCGCATCAGCTCCTGCTCGGCCTTGGGCTCGAACCCGAACTTGGTGAGGTCGAGCGCCAGGTTGCCCTTGTCGAGGATTCGGAGCACGATCTTCTCGCCGAAGAGCACCGGCAGCGTCGACACCCGGTAGTCGATCACCTTGGCGCCGAACTTCAGCTTGATGCGACCGTCCTGGGGCACCCGGCGCTCGGCGATGTTCAGCTGCGCCATGATCTTGACGCGCGAGGTGAGCGCCGCGCGCATCTTGATCGGCGGCTTCATCACTTCGTGCAAGGCGCCGTCCACCCGGTAGCGCACGCGCATCTCGTGCTCGAACGGCTCGATGTGAATGTCCGACGCCCCGCGCTTTACCGCGTCCGTGAGCAAGCCGTTGATCAGCTTCACCACCGGCGCGTCGTCCGCGAGATCCTGCGCCTTGACGTCCTCGTCGGTCTGGTCCTCGACGACCTCGAGGTCCTCGGCCGCCTCGATGTCCTTGAGCAGCGTCTGCAGCTGGGCGTCGGACTGCTGGTAGTACTTGTCGATCGCGTTGCGCAGCGTGTACTCGCCCGCGATCACCGGGAACACGTCACACCGGGTGATGAACTTGATGTCCTCGATTGCGGTGACGTTGTTCGGGTCCGTAATCGCCACCGTCAGGGTCCGCCCCTCCCGCTTCAAGGGCAGGACGGCGTGCTTCACCGCCACGTCCGGCGGGATCAGCTTGATGATCTTGGGATCGACCTCGAAGCGGGACAGATCGACCGCGGGCATCCGGTACTGCCGGGCCAGCATCTTGGAGATCTCGGTCTCCTCGACGAAGCCCAGCTTCACCAGGGTGTAGCCCAAACGCATCCCCGTGTTCTTCTGCTCGAGGAGCGCCTTTTTGAGCTGGTCCTGGGTGATCAGCCCCTCCCGGAGGAGGATCTCGCCCAGTTTGTCGGAGGTGGCTGCTGCGGTCGCCGTACGCAACTCGTTGAAAATGAACGGCATAACATACGTGGCCGCGAAGGGAAGTCAAGGCGCGGGCGCCGGTACCCCCGAAAACATCACGTAGGGTCGGAGGGCGTCGAGGAGCTTTGGACCGACGCCCGGCACGCTGTCGAATCGCGCAAGCCCGCCGAAGGGACCGTGTTGCTCGCGCCACGCGACGATCCGCTGCGCGAACGCCGGGCCGATGCGCGGCAGCCGCGTGATCTCCGTCACGTCCGCTCGGTCGAGGTCGACGCGCTCACCCGGCAGGAGCGGGCGCGCGAGCCGGGCGGCGGTGCGCGCGGTGGCGCGGAGCCCGCCCGACGGCGGCGTGTCGACGGCGACCAGTCGGACGTCGCCCGGCGCCGCTTCCGTGGATGGCGCGAACGCGAGCCGCACGCCGGCGCCGGCGAGCGTGAGGAGAGCCAGCAGCAGCGCCGCACGGCGGTCATCCATGACCGCACGCTAGCGGTTCCCCTGCCGGGAACGGGATCCGTTTTACGCGCGGGGCGCCGAAAGATTGCAGTATCACGATTGCGGATTGCGGAATGCGGAATGCGGATTGCGGAATGGAAATGGAAGGTCGAGTCGCCAATCCGCAATCCGAAATCCGCAATCCGCAATTGTTAGCGCACGAGGGCCACCGCCACATCGCCCACAACCTGGAGCGACGCAGCTGAGACTTTATCGATCGTGTCGTCCGTCGTATGCCAGTACGGGTAATCGAAGTCCACGACGTCGATCGCGTGGATGCCCGCCTTCTGCAGGGCGACGTGATCGTCCGTCAGATTGTGCTTCACACCGGGGATAAACACGCGACCGTAGCCCAAATCCGCGGCCACGTGCCAGACCCGATCGACGACTTCCGGCGCGAACGCCTCCGAGTTGGCCTCGTAGTAAAACTGCTGGTCCTTGTCGGCCACCATGTCGAACAGGACGGCGAACAGGGGTGGATAGCCCGGAGGCTGGTGGGCGGCGAAATAACGAGAGCCGATCAGGACGTCGTTCGAGTCCGTCGCGAAGTCCCCATAGTCCTCGCCATCGACGAACAAGAGATCGACGCCCATGGCGGGCGGCTTCGCCTTGAGAGCGTCCGCCACGCCGAGGAGGACCGCGACGCCGGACGCGCCGTCGTTGGCGCCGGGGACGGGGAGGCGCTGCTGTCCCAGGTTCGGGCTTTGGTCCGCGTGCGGGCGCGTATCCCAGTGCGCCAGGAGGAGGATGTGGTCGGGCGCGGCGGGCCGGAACCGCGCCAGGAAGTTGCGCAGGTGGAGGGTCTGGCCCTGGCGCGTCACATGGGTGATGGACTGCACGACCACCGTATCCGCGGTGGCCCGAAGCCGCTCGAGGATCCAGTCTCCCGTGCGCTCGTGGGCGGGAGTGCCGGGAATGCGCGGCCCGAACTGCATCTGCTGCTCCAGGTAGCCGAACGCGCGCTGGCCGGCGAATTCGTGCGGGCCCCCCCGCCCCCCCCGGCCGGCGCCGCTCTTTGCGGTGCATGCGAGGGCGAACGCGAGGCAGGCCGCCAGGCGCCGAGCACGGCTCTTTCGAGTGGTCACAGGGTAGTGATGTCTTGTAGGGACTTGGGCTTCGGAATATAATGGCGCCACCGATCGTGCGCACCATCAACCGTTACCTCCTGCGCCAACACCTCGCGCCGCTCGCCTTCGCGCTGGCGGCGCTCACCTCGCTGATGCTGATCCAACAGGTGGCCAAGCAGCTCTCGAGCCTGCTCGGGAAGGGGCTGCCGACCGGCGTGATCATCGAGGTCTTCGTGCTGTCGCTGCCGTTCATCGTCGCGGTCACGCTGCCGATGGCGGTGCTCGTGGCGGTGCTGCAAGTGTTCACGCGGCTCGCGGGTGACAACGAGATCACCGCCATGCAGGCCGGCGGCCTGAGCCTGTCGCGGCTCGTGAGGCCGGTGCTCTGGGGCGCCGCCGGCGTGGCCGTGCTGTCGTTCCTGTGGAACGACCAGATCCTCCCCCGGACCAATCACAAGCTGCGCACGCTGCAGGTCGACATCCAGCGCAAGAAGCCGTCGCTGACGCTCAAGGAGCAGGTGATCAACGAGGTCGTGTCGGGGCAGTTCTTCCTGCGCGCGGCGCGCATCGACGGCAGCTCGAACAAGCTCAAAGACGTGACGCTCTACGATCTCGGCAACGCCGAGCGCCGGCGCATCATCATCGCGGACAGCGGGCGCATGGCGTACGCGGCGGGCGGGCGCGATCTCTTCCTGACGCTCCAGGACGGGGCGATCGAGGAAGTGAATCGGACGGATCCGTCCCAGTTCAACCGCACCTTCTTCCACACGAACCAGATGCGGGTGGTGGGGGTCAGCAACACCCTTCAGCGCACCGAGAACGACACCTACAAGAGCGATCGCGAGATGTCCACGTGCGAGATGCAGCTCGCCGCAGGCGATGCGCGCCGTGATGCCGCGCGCGCCGCGGACGACACCCGACTCGCGATCGAGAACGACCTGCGCCGGCTGGCGGGCCTGGCCCCGATCCTGCCCGCCCCGTCTACCCCGTACGCACCCGACACGGCGCCGGTCGGCCTGTACTGCCGCGCCCTACGGCGCCTCGGAACGTGGCTGCTGCCGCCAGCCGCGCGGGCTCAGGCGCCCCAACAGCCGACGCCCCGACCGCTGGCCCGGCCCGCGCCTCCACGTCCGAGCAACGTGCCGCCGCAATTTCCCAAGACCCCGCCCCCGCCCCCGCCGTCTGCTGGACTGGCGCGCCAGCCCCAGCCTCAGCCACCGGCCGTCTATATCACGCCGGGCGCTGGCGTCGGCGAGGATCAACGCCTGCGCGCCGCGCTCGCGCGCGTGGCGACGTACGAGGTCGAGATCCAGAAGAAATACGCGATCGCCGCCGCGTGCCTCGTGTTCGCGCTGCTCGGCGCCCCGATCGCGCTTCGCTTCCAGCGGGGCGGCGTGGGGCTCGTGATCGGGTTGAGCGTCGTGGTGTTCGCCGTGTACTACATCGGGTTGATCGGTGGGGAAGAGCTTGGCAACCGGCTGATCGTCTCTCCGTTTTTCGCGATGTGGACGCCCAATCTCCTGTTCGCCGCGGTCGGCCTGGTGGGGCTGTGGCGGATCCGAAAGCCCGGGAATTCGCCGCACGGTGGGGACTGGAGCGACGTCGCGGACGCCGCGCGGGCGGTCATCCGCTGGCCCCGCTCCATGCTGGGCGTGCTGCAACGGGCAGTGGGTAGGGTGGGATGAAGACGCTCGACCGCTATCTGGCGCGCGAGTGGACCAAGGTGTTCCTGCTGGCCGCGCTCGGGTTTCCGTTTCTCGTCATGGTCATCGATCTCACGGACAAGTTGGATACGTACCTCGGCCGGGGAATCTCGAAGGGCGCGGTCGCCTACTCGTACATCTTTTATCTGCCGGAGACCATCTCCCTCGTCTTCCCGGTGGCGGTGCTCTTCGCAGTGGTGTTCACGGTGGGTACCCTGGGGCGCCACTCCGAGCTCACGGCGGCGAAGGCGTCCGGCATTTCGTTTCATCGCATCGTGCGGCCGCTGGTGCTCGCGTCGCTCGCGGCGGTGGTCCTCGATCTCGGGCTCACGGAGCTCGCCCCGGTCACCTCCGCACGGCGCGCCGAGCTGCTCGGGGAGAAGGCGCCGACCAACACGGGATCCCGGTTCAGCCCGTTCGTGTACCGCGCGGACGGGGGCTGGGTCTATTCGATCCGCTCGCTCGAGCTCAAGACCAACGGCGCGGAGATGCGTGATCCGATCATGGAGCGTGAGGGCACGGGCGAGGACTACCCGACGATTCTGGTCGCCGCGCAGCGCGCCACCTACGACACCGCGCGGACCACGCGCGGTTGGACGCTCACCAAGGGCGCCGTGCGCTACCTGCTCGGCCCGGGCCGGGAGCCGACGTTCCGCTTCGAGGGGCTCAGGACCAAGGCGCTGCGTGAGACGCCGACCGCCCTGCTGGCTCAGCCGAAGGCGCCCGACGAGATGCGCTACGCCGAGCTGGGGCGCTACATCGACGCGCTGGCGCGCTCCGGGTCGGACACCCGGAAGCTCCGCGTGGAGCGGGCGCTCAAGCTCTCCGTGCCGTTCGCGTGCATTATCGTCGCCCTCTTCGGCGCGCCGCTGGCGATCTCCACGCCGCAGAGCGGGACGGCGTGGGGCGTGGCGGTCTGCCTCGCCACCACGTTCGTGGATCTGCTCATGTTCCAGCTGTCCAAGGCGGTCGGCTCAGGCGGGGCGCTGCCGCCCGCGTTCGCTGCGTGGGTGCCGAATCTGCTCTTCGGCGCGGCGGGCGTGTGGCTGTGGCGAAAGGCGCGGACGTAGACAACAAAGGGCGGGAAGGGCGGCAAAAAGGGCGGCAAAAAGGGCGGCAAAGCGTCGCGCCTTGCCGCCCCGGGAGCTTACCAGTCGAGCATATAGCGCACGCCCAGCTGCATCCGCCAGACGCCGAGGATCGCCGGCTGCTGGGCAGTGGCCACCACCTTCTGAAACGAATGCGTGATCAACTGACCGCCCGGGGTCGCCAGCTTGTACGTCGGCGCGCCATTGGCGTCGACCCCGGTGGAGATCAGCGGTTGGAGGGTCACGAAGTCCTGAGACACGCCCCAGTTGTGGTCGAGCAAGTTGGTGACGTTCAGGATGTCGAGCCGGATCTGGAGCCGGTTCGGACGGCCCCCGATGCTCCGGCCGACGTCCTGGGAGATGCTCATGTCTGCCCGGTACACCATCGGAAGGAAGACGGCGTTGCGCTCCGCGTACGCGCCACGGCGCGTCCGCAGATATGGATCCTGATTAATGAAGGCGTCCCACGCGGCCGCTTGCTGCGCCGGCGTATAGACGGTACATGCGGGACACTTACCCACCGTGTCTGAGACGAAGTTCATCTCGCTCGTGTTGCGCGGGACGTAGATCAGATCGTTGCCGAAGGCGCCGTCGCCATTCATGTCGCCCGAGAACACATAGCTGCCGTTGCCCGCGCTGCGCCCGTCGAAGTACACGCTCACGCTCGTCGGACTGCCGCCAAAAAAGTCGTGAGTGTAAGCCACTGCCCCGAAGATCCGGGGACCCGGTGAAAACTGAGAGTACCCGGCCACGGGATTGTTTGGGTCGAGAGAGACGGCGTTCCCGGTCCACGAGCCGGACGCGATGGAACCCGCGTCCACCGTGTTCTTGCTCACGCCGTAGCTGTACCCCAGCTTCGCGAACAACCCGCTGCGGAACGCCTGCTCGACCGAAAACGACAGGTTCCAGGAGTACCCCTTGCCCTCGTTTGTGAGCACGACCGCGTTGCTGACGGCCGAGTAGATCCGGTTCGACGTCCAGCGCGGGCGGAAGTCGGGGCCGCCGAACACCGCCTGCGGCGCCGGAAGGTTGGCGTTGATGTACGCGATGCCGTTCACATCCTTGGAATAGAGGAACTCGGCCGTGCCCGTGAGCCCCCAGGGCAGGCGCTGGTCGACCGCGATGTTGCTGCGCCACAGCTGCGGGAACTTGAAGTTGGGGTCGGTGAGCGCGAGCTGGAAGCTCGACGCAGGCCCGCCCGTGACCGAGGTCGGCTTGTAGTGATCGGGGTCCGGGTTGAACGGGTAGTTGACCGTCGTGTCATGCTGTATGAACCCGGTGAGCACCCCGGTGTTGCCGATCTGGTTCGATATCCACACGTACGCGGGGCGGCCGGTGAAGATGCCGGTGCCGCCCCGGATCTGGGTGTTTTGCTCCCCGCGCAGATCGTAATTGAAGCCCAGGCGCGGCGAGATCAGCAGGTTGACTCCCGGGAGGCTCCCGCTGTTGTAGTGCACCGGTGCGCCGCTCGCGTCGCGGAACGTCATGGTGTCCGCTACTGGATTGTCGTATGCGGTATTGTCGAATTTGGGGGCGTCGATCCGTAACCCGCCGGTCAGCGTCAGATTTGGGATCGGCCGCCACTCGTCCTGCGCGTAGACGCCCGCATAGAGCACATCTAACGGCTGTACCGGCTCTGACTGCCCGGGGATGTTCGAGTACTCGACTTGGAAGCGGCGCAAGGTGACCGGGGACGTGATCCGAGACGGGTTGGCCAGGTAGCCGTTGGCGTCGGTGTAGAAGTCGGTGAGCGAATTGTACACGTAGACGCTCTGCGCGCCCGGGAAGAACACGTTCGTGGAGTGATACTTTTCGACGCTCACCCCGAACGTCAGCGAGTGCTTCGGGAGATAGATGCTGTAGTTGTCCTGGAACTGGTAATTGTGGTAGCGCAACTGGTTGTCAGGTGTGAACGGCTCGAAGCCGAACGTCGTGTAGTTCGTCCCACCCTGGAGAATCTCCACTAGGGGAAACCACGGCGGGCTGATGTTCTTGCGGCTCTCATCGCTCGTATTGTACCCGGCGATCACGCTGTTCGACATGTTGCTCCCGATCGACGAGTTCCACTCGCTCACCACGGAGCGGATGTTCTCCAGGATGGCGTAGTTCGAGTTCGCGAAGTTCAGGGAGTTCAAGCTGGTCCGGCGACTCCCGAAGCCCAACGAGCTGGAGTTCGATACGAGGATATCCGAGCTCGAGTTCAGCAGGTTGAAACGCAGGCTCAGCTTGTTCCGGTCGTTGACGTTGTAGTCCATCCGCGCCAGGAACCGTGTCGACGGAACCTTGAAGTTGTACCCCTGATACGGGCCGGTCGTGTAGTTGAAGTTGGTCTTCAAGTAGCTGCTGAGAGCGTCCAGGTCCGATGCGAGGACCCGCGTGACATTGCCGCCGGGGGTCTGCGTGCCGTCGTTGGCCAGAAATGTGGTTCCCGGCTGCGTCTGACCATCGTTCTCGAAGCTGCCGAAGAAGAACAGGCGGTTCCGAATAATCGGTCCACCGAGAGCGATTCCGATGTCGTGGTACTTGAACGAGCCCGGATTGAAGGTGATTGGGCCTGCACTGGTGCCGACGAAGCTGTCGTTGCGCCCATTGTAAAACATCGAACCGCTGAACTCGTTGGTGCCGCTCTTCGTGACCATGTTGATGCCGGCGCCCACGAAATTGCCCTGGCGCACGTCGTACGGCGCCACGTTCACCTGGACCTGCTCGAGGGCGTCCAGCGAAATGGGCGCTACGCCGGTTCGGTCGCCGGGCTGCCCGGCCAGCCCGAACGAGTTGTTGAAGTACGAGCCGTCGATGGTCATGTTGTTGAGCCGGTTGTCCTGGCCGGCGAAGGAAAACCCGAAGGACTGAGGACTGTACTGGGGCGTGAGCCGGAGGAGGTCCTCGACCCGACGGCTGATGGTCGGCAGGTGCTCGATCTGTGCCGTGGAAATGGTCGTCGCGGCCCCGGTCCGCTCGGCACTGAACACCGGGCTGGTCGTGGTCGTGACCGTGACCGGCTCCAACTCCACACTCGCCTGCACCAGCGTGAACCGCAGATCGGCCGTCCCACCCAACGTCAACTCGATCTGGTCTTGCACCTCCCGCCGATAGCCCACGCGAGTAACACTCACGCGATACGGGCCGCCGACCCGCATGCCGGGGATGGTAAACCGGCCGTCCGCCCGCGTCACCGCAGCGTACGCAGTTCCTGACGGTGCATGTAGCGCGACCACGCGCGCACCCTCGAGGGGTGCGCCGGAGGAGTCGGTCACGACCCCGGCCACCGCTGCCGTCGTTACCCCCTGGGCGCCGAGTGCAGTCGCGCCCGCGAAAACTGCCGCGGCGAGAGCGCCGACCGACCAGACGAAGCGTTTCATCTTGAAGGACTCCCGAGAATCTGAGGGGACGTGTTAGGGCGGGTAAAACATGCCTGCGGTCGGAAACGACGTCAATCCGAGAACATGTCACACTCGCGTCACATCTGCCCTCGCGCCCGCGTCCGGGCCGATCCCGAACCAAACGCGACGAAGTACACCGGCACGCCGAGCAGGATGCCGCCGAACGCGAGCCCGGTCCCACCGGGATGCTCCCGCAGCGCGTTCCCGAGAATGAAGAACGTGGCGACGACGAACAACAACGGCACCACGGGATAGCCCCACACCCGCACCGGACGCGGCCGGTCGGGCTCGCGGCGGCGCAGGACGAAGACCGCCGCCGCGGCGAGCGCGTAGAACGGGAAGATCGCCACTACGAACTGATCGGCCAGCTGCTCGAAGTTGAGGAACAGCACCCACACCACGCCCAGGAGACCCGTCACCACGATCGCGACGGACGGCGTGTGAAACCGCGGGTGGACCCGCGCCACGCGCTTGAACAGCAGTCCGTCGTCCGCCATCGCGAAGAAAATGCGCGGCGAGGTCAGGATCGACCCGAGCAAAGTGCTGAACGTCGCGACCATGACCACGACCGCCACGAGGCCGACCCCGGCCCGCCCGACGATCAGCTGCGCCGCGTCGGCCGCCACGAGCGGCGAGCCCGCCATCCGGTCGATCGGGATCAAGTACAGGTACGCCGCGTTGACGAGCAGATAGATGGCGATGATGGCCGTGGTGCCGAGGACGAGGGCGCGCGGCAGGTTACGCTCGGGGTCCTTCACCTCGCCGCCGACGAAGGACAGGTCGCCCCAGCCGTCGTAGGCCCACAACACCGACACGAGCGCGAGCCCGAACAGGCCCGGGTTCATGGCCCCGGTCCCCACCGCGGCGAAGTGCCCGAAGTCCCCCTGCCCCACGAGAAACGCCAGCAGCACCAGCAGGACGAGCGCCCCGTACTTGGCTCCCGTCGTGAGGTTCAAGATGAGCGAGCTCCACCGCACCCCCACGTAGTTCAGCATCGCGGTGACGGCGATCGCGCCCGCCGCGACGTAATGGACGTACGTGGCGTTCGGCTCGACCTTGGGATCGAGGCCGAGCGAGCGCAACAGGTATTCGGCGAACGGCGTGGCGATGGCCCCGAGCGCGGACGCGCGGATCACGAGCAGCTCCGTCCACCCGAAGAGAAACGCGGGCAGACGGCCGAACGCCTCGCGGATGTAGACGTAGACGCCCCCCGAACGGGGGAAGAGCGCGGCGAGCTCCGCGTAGGTGAGCGCGCCGCACAGCGCGAGCAGGCCCCCCA
>Ga0209378_1000205_pt1 | contig 43001 bp, 48 predicted proteins | sample GraSoiAngelo_156_FD_186170 | JGI IMG/M metagenome (GOLD analysis project Ga0209378, IMG submission 186170) | Grasslands soil microbial communities from the Angelo Coastal Reserve, California, USA - 14_1009_13_40cm (SPAdes) (version 2) | ecosystem: Environmental > Terrestrial > Soil > Grasslands ...
GAAGCGAGCTCGAAGCTGCCGCCCAGGCCGATGCGCGAAGTGCGCCATGCGAACAGCACGAGCGCCCCGCCGATGAGCAGCACGAACAGCGCCAGGATGAACACGCCGCGCGCCGGATCCACCGCGAAAGCGTGCACCGAGGTCAGCACGCCGGAGCGAACGAGGAAAGTTCCAAGCAGGCTAAGCGCGAAGGCGACGATGGCGAGCAGCACGGTCCAGCTGCGGAAGGCTCCCCGCTTCTCGGTCACGGCGAGCGAATGGATCAGCGCGGTCCCCACCAGCCAGGGCATGAACGAGGCGTTTTCCACCGGGTCCCAGAACCACCAGCCGCCCCAGCCGAGCTCGTAGTAGGCCCAGCCGCTGCCGAGCGCGATGCCGACGGTGAGAAACGCCCAGGCCACCGTGGTCCAGGGACGCGACCAGCGCGCCCAGGTGGCGTCGAGCTTGCCGGAAAGCAGCGCCGCGACGGCGAAGGCGAAGGCGACCGAGAAGCCGACGTAGCCCATGTACAGCATCGGCGGGTGCAGCACCATGCCCGGGTCCTGCAGCAGCGGATTCAAGTCGCGGCCGTCGGCCGCGGGCGGCAGCAGGCGGTCGAAGGGATTCGACGTGAAGAGCAGGAAAGCGAGGAACCCCGCGCTGACCAGTCCCATCACGCCAAGCACGCGCGCCACTATTTCCTCGGGAAGATGCGTGCTGAAGAGGCTCACCGCCGTCATCCAGACGCCGAGCATCAGCGCCCACAGCAGCAGCGAGCCTTCGTGCCCGCCCCATACGCCGGCGATGCGGTAATGCAGGGGTAGCGCGGTGTTGGAGTGCATGGCGACGTAAGCCACCGAGAAGTCGTTCGCCACGAACGCATAGGTCAGGCAGCCGAACGCGAAGGCGACGAGCAGCGCCTGCGCCTGCGCTGCCGGCCGCGCCAGCGCCATCCAGCCGAAGTTCTGTCTTGATGCCCCAAGAAGAGGAAAGAACGACTGCCCCAAGGCGACGATGAGCGCGAGACAGAGGGCGAACTGGCCGAGCTCGGGGGTCATTTTCTCCGTACCGTCTGCTGGGCTCTCTTCACCGCATCCGCGGCCTCGGGCGGCATGTAGTTCTCGTCGTGCTTGGCGAGGACCTCGCTGGCGCGGAACATGCCGTCGGCGCCGAGCTGTCCCTGCGCGACCACGCCCTTGCCTTCGCGGAACAGGTCCGGCAGCTGGCCGCGGTAAGTCACGCGCATGCTCTTTGCCGTGTCGGTCACCGTGAACTCGACGTTGACGCCCTCGCGCTTCAGGCTGCCGCGGACCACCATGCCGCCGATGCGGAAGGTGCGCCCCTGCGGCGCCTCGTTGGCGGCGACCTGTGAAGGCGTGAAGAAGAACACCAGGTTCTTCTGGAAGGCACTCAGCACCAGCGCCGCAGCGATGCCAAGCGCCGCTACGCCTACGGCGATCGCCGTCATGCGTTTATGTCTTGGTTTCACTGCACTTTCGACTACGGTTTACCAGCAGGGCGATCTCCACCCCGATCAAGAGAAATGTAACCCCGTAGGCGCCCCACACGTAGAGCCCATACCCGCCCATGGCAAAAAATTCTCTCACTGGTTCTCCAGGATAAGACAGCGCACGCGCCCCAACGTTACCGCGATGCCGTACATCCAGAAGGCAAGCGCCATGACCAGCATCCCGGTCAGCATCGTCGCCGCCATGCTCGGCGCCCGGGTCAGGCTGACGGACGCGCCCTGGTGCAGCGTGTTCCACCACTGTACCGAGTAATAGATGATCGGGACATTCACAACGCCAACGATCGCGAGCAGCGCGCCGGCGCGTTCCGCTCGTCGCCGGTCGTCGATCGCCGCCTGCAGCGCCATGAAGCCGAAGTACAGGAACAGCAGGATCAGCTCCGAGGTGAGGCGCGCGTCCCAGACCCACCAGGTGCCCCAGGTCGGCTTGCCCCAGAACGAGCCGGTCCACAGCGCGATGAAGGTGAACAGCGCGCCGGTCGGCGCCAGGGCGCTCGCCATCATGTGCGAGAGCCGCGTGCTGAACGCCAGGCCGATGGCCGCCCAGAACGCCATCACCACGTAGATGAACATCGACATCCACGCCGCCGGGACGTGGATGAAGATGATGCGGTAGGCCTCGCCCTGCTGCGCGTCGGTCGGCGCGACGAAAAAGCCGATGTAAAGCCCCGCCGCGCAGAGCACGGCTGCCGCGGCGCCGCACCAGCGCGCGATTACTCCCGCCACAGGATAGAACGTCTGCGGCGACGCATACCAGAACCACTTGACGCTTTGTGCAGTCATTCCATCGAAATCCGCAATGCCGCCGCGATCGCCCAGGGAGCGAACGCGGCCGCGACGACCAGCAGCGCGGCGAGCAGCAGGAGCTGTCCATCCGCGGCGAGCCCAGCGGCCGCCATGTCGACGCTTCCCGCCCCCATGATCAGCACCGGGACATACAGCGGCAGCACCAGCAGCGACAGAAGCACGCCGCCGCCGCGCAGTCCGAGCGTGAGAGCTGCTCCGATCGCGCCGATCAGGCTGAGCACCGGCGTGCCAAGGAGCAATGATAATGCAAGCACGGGATAGAGCGGCGCCGCGAGGTCGTACTGCAGCGCGATGAGCGGCGCGATCAGCACCAGCGGCAGGCCCGACACCAGCCAGTGAGCCAAGGCCTTTGCGGCGGCGATGACACCTAGCGGCTCCGAACTGAGCAGCAGCTGCTCGAGCGTGCCGTCGGCATGGTCGGCGGCGAACAGACGCCCGAGCGAAAGCATGCAGGAAAGCAGCGCCGCGACCCAGATCACCCCGGGTGCGATCGAGCGCAACAGATCCGGCTCGGCGCCGATGCCCAGAGGAAACAGGCTGGTGACGATCACGAAGAACAGCAGCGTCGTGGCGACGTCGCTGCGCCGCCGCCACGCGACGAGAAGGTCGCGAACCACGATGCAGCGCGCCGCTTCAAGCATCTAGGTCGATCACCCGAGAGGCGCGGACGCGGGTGTCCTGATGGGTCGTGAACACCACGGCCCCGCCGCGTGCCACGTGGCCGTCGATCAGCTCCTCGACCAGGCGACCCGCCGCTGCGTCGAGCGCGGCATACGGCTCGTCGAGCAGCCAAAGGGGAAGCGAATCGCTGACGACCAGCCTCGCCAGCACCGCTCGCCGCCGCTGACCTTGCGACAATCGCTTCACCGGGAGATCGGCCAATTCGAACGAATCGAGCGCCTGCTGTATTCGCCGAGGTGAGACGCGATGCCCGGCGAGGGTGCAGGCGATGCGCAGATTCTCCGCGGCGGTCAGGTCGTCCTTCACCGCGGCTGCGTGGCCGATGTAGACCAGCTGCTTCGAGTACTCCTCGCGCAGGCGCCGGACTTCCGTTCCTTCCCAGCGCACTGCGCCGGTGGTCGGCGGCAGCAGCCCGCAGAGAATTCGCAGGAGGCTCGTCTTGCCGCTGCCGTTGGGCCCGGCGACGCGCAGAAGCTCGCCGCCGCGCAGCGCGAAAGACAGCCCGCGGAACAGGCTCCTGCCGCCGCGCTCGCACGCCAGATCGACAGCTTCTAGCACGCCGTTACTCGGGCTCAATGTGCGCTGCGCGGGCGACCCCCGCCCACTTCTCCAGCTCGTATCGGATCAACGCCGCGAATTCGGACGGCGTGCTGCCAACGGGCGCCGCGCCGTCGATGGCAAGCCTTTCCTTCATTTCGGAGGTGTGCAGCGCCTTGATCGCTTCGCCGTGAAGGCGGGCGATGATCGGCTGCGGCGTGCCGGCCGGCGCCACCAACCCGTACCACTGCATGGCCTCGTATTTCGGCACGCCGGCTTCCGCAACCGCTGGCAGATCGGGTAGCGCCTCGAGGCGCTTGGGCCCGGACACTGCCAGCGCGCGCACCCTGCCCGCGTCGATCTGGGGCCGTGCGGTAAGCGCGTTGGCGAACATCGCCTTTATTTGTCCGCTTATGACTTCAGTCATCGCAGCGGCGGTGCCCCGGTAGGGAACGTGCTGCAGGTCGATCCCCGCCATGCTCTTTAGCAGCTCCATCGACATGTGCGGCGAAGTGCCAATACCGGGCGTGCCGTAGGTCAGCTGCCCCGGCTTGTCCTTGGCCAGTGCGATGAACTCCGCCAGCGATCTCGCTGGCAGCGCCGGATTGACAACGAGGATATTCGGCGCGCTGGCAGCGAGCGTAATCGGCGCGAAATCGCGCACCGGATCGTACGACAGCTTCTTGTAGAGCACCGAGTTGAGTGCCAGCGTGCTAGGCACCATCAGCAGCGTGTAGCCGTCGGGCGCCGCGCGGGCGACGCTTTCGATGCCGATCATGGTGCCGGCTCCGGCCTTGTTCTCGACAAAAAACGGCTGCCCGAATCCTCTGGAGAAATGCTGCGCGAGCACCCGCGCCACGATGTCGGTGCCGCCTCCCGGCGGGGAAGGCACGACGATGCGCACCGGCCGCGACGGATAGTCCGTTTGCCCCAGCGCCTGCCCGGCAAGAAGCCCCGAGACGAGAACAGCTTCAACCCAGCGCATGCAGCGCCTTTCCGTCCCGTTCCACTGGCTTCGCCGCGATCAGCACGAAGGCGATGACGCATGGCTGCGTGCCGCGATTGACCCAATTGTGGATGGTTCCCCGCTGTACCAGGACGTCGCCCGCGCGCAGGTGTACCTCGGTGCCATCGAGCTGCATGTCGATCTCGCCCGAGAGCACCACGGCGTAATCGATCGACTCGGTGCGATGGTTGCGCGGCGCCACGCCAGGCCCGTATTCGACGATCCTGAACAGCGTGCGGTCCGGTTGCGTCGTGCCGATTTCGCGCGCGCCGCCATCGACGTCGTCCGAGTTGTCGGCCGGAAACGAGCCGGTCGACCAGATCAGACAGCTCTGGTGCCGCCGCCGGCGCGAGATCACGTTCCCGCAAATTTCGTCGATGCGCACGACGGCGTGGCCCTCATCGTCATGCCCCGTAACTACGCGTCGGATGTTCATAGCCGGTCAGTTCAGATCGAGTGCATAGCGTTTCAGCGCCGAGAGCGGCACGTAGGCGAGCACGCTCTCGTGCGTCGCCTCGAGGATCACGCGCGGCGCGCGGCCGGCCTCCCAGGCCTCGACCCAGCGCAGCACGTGCAGGCACCAGCGCTCGCTGTGCTTGAGGCCGCGGAAGCGCAGGTCGGGACGCGGAGTGACGAGGTCGTTGCCCTTTGCGACGCTGAACTCGAGGAACTCTTCGGTGACTTGCACGCACACCAGGTGCGCGACGCCGTCCTCGCCGTGGGTCGCGCAGCAGCCGTCGCGGAAGTAGCCGGTGAGCGGCGAATAGCTGCAGGCGCGCAGCTCGCCGCCGAGAACGTTTTTCTCAGGCATGGTCTTCGATATAGCGCCTCACGGCGTCGGTGTCGCGCTCGATGACCGTGAAGCGCTGTGGCAGCTTCTCCAGGTTTTCCAGGCGCTTGGGGCGCTCAGGGTCGCGGCCCAGCGCTTCGCGGATGGTCTGGGAAAATTTGACTGGCAGCGCGGTTTCGAGGCACAAAAGGGGAACGCCGGTTTCGCGATGCTCCAGGCCGACTTTCACCCCGTCCGCCGTGTGCGGATCGATCATCACGCCGAACTTGTCGTAGACCTGCTTGATGGTGCGCAGTCGATCGGCGTGCGTGCTGCGGCCGGAGACGAATTCGCTGTCCGGGCGCGGCAGGTCGAATTCCCCCGTGCTGTCGAGCCGGCGGTAGAGGTCCCGAACGCGCGCGCCGTCGCGGCCGACGAGGTCGAACACGTAGCGCTCGAAGTTCGACGCCTTCGAGATGTCCATCGACGGACTCGATGTAGCGACAACGGGTTTCGTGGTTCTATAACGTCCAGACCTGAAAAACTCATCAAGCACGTCGTTCTCGTTGCTGGCGAGTATCAGGCGCCGGATGGGCAGGCCCATGCTGCGCGCGACGTGACCGGCATGGATGTTGCCGAAGTTGCCGGAGGGCACCGCAAACGCGACCTCCTGGTCATCGTCTTCGGTAGCCGCAAAGTAGCCCTTGAAATAGTAAACGACTTGCGCGGCCACCCTGGCCCAGTTGATCGAATTCACCGCGCCGATGCGGTGCCTCGACTTGAAGGCGCGGTCGGCGTTGACCTGCTTGACCAGGTCCTGGCAGTCGTCGAAGACGCCCTTCACCGCGAGGTTGTGGATGTTCGGATCCTGCAGCGCGTACATCTGCGCGCGCTGGAAAGGGCTCATGCGGCCGTGAGGGGACAGCATGAAGACCTGGATGCCGCGCTTGCCGCGCAGCGCGTGCTCCGCCGCCGAGCCGGTGTCGCCGGAGGTCGCGCCCAGGATATTGAGGGTCGCGTGTTCTTTTTTGAGAACCGATTCAAAGAGATTGCCAAGCAGCTGCATGGCGATGTCCTTGAAGGCGAGCGTCGGCCCGTTCGACAGGCCGAGAAGATGAAAGCCCGGCTCGAGCGTCTTCAGCGGCGTGACGTCGTCGGTTTCAAAAATTTCCTTCGTGTAGGTGGATTCGACAATCCGCTTCAGATCCGGCACGTCGTCCATGAACTGCGCCAGGAGGGCATGGGCGAGCTCGCCGTAGCTCTTTCCCCTCAGCGAGGCGAGATCGGCCCGCGGATAGATCTCAGGGACATAAAGCCCGCCCTCCGGGGCGAGGCCCTCCAGCAGGATGTCGGTAAAGCGGCGCGGCGGCGCGTTGCCGCGGGTCGAGACGTAGAGCACTAAAGGAGCTCTTCCAGGCGGATCCTGGTCACCTTTCCGACCACGGTGGAGAGCTTCTCGATCTTCGCCATCGCCTGGTTGACGTTCTTCTCCAGCGCGCGGTGGGTAAGCATGACGATGTCGACGCGGCTCTCGCCCTTGCCGGGCTCCTTCTGCACCATGGCGTCGATCGAGATCTTCGAGCCGGCGAGGATGCGGGTGATGTCGGCGAGCACGCCCGGCTGGTCGAGCACGCGCAGGCGCAGGTAACAGGAGGTCTCGACCTCGCCGATCGGCAGGATCGGCGTGTCGGCAAGCTGGTCCGGCTGGAAAGCGAGGTGCGGCACGCGGTGCCCGGGGTCGGCGGTGATGAGCCGGGTGATGTCGATGAGGTCGGCGACCACCGCGCTGGCGGTCGGCTGGCTGCCCGCGCCGGCGCCGTAGTAAAGCGTCGGCCCGACCGCATCGCCCTTCACCAGGATGCCGTTCATCACCCCTTCGACGTTGGCGAGCAGGCGCCGCGCGGGCACCAGCGTCGGATGCACGCGCAGCTCGATGCCCTTCGCGGCGCGCCGCGTGATGCCGAGCAGCTTGATGCGGTAGCCGAGCTCCTCGGCGTAGCCGATGTCCGCGCGCGTCAGCTTTTCGATTCCTTCCCTGAAACATTTCTTGAGCTGCATCGGGATGCCGAAGGCGAGCGCCGACAGGATGGTGAGCTTGTGCGCGGCGTCGACGCCCTCGATGTCGAAGCTCGGATCGGCCTCCGCGTAGCCGCGCCGCTGCGCTTCGCCGAGGGCGGCCGCGAAATCGAGGCCCCTGTCGCGCATCTCGGAAAGAATGAAGTTCGACGTGCCGTTGATGATGCCGGCGATCCATTCGATGCGGTTCGCGGCCAGCCCTTCGCGCAGCGCCTTGATGATCGGGATGCCGCCGCCGACCGAGCCTTCGAAGGCCACCATCACGCCGTTCTTCTGCGCGGCGGCGAAGATCTCGGTGCCGTGGGTGGCGAGCAGCGCCTTGTTGGCGGTGACGACATGCTTGCCGTTGCGGATCGCCTCGAGCACCAGCTCTTTCGCGATGCTGTAGCCGCCGATCAGCTCGACGACGATGTCGATCTGCGCGTCGCGTACCAGCTTGAACGCATCGCCGACGACTTTGGCCTTTTTCCCAGTAATCTTCTTGGCCCGGTGAAGGGCTTTGTCGGCGACTTGCGTGATCTTGATCGCGCGGCCGGCGCGGCGCCGGATCTCGTCGGCGTTGCGGTTGAGCACGTCCCAGGTGCCGCCGCCCACGGTGCCGATGCCCAGCAGCCCTACATTAATCGGCTTCATTGCGCTTCAGTCGGAATTGAAGGTGATGCTTGACGTCCGGCCACTCGTGGGCGAGGACGCTGTACATGACCGTATCGCGGATCGTGCCATCGCGCCGCGGCCAGTGGTGCCGGATCACCCCGTCCTTCTTCGCTCCCAGCGCTTCGATCGCGCGCTGCGAGGCCAGGTTGAAATTGTCGGTGCGCAGGCCCACGACCTTGCAGCCCAGTGCCTCGAAGGCGTGTGCGAAAAGCAGCAGCTTGCAGGCGCTATTGACGTGGCTGCGCTGCCAGCGCTTCGCGTACCAGGTGTAGCCGATTTCGACGCGATCGGCGGCCGCGATGATGTCGTGATAACGAGTGCTGCCGACAACCTGGCCGCTCTTCAGCTCGCGCACCGCCCAAGGCAGCATGTCGCCGGTCCTTTGCCCCTCCAGCGCTTTTTCGATATAGACGCCGGTTTGCGCGGGCGCGGGCACGGAGGTGAACCACAGTTCCCACAGTCTTCCGTCGGCCGCTGCGCTTGCCAATTGTTCTTCGTGGAGATGGGAAAGAGGCTCGAGCTTGACCCCGTTACCCTCCAGGGTGATCGGCGCCGGCCTGATCAAGCCGCGCCCCGGAGCAGCCCGTCCTTGCGGAACATGTCGCGGATTCCCCGCACCGCCTGGCGCAGGCGGTGCTCGTTCTCGATCAGCGCGATGCGCACGTGATCGTTGCCGTAGTCGCCGAAGCCGACCCCGGGCGCCACCGCGATCTTGGCGTCCTCGAGCAGGCGCTTGGTGAACTCGATCGAGCCCATGCGCGCGTAGAACTCCGGAATCTTCGCCCACACGTACATCGAGGCCCTGGGCATTTCCACCATCCAGCCGATGTCGTGCAGGCCCTTGACCATGACATTGCGTCGTTTCTCGTAGGTATTTTTTATTTCGATAACGCAATCCTGGGGCCCTTCCAGCGCCACGATCGACGCCACCTGGACCGGCGTGAAGCTGCCGTAGTCGTGGTAGCTCTTGATGCGCGCGAGGGCGTGCACCAGGTCCCTGTTGCCGACCATGAAGCCGATGCGCCAGCCGGCCATGTTGTAGCTCTTCGACAGGGTGAAGAACTCGACCGCGATGTCGCGGGCACCCGGCACCTGCATGATGGATGGAGCCTTATATGAATCAAAAACTATGTCCGCGTACGCCAGGTCGTGCACGACGAGGATGTCGTGCTCGCGCGCGAGCGCGATCACGCGCTCGAAGAACGCCAAGTCCACGCAGTGCGCCGTCGGGTTCGACGGAAAGCCGATCACCAGCATCTTCGGCTTGGGGATCAGCTCGCGGATCGCGCGCTCCAGCTCGGCGATGAAGTCGACGCCCGGCGTCATGCGCACCGAGCGGATGTCGGCGCCGGCGATGATCGCGCCGTAGATGTGGATCGGGTACGAGGGATTGGGCACCAGCACGGTGTCGCCGCGCTCCAGGCAGGCGAGCATCAGATGCGCGAGGCCTTCCTTCGAGCCGATGGTGACGATCGCCTCGGAGTCCACGTCGAACTCGACCCCGTAGCGGCGGCGGTACCATTCGCAGATCGCCTTGCGCAGCCGCGGGATGCCCTTCGATACCGAGTAGCCGTGCGTGTCCTGGCGCTGCGCGGCCTCGATCAGCATGTCGACGATGTGCCTGGGCGTCGGCCCGTCTGGATTGCCCATCGACAGGTCGATGATGTCGTCGCCGCGCCGGCGCGCCGCCATCTTCAGCTCGTTGGTGATGTTGAAGACGTACGCCGGCAGCCGCTTAATCCTTGAAAATTCACGCATTGTAGAATTCTAGCGTGAAACTTCACGCTGCCGGCCCGAGCCCCGCCAACACCATCACCGGCTACGGCGAGGACCACGTGCTGGTGAACGGCCGGCGCCACGACTCGAGCGTCGTCGTTCTGTCCGACCGGGTCCTGCCGTGGGAAGCAAAGAGTTTCTCAACTCTGCGGGAGGAAGATTTTTCCCTGCTCAAAAATCTTGGAGTCGAAATCGTCCTGCTCGGCACCGGTCCTCGCCAGCGCTTTCCGCATCCGCGGCTCACGGCGCAACTCGCGGCGGCGGGCATCGGCGTCGAGGTGATGGACCTCAAGGCCGCCTGCCGCACCTACAACATCCTGGTCGCCGAGGAGCGCAAGGTCGCCGCCGCGCTGCTGTTCGCGTGACGGTTCGAGTGCTCCTGGCCGCGCTTGCGATCGCCTGGTTTGGAACGCTTGGATTAAGGCCCCTATATAAAGCGGACGAGAGCCGCTATGCAGAGATCCCGCGCGAGATGGTGGTAAGCGGCGACTGGATCACGCCGCGCCTGAACGGCTTCAAGTACTTCGAGAAGCCGCCGTTGCAGTACTGGGCCACCGCCGCGTTCTTCAAGGTATTTGAAGTCGAGGATTGGGCCGCCAGGCTGTGGACGGCGCTCACCGGGTTCGCCGGACTTTTCCTGGTGCTTGCCGCCGGCAACCGCCTGTTCGGCCCGCCGGCGGGATTGTATGCGGCCGCGGTCCTTGCCGGCAGCCCGCTCTACGTCATGCTCGGGCAGATCAATACGCTGGACATGGGGCTGACGTTCTTCCTCTGCGGCGCCGTGTTCGCGTTCGTGCTCGGGCACATGTTCCTCGCCTGGGCGGCATGCGCCCTCGCCGTGCTGAGCAAGGGATTGATCGGCATCGTGTTGCCGCTGGCGACGCTCGCTCTCTATATCCTGATCAAGCGCGACTGGGCATTGCTTGGAAAAATGAAGATTTTCTCCGGAGGCGCGCTGTTTCTCGCGATCGCCGCACCCTGGTTCATCGCGGTTTCGCTCGCCAACGACGAGTTCCTGCGCTTCTTCTTCATCCAGGAGCATTTCCAGCGCTTCACCACCGAGATGCATGGCCGCGCGCATCCCGCCTGGTATTTCCTGCCGATCCTGGCCGCCGGCATGGCGCCGTGGCTGCTGCCGCTCGGCTTCACGCTGTTTCATTCAGTCAAAGGCAAAGCCGAAAGATTCGATGCGGTCCTGTTTCTTGCCTTGTGGGCGCTGGTGGTGTTTGCGTTCTTCTCCGCGTCGGGGTCGAAGCTGCCCTCCTACATCCTGCCGATGTTCCCGCCGCTCGCGCTGCTGGTCGGCCGCTGGCTCGCCGCCTTTGAAGCCCGCCGCGTGCTGGTTGCGCAGTCGGCGCTGCTCGCGGTCGCAGGAATAGCGATGGCGGCGCTTGTGCCCCGCCTGGCGGCAAGCTACGCCAGCTACATCCCCTGGCTGGTCGCGGCGGGAATCTGGCTCGCGGTGACCTCGGTCGCCGCCTGGCGCCGGCCAATTGCCACTGGCGTCGGCCTGCTTGCCCTCGGCGGGTTCGGCGCCACGCAGATCGCGCTCATCGGACACCGCACGCTGGCGGCCGAGTTCAGCGCCGCGCCCACGGTGGCGGCGCTGCCCATTTCGCCCCCGGCTGCGGCGAGCATATTTGCCGTGGAGGCGTACGACCACAGCATTGCGTGGAGCCTGCGGCGCACGGTCACCATGGTCGGCTACAAGGACGAGCTCGGCGAAGCCATCCGCTGGGAGCCGCAGAAATTCATCCCCGACTTGCCCGGATTTGCCCGCGCCTGGAGCGCCGCGCCGGAGGCCTATGCATTCTTCGCGGCGCGCGACTTCGACCGCCTGCGCGCCGAGCTTGCCCTGCCCATGCAGGTCGCGGCCCGCGGACCGCGCTACGTCATCGTGAGGAAGCCATGACCCTCGTCAGTTTTTCGCTGATCCTCGTCGGCGTGCTGCTGAACGCCGCTGCCCAGCTGCTGCTGAAGGCCGGCACCAACGCCATGCCGCTCGGCCTGCGGCTCGCGATCGAGCCGCACATCCTGGCAGGCCTCGCCTGCTACGTGGTGAGCGTAGTCGTCTGGATCGTCGCGCTGTCCCGCGTGCCGGTGAGCGTTGCCTATCCCATGCTCTCCATCGGCTACGTGGTGAACGCGATCGCCGCGTGGTACCTGCTCGGCGAGGCGGTGACGCCGATGCGGCTGGCGGGAATCGGTATCATCGTCCTCGGCGTGTTCATCGTGGCCCGTTCATGACCGATTACCTGCCTTTCGCCCGCCCTTCGATCGACGAGGAAACGATTGCCGGCGTGGCCGAGGTCCTGCGCTCCGGCTGGATCACTTCCGGGCCGCAGGTGAAGGCGTTCGAGGCGGCGCTGTCGCGGCTGTGCGGCGGGCGCGCCGTGCGCAGCTTTTCCTCCGGCACCGCCGCGCTCGAGGTCGGCCTGAGGCTGGCAGGCGTGGGCCCCGGGCACGAGGTGATCACCACCCCCCTTTCCTGGGTCGCCAGCGCCAATGTCGTGCTCGAGGTCGGCGCGCGCCCGGTGTTCGTCGATGTCGATCCGCGCACCCGGAACATCGACCTGGAGAAGATCGAAGCGGCGCTCACGCCGGCGACCCGCGCGCTGATCCCCGTCGATCTCGCCGGGCTGCCGGTCGATCGCGACCGCCTGTATTCGATTTCCAGAGGGAAAAACCTCAGGGTCATCGAAGACGCCGCCCAATCGTTCGGCGCGCGCTGGCGCGGACGCGCCCTGGGCACGTTCGGCGACCTCGTCGCCTTCAGCTTTCATGCCAACAAGAACATCACCACCGCCGAGGGCGGTGCCCTGGTTCTGCCGGAGGAGAGCCTCGTTCCCCTGTGCGAAAAACTGCGCCTGCAGGGCGTGGCGCGCTTCGGCGAGGACGGCATGGAGGTCGATGTCGCCGGCGGCAAATTCAACCTCACCGACGTCGCCGCGCGCCTCGGTCTCGGGCAGCTTCCCCATCTGCAGGAATTTACCGACAGAAGGCGAGACCTTGCCAGACGCTACTTCCAGCGCTGGGACCGCTCGCTCGAGTGCGAGCTGCCGCTCGAGGACTTCGAGAACTCGAACTGGCACATGTTCCAGGTCGTGCTGCCCAGGCGCGCAGACCGCGCCCGGTTCATCGCCGCGATGCGCGAGCAGGGCATCGGCGTCGGCGTGCATTACCCGGCGATGCACCTGTTCGCCCTGTACCGCTCGCTCGGCTGGCGCGCCGGCCAGTTCCCGCATGCCGAGCGGGTCGGCCGCTCGATCGTGACGCTGCCGCTGTTCCCCGCGATGACCGAGTCCGACGTGTCTCGCGTGTGCGAAGCGGCGCGCAAGGCGCTGTCATGAGGCTTTCCGTCGTCGTTCCCGTATACAACGAGGAAGCCGGGCTGCCGGCGCTCTGCGGGCGCCTGTATCCGGCGCTCGACAGTCTCGGCATCGACTACGAGGTGATCTTCGTCAACGACGGCAGCCGCGACCGCTCGGCGGCGCTGCTGCGCGAGCAGTTCGCGCGGCGCCCGGAGGTCACCCGCGTGATCCTGCTGAACGGCAATTTCGGCCAGCACATGGCGATCATGGCGGGCTTCGAGCGCTGCCGCGGCGAGCGCGTGGTCACGCTCGATGCGGACCTGCAGAATCCGCCGGAGGAGATCGGCAAGCTGCTGGCGAAGATGGACGAAGGCTACGACTACGTCGGCGGCATGCGGCTCGAGCGCCACGACAACGCGCTGCGGCGCTTCGGTTCCCGCGCGATGAACGCCGTGCGCAGGCGCATCACCCACATCCACATGACCGACCAGGGCTGCATGCTGCGCGCTTACAGCCGCGACATCATCGACGCCATCAATACCTGCGAGGAAGTCAACACCTTCATTCCCGCGCTTGCGTATACGTTTGCGCGCAACCCTGCAGAGATCGAGGTGGCGCACGAGAAACGCGCCGCCGGCACCTCGAAATATTCGTACTACCGCCTGGTGCGGCTCAATTTCGACCTGGTGACCGGATTTTCCGTGGTGCCGCTGCAGCTGTTCTCGCTGTTCGGGATCGCGGTTTCCATCGTCTCGGTGCTCGTCTACCTGGTGGTGATGGTGAAGCGCCTGCTTGCCGGCCAGCCGTATCTGGAGATCCTGTGGGACCGCGACATCCTGCAGTTCTTTCTGACCGGCATCGTGTTGTTCGGCGTCGGCCTGGTCGGCGAATATGTCGGCCGCATTTACCAGCAGGTCCGCCACCGTCCGCGTTACCTGGTGGAAGCGGTCCTCGAGCGGCAGCAGCCGGCGTCCTCGTGGCAGTCCAAGCCGTCGTCTTCGGCTACCACGACGTAGGCGTGCGCTGCCTGCGCGTGCTGCTCGACGCCGGCGTCGCGGTGCCGCTCGTCGTCACCCACCGCGACGCTCCGGACGAGCGCATCTGGTTCGGGAGCGTCGCCCGACTGGCCCAAAGTCGCGGCATCGAGACCCTGCTTTCCGAAGAGATGAATCGTCTTCGGGAACGAATAAGCGTGATTTCGCCGGAATTCATGTTTTCCTTCTACTACCGCCGCATGCTGCCGCCCGATGTGCTGGCGCTCGCCAGGAAGGGCGCCTTCAACATGCACGGCTCGCTGCTCCCGAAATACCGCGGCCGCGCCCCCGTGAACTGGGCGATCTTGAAGGGGGAGAGCGAAACCGGCGCCACGCTGCACGAGATGGTTGCCAAGCCCGATGCGGGCCGCATCGTCGACCAGGAGCGCGTGCCGATCGGGCCGGACGAAACCGCCGCGGAGGTGTTCGCCAAGGTGAGCGACGCCGCAGAGACTGTTCTTAAACGTAGCCTTCCTCATCTTCTCGCTGGAACGGCGAGCTTGAAGAAGCAGGACTTGTCGAAAGGCAGCTACTTCGGAGCTCGCAGGCCCGAGGACGGCCGCATCGACTGGTCGAAAAGCGCGCTCGAGATCCACAACCTGGTGCGCGCCGTCGCGCCTCCCTACCCAGGCGCATTCACGGACCGGATGAAAATCTTTCGCACCCGCGTCGAGAATCGAAAGGCACCTCATGGCAGGACCGGGCCCTATCGGGAGGGCGACGAATGGTTCGCGGTGTGCGGCGATGGTAAAGTCCTGCGCCTCCTCGAGCTCGAGCCCAGGGAATGAAACGGATCCTGATTCTCGGCGTCAACGGCTTCATCGGCCACCACCTCTCCCAGCGCGTGCTCGCCGCGACCGACTGGGAGATCTACGGCATGGACATGCAGACCGACCGCGTCGAGGAGCTGCTCGGCGAGCAGCGCTTCCATTTCTTCGAGGGCGACATCACCATCAACAAGGAGTGGATCGAGTATCACATCCGCAAGTGCGACACCGTGGTGCCGCTGGTCGCCATCGCCACGCCGGCCACCTACGTGAAGCAGCCGCTGCGGGTGTTCGAGCTCGACTTCGAGGCCAACCTGCCGATCGTGCGCGCCTGCGTGCGCCACGGCAAGCGCCTCGTGTTCCCCTCCACGTCCGAGGTGTACGGCATGTCGCCCGACCGCGATTTCGACCCGGAGCAATCGCCGCTGGTGTACGGCCCGATCCACCGGCAGCGCTGGATCTACGCCTGCTCGAAGCAGCTGATGGACCGAGTCATCTGGGCCTACGGCCAGCAGGAGGGACTCGATTTCACCCTGTTCCGGCCGTTCAACTGGATCGGCGCCGGCCTGGACTCGATCAGCACGCCCAAGGAAGGCAGCTCGCGCGTGGTGACGCAGTTCTTCGGCCACATCGTGCGCGGCGAGCGCATCCAGCTGGTCGACGGCGGCAAGCAGAAGCGCGCCTTCACCTATATCGAGGACGGCATCGACGCGCTGATGGCGGTCATCGCCAACCGCGGCGGCATCGCCTCTGGGAAGATCTACAACATCGGCAATCCGCGCAACAACCTGTCGGTGCGCGAGCTCGCCACGGCGATGGTGGACCTGGCGCTCGAATACCCCGAGTACCGCGACGCCGCGCGCAAAGTACGGATCGTCCGCACCAGCGCGGAGCGCTACTACGGCCGCGGCTACCAGGACATGCAGAACCGCGTGCCGAACATCGCCGCCACCAAGCGCGACCTCGGCTGGCGCCCGCGCGTCGGAATGAAGGACGCACTGCGCTACATCTACGACGCGTACCGCACGCACGTCGCCGAAGCGCGCCATCTCGTCAAGTGAAGCTTGCGCTGAAGGTGGACGTTGATACGTTCCGCGGTACGCGCGACGGTGTTCCTCGTTTAGTGAAAGTATTGAAACGCCACAGCGCCGGCGCCACCTTCCTTTTCAGCCTCGGGCCGGACCATACCGGCCGTGCATTGCGCCGCGTATTCAAAAAAAACTTTCTTTCGAAAGTCCGGCGAACATCGGTGCTCGAACACTACGGGATTCGCACCCTTCTCTACGGCACGCTGCTGCCGGGGCCGGACATCGGCCGCCGGTGCGCGGACACGATGCGCGCGACGCGGGACGCCGGTTTCGAGGTCGGAATCCATTGCTGGGACCACGTGCGCTGGCAGGATTACGTCGCCCGCCGCGACGCCGCCTGGACCGAGCGCGAGATGAGGCTCGCCTGCGAGCGTTTCGAAGCGGTGTTCCGGGAAATTCCCAGGACCTGGGGAGCCGCCGGCTGGCAAACCAACGCGCATGCGGCGCGTTTCCAGGACCATGCCGGCTTTGCGTACGCCTCGGACACGCGCGGCATCCGGCCCTTCCTGCCGCTGTGGAACGGGGAGCGCGTGGGCTGCCCGCAGTTCCCCACCACGCTGCCGACTCTCGACGAGCTGATCGGGCTGGAGGCCGACCCCGTCGCTCACCTTCTGAGTCTCCCCGCAAAGGATCATGTGTTCACGGCGCACGCCGAATTGGAAGGCGGAAAGCTCCTCGCCATGTTCGAGTCGCTCCTGGCGGGCTGGAGATCCCGGCGCTACGAGCTGGTGAGCCTGGATTCCCTCTACAGCTCGACCGACGTGGCGGCGCTGCCGCGCCACGAGGTGGTCTACGGCGAGGTCGCCGGGCGCTCGGGAGCCCTCGCCATGCAAGGAAAGGAGAGCACATGATGTTCGAGGGGTTCTCAAGAAGAAGAATCAGGACGAGCGGCGCGAGCATCAACCTGGTGGCGGGCGGCGAAGGCCCGCCGGTGCTGCTGCTCCATGGCTATCCGGAGACGCATGCCATGTGGCACAAGGTCGCGCCTCGGCTCGCGCACGAGTACACCGTGGTCTGCCCCGACCTGCGCGGCTACGGCGACTCCTCGAAGCCGAAGGGACTTTCCGATCACTCGAACTACTCGAAGCGCGCCATGGCCCTCGATATGGCGCAAGTCATGGCGGCGCTGGGCCACGAGCGGTTTCACGTCGTCGGGCACGATCGCGGCGGCCGCGTCGGCCATCGCCTGGCGCGCGATCACGGCAGCCGCGTGCGCAGTCTCACGGTGCTCGACATCTCCCCGACGCTCAAGATGTACGAGAGCACGGACATGCAGTTCGCGAAGGCCTACTACCACTGGTTCTTCCTGATCCAGCAGGCGCCTCTGCCGGAGCGGATGCTGGCCGGGCTTGGGCCGTTCTATATCTTCAAGCGCCTGGGTCGAGGGAAGTCGGGTTTGAAGCATTTTTCCAAGAAAGCAATGGCCGAATACGTGCGCGCCTTCAAGGACCCGCGCACCCTCCACGCCACCTGCGAGGACTATCGCGCCGCAGCGAGCATCGACCTGATTCACGACCGGCAGGACTCGCGCAAGAAGCTCAGGATGCCGCTGCTCGCGCTGTGGGGAAAGCACGGGGTGATCGAGGCGCTTTTCGACTGCCTCGCCGACTGGCGCGAGGTGGCCGCCGACGTGCGCGGCCGCGCCTTGAACTGCGGGCACTTCATTCCCGAGGAAAAGCCGAATGACTTGGTCGCGCAGCTACGCCGCTTCTGGGGCGCGCTCGGCAAAGGCGCCGGGTAACAGGCGAAGCCTACGTCTCGATCTCTTCCGGGCCGAGCGTGACGACTTTACCGTCGCGCCAAACGACAATTGATTGACCGAGTTCCTTGTGGCGCTTGAGCGCCGCTGTCACGGCGCGGTTAACGGCCTCCACAATATCTTCTGCCGTCCAGAGCTTCTGCGGAGCGGCGATAGCTTGTTCCTGTTCAACGCGTGGCTTCACGTATCGAGTAACCAGTTGGTTCCAGAGGTCATTATCCTCCACAGAAAGCGCATCGCCAACATCACGCGACGCGATTCGCCGACCCGAGCGTGCGGTGTTGTTCATCAATACCCAGGAGTCCGCCGCCAGCAAGTAATAATTAAAGAAGTTCTCCAGGCCGCGTTCGTACCTGCGGCGAATCACGTCTTCCGGGATGTTGTGCCCACCGCCGGCTACCCGAAACGCGACACGCTTCACTGCCATATCCGCAGTGGGGAGCCAAAAAAAAGAAGAGATGAAAGAGATAACCGGCAGCCTGTATGGATCGAATGCGCGGCAGCAGCAAGCGGCTTGAGAGCGTGGTCTCGAATGCCATGTCTCGCCGGGCCTCGGCGAGCTCGGTGAGACGCTGCAGCGTGATGCGACCTGCTTCGATGTCCGACACCCCGCGCTCTGACGCGATCACGTCTGCATTGACGAACTGCTCAACGCGCCTGGGTCCTGTCAGCAGTTCAGGCGCGGAGGTCGACTTCCCCGCACCGTTCGGACCGGCAATCACGAAGAGATTCGGCATGCGGCGATATTTTCCTTTGAGATCAGGCTTCTAACACCGAGCTTGCGACCTCGGAGAAAAACATGTTCAATGAAGGCGTTACGGCGCATTGCTAAGAAGGGTCCTAAAGAACCTCTGGAAATGCTCGGCAGGCCGCTCCCGAATCAGTCCGCGTCGCATCCCCGGCAGTACCCGCAGCAGCCAATCCATGGCACAGCTCCATTCCACGGAGGTACTGAACTTTGCTAAAGCCCTATGATGTCGAGCAGGCCGCCCAAGCAGAATCGTCTTCCTTCTCCCCCGTCGTGACCGCGAAGGATCCCCGAGCGCCCCGCAAGCCGAAAGTGAAGAAGCTGTTCGTCCTCGACACCAACGTGCTGATGCACGACCCGACGAGCCTGTTTCGGTTCGACGAGCATGACCTGTATCTGCCGATCGCCACGCTGGAGGAGCTCGACCAGCACAAGCGCGGCCTTTCCGACGTCTCGCGCAATGCGCGGCAGGCGAGCCGCTTTCTGGATGAAATCGTTTCCACGGCGGTCGAGGACATAAAGAGCGGCCTGGTCATAAAGACGAAGGAGGGGCAGCAATCGAAGGGGCGCCTGTTCCTGCAGACCGAGGCGATGAACGGCGAGCTGCCGGCGACGCTCGCCTCGGGCCGGACCGACAACCAGATCCTGTCGGTGGTGCGCACGCTGCAGGGCCGCGAGCCGCAGCGCGAGGTGGTGCTGGTGTCGAAGGACATCAACATGCGCATCAAGGCGCGCGCGCTCGGGCTCGCCGCCGAGGACTACACCAACGACAAGGTGCTCGAGGACGCCGACCTGCTCTACACCGGCCTGCGCCGCCTGCCGAAGGACTTCTGGAACACCCACGGCCGCGACGTCGAGTCCTGGAAGAAGGAAGGCCATACCTACTACCGCGTGCGCGGCCCGCTGGTGCCGAAGCTGCACGTCAACGAATTCGTGTTCGACGAGTCGGGCGACAAGCCGCTCTACGCCCTGGTGAAGGAGACCTCGGGCCGCCTGGCGGTGCTCGAGACGCTGCGCGACTACACGCACCAGAAGAACTCGGTGTGGGGCATCACGGCGCGCAACCGCGAGCAGAACTTCGCGCTCAACCTGCTGATGAACCCGGCGGTCGACTTCGTCACGCTGCTCGGCCAGGCTGGCACCGGCAAGACGCTGCTCGCCCTCGCCGCCGGCCTCACCCAGGTGCTCGACGAGAAGCGCTACTCCGAGATCATCATGACGCGCGTCACCGTGCCGCTCGGCGAGGACATCGGCTTCCTGCCGGGCACCGAGGAGGAGAAGATGCAGCCCTGGATGGGCGCGCTGGAGGACAACCTCGATGTGCTGAATGCCTCCGACGAGTCGGGCGGCGAGTGGGGACGCGCGGCGACGCGCGACCTGGTGCGCTCGCGCATCCGCATCAAGTCGCTCAACTTCATGCGCGGCCGCACCTTCGTCAACAAATGGCTGATCATCGACGAGGCGCAGAACCTGACGCCGAAGCAGATGAAGACGCTGGTGACGCGGGCCGGCCCCGGCACCAAGGTCGCGTGCCTGGGCAACATCGCCCAGATCGACACGCCGTACCTGACCGAGGGCAGCTCGGGCCTCACCTACGTGGTCGACCGCATGAAGGACTGGACGCACGCCGGGCACGTGACGCTCGCGCGCGGCGAGCGCTCGCGCCTGGCCGACCACGCCGCGGATGTCCTGTAAGGCGTAAGCCAGCTTTTTTTTCTGTTACTCTTCGGCCCTTCTTTTTCCGGAAAGACCTTGATGATGCCCCACGTCCGTTATCTGGCCGCGCTCGCGGCGCTGCTCCTGTGCTTCAACGTCACGGCACAACAGAAATTCGAGCCGCAGGTCGGCCAGGCCGGCAAGGACGTCATCTGGGTGCCGACCCCCGATGACGTGGTCGACCGCATGCTCACCATGGCACAGGTGACGCCCAGCGACTTCGTCATTGACCTGGGCTCCGGCGACGGCAAGATCGCGATCCTCGCTGCCCGCAAATTCGGCGCGCGCTCGCTCGGCATCGAGTACAACCCGGACATGGTGAAGCTGTCGCAGAACAGCGCCCAGGCCGCGGGCGTTGCCGGCAAGGCGAGCTTCCGCAACGCCGACATCTTCGCCACCGACTTCAGCCAGGCCAGCGTCATCACGATGTACCTGCTGCCCGGCCTCAACATGAAGCTGCGCCCGCAGATCCTGTCGATGCGCCCCGGCACGCGCGTGGTATCGCACTCGTTCACCATGGAGGACTGGGAAGCCGACGAGATCTCCACCGTCGACGGGCGGCGCGCCTACTTCTGGGTGGTGCCGGCGAACGTCATGGGCAGCTGGACGCTGGAAAGCAACGGCCAGAAGACCGACCTGAGCCTCGAGCAGACCTTCCAGAAGATCATCGGCACGGTCGCGCTCGGCGCGGTGCATGGCGGCCTGCGCGATCCCAGGCTGCGCGGCGCCAGCATCAGCTTCGCGTTCGTCGACGGCGACGGCGTGCGGCGCGACTACACCGGGCGCGTCACCGGCACCCGCATGGAAGGCAGCTTCCGCGACGAGAAAGGCCAGGAAGGCCGCTGGACGGCGTCTAAGAAGTAACCAGCTTCTTGTGCGAGCCGTCGCAGAACGGCTTGTTGCCGCTGTGCTTGCAGCCGCACAGCCACATCTTCTGGGCTTCGCCGATGGTGAACTTGACCGGCGAGAATTCGGAGCCCTTGTGCGAGCCGTCGCAGAACGGCTGGCGCCTGGAGCGGCCGCAGGCGCACCACCAGTAGTCCCCCGGGGCAAGCTCTACGGCGTACGGTGATTGTTGCGCGATCGTCGGGTCCGCCATCGCGTCCTCCCTGTCACGAGTACGAGCCGGGTTCCTGGTAATTCTCGAAGCGAGTGTGCTGGCCGCGGAAAGTCAGCTTGACCGTGCCGATCGGGCCGTTGCGCTGCTTGCCAACGACCACTTCCGCGAGGCCGCGCTGCTCCTCCGGCAGGTCGGGCTTGTACACGACTTCGCGGTAGATGAACATGATGACGTCGGCGTCCTGCTCGATGGCGCCCGATTCGCGCAGGTCCGACATCACGGGGCGGCGATCGGGGCGCTGGTCGACGGCACGGTTGAGCTGCGACAGCGCGATCACCGGCACGTCGAGCTCTTTCGACATCGCCTTCAGCGAGCGCGAGATCTCGGAAATCTCGGTGGCGCGGTTTTCGCCCTGCGCAGTGGCGGCCATCAGCTGCAGGTAGTCGATGACGATCAAGCCGAGCTTCGAGTACTGGCGCTTGAGGCGCCGCGCCCTGGCGCGTACCTCGAGCGCGGTGAGCGCTCCGGCCTCGTCGATGTAGATCGGTGTCTCGTGGAGCTTGCCCATCGCCTCCGAGAGCTGGCCCCATTCCTTGTCGGAGAGCCGCCCGGTGCGCATCTTGTGCTGGTCGACGCGCGAAATGGAGCCCAGCATGCGCATGGCGAGCTGGGTGCTGCTCATCTCCATGCTGAAGATCGCGACCGGCAGGCCGTTGTCGACGGCGACGTGCTCGGCGATGTTGAGCGCCAGGGCGGTCTTGCCCATGCTGGGGCGGCCGGCGATGATGACCAGGTCGCCCGGCTGCAGGCCGGCAGTCATCCGGTCGAGGTCGATGAACCCGGTCGGCACGCCGGTGACGTCGGACGGGTTGTCGCGGTGGTACAGGTGATCGATACGCTCGAAGACGCGCGCCAGCACCGGCTTGATCTCGAGCAGGCCCTGCCCGAGGCGGGCGCCCGACTCGGCGATCTGGAAGATCTTGGACTCGGCTTCGTCGAGCAGCAGGCCGATTTCCCTGCCGGTGGGATTGAGCGCGTTCTCGGCGATCTCGGTAGCGACCTGCGCCAGGCGTCGCTGCACTGAGCGCTCGCGCACCAGCTCGGCGTAGCGCCGGATATTGAGCGCGCTCGGCGTATTCTGCGCCAGCGCGCCGAGGTAGGCCGGTCCGCCGGTGCGGTCCTTGTCCTCGCTCGCCTCGATCGACTCGGAAACCGTGACCATGTCGGCCGGCCTGGCGGCCTCCACCAGCTTGGCGATGTGGCGCCAGATGCGGCGGTGGTCGTCGCGGTAGAAATCGTCGGCGCCGACGAGGTCGGCGACGCGGTCGAAGGCGTGGTTGTCGAGCAGCAGCGCGCCGAGCAGCGACTGCTCCGCCTCTACCGAGTGCGGCGGGACCTTGAGCGCGAGCAGTTGCGGATCGGCGCTCTCTTGACGTGCTGTCTGCTGTGCAAGTGCCATTTCTTCGTGGTCGATGAAGCGCGCGACATCATCACCCGCACCGCTCGCCTTGTCAAAACAGACCCTGTGAACTACTTGTGATTAACCTGTGAGAAGGCTGTTAGCTTTCCCCTTGCACGGATACGGTGATGGTGACGGTGACGTCGGTATGGAGCGCGATCTGGATGGGGTAATCGCCGACCTGCTTCAAGGGCCCCTGCGGCATCCTGATCTGCGCGCGCTCGACCTCGTGGCCCTGCTTTTGCAGTCCCTCGACGATATCGTAATTGGTCACCGAGCCGAACAGGCGTCCGTCGACGCCCGCCTTCTGGGCGATCTGCAGCTTGAAGCCGTCGAGCTTGGCGCCGCGCTCCTGCGACTTGGCGAGCTGCTCGGCCTGCGCCTTCTCCAGCTCGGCGCGCCGCGACTCGAAGGCCTTCAGGTTCTCCTGCGTCGCGCGCTTCGCCTTGCCATGCGGAATCAGGTAGTTGCGCGCGTAGCCGTCCTTGACCTTCACGACATCGCCGAGATTGCCTAGGTTGGCGACCTTTTCCATGAGGATCACTTGCACGCCGCTCTCCTCAATGCAGGTCGGTATACGGCAGCAGCGCTAGGAAGCGCGCGCGCTTGATCGCCTCGGACAGCTGCCGCTGATAGCCGGCCGCGGTGCCGGTGATGCGCGCCGGGATGATCTTGCCGGTCTCGTTGATGAAGTCCTTCAGCATCTCGACGTCCTTGTAGTCGATCCACTCCACCTTCTCGGCCGTGAAGCGGCAGAACTTGCGGCGGCGGAACAGCGCCCGCTGCCCTTTGTCCTTCTTGTCCTTGGCGAACTTGCCTTTGCCCTTGCCTTTACCTCTGCGCGGCGGCGGCATCCTCAATCTCCCTCAATGAATTCGACGTTGGTTACGTGCAGCACCAGTTTTTTCGACCGCTTGCTCTTCGCGGCGAGAAAGCCATGCAGCTTGATCTCAGTATTCAGGCTCGCCTTTGCCAGCAGCCGGGCCTGGGCTTCAAACGCGATCCCGGCGATTTCGGCATTGACCCTGCGCTTTGCGCCCGCCTCGTCCCGCTCCGATTCATGCCGCAGGCGGAATTCGACTGCGGGAACGCCCGCCGGGGTGTAGCGCAAGGCGCCTAGCTCGATCAGCTTGCCGCGGAGCTCGACCCGGTTCAGGCCGGGATGTCCGCCGGCCGGCCCTCGGCGCCGCGTTCCATCAGCGATTTCGACTTCTCCTCCTTCATCATCGGCGACGGAGAAGTCACCGCCCTGGGCATCTTCACGATCAGGTGGCGCAGCACGGCGTCGCTGAACTTGAACGAGTTCTCAAGCTCGGCCAGCGTCTCGTTCTCGCACTCGATGTTCATCAGCACGTAGTGTGCTTTGTGGACCTTCTGGATCGGGTAGGTGAGCTGGCGCCGGCCCCAGTCCTCCAGCCGGTGAACCGTGCCGTTGCGCCCGGCGATGACGCCCTTGTAGCGCTCGACCATGGCGGGCACCTGCTCGCTCTGGTCGGGATGGACGATGAAAACGATCTCGTAATGCCGCATGCGCTGGATCTCCTTATGGGTAGGCCACCCGCCATGCGCAGCGGTGCAGCAAGGAAAGGGCGCGAATTCTACTTGAAACGGCGCGACAATTCAAAGCCCGGATGCGCCTTGAGGAACCTGGCCAGGTCATCATCCAGCGTAGACCAGGTGATGTGCCGGGCGAAGGCACGGCCGATCGCGTGGACCAGCCGATTGCGGTGGGCGCAATAGTTGGTGAGGGGCACGAGCCGGTGCCCGGTCTCGATTTTCGGCGCATATCCCGTCTGGCCGCTCTGAATCGCATCGGCGCCGCGCGACAGCGCCCAGTCCACCGCCGCGTCCCAGAGCCGGAAATACAGCAGCCAATCCCGCGGGCGGCGGTAATCGATGCCGATGAATTTGTTGATGACCCTCGATCCCAGGTCGAAGCAGAGCATGAACGCGACCATTTCGTCCGAAGAGCGTTCTCTCAGCAAGATGAAATGCGACTCGGGCCGCGCCGCGACGACCTCGAAGAATTTCCGGTTGAGTTTTTCGAACCGGGTCGTCGCCTTCTGGTAGGTCTGCCAGAACAGGCCGAACAAGGCATCGAGCGTGCGGCCATCCGGCCCCTGAACGATCTCGACTCGAATGTCGACCCTTGCCGCGCTGCGCCTGAGCTTCTTCCTGAGGGCATGCCGCCGGCTGCCCTTCAGCGCGGCAAAGTAGGCGTCCTTGCTGCGCACCGGGAGCTCGACGATGGTGCCAGGAAAGCTGGCCACCCGGAACAGCCGCCGTCGCTTGGCGAGCCATTCGAGATCTGCGGCCTGCGGCGCGGGGAAATCCTTCCAGACCAGCAATGCAGCCCCCAGCACGCGCGCCTGCGTTTCGAGCGCCTGCTGCAGCGCAAGCAGGGCGCTCCTCGAGTCGACGCCTCGCAGCATCCCCACGGTGCCTTCATCGGCACAGGGTGATCCTACGAAAAGGCTGCGCGGAAAAAACAGCGACGGGAACATCCGGCCGAGACCCTCGATACCGCGTTGCAGCGCGGGCGGAGCCACCAGAGCGACAGGAAAGTCCATGACAAACGCCGGGGCGACGCCGACCGGAATGCCGTCGCGATGGAGCACGCCGTACAGGAACGAGAATTGATCTTCCAGCCCGCACTGCTCGAGCGTCGAGTACCACCAGCGCCCTTCGAGCGGCGGGGCAAAACATGCATCCCACAGCGCCGGGTCGATCTGCGACTCGGATTGGACGAAGCGAACCGAGAAGCCCGGCGCGCTCACGCGTGGGCAGCCAGCAGAGTCACGCCGACGATGATCAGCACGATGCCGATCCACCGCGTGCCCGTTACCCGCTCCTTCAGGAAGCGCTGGGAAAGGATCGCGACGACGACGAAAGCGATGCTGCCGATCGGGAAAGCGGTGCTGACCTCGACGAACTGCAGAGCGCCCGTATAGATCAATGCCTGAAGGATGAAAAGCGCGACTCCAGCGCCGATCCACAGCTGCTTGCCATCCGGCGCCAACGCCGAGCGCTTGAAGAACACCTGCGCGATGCCCTCGATGATGCCGCACAGGATGACCAGCAGTACCCCGATCGTGGTCGCCGTCATCGGCGGATCGCGCTTCGGGCGCTGCTGTCGTGGTCGGTGCGGCTGATGAACCAGACCCCGGCGAACACGAATCCGATGCCGAGCACTTTAAGCGTGTCGACGCTCTCGCCGAGATACAGCGCGGACAGGACCAGGACCAGGATCAGGCTCAGGGCGGTAATCGGCTGCGAATAGCTGAGGTCGCAGCCTTCGAGAACCTGCAGCCAGTTGACCAGCTGCCATACGAAAAGCGCTGCGACGAGCAAAAACAGGGGCTCACGCGATGCGGCCTCGAGCGCCGCGGGCAACGAGCCGGGATTGGGCAGCTGCAATACGGCCAGCTTCCACACGATATGCACGGCTGTGTCCAGGATGACGGCGAGCGCCAGCCTGAACACGAGCCCGGGAGGCAGGGTGCTGGCGGCCATGGGGTTTCTTCAGGTAGCGTAACACCTTGAGCAAGGGAGACGTCCGACTGGAGCGAAGCGGCAAGAGATTCGGCAGCGCGAGCCGGCTGATCCTGCTCGCCGCAGCATTGCAATTCGGCTGCGGCGAAGCGCCGAAACTCCCCGCGCCGCCGGCGGGCGCGGCGCGGCCCATGCTGAGCCTGAAGCAGCTGATGGAGTGGGTGATCGATCCTGCCGCGGACGCCGTCTGGGAGTCGGTCAAGACAATCGCCACCGAGCAAGGCACAAGGGAAATCGCTCCGCAGACGCAGGAGCAGTGGGATGCCGTGCGCAACGGCGCTGCGATGCTCGTCGAATCGTCGAACCTGCTCACGATGCACACCCGCGCCCGGGATCAGGGCGAGTGGATCGCCGCGACGCGCCGCCTGGCTGGAGCTGCGGAGAAAGCGCTCAGGGCCGCCGAGTCGAAGGATGCCGCGGGGGTATTTGCCGCCGGAGGAGAGATCTATGATGCCTGCTCTGCATGCCATCGGCGGTATGCGCCCCAGCTGAATGCGGACTCAGGCGCTCGATAGATTTTGTTCCTGGCTCGAGCAGACGCCGCTCAGCCAGGCGATCCAGGCCGCCGGATGGGTCGTTCCGACCGTGCAGACGATCCATATCCTGGCGATCGCGGCCGTGATGTCGTCGGTGCTGATGCTCGACTTGCGCCTGCTCGGAATGGTCGGACGCGACCAGCCGCTCGAGCGCGTGACGAGCCGTTTCCGCCCGGTGATCTGGTGGGCGCTTCCGATCCTCCTCGCCACCGGGGTCGTGATGATCATCGGCGAGCCGGCGCGCTCGCTCGCGAATCCCGTGTTCCAGCTGAAGATGCTGCTTCTCCTTGCCGCGATCGCAGTCACGGCCGGCCTCCACAAGGACTCCAGGATCATCGCCATCCTGTCGTTGTCGCTGTGGGTCGGAATCGTCTTTGCCGGCCGCTGGATCGCCTACTACTGATGGAAATCGACGCCCTGCTGCGTGCCTTGGAGGCAACCAGCGTCGCGACGGTGATCCGCGAGAACGAGTCGCTGTTTCCGTGGATCGAGTCGCTTCATGTGCTGGCCATCACGATGGTCATCGGCTCCATCGCGATCGTCGACCTGCGGCTGATCGGCCTCGCCTCGCTCGAGCGCGCCGCCGCACGGCTGACCTCCGACGTGCTGCCTTGCACCTGGGCCGCGTTCGCCGGCGCCGTGATCACGGGCAGCCTGCTGTTTTCCTCCAATGCATTCAATTACGCGCATAACTCCTACTTCCAGGCCAAGTTCGTCTGCCTGTGCCTGGCTGGTATCAACATGGCGGTCTTTCACCTCGGCGTCGGGCGCGCGATCGCGCGTTGGGGCGCAGCGGCGCAGACCACTCCGCTGCCCGCTCGCATCGCGGGGGCCGCGTCGCTTCTGCTGTGGATCGGCGTGGTTGCTTTCGGCCGCTGGACGGGTTTCACATTGCATGCAACTCCACTAGTATCCTGAGCCCATGAGATACCTCGCCCTTTTGCTCGCGATCGGCATTTCCGTCTGGGCCGCCGAGCCCGCAAGAGAAAAGCCGATCATCAACCCGCCGCCCGCGGAGCGAGACTGGGCCGATCTTGCGAAGCTGCCCGACTGGAGCGGCGTATGGAATCCGAAAATCACCGACCAGGATGCGCAGGCCAGGACCAACATGCCGCCGTGGAACGCGAAGGCCGCGGCGCTGGTTGCGCACCAGCTCGCCGAAGAGAAGGCGGGCCGGCCGCCGCCGCTGTTCGTGAACTGCCTGCCCGAAGCGATGCCGGCGTGGATGCTGGTCACCCACAATGCGATGGAAATTCTTTTCACGCCGGGCCGCGTCACGCTGCTCGGCGAGTCCGACGGCAACCGCCTGCGCCGCATCTATACCGATGGCCGCCATCACCCCGATGACCCGGACCCCACTTTTCACGGCCACTCCATCGGGCGCTGGGAAGGCGATACGCTCGTGGTGGACACCGTAGGTGTGGTGCCGCAGGCCTATATCGCGATCAGCGAGGCCGCGGGTGTGCCGAACAACGGCGACATGCGCATCGCCGAGCGCATCTATCTCGCCTCCAGGGACATCCTGCATGTCGAGCTCGAGATCACCGCGCCCAAGGTCCTCACCAGGCCCTGGAAGACGACGCGAATCTATTTCAGGCAGCGGGCGCGCAAGTTCGACATCGTCGAAGGCGTCTGTCTCGAAGGCTATTTCGCGCCGGGCACCGACAAGGACGGCAATGCGATCTTCGCCCCGGTCAAGCACGATGTCGGCGGCAACCGCGTTCCCCCGGAATGAAGGGACCTCCAATGAAAGAAAGGATCGCTTTTCTCGCCTTGCTCGGGGTCGCGGCGGCGTACCCCGCTGCGGCTCATCACTCGACGACGATGTTCGATCACGCCAAGGTAGTATCGATCGCAGGCACGGTCAAGGAAGTGCACTGGACCAATCCGCACGTGGCGATCTTCGTCTACGGCAGCCTCGCCGCGGGAGGCGAGCCGACCCTGTGGCTGATGGAGATGACCAGCCCCGGCAATCTGGTGCGCGCCGGAGGATGGTCGCGCACCTCGGTGAAGCCGGGCGACAAGGTCACCGTCGACTTCTCTCCGTTGCGCGACGGCAAGAAAGGCGGCGCGCTGAAGAGAATCACGCTGCTCGAGACGGGAAAGTTCTACACCGCCGACATCCGCGCGCAGGAGCGGGCGAATCTCGAGGAGGAAACGCCGGCCAAGCCGGCAGCCAAGTAGCCTCTACTTCAGTAAACGTCGCGCTGATAGCGCCCGGCGCGCGCGAGCTCCACGAGATAGCGCGTCGCCGCGGCCGAATCCATTCCGCCCCGCGTGACCGCGATCTGGTGCAGCGCAAGATTGACGTCGCCCGCCATGCGCTTGGCGTCGCCGCAGACGTAGAAATAAGCGCCGTTGTCGAGCCAGCGCCACAATTCCTCCGCGGCCTCGAGCATCTTGTGCTGGACGTAGACCTTGCTGGTATGGTCGCGCGAGAACGCGAGATCCATGCGGCTGAGTACGCGCTTCTCGGCGAAGTCCTCGAGATCCGTGCAATAAAGGAAGTCGCTAGCGCGCCGCTGGTTGCCGAAGAAGAGCCAGTTGCGGCCGCTTGCGCCCGCGGCCTCGCGCTCCTGCAGGAACGCGCGGAAGGGCGCGATGCCGGTGCCCGGCCCCACCATGATGACCGGCGCCGACGGATCGGCGGGCAGGCGAAAGCCGTGCGCGCGCTGCACGAACACCGAAACGGCGCGCCCCGGTTTCAGGTATTCGGCGACAAAGCTCGAGCCGACCCCCTGGTAGGCGCGATCGTTCATTTCGTAGCGCAGCACGCCGACCGTGAGGTGCGCCTCGTCCTTGTGCTTCCTCCGCGAAGAAGCGATGGAATAGAGCCGCGGCTGCACGCGCCCCAGCGCGGCAACGAAATCGCCTATGCGCGGGCGCGCGGACGAGAATTCGACCAGCACGTCGAGTACGTCATGTACGCCCAGGCTCTCGGCCTGCGCATCGTCTTCGGCGAGCTTGCTGAGCCGCGAGCGATCGGCCTCGTTCTTCGATTCGCGCGCGAGCAGCTTGTAGAGCACTTCGCGGGGGACGCGCAGGTCGCATTCGGAGGAGAGCGCCTCGCGCGCTGACACCACCGCACCGTCGGCTAGCGTCACCGCCTCCGAGCCCTTCGCCTTCAGGATCGCGAGCAGCAGCTCGACTTCGTCGGGATTGTTACGCGGCCAGATGCCGAGGCAGTCGCCGGGCTCATAGACGAGCCCGGAACCCGCGAGATCGATGACGACGTGGCGCGTTTCCTTTTCCGCGTCCGGCCCGCTGAGAGGCATGCTGGAGCCGAGGCGCACGCGGACCGGCGCGTCCCGCCCGTAGCCGCGCTCGACGACCGCCCGTTCTGCCTTGTACGCGCCAGGCGCCGTCGAAAGCGCGCCCGCCTGCGCGACCAGTTCCTTCAGCTTCTTCGCCGTCGCCCGCCCGCCGGGAACGCACTTGCCCAGGTCCGTTTCAGTGCCCCCCGCAATAGCTTCCGAGTAGGTCTTGCAAAGATAGCCGCATTGGCCGCAGTCGAGCTGGCCCATCGCCGCCATCATTTGCAGCGCGATCGGCCGGTCCTGCGCGAGCTTCATGCGCTCCTCCAGCGCAAGTGTCGGGTCGTGCCAAGGGAACGCCTCTCCAGTTGAAACCGATTTTTCAATAGGCAGAGAAGCGACCGCGAGCGCGCGCTCCATGCCGAGGAGCCCGGCGACGAAGCCGTTCAGCCAGGCGCGCTGCTCGTCGGTGAAGGGCGCGCTCTCGGGAATCAGGACCTGCATTATGCGGCCTCCGGCAAGCGCGGCTGCGCCAACGCGCGCAGCGCCTCGGGCGAGTGCCGCCGGGCGAATGCCTGGAAGGTTTCGTCGGGAGACGCGCGCTGCGCGCGGTACGCGTGCAGCAGGCGCTCGAGAGCATGGGGCACTTCCGGGGCAGGCACGTCGCGCAGGATTTCGCGTGCTAGCTCGCGCCGCTCGCCATAGCCGCCACCTATGTACAGGTGGTAGCCCTCGATCTCGCTTTCTCCGTCGGCGATCCTCGCGCCGAGCAGGCCGATGTCACCGATGTAGTGCTGGGCGCAGGAATTCGGGCAGCCGGTGAGATGGATGTTGAGCGGTGCCTCGAGCTTGAGCGTCGCATCGAGATGGTCGGCGATCGCGACGGCATGGCGCTTGGTGTCTGTCGCCGAGAACTTGCAGCCGGTGTTGCCGGTGCATGCCACAAGGCCGGCGCGAACCGCAGAGGCCTCCGCGGCGAGCCCGATCTCGGCGAGCGCCGCCTGCACCGCGGCGCGGTCGCTCACCGCGATGTCCGAGACGATCAGGTTCTGCCACACGGTGAGGCGGATCGTGCCACTTCCGTAGCGCTCGGCGATAGCGGCGATGCCGCGCATCTGGGGTACGGTAAGCCTGCCCACAGGCAGCGCGACACCGCAATAGATGCGGCCGGGCTGCTTCTGCGCATGAAACCCGATATGCGCGCCGCGATCGAGTGCAGGCCGCGGCTCGCACTCGGCGACCGCGAAGCGCGTGAGCGGTGCCGGCAGGCGTGCCTCGACCGCGACGAGAAAGCGCTCGCGCCCGAGCCGGTCGAGAACATACTTCAGGCGGGCGCGCTTACGGTCGGTGCGGTCGCCCTCGTCGATGAACACGCGCACGATCGCGACCGCGACCGGCAGGCATTGCTCCGGGGTGATCAGCACGCCCAGATCACCGGCGAAATCGCCGTGCCCGGTGATGCCGCCCACTGCGACGCGGAAATGGATCCCCGCCGGCACGCCCTTGCCTTCGGCCACCCGCACGGCGGTGAAGCCGATGTCGTTCGTGTCTTCGAGCGACGCCACGCGGCCGCCGCCGTCGAACGCGACGTTAAATTTGCGCGGTAGCCCATAGAGCTCGCGATGGTTGAGGATCGCGTGATAAAGCGCGACGCCGAGCGGCCGCGTATCGTAGAGCTCCTGCGGATCGACGCCCGCAGTCGGATTGCTCGTGATGTTGCGGACGTTGTCCGCGCCGGCCCCGCGAGAGGTCAGCCCCGCCTCGGCGATGCGCTCGAGCACGGCGAGCGTGCTCTTCGGCGCGATCTCCCTGATCTGCAAGTTGGCGCGCGTGGTGATGTGCGTATAGCCGCCGCCGAACTCCTCGGCGATCGCGGCCACCGCGCGCAGCTTGTGGCTGTCGATGATGCCGTTCGGGTTGCGCAGCCGGCACATGAACGAGTCCTGCGCCGGTGCGACGTAGAACAGGCCGTGAAACTTGTACAGGAAGACGTCGGTCCCCTTCGGGAACTCGCCCTTGGCGGCATTGGCCGCGATCTCGTCCCACATGTCGAAGGGATGCTTTGCGCGCTTCGCCTCTTCTTCGCGCACGAGCTTGCCGCCCGCGGCGAGCACGCGGTCCTGCGCCTCGCGATGAATCTTGTCGGGATCGATAAACTGGGCTTCAGCTTTCGACCCCGAGGCGCGTGCAATCCCGAGGCCCCGGCCGAAGCCTTCCAGGTAGCGCTTCTGCTCTTCGGTGAAGTCGCGGCTCATCAGCCCGTGCGTCGGAGCGGCTCTACGACTGCCTCCGCCGTCACCGGCCTCAGCGCCCTCTCGCCCGGCGCAGCCGGGACCGGAAAACCGTGCGTCGACACCTGGTAGGCGCCAGCGACGAAGACCGCGCCGCCGACGATATTGCCGAGCGTCACCCACAGCAGGTTCCATGCGAAGCCGCCGACCGAAACCGTGGCCGGATGGTTGCCGACGAGCGACAGGCCGAGCAGCGTCATGTTAGCCACGCTGTGCTCGAACCCGGAAGCGATGAAAGCGAGCAGGCACCAGAAAATCACGATGCACTTCGCCGAGTCGGAGTTGACGCGCGCCGACATCCAGATCGCCAGGCACACGAGCCAGTTGCACAGGATGGCGCGCGCGAAGAGAGCCAACGCCGAGTCGTTCATCTTGAGGCTCGCGACCTGCATCAGCAACGTGTCCGGCGCGGCGAGGATCCCGCCGCCGCCGCCGGCGGCGAACAAAGCCACCAGGGCGAGCGAGCCGGCCAGGTTGCCGATCCAGGTCATGCTCCAAGACGCCGCGATGTCGCGCAGCGAGCCCGCGCCGCCAAACGCGCGCAACGACATGAACATCGTGTGCCCGGTGAAGAGCTCCGCCCCGGCGATTATTACGAGCGTCAGTGCGATGCCGAAGGTCGCTCCCATGATCAGCTTGCGCACCTCCACGGGTGCCTGGTTGCCCAGGACGAAGATCAGGATGATGCCCATGCCGACGTAGGCGCCTGCGAGCATGCTGGAGACGAAAAAACCACCAGGCGACTGGCGCAGCGCGGCGAGCTTCTTTTCCGCTACCTTCGCGAACCCCTCGATCGTGTCGGCGTACATATCGGCTCCCTAACTGCCCGCAAATCGGGCGTCGGAGCTTTCTGCAGCAAATGGCATGCCAAACTGCTGCATTGCGGTACCTCGGTTCTATTTCCCTGTGCGAACGCACTACTGCCGTGCGTCAATTGGCCTATGCACCGATTACAGACAGAAATTCATCGAGGTGAGCCCTTTGAGCGTGCGCCGCGTGGCTTCTCTTGGTGCGGCGCCAACCGCATTTACCGCACAGCCGCGAAATCCTTAAGTCGAGCGCTCTGCGCGAGTGGCGTGCAGCGACCGGGGAAGATGCACCGAAATAGCTAGGCAGTAAGATGCGGCATGCGTAGGAGAACCTTCGTGGCCTCCGGCGTGGGACTGATGGCGGCGACCGCCAGCCAGGGGCTCGTGGGGACCCTCGCGGGTCTCCATGCCCAGCCCGCGGTCCCGGCAGCGCCAGCAGGGCCCCCGAAGGGCAGGTGGATGAGGCTGGCAGCAATTCCCCAGGCAACTGGAGAGTTGCTGGGGGTGGCGATCGACGGCAGGCTCTACGCTTCCCAGGGTCTCCTGCCCGGGTTCAAGCCGGCCGGCCTCGTGTACGAGTACGACACGGCCAGGGACGCTTGGGCGCAGAAGAAGCCGATGCCGCATCCGGTCCACCACGCGGCGGTCACGGCGCTCAATGGAAAAATGTTCCTGTTTGGCGGCTTCGACCTTCCTACGTCGGGACCGCCCGGCTGGAATCCTGTCAATGAGGCCTGGGAGTACGAGCCGGCGACGGACAGCTGGCGGGCGCTGGCCCCCATGCCCACGGCGCGCGGTGGCAGCGTAGCCGCCGTCGTGGGCGGGAAGTTCTACGTGATCGGAGGCGCGGGTCCGATGCCTGACGCGAGCACGCCCACGATCCGCCCACGCCAGCCGCAGCGGTCCTTGGGCAACGTGGAGGAATACGATCCGGCCACGAATAAATGGAGGGCGCGTGCTCCGATGCCCACGCCTTGCAACCACATGGGCGGCGAGGCAGTGAACGGCAGGATTTATGTAATCGGCGGGCGGCTAAGCGGGGCGTTCATCATCGGCTTGCCGGGAAATATCAACTTGGTGCAGGTCTACGATCCAGCGGCGGACTCTTGGGTAACCAAGAACCCGATGCCAACCGCGCGCAGCGGGCTCAACACCGCTCATTTGAACGGCATCATCTACGTTGCCGGCGGCGAAGTGCAGACTGGCAACTACCTCGCGGCATTTCGTGCGTTCGAGGCCTACGATCCGGCGAGCGACACCTGGTGGGAGTTGCCATCGATGCTCCTGCCTCGGCACGAATGCATCATGGCCGCCTTAGGTAATCGGATCCACGTCGCGGGCGGGTCCGTCCAATCGGCGATCGTGCCTCTTCCCAAGGGCCTGAGCTTCGATACCGATTCACACGAGGCGTTTGAGGTGGTGCCCTAGGGTCACGCTCCTATCCAGCCGAGATCTTTCTCGCTCTCGAGGTTCTGCAGACGGTCGAAGACGCGCGCCGTTTCCCCGCCGCGGGGCTCGCCCGCGGTCAGCAGGAATTTCTCGCGCAATTCGGCGCGCCCGAGCGGCCGCTCGGGCGTCCCCATGAAGTCCGTGGCGCGGCGCGTGAAGCTGCGCCCGTCCTTGAGCGCGATCGTCACCGTAGTGGTGAGGTCGGCGCGGTTGTCCGGAGGCGGTGCCACGGACATCCTGACGCGCGACGCGAGCCCGAGGATCCGCGGGTCGCCCGCCGCCGAGTCGTCGAACGAGCGGGGATCGACAGGATTGCGGTAGAGCGCGAGCGCGACGCAAAACGGGATGCTGTACTGCGCCATCATCACGTCCTTCGGAGCCGGGATGTTGTTCACGCGCAGCATGCGCTCGGTGCCGGCGATGGCAATCGAAGCGACGTCGTCGGCCTTGAACCCGTGCGCGGCGCGCAGCGCGAGCGTCGAGTCGACCGGGGTGTGCGCGGTGATGTGGCATGCATAGCGCTTCATCATGATGCTGCGCGTCGCCCAGCTATCGCCGAGGCCGCGCGTCAGCGCGTCCATGTCGAAGTCGCGGCAGAACACGCGCAGGAAGCCGAAATCGCCTTCCAGCGCGGTGGCCGGGCCGGTGAAGCCCTCGGCGGCGAGCGAGGCCGCGAGCACGCCGCTCTCGGCGGCGCGCCCGAGGTGGAGCCGCTTCACCATCGCACCGCTGCCGGACTTCGCGAATTCCAGGATTCCTGCGGCGAGCGATGCGGCAATCCCGATGGCGTTCGCGGTCTTCTCCGCATCCAGACCCTGTACCTTCGACGCGGCGACCGCCGCGCCGAACGGCCCGGTCGTTCCAGGCGCATGAAAGCCGTGCTCCTCGTTGCTGTGCTTCGTGGCGAGTCCAATGCGGATCATGACTTCCGCACCCGCGACGAATGCGACAAGGAGCTCGCGCCCGCCGCCGCCGCGCTCCTGCGCCACGGCGAGCGCGGGGCACAGCAGGGTCGCGCCCGGATGCGAGCCGGAATTGGGCTTCGTTAAATTGTCCATCTCGAACGCATGCGTGAACGCCCCGTTCGCGAGCGCTGCCGAAGGCGCGTGCACGAGCGCGTCGCGCTGGCCGAGAATGCGGCTTCTGCCGCCGGTGCCGTTGCGCTTTGCGTAGGCGGCGATCATCCGGCTCCACGGCAGGTCGCCGCCAAACGTGGCGACCGCGACGGTGTCCGCGATCGCGTCCTTGGCATGCTGAATCACGTCCGCGGGAATCTCCTCGTAGCGTAGCGCGGCGGCGTACTCGGCGAGACGCCGGGTCTGTCCCGCGGCTGCCGAAGGACGCTGAGGGGTTTCGGCCCCTGGGGAGGCGGCGACCGCGGCGGCGCCGGCCGAAGCAAGGGTGACGCTTTGCAAAAACCGCCGTCGGTCCATAGTCATCCTCTCGCCATGAGATCCGCAATCCGCCCGGCATCGCGCAGCTTCTCCAGGCCGAGCACCGCGTCGCGCAGCTCGGCCGCGCGAGCGGGCGGCAGACCGTGAGCCGCCAGTTTCTCGAACTTCGCGATGATGTCGGCCGGAGCTGCGAAGTTCCGCTCGCTGCCCCGCGGCGCTTGCTTCGCGCATTCGAGGCGCGCGCCGCCGCTAAGCTGCACTTCGACGCGCACCGCGTGGCGGTAGGGTGCGCCCTTCGCGGTGATGGCCGGGTCTGGCCTGACTTCGATCTTTTCCGCGAGCGCCATGCGCTTCGGGTCGGCGACGGCTGCGTCGGTGAACTGTTCGACGCCGCAGTCGCCCTCTAGGAGGTACGTGGCGACGCAGAACGGCAGGTTGAGCTGCGCGGCCGTCAGGCCGTTCGGCTCGTACTTCCAGCCGACGTGATCCGCCGTGACCTGCGAGCCGTGCACGACGATCTTCTGTACGTCTTCGGCACCGAACGCCTTGCGGGCCTGGAGGTCCCGCAAAGCGTCCAGGGTCGTGTGGTTGCTTGCGACGCAGGCGTAGAACTTGAGCGCGACGCCCATCGTCTGCCAGGTCTCGCCGAGGCCCGCGGTGAGCTCGGCGAGCCGGAAGCGATCGTTTGAGCGCGAAAACGTGGTGCAGAACCCGCCATACTCGCTTTCCAGGACGTCCTCGATCCCGGTGAAGCCCTGCTCGGCGAGCAGCGCGCCGTAGAGGCCGCTTTGCGATGCGCGACCGGCATGCATGCGCTTTACCATCGCGCCGTACTGCGCAGCCATGAGTCCGGAGGCCTGGGTGCCGGCGATGCCCAGCGCGTGAACCGCTTTCCCGGCGTCGAGTCGCAAGCCGCGTGCCGCGCCTGCTGCCGCGGCGAACACGCCCACGGTCGCGCCCGAATGCCAGCCCTGGCCGATGTGCTCGGGCCCCATGCAAAGCCCGACGCGCGGCCCGATCTCGTAACCCGCTACGGCCGCAGCGAGAAACTCCTCGCCGCCGAGATTTCGGCGCAGCTCGGCGATCGCGAGCAGCGCTGGGAGCACCACCGCACCGACATGCAGCACGCCCGCGCGATGCACGTCGTCGAGCTCGAAGCCCTGTATCTGCGTGCCGTTTGCGAGCGCCGCATGCGGCGCCGAGAGGCGCAGCGAAGTCCCCCACACGCTGCACGAGGCGTCCTTGTCGATCCTGCCAAGCGTGTCGCGCAGGATCCGGCACCACTCCAGGTGCGCGCCATAGAGCGCGCAGCCCAGGGCATCGAGAATGAGCAGCTTGATCCGCTCGCGCACCTCGGCGGGAATCGCGCCGTATCGAAGCCCGGACACAAAGCCGGCGATGTCGCGGGTATACACCTCTCACTCCATGCGAATGCCCGCGTCGCGGATAAGCTTTCCCATCCGCGCGAGCTCGGCCGTGATGTGCGCCGCGAACGCCTCCGGCGTGCTGCCGATCACCTCGGCGCCCTCGCTCGCCAGGCGCTCGCGCACTTCAGGCTGCGCCAAAGCCCGCACGATCGCCTCGTGCAGCTTCGCGACGACCGCCTGCGGCGTGCCCGCCGGCGCAAGGATGCCGTACCAGGATCCGGCCTCGTAGCCGGGGACACCCGATTCGTCGAGCGTCGGCACTTCCGGCAGCAGCGCCGCGCGCCGCTTTCCGGTGACCGCGAGCGCGCGCAGCCTGCCCGCCTTGATGTTCGGAACGATCGCGACCACGCTGCTGAACATCGCCTGCACCTCGCCCGCGAGCAGATCGACGAGCGCCGGCGCGAGTCCCTTGTACGGAACATGCACCATCTGCACCCCCGCCATCGATTCGTACAGGACGGCTGCAAGCTGGGCCGAGCTGCCGTTTCCGTTGGAGGCATAGTTGATCCTGCCGGGGCTCGCTTTCGCGAGCGCCGTGAATTCCGCGAGCGTCCGCGCCGGCAGGGACGGATTCACGACGAGGACCGAGGGTGCCGAGGCGATCAGTGTGATCGGCGCGAAGTCTTTGACTGGGTCGTACGGCAGCTTCGCGTGCAGGTTCGGGTTGATCGCGTGGCTGCTCACGCCGCCGAGAAACAGCGTATAGCCGTCCGGGGGCGCCCTTGCCGCGAGCTCGGCTCCGAGCATGCCGCCCGCGCCGGCGCGGTTGTCGACGACCACCGGCTGACCGAGGCTCGTGCCCGCGCTCTGCGCGATCGCGCGGGCCACCGTATCGTTGCCGCCGCCCGGCGCGAACGGCACGATCAGCCGTATGGCCTTTCGGGGATACTCCCGCGCGCAAGCCGGCAGCGTTCCAGCGAGCGTGACGAGGAACAGCGCGGCGAGCAGGGCGCGCTCCTTCATGCCGCACGCTGCCTGGCCGATTCGAAGAGAACGACGCCGGCAGCGACCGATACATTGAGGCTTTCGACCTCGCCGCGCATCGGGATGCGCACCAGGACATCGCAGCTCTCCCGCGTCAGCCGGCGCATCCCTTCGCCTTCGGCGCCCAGGACCCAGGCGACCGCTTCCGGGATGCCGGTTTCATAAAGGGTCTTGTCGGCGCGCTCGTCGGCGCCGACGATCCAGATGTTTCTCTCTTTCAGCTCCGCGAGGGTGCGCGCGAGATTCGTGACCATGATGTAAGGCGTGGCCTCAGCCGCGCCGCTTGCCACCTTGGAGACCGCCGGGGTAATCCCCGCGGCGCGGTCTTTTGGCGCGATCACGGCGTGGGCGCCGGCGGCGTTCGCGACGCGCAGGCAGGCGCCGAGGTTGTGCGGGTCGGTCACGCCATCGAGCACGAGGAGCAAGGGTTTTTCAATGCCCTCCAATAGGTCATCGAGAGTGTCGCTCACCCGCTTCACCTCCACCCGGGCGACTACCCCCTGGTGGCGCCCGCCGCCGTAGAAGCCGTCGAGGCGCCTGGTCGGCACCCGCATCAGGCGAACATTGGACCGCTGCGCGGCGGCGACCAGGTCCTTGCCGCGCGCGTCGTTGCGCGTTTCATCCAGGAAAATCTCCACCACCGATGCCGGGTCGGCCCGCAGGCGGGCAAGAACGGCATGAAAGCCGAAGACCACGCGCGGTTCGCGTTCGCGCTTCATGCCGGCACGAGGTCCATCTTGCGTTGCTCGATGTCGACTCGCACCAGCTTCACCGTCATGCGGTCGGCAAGCCGGTAGCGCATGCCGGTGCGATCGCCGAGCAGCATGTGGCGTGCGTCGTCGTACTGGAAGTAGTCGCGGCCAAGCTCCGAAATGTGCACCAGGCCGTCGACGAAGTAGTCGTCGAGGGTCACGAACAGGCCGAAGGGGGCCACCCCGGTGATGGTGCCCGAGAACGTGCCGCCGACGTGGTCGCGCATGTAGTAGCACTTGAGCCAGTTCTCGACGTCGCGGCTGGCGTCGTCGGCGCGTCGCTCGGTCTCCGAGCAATGCCTGCCGAGCCCCTCCCAGTCGACGCCGTCGTAGCGTTTTCGCGCGAGGATCGCCTTGATGGCCCGGTGCACGAGCAAGTCGGGATAGCGCCGGATGGGCGAGGTGAAGTGCACGTAGGCGTCGAAGGCGAGGCCGAAGTGGCCGGCGTTGTTGGGGCTGTAGACCGCCTGCTTGAGCGAGCGCAGGAGGATCGTCTGCAGCAGGGCGAAATCCGGCCGCTTGCGGATGCGCTGAAGGAGCTGCGCGTAGTCGGCGGGGCGCGGGATCTCGCCGCCGGGCAGCTGCAGGCCGAGCTCGGCGAGGAACGCGCGCAGCGCGCTCACCTTCTCGGCCGAGGGCACGTCGTGCACGCGGTACAGCACCGGATGAGCGTGCTCGGCGACGAAATTGCCGGCGCAGACGTTGGCCGCCAGCATGCATTCCTCGATCAGGCGGTGCGCGTCGTTGCGCGGCTCCGCCACGATTTTCTCGATCTTGCCGCGCGCGTCGAACAGCATGCGCGTCTCGACGGTTTCGAAGTCGATCGCGCCGCGGCGCTCGCGCTGCCCGAGCAGCACTTTGAAGACGTCGTAGAGAACAGCCAGATGCTCTTTCGCCGTTTTGCTTGAAAGCCTCTCCCAAGCCTCGGTGTAGGTCAGCCGCGCGTGCGAGCGGATCACCGCCGGGTAGAACTTGTAGCCGGAGACCTCGCCGCTCGGCGTGATCTCCATTTCGCAGGCCATCGCCAGGCGATCGGCCTGCGGATTGAGCGAGCACAGGCCGTTGGAGAGCTTCTCCGGCAGCATCGGAATCACGCGTCGCGGGAAGTACACCGAGGTGCCGCGCTCGCGCGCCTCCACGTCCAGCGCGTCGCCGTGGCGCACGTAATGGCTCACGTCGGCGATCGCCACCCACAGGCGAAACCCCTTGCCTTCGCGCCGGCAGAACACCGCGTCGTCGAAGTCCCTCGCCGTCTCGCCGTCGATGGTGACGAAGTGCAGTTCACGCAGATCCTTCCTCCCATGAAGGTCCTCGGAACGAACCTCATCCGGAAGAGCGTGTGCCGCAGCCAGCGCCCGCTTCGAAAACTGGTGCGGCAGCTCGAACTTGCGCACCGCGATCTCGATCTCCATCCCGGGATCGGCGTAATGCCCCAGCACCTCGGCCACGCGGCCGATCGGCTGCGCGTGGCGGCTGGGCTGCGCGATCAGGTCGACCGTCACCACCTGGCCGGCCTTGGCGCGGCCCACCTCGGCCGGCGGCACGACGATGTCGTGCGCGATGCGGCGGTCCTCCGGCACGAGGAACAGCACGCCGTGCCCGGCGTGGAGCCGGCCGACGATGCGGCGATTGCCGCGCTCGAGCACTTCGACGATCGTGCCCTGCGGGCGGCCGCGCGAGTCGCGGCCGCTCACGCGAACCGCGGCGCGGTCGCCGTGAATGACCTCGCGCATCTCCGCGGGCGGCAGGAACACGCGCGCGCCGCCGTCATCGGGCTCGAGAAAGCCGTGGCCATCGGGATGGCCCTCGACGCGGCCGGCGAGCAGGGCGATGCGCTTCGCGATCAGCAGGGCTCCGGCCCGGTTCTGCACCACTTCGCCCGCGCGCTCGAGTGCGGCAAGCGCGGCCTCGAGAGCCCTGCGCTCGCCTCCCTTGATCTCGAGGCGCGCAGCGAGCTCCTGCGCGGTGAGCGGCGCGCCGGCGCTGTTCAGGGCATCGAGAATTTCGTTGCGGTAGCGATCGCGAGGCACGCTGCGCTCGGCGCGAGAGCGCCGGCGCAGTGCGGTTTTCACGGGCTTTTTCTTTGACACTGTCGGGTGCAGACTCTAAAATCCGGCCGGCGCCGAGGTGGCGGAATTGGTAGACGCACTAGGTTCAGGTCCTAGCGGTGGCAACACTGTGGGGGTTCGAGTCCCTTCCTCGGCACCAGCTTCCAAGCGGTCATTTTAGTCGAACCCTAACTGCTACTGCGCGCGCCAGCCGCCTCCCAGGGCTTTCATCAGGTCGACGCTGAAGGCGAGCCGCGCCTGTCGATTGCGCACGAAGGCGAGCTCGGCCTCGTTGGCGGTGCGCTGCGCGTCCAGCACTTCGAGGTACGGCGAGTAGCCCGCCTCGTAGCGCTCGCTCGAAAGCTGCAGCGCGTTGCGCGCCGCCTGCAGGCGCTCGAGCAGGTCGGCCTCCGAGGCGCCGGTCTGCTCCAGGTTCACCAGCGCATCGGACACCTCGCGGAACGCCGACTCGATCGATCCCTGATAGGACGCCAGCGCCTGCCTGCGCCGCGCTTCGGCCTGCTCGAGCGCGGCTTCGCGCCGTCCGGCGTCGAAGATCGGCAGCGAAAGCGCGAAGCCGAGCGTCCAGATGCTGGTGCCGCTCGCGAGCAGGTCCGAGAACGCGGCGCTCTCTGAGCCGGCCAGGCCGGTGAGCGAAATCGCCGGGAACATGGCCGCGCGCGCGATGCCGATCTGCGCGTTGGCCGCGACCATCGTCTGCTCCGCGGCACGGATGTCCGGACGCCGCTCGAGCAGCATCGAGGGCAGGCCCGCCGGCGGCGTCGGCGGCACCGGCAGCGTGAACAGATCTCCCGCGGTCAGATTCAAATCAGGCTTGCCGGTAAGCTGCCCGAGCTGATGCTCGAGCAGCGCGCGCATCCTTTCGGTGTCGCGTCTCTGCACCAGCGCATCGGACAGCGCCGCCTGCGCCTGATAGAGGTCGAGCTCGGAAGCGAGCCCCGCGTCGAGCCGGGCGCGCGCCAGCTCGACCGAATCGCGCCGCGTGCGGATGGTCTCCTGCAGCACGGCGAGCTGCGCATCCAGGGAGCGCAGGCCGAAGTAGGTCTGCGCGGTCAGGCTGCCCAGCGACAGGATCACGACGTCCCTGGCGAAGCGGCTGCCGAGCAGGCCCGCGCGCGCCGCCTCGCTGGCCCGACCCAGCCGCCCCCAGAAGTCGATCTCGAAGTTAGTGGAGGCGAAAAGCCGCGTGTCCGGGCGCACCGGCGGGAAACCGCCCAACGGCGGTGGCACGGTGAGCGAGCTCACGCGCGTGCGGCTGCGCTGCAGGCCGCCGGTGATTTCCGGGAAAAGAGCGGCGCGCGCCTGCCGCAGCACCGCCTCGGCCTCCTCCACTTGGGCCGCCGCAAGGCGGATATCGGCGTTGTTCGCGCGCGTCGCCGCCACCAGCTCCTCGAGCGTCGCATCGCGATAAAGCGTCCACCATTCGGCCGGCACGGCGGCGTCGCCTTCGGCGCTCCGGGGGAGATAGTCCGCCGGCAACTCGACAGCCGGGCGCTGGTAGTCAGGCCCGACCGTGCAACCGGCGAGCAGAAACAGGACCCAAAGCTGCTTCAAGCGGGCGCCTCCACGCGGCGCGTCTTCGGCCGCCTCGCCGCCAGCACGAAGAACAGCGGCACGAACACCGTCGCGATGAAGGTCGCGGCGAGCATCCCGCCGACCACGCCGGTCCCCATCGAGCGGCGCGCGGCGGCGCCCGCTCCGGTGGACACCATCAGCGGCATTACGCCGA